>LKMJ01000593.1_pt1 | contig 28573 bp, 24 predicted proteins | sample 643391 | NCBI WGS metagenome assembly LKMJ01 (sample SAMN04112250, study PRJNA286221) | soda lake metagenome | biome: soda lake; feature: Kulunda Steppe; material: water; isolation source: sample PL-Br10 brine of Picturesque Lake | place: Russia: Kulunda steppe | collected 2010-07 | reverse complement strand
TGGAGCTGGTACCCGGTGCGACGGCGGCCCTCGATCGCGCGGCCGCGATCGGTCCGGTCGGGCTCGTCACGAACGGGCCCAGAGAGCGCCAGCGAGCAAAACTCGACGCGCTCGACGTCGGCCACAGGTTCGACGTCACCGTCTACGCCGCGGACCTCCCGCGGCGGAAACCACACGCAGTGCCCTTCGAGCGAGCGCTCGACGAACTCGACGTCCCCCGCGATCGGATCGTCTACGTCGGCAACTCCCTGGAGTACGACGTCGCGGGGGCACAAAACGCCGGGCTCGCGGCTGCGTGGCTTCGTCGAAGCGAGGACGGACCCGACCCGTACGCTCCCGACTACGTCCTCGACTCGCTTGCTGAGCTCCCGGCCGTTTTGCGTGAACGATGACGACCGCGGAGCTGGTGCGATCGACGATCGAGGACGACGCGTTGTGGGCCGGTGCGTGCGCTGCGCTCGCGACGATCGACGCACCGGCGATCGAGCTCTCATCGATCGGCCGTGGGAACAACAAACATACGTTCGTCGTGTGGGTTGCCGATCGCGATCCGGTGGTGGTACAACTCGGCAGCGAGCCCGCACGGATCCGAACCGAGGCGAGGGTGCTAAGCGAGATCCGGAGGCGAACGGACGTCCCGGTGGCTCCCGTGCTCGCATGGGGGAGAGAGGAGGGAGTCGGCTACCTGCTCACCGAGCACGTCACCGGCGACGACCTCCACGAACGGTTCAGTGCGTTCGCCCCGAAAACGAGACGCGACCTCGCTCGGTCGTTCGGAACGGCGCTGGCGACGCTCCACGAGGCGTTCCAGTTCGACGACTACGGCGCGGTCGAGGCGACCGAACGTGCGCTTACTGCTAGCCATGACGACTGGGAGGCGTGGTTTCGGGAGTACAGCCGCCGTGCGATCGACCGGCTTCCGGACGCGTTCGATCCGCTCCGCGCGGCGTTGTACGCGCTGTGTTCCGAGGCACCGATCGATGCGGGACCGCAGGCACGGCTCTACCCGTGGGATTGCCGCCCCGGAAACGCGCTCGTGGCCGACCGGCGCGTGCGTGCACTGGTCGACTGGGAGCGGCCGCTTGCCGCCCCAGCCTCGCTTTCGGTGGCGAAAACCGAGTATCTCGTCGCCGACTGGTACGTCTCGGAGCCGGAGCGACTGCGAGACGCGTTTCGAGCCGGGTACACGAGCGTCAGGCCGTATCCCGACGTGCGTGCGTGCCACCGCGTGGCAGCAATCGCCGACAGCGCCGTCGATTCGGCGGGCACCGTCACGGCTCCCCGCTATCCGGAACTCGACCGTGACGAGGCAGTCGCCGTCCATCGTCGGGCACTCGAGACAGCCGTCGATCGGAGACGCTGACCGGAGTGTGTCCGTCGGCCCTCGATCGGCAACTGGGCGTCGATCGGCGGGACGTGAGTCCAGCACGGCAACATCGTCTGGATCATGCCGAAATTGGTGACCCATTCGTTCACGACACCTGCGTATTGATCGCTAAGATTCCGACCAATCAGCACATCTCTTTCAAAGGTAGTGATCAACGCAGGGCGCGAGTGTTGCATGAGCCACGGGTTCAACTTCAGTTTGCGTAATCGATCACTCCAGGACGCATTTCTAGCTCATTTCGCAACCGAATTCAATAACGAGACAACGCGATTACAGCGTTGCAACGCATCCAGTAAGAGCAGTGAACAGCCATAACGAATTCGAATACCAGCGTTATGGGCGAATCATACCGTCGATTGCATCCGCAATGAGTTCCAACCCGTCACCCGTCAGCTCACCAGACGGGAGATTGTCTCGAATCGACGAGAGCGGAATCGTGTAGATCGCCCACGGCATGACGTAACTCGTCTTCCGTAACTCGACGTCGTCAACGTACTCGTGGGGAAGCTGTGTCACATCGTGTGAGTAATCGTTCTGTGTACTGAGGCATACGACCGTCGCTTCTTGCTCGACGTACGGTCGGTCAACAGCAGAAATCACGATCACCGGGCGCGGATTCGTATGGGCACCGGTTGGATCCTGAGCAAACACCAGACTGCCTTGCGGGTAGTAATACGGCATGAGTAGAGGGTGTGAACGAGTGAGTGTTACGCCCCGTCGTTTTCAGCCACGATCCACTCGTCCGGCGCTGGTTCCTCAGGCGGTGTGTCCTGTTCTTGCAGGCGGTCGGTCGGGATTTCTGTTTTCGCGCTCGCACCCGTTTGCTCAACGTCATCTGGGTCGATCCCGGCTTCCGGGTGCCGAGACAGCATTGTGTCGAGTGAGACGAGGCTTTGCACGAACCGTTGAAGATCCTCGCGGTGGTCGAGGCCGTGGTAGAGCCCGTCGCTCGTTTTCCCGATGAGCCCCTCGTCGTGGAGTCGGGAGAGTGTCCCGGACACGGTCCCGCGCGGCAGATCAAGTTCGTCTCGGATTTCAGCGGGTGTGAATCCGAGATTCGTATCTTGGTACAGTAGCTTCATGAGTTTGGCTTTGTTCGTCTCTGGTCGGATTGTGATCGGGTCGTCAGGGTCGTGTTTGCGGAGATCGATCGGCATTTTGATTGTACACGTTTGTACGCATTTGTAGCACGTAAGCGTATCGGTGACCATAGACGGCACCGCGCCAACGACCGAGTTGCGTGTCACTGCTCGCATCAAACAAGCGTAGTCGTCGTGATCAACTCATCCTCTCCGTCTTGCACGCGGGATTCTAACAGAGAGATTATAATCCGTTTCGCTACATCCTTCGCCTACATTGAACGATCACTACCGTCGCAAATCGAACCGACTCTCGTGTGACAGTCGTGCTCTGTATGGTACACAGCAGCGAGAACAGCTACTGTGACTGATGCAGTACCGCGGGGACAAGCCCTGCGGCTTCGCCGTTTTGACCGTACGGAAAAGACTGGCCGTGCTGTCGCAGGCGAATAAGCACCTCTACTGATGAGTCTATGACACGCTGCCAACTGAGACGGTTCACACGCTACCGTTCAGTGGTTACTATTGTAACAACTGCAACTATAGATTTCTTGTCACGTTTCGTAGCAAGGGTTTCAAGAAAGCCAGAAATCCGTACGACCACCATTGTGGCCTCCGTCCCCGCTCGCGTTGCCGGTGTGGCCGGCTGCCTCATGCTTTTGTAGCTTGCTCACTTAAATGACTGCTGTGACCGTGGGAAACAACGGAAGATTCACGCCCGGCGTGGGTGGTGTGCGTCCACACCGTGACCGATCGGTAACGGACTCCGCCGTCCGGTCGCTGGAGCTGGACAGTGAACACAGGGGCGAGACCGATCGGCCCGAGGACGGGCGAACGGCCACCCCCGTTCTGGATGGCTCCGAACGCGACAGCACGGAGACCGTCGACGGTCGCGACGCGGCCGTTTCCGCGGCCGGGCTAACGAAGCGCTTTGGCGAGGGCGGGGAGACGATTACCGCGGTCGACGACGTCAGCTTCGAGATCGAACCTGGTTCGATCGTCGGCCTGCTGGGACCGAACGGGGCCGGCAAGACGACGCTTATCAAATCGATTCTGGGGATGGTCGTTCCGGACGAGGGAACGGTTCGGATTCAGGGCGTCGACCTCTACGATCGACCACGAGCGGCCTACGCGTCCGTCGACGCCCTGTTAGAGGGGGCACGAAACGATTACTGGCGGTTGACCGTCATGGAGAACCTCCGCTATTTTGCGACCATCAGCGGTGTCGACCCGGATTCCGTCCGCGACCGTCACGATCGGCTCCTCTCGCAACTGGGGCTTACAGCAAAGGCAGACGTGCCCGTACGCGAACTCTCACGGGGAATGAAGCAGAAAGTCTCACTGGCGAGCGTCCTCGCCGGCGGCGCGGACGTCGTCTTTCTCGACGAGCCGACGCTTGGACTCGACATCGAGAGCTCCCGAACGCTCCAGCGGGAGCTCCGACGGCTCGTCGAGGAGGAGGGGCTGACTGTCGTCCTCAGCAGCCACGACATGGACGTCGTCGAGACGGTGTGTGACCGCGTCATCGTCATCGCCGACGGCGCGGTTATCGCAGACGACACTGTCGATGCGCTGCTTCGGAGCGCCGATCGACACCGGGTTCAGATCACGAGTCGGGATCTCACCGCCGCGATCGGCTCAGCCCTGCAGGAGCGCTTCGAGACGATGGCCGTCGAACCGGGTGACGCTGGCGTTCGGATCGATGTGACCACGGACAGTGACGGGCTCTACGAATTACTGGAGCGGCTTCGTGCCAACGACGTCACACTCGAACGCGTCCAGACGATCGAGCCGGACCTCGAAGACGTGTTCGTCGAGCTGACGATGGACGGCGGTGAGCGGCGGTGACCGCGCCAGGAGCGGACGCGATCGACCGCCCACGAAAGGCAGGCTACGTCCACCTCGCACGGGCCGTCCTCTACAGAGAGTATCTGATCTTCGTGCGCTATCCCGCCAACGCGATCGGCGGGATCGTCATCTCGGTGTTCTTTTTCGGGGTGCTGTTTTACGGTGGGCAGATGGTCGCCGGGCAGGCGCTTACCGACTCGATCGAGGGGATCATCGTCGGCTACTTCCTGTGGACGCTGTCGGTGGGAGCCTACTCGTCGATCTCGAACGATATCGGGAGCGAAGTCCAGTGGGGAACCCTCGAACGCCACGTGATGACCCCCTTTGGGTTTACGCCCGTTGCGATGGTGAAAGGCGTCGCAAAGATCGTCCGGACGTTCGTCATCTCGACGATCATTTTGGCGGTAATGATCCTCATCACCGGCACGACGCTCCAGTTGCATCTCCTCACCATCCTGGTGGTCGCGACGCTGAGTATCGTCTCGGTGCTCGGCCTCGGCCTCGCAGCCGGGGGTGTGACCGTCCTCTACAAGCAGATCGGTAACTGGCTCAACCTCCTCCAGTTCGGGTTTATTGTACTCATTTCGGCACCTGCGTTCGATCTTGGCTGGATGCAGGTGCTCCCGCTGGCCCACGGCAGTGCCCTGCTCCAGCGGGCGATGATCGACGGGACCCGGCTCTGGGAGTTTACGCCGTTCGAGATCGGGCTGTTGATCGCTGTCGCCGCCGGCTATCTGGCGATTGGCTACGTGGTGTTCCAGTACGCGACCCGACGGGCGCGACGGCTCGGCGTTCTCGGTGATTACTAGACCCTCAGCCCGTCGACTGTCGCCCCATCCCGTCGCACCTGCCCTGTATCTGTATCCCGCCGGTGGCGAGATCCACTATCACCTGAACTGCATCCCGCCACTGACGGTGAGGAGACGCACATCACCTGAACTGCATCCCGCCGTTGACGTTGACGATCTCGCCCTGGACGAACTCGTTTGTCAGGAGATACTCGACGGTGTGGGCTACAGCCTCGGGGTCACAGGCGTACTCCGGGAGGTGCGTGTCGACGTTTTCGTGGCCCCGGAACTCGATCGACTCCAGATAGTCGACGATGTCGCCGTTCAGTTCGGTCTCGACGGGGCCGGGCGCGACGGCGTTGACCTGCAGGCCGCTGTCACCGTACTCGCGGGCCAGCGATCGGGTCAGCCCGTGGAGCCCCGCCTTGCTCGCCGCGTAGCTTGCGTCGACCGTTCCGCCAGTTCCACCGATGCTGGAGACGAACACGACGTCGCCGTCCGGCGTGAGCTCCGGGAGAGCGGCTCGCGTGACGGTGAACGCTCCCGTGAGATTCGTCTCAATAACGCGATCCCACTGTTCGTCGTCGATGTCGGTCGCCAGATCAGGATCGACGATGCCGGCGTTGTTCACGACTGCATCGAGCCCGCCGAGACTGTCGACGACCGTCTCGATCATCGCGTCAACGGCCGCGGAATCCCTGACGTCACAGCCGACAGCGATCGCGTCACTTCCCTGGTCTGTGACCGCGTCGACGACGCTTTCGGCGGCCGCCTCGTCCGATCGGTAGTTCACGGCGATGTCGTGGTCGCCGGCGAGCGTGAGCGCGATCGATCGGCCGATTCCACGACTTGCACCAGTAATCAGGATACGCATTGTATAACATACTTGTATCACCAGGTAATGAGCGCATCGATCGGTGTCAGCGACACGTTGACGATCACGGCTATCGAGCTGCCGGTCCCCACGCCCCCTCTGACGACTCGATGAACAGTATTATATGATCGCTGGATAGTCTTCGGGTATGATCCAACGACGTCTTGGGGAGTGTCGGGATAATACCGGTATAGGGGATCCCGAACGAGACCCAGATTGGAGTGAACATAAAACTGTACGCATTCGAGGTGGACACGCGTGAGGCATGAAGACACGCGGGCGATTTTCACCGCACTGTTTGCCGGGTCGGTCGTCCTCGCGAACGTACTGGCGGCGAAACTGACGTGGGTCGAGTTACCCGGGATCGGCGGTGTCGCCATCCCGGCCGGCTTTGTCGCGTTCGGCGTTGCCTATCTCGCGTCGGACCTACTCGTCGAGTACCACGGGCGAGAGTACGCGGCGTCGGTCGTCAACGGCACCGTGTTCACCCTTGTCGTCTCGTACGTGCTGGTCTTCCTTGCGATCTGGATGCCGTCGGCGCCGTTTTACGACGGCCAGGAGGCGTTCGTGGCGACGCTGGGGGACTCAGCGTCGATCATCCTGGCATCAGTCGTGGCGCTTGCAGTCGCCCAGCATCTGGACGTCCGGCTGTTCTCGGCGCTCAAATCCCGAACTGCCGGCCGACACCGATGGGTACGGAACTGTGGTTCGACGGCTGTGAGCCAGGGTGTCGATACGATCGTCTTCATCACGCTCGGGTTCGCGATCTTCCCGGCCGCTGGTCTCGGCGGCGATCCGACGTGGGGGTGGGCGCTCGTCTCGATCGTCGTCGGTCAGTATCTGGTCAAGTTGCTCGTCGCAGTTCTCGACACGGTTCCGTTCTACGCGGTGACGGAGGTCGTCGAACGGACGGCCTGAAACGGAGCCGTGTGTTGGTGAGACCGGGGCGCCTCGATCGGTGCCGACATAAACCAGGCGATCGCGGGCGTATTGGGTGGATCGACTCGATGATCGTGCTCACTCGGTGTGGGTTTCGATGAGGGTACGCAGTCGATCGGCCGGCAGGGCGCCGGTGTGCTGTTCGACCTGTTCGCCGTCGGCGTAGAGGACCAGCGTCGGGACGCCACGGACGCCGTACGACCCGGCCAGTTGCTGGTGGGCATCGACGTCGACTTTCGCGATTGCCGCGTCCGTTTCCGCCGCCAGCCCATCGAGGACCGGCTCGAGCATCTGGCACGGACCACACCAGTCTGCATAGAAGTCTACCAGGACGACGTCGTGGTCGGCGACGACGTCATCGAGGTGGCCTTCGCTCTCGATGTGGAGTGGCTCGGTTGGCGAGTGATCCGTCGATCCGGTGTCGATATCAGTCGTCATCACTGCTTCATACGGACCGACAGCTGTTAAGTGTTTTGTGTGTAGTGCACAATACAGGGGCCACAAAACAGGTGTCCACATCGATCGACGTGCAGGTCTGTTTTTGTGGCGTACGGTGGCTGATTCGAGGCCTGATGGCTGGCTGTGCTGGGTAGCGACGACGATCGGGTTCGGCAGTCGGGTTATGTGAGCCCACGATTCGAGCAGCTATCAACCAGGTATCGCACGTCCCACTGGAGGTGTTTGCACGTCTTGGGGGAGTGACCTCGCCTTCGAGTTCGCCACCGTGGTGGATCGCGGACGTCCCGGTCCGGTAACAGAGCGATGTGTGAGTGTGTATTGTTCAGCTCAGACAATACCTGATACGGATCCGACGGCTCGACAACTCTCTCAGTCGACTCCTTCGTCTGGAGCCGTCTCGATCGCTGGAGACTGCGATCGGTCGGGCCCTTCGAGGTGGCGAGTCCAGAGGACGAGGAAACTCGGGAGGACGAAGACGCTCCCGATGAACGCGTAAGCGATCGTCAGCGCGGTGATCAGTCCGAACTGCTGGAGGGGCGGCAAGATAGAGAGGATGAGCACCCCGAACCCGACGACCGTCGTTCCAGCACTGCCGAATAGCGCCCCGCCGGTTCCCGTCACGCTCCGGTACAGGGCATCCTGTAGAGACGGCTCACGACCGCGCTCGATCAGGAACCGCTCGGTCATGTGGATGTTGTAGGCGACGCCCAGCCCGATGGTCAGACTGGTGATCGTCCCGGTCATGACGTTGAACGGGATCGATAGCAGATACATTGTGCCGAGAATCCACGTGACCGTGAGGATAATCGGTGCGAGGGTGATCGCCCCGAGCAACGCACTCTCATACCGCCACCGGTAGACGACCATGAGGACGAGAAAGACCGCACCCATGCTCACCAGCAGGCTTTCGAGCACTGCGTCGAAGAGGTCGTCCTCGACGATATTGAAGACGATCGGCTGACCCGTGGCCGTCGTTTCGAGGTCGTCGCCCTCCATCGCGCCCGCGAGCGTCCGTCCGTCTGCGGTGATGTCGGTTCTGTCGGCGTCACCGCGGACCGAGACCAGCAGTTGGGCCCCCTCGTACTCGCCGTCGTCGGTCCAGTCGAGGACACCGGCGGCACGCTCCTCGTCGGCGTCGACGAACTCGTCGTAGACGTCCTCGAGGTCGGTGTCGGGAACTCCATCTCCAGTTGTATCCGCATCCGTGTACGTCTCGTTGAACGTTTCGTTCTCCTCGGCGACGGCTTCCATCTCAGACACCGGGCTCGTGACGTGTGGCTCGTCGGACGGGAGGATGATCGTCGTCTCGAGTTGGGCTGCAAGCGTTTCCGTTTCGTCGACGCGTTCGAGCGTGTCGTCTCGCGTTACATTCCCCTCAACGACCACGTGGGTTCGCTCGTCGAGCCTGAGGAACCGTTCGTCGACGTACGAAAGGCTCTCGCTAGTCTCGTACTCGCCGACGGCAAACGGCTCTGGCAGCTCCTGTGTCCAGTCCGGTGGATCCTCGGCGATGAAATCCTCCTCCTCGAAGGTCGTATCGAGCTGCACCGCACCGGCGACCCCGCCTGCCGTCAGCAGCAGCACAACCACGACGACGAGCCACGGACCACGCTCAGATGCACGCTGTCCGAGCGCGAGTACGCCGGAGATCCGTCCGCCACCGGTACCGAACGCCGGCAGCTGGCGGTCGAATCCCTTGCGTTCGAGCATCTCGTCGAGTTCGACCTTGACCGCAGGAACGAACACGCCGAAGACCGTGAGCGCGGATACCATCCCAAACGCGCTCGCGATCCCGAACTCCTCGATCGGCTCGACCGGACTGACGAGGTTCGAGAGGAAGCCGATCGCGGCGGTCGTGGTAACCCAGACGAACGCGACACCCAGCCCCAGAAGGATGATCGACATCGCCCGGCTGGGAACGCGTTCGGCTGCGCTCTCAGCACGCTTTCGCTGTTCCCGGTAACGCATGAACACGTGGATCGAGTAGTCGATCGAGATCCCGACGAGCAACACCGGTACTGCGACCATCGCCAGGGTGACGTCGAACCCGACCCAACCCATAAATCCGAAGGTCCAGGCGAGGACAATGATGACTCCAAACAGGCCAAGGAGGATGTCAAGAAGGTCGCGGTAGGCGATCGTCAACACGACGGTGACGAAGAGCAGCGCAAGCGGGAGGACCAGCCAGAGGCTGTCGTACAGCGAGCGGTCGATTTCGTCCGTCAACACGCCGACGCCGAAGACGAGGGCGTCGTCGCCTAGCTGATCGTCGACGATGTCGGCCAGCGCGAGTTGAGCGTCGACGATCTCGTCGTCCTCGTCGACGGCCACCGCGCCGGGATCCTCGGTCGTCTGGCTCACGAACACCATCCTGGCATCGGCGGTCGTCGATCCCGCCTCGAAGTCTCCGGGAACGAACAGAAACGTTTCCCGGTGGGCGTCCTCGTCGAGGATCGTCTCGAGGACGTCGTCGACATCCGACTGGGTCATCGCCTCGAGTTCGTCGACCTGTTCGTCGAGTGTCAACTCGAGCTCCCGGATCGCGTCGAACTCCTCCTCGAGGTCGTCGGCTCGCTCCTCGACCTCGTCGATCGAATCTACGAGGACGTACTCCTCAACACCTTCGTAGACCGCCTCAAGCTCGTCGGCGAGGGCCTCGCTCCGGTCTTCGAACGCCTCGTCGGTGATCGGATCGAACTGTCCACGAACCCCGATGCGGATCAGTTCACCCTGTACGTCACGAGTCTCCTCGAGCAAGGGCGCGAACGCCGCGAACTCCTCGTCGGTCAGTATCTCTGTGGCCTCCGCCTCGATCAGCTCGAACTCCGACTCGAGGCGATCGCGTTCGGCCTCGTACGTCGACTCGCCGATCTGGTCGAACTCGAAGGCAAGTTCGTTCTCTTCGTATTCTTCCTGGAGCTCCCGGGTCTCGTTGAGCAGGTCGACCGCCCGCTCCGATCGCACTTCGAGTTCCTCGCTCCGTTGCTCGAGGTCGGCGATCGAGTCGGCGAAGACGTCCCCCTCGACAGCCGCATAGACGTCCTCTAACTCCTCGCTCAACGCGGCCGTTTGCTGCTGGAACGCCGCTTCGCTGATCTGGTCAAACTCGAACTGGGCGCCAACGCGGACCAGTTCGCCCTGGATCTCGCGAGTTTCCGCAAGCAGGGGCGCGAAGACCGCGAACTCCTCGTCGGTCAGTATCTCTGCGGCCTCGGCCTCGATCAGCTCGAACTCCCCTTCGAGGCGATCGCGCTCCGCCTGATAGGTCGCTTCGTCGATCTGGTCGCGTTCGAAGGCGAGTTCGTTCTCTTCGTATTCTTCCTGTAGTTCACGCGTCTCATCGAGCAGGTCGATCGCCCGCGCCGACCGCACCTCGAGGCGTTCGCGCTCGGCCTCGAGTTCAGCTATCGACTCGGCGAACACGTCCGCTTCGACGGCGTCGTAGATCCCCTCCATCTCCTCGCTGCGTTCGGCCATCCGCCGCTCGAACGCAGCATCGTCGAGTCCATCGATCTCGGACCGGATGCCAAGGCGGACCAGTTCGCCCTGGATCTCTCGAGCATCCTCGATCAGTGACACGAAGGTCGCGTGCTCCTCGTCGGTCAGCGTCTCCTGGGCCTCGTCCTCGATCTCCTCGAACGCCGTCTCGAGGCGATCGCGCTCGACGTTGTACGTTTCCTCGTCGATCTGGCCGAGTTCGAAGGCGAGTTGTGTCTCCTCGTATTCGCCCTGCAGCTCGATCGTTTCATCGAGCAGTTCGACTGCCTCCTCGGATCGCTCTTCGAGGGCCTCTTCGTCTTCTTCGAGCTCGTCTGCCCGGTCCTCAAGGTCGTCCGCTTGGTTCTCCTGGACCGAAACCGTCGCGACGATCTCAGAGAGATCCATGAACTGGTCCTCCTCGGCGAGACTCTCGTTTACGGTTTCGTTCTCCCGGAGGTCACGCTGGAGGGCGAGCGTTTCGAGAAACGACTCTCGCGTGAGGACGTCGTCGTCCCGGACGACGATCTGGGCGGACGTTTCGTTTTCTTCGACGCCAAACCGTTCCTGAGCGTCCTCGTAGGCATCTGCCTCAGGGGGATCGGTCTCGAACTGATCGAGCGAGGAGTCTTCTTCGAGGGCACCAATTCCAGCGCCGAGTACCATTGAGAGCACGAGCAGTACCGCGATCACTACCCGCCTCCAGCCGGTAATCGCATTGACGAGGCGCTCGCTCGCGCTTGGAGACTGTGAATCGCCCCCTCGAGTCTGTTTCATGAATGGTTCGGATCGAACGAGCCCGGGGAGCGGAAACTCCTTGCTCTCGATCGGCGACCGGTCGGCGTGTCGATCGCCCCCTCAGTGTCCGCGGTCGGTTGGTACAGCGCCTGCGTTAGCCGTCCCACACGTAGCGAGATAAATGGCGTCTGTCGATCGTCCGGACAGTCACGACGGGTGGAAACGGGGCAAACGCGGATCAGTCCGACGCCGTATATGAACGTGAAATGACAGCAATACAGATGTGGAGGCAATGAGATACAGCGACAGTGAGACAGACGTGGAGGCAGTGAGACGTCGATACACGAGTCCAAAACGAGAGACGATCTAGAGCTCAGGGACAGAGAGGCGAGACCCTGTGGGAGTGTGTGCGAGCCGATTGCGACGAGTCACGGCTGGTACAGTCACCTATCTTGTGGAGACTGGCAGTCGGTTCGATACTGTTCTGCTGGCCCGCCGAGAATATTCAGTCGCCCCCTTTGGGAGCCGGCTGTGTGCGGGTGTCGTCCGCGCCGATCGACTGGTAGGCCTGATAGAGGATCATCAACGCCACGGCGAACGACGAGCCGACCAGCAAGAAGACGCTCACGACGTCGAGTGCGTCCGTCCCGAGCCAGTTTGCGAGTTCGCTGATCCCGATCCCGGCGCTTGCCAGAACCATCATCAGGCCGAAGTAGACGATCACGTTGTCCTCGTCGACGATCGTCGTCGCTGCCGAGCCGATTCGCGCGCCGAGTGCGCTCCCGACCAGCAGCAGTGAGACGACCGTCAGATCGACGCTGCCGGACATCCCGTAGGTGAACGTCCCGAACGCACCCGAGAACAGCCCAGCAAAGAGGCTGGTCCCGACGGCGGCCGAAAGCGGCGTCCCGATCACGTAGTAGATTGCGGGCATGCGGATGAAGCCGCCGCCGACGCCGATCAGTCCTGAGACGAGGCCGACACCCCCGCCGGCACTCGTGATCGTCCAGATCGAGGCCCGGCCACCCGACGTCAGTGAGATCATCGGCGGCACCGTATACGACTGGATCTTGCGGGCGATCGGTGGAATCTCCTCGTCACTGACAGCCTCGTTCTCGGCTTCGAGTTCGTCTTCGGCCTTGAGGTTCGCGGCTCGGCGGAGGAACAACGCGCCGATTCCTGCCAGGAGAACGACGTACGCGACGCCCGTGACGAGGTTGGCGATGCCAAGGGCCTCCAGGCCGAACACGAGCCGGCTGCCGAGTTCGATCCCGATCGAGAGGACGACAAACAGGATCGCGCCGAGTCTGTAATCGACCTCTCCGACGTCGTAATGTTTCAGGACGGCAATCACGGAGGTGCCGAAATAGAACGCGAGTCCGCTTCCGATCGCGACCGATGCGGGGTAGTCGAGCAACAACAGCGTCGGCGTGATCAGGAACGACCCGCCCATCCCGAAGAAGCCAAACAGGACCCCGACCATGAAGCCGAAGCTAATGAACAGCGCCAGCAACGCGATACTCAGTCCGAACAGTTCCATCGATTATGCGTCCGTAACCGTCTCAATCAGTGGCAGTGCGACTCGTTCGAGGACGCCGTAGCCGGCATAGAGGACGACTGCCTGCACGAAGATGGCGACGACGAGAAGCGTGGCCTGTACTGCCCCTGGGAGCGTTCCAACGTCGATCATGTGTCTCGACCTCCCCTCGAAAGCGGTTGTGTGCGAATCATGGATTGCTACTCATGCTCCACTACCCGGAGAGAGCGTATAATGCTTTTGGGGATATAGAACAATATTACTACAGGATATGCGACGGCTATCCTACGGAGATATTCCGATACGTTATACAGATATAGCCAGCCACGAGCAGAGCTGTTTACTTCTGGTACGCGATGTCGCGCGCAGAACGTGTTTCGCGGACCGTTTGACGGTCTGTCTCATCCGGAAGTACGGTACAATCACACACCTAAATCGACCCCGTATTGAATAATCCAAACAATATTATACCGTCGGTCCGTACAACTGGTATGAAAGCGGTACTCGCTACCGACCTCTCGGCCGCCAGCGAGGCGACGATCGAGAACGAAACCTGCCTTAGCTGTCTCGGCCGCATCGGTATCGACGAGATGCACCTGGTAACGGTCGTCCCGTCGAACGTCCACGCGGGCATGCCCGGTATCGACTTCGAGAAGCGACGCCGCAGGGCGATCGCGGAGTACGAGCGCGTGATCGAAACCGCCGGCTTCGACGTCGAGGTACACGTCGTCCGCGGGACGCCCCACCGACGGATCCGTGGGATCGCCGAGACGATCGGCGCGACGCTGACAGTTGTCGGCTCGCGCGGAAAGAGTCCACTCGAGAACCGTGTTATCGGGTCGACGGCACGTAACCTCGCACGGACAACGGAGACGCCGCTGCTCGTCAACCGAATCGAGCGTGCGACTGAGGAGCCGTCCGTGGTCAGACAGCAACTGTTCCGGCGGATGCTCTATGCGACGGATTTCTCTGCGAACGCCGAGCGCGCGTTCGAGTCGTTCTCGTACCTGCGTCACGCAACCCAGGAGGCCACACTCGTCCACGTCGAGACGCCGAAGGACCCGGGACTCTCGGACGGCGAGGATCCCGAATCGCGGCTCAACCAGTTGGCAGCGACACTCGAGGAGTGGGGGATCGAGACGCAAACGGCGGTCCGACAGGGCGATCCAGTCGATGAGATCCTCGCTGTCGAAGACGCCGTCACCCCGACGACAATCCTTATTGGCTCGCGTGGCCACAGCCGACTCCGACGCCTGCTCCTTGGCAACGTCTCGGAGGATATCGTCGCCCGGGCGAACGGGAACGTACTGCTCGTCCCACCGGCCTGAACGTTCCCTTCCCGCGCGGGTCAAGAACAGGGCCTGTTTCGTCCCGAGAGCCTGTTTCGTCCTGGACTGCTCTTACCGACGAGCGACGACCGCGAACGTCTCCGGCCGATCGTGGACGCGATCGATAGTGAACCCGGCTTCTTCGAGCTGGCTCGCAACCTCCGCGGGACCGAACCGTTCATCCACCGGGGGGCCGTCCTCGCCGGTCCCCGTCGCCGACCAGTCGACGGTGACGAGGCGACCGCCCGCCCGAATTACGCGGCCGAGTTCCGCCAGTGTCTCCGCAGTCGCGTACTCGTGGTGGGTCATCGTCGAGAACGCCGCGTCCAGGTCGCCGTCTCCGAAGGGAAGCGAGCCGACACCGGTCGTGAGGAACTCGACGGTTTCCGCACGGCCCTCCTCGCGGTGTCGGTCGTGCATCTCTGCTTGAACGTCGACGGCGTACAGCGTCTCGACAAATGGGGCGACGTCCCGTGTGTAGAACCCCGTCCCCGAGCCCAGATCGGCGACGACGGCATCGGCGTCGAGATCGAGCATCTCGACCAGTTCCTCGCGCGAACAAAAGCGATACCGAGACGGATCCTCGAGGGCGTCGGCGCGATCGATCGGGAACGTGTGGAATCCCATAAGGATATTTTTGGGTGGCAATCACAAGAGTGTACCTGTTTGCGTTCCGTCTTTCCGTTGGCTGGGTGGCAGCGTCGGGCACCGACACAGGTCGAACCATCCCACTAAAACGGTGTTAACTGTTCCGCCGGTTCCACGCCAACGATTCGGTTCGCCAGTCGACGGCAACAATGTTGTATATAAATTGCACAACTATTATGTCTCGTAAGCACGTACACTCCCACCATGAGCGATGCTATCGACAACGAACGGGAACGGATTCGAGAGGAAAAGAAACGGGAACTCCAGCAACGCCTCGAAAACGACGGCGAACTGGGCGCGGACGACACTGCGACGGAGACGCCATCCGACCCGATCGCGATCGAGGGAGAGAGCCACCTCGACGAGGTCACAAGCGAGTACGACGTCGTGCTCGTCGACTGTTATGCTGACTGGTGTGGGCCCTGCCAGATGCTCGAGCCGACGATCGAGGCGCTGGCCGCCGAGACCGACGCCGCGGTGGCGAAAGTCGATGTCGACACCCATCAGCACCTCGCCCAGCAACTTGGCGCCCGGGGTGTGCCGACACTCGTCCTCTACGCCGATAGCGAACCCGTCGAACGGATGGTCGGTGCACAGGACCGCGGGACCCTCGAGAGATTGATCGACCAGTACACCTAATCCGACCCGCCACATTTTCTTGGCGCCACAGCTTTACAGCTTTCAAAGTTGGATCGGAATCAGCGCTCAGGACTGCTCTGCAACCGAGACCAGAGGCCCAACGGGACCGCCATCCCGCGTGATCGGAACCGAGGTACCCGCGTCACGGGCGGTCGTCACGGTCCAGCGACACGGGCACCGGTAAAATCGTTCAGTGTTGGCTGGATCACAACACGAGAACGGTGACCGACAGCAACAGCGTAATAACAGCAGTGTATGCCATGACCGGGAGCAGATTGATGCGGATAACAGTTCCCTCTTTTCCGATCAATCCGACGGTCGCAAGCGCGGCAATCACGTTGTGAATCGAGATTGCGTTCCCCATCGCTCCACCGGCCACCTGGGCAGCGACGATGTGTTGTTCGATGAGACCGGACTGAGTCGCAATTTCGTACTGCAACGCACTGAACGTGATGTTCGACACCGCGACGGAACCGGTCACGAAGGTCCCGATTACACCGATCGGAGCTGCAATCGACGTGTAGATGTCCGCGAACACGAGTCCGACACCGTCCGCGAGCGCGACCATCATGCTCGCGTTGCCTGGCGAACCAGGGTACTGACCCGATTGGAGCATGATCCCGACAGTTCCAATAACGAACACCAGTGCAATGCCGGGTGCCACCGACGTGGTGCCGGCATCTTGCCAGGCCTGTCGCACCTGGTCGCCGGAGAGACCGAACACTGGGATCGAAACGAGTGCCGTCAGGATGAGCCATGCACCGGGAACGTACGCCCAGTCGATGCCGTTCGTGACCGTCGTTCCGAAGATCCCATCCCACGTGGGTGTAAACAGGTGGATCTCGGTCAGTGCAACACCGATCGGCGTGAAGTCACGCGTTGCGACGAGCAACACGACGAGTAACACGTACGGCGACCAGGCACGGAAAAGAGACATCGACGACCCACCGTCGGTTGCCATCGTCGGGGTCCCGCCCTGCCGGCGGGTGAGACCACTGTCGGCCTCACCGGACCAGCTGTCCGGCCAGCTCTCCGATCGTGGAAACTGCCAGGTCGTGGCCGGAAGCAGCCATCCCTGCTTGAGCAGGGCGACGATTACACCCCCACCAATCATCGGGGCGATAATTGACGGCAGTTCTGGCCCGACGAACACCGCAGTCGACGCGAACGGGACGATGAAGGCGACCCCGGAAACCAACGCGAGCGGTACGATCGGTTTAACCGGGGCAAGCGACCGAGCGCCCGTTTCACCAAAGAAGTAGACGACCACTGAAACGGTGACCAGCGGGACGAACAGCCCCGGAAGCAAGTGGTACAGGCCGGCGAGACTCGTCACTTCAGTAGCGAACGTCGCCGCCTCGGCCGCCGAAATGCCCTCTACCGATCCGATCGAATCCGTTACACCGGGGCGAATAGGCACGCCGACCGCACCGAACGTGGTGGCGATTGCGTGCCCCATAAGCGCAGCAACGACTGCTGCCAGTGGGGGAAATCCAAGACCAACCAGTAGGGGTGCAGCGATCGCCGCTGGCGTGCCAAAGCCTGCAACTCCGGTAAGAAACGTGGTAAGGAAGAACCCAACGAGAATGGTTTGAACACGATGGTCTGTGCTGATCGATTCGAACTCTCTGTTAATCCGGTCTATGGCACCAGCCTGTTCGAGGGTGTACAAGAGTACGAGAGCGCCAAAGACGATCCAGAGGATCTCGAGAGCGAGTAAGACACCCCACATCGACGTCGCGGCGATCCAGTTGAACGGCATGTTCCAGATGAGTGCACCAACAAGCACAGCAGCGACCCATGCGATCGGCATCGCTTTCGTTGCCGGCCAAAGGGCACCAACAAGCAGTATGGCAGCGATTGCAAGCGGCAGCGCCGCTGCGATAGCGGTAACTGCGTCAACCATTATTGCTTACACCTCCACCTTACCTAACAGCTGTTCGATACTATCGCGAGTGAGAGGCTGATATTCGTTGTAATATTTGTGATAGATAGCGAGTTCGGTTGTGGTTAGTAGCGATCGAGTCACAGATTTTGCCATACACATTTTAGGTTTTCGGAGTGTAAATGCGTTATTGTATAATAATCTTTGTACAAAACCAATAAACAGTATGGATACAGATTTTCAGTTACAGTTATGTGATTGTGTATTTACACATAATTTCGATTGTGTATAAATGTCAAATAGCTTTTAAACGGTACTAGCGTATAGAAGAACGCTCTCGTCGATCCCATCGTTAATCTACAGACAATCGACGGGAGCGGCATGGCTACACGATTCCCACAAATCCGTTGGACTCACCGGGCCTGCGCTCTCGTTTGTAATACTGCCGGACAGAAGTCAGTGAAGAGAATTCACCAGACGAGAGCGGTGAATTCTCACAATAGTTCTGTCCGACAGTATAAGGACTGTTACACCGATTGGTAACCTGTTGTGCTGACCAGCGGTACATGGCTCCAACGAACCGTATCAGCTGACACATCAAGCAGCCGTTGTTCTCATCGATCGGCACACCGTACCCCAGTGGCTACCCAACCCTCAACTGATGAATCGAACCAGTTGGCGGGTATCGGTTCGACTCATCAGTCGCCGCTTGGGAGAATACTAGTTGAAAATCGTTACGTCACGGAGAACAAGTCGTCTTTCGCGCCACGATCACTCACAGGCCTCGATCAACCCGAACATCGGTTTTTCTCGTCCGTAGTGAGTCGCTGTGAAACGGTCCGCCCGTGAGAGCATTAATGCAGAACTGGTCGGCGCTCGTGCTCAGCACGAGCCACCGCCGTGATCGGTGCCGTCGGCGAATCGACCGCCGGCGTCGACGACGATCCGCGCCGTCGTCTCGGCCGCCCACAGATAGAATGGTGCCCCACCGATCGCCCCAACGCGCTCGGCGAACGTGTCGAGCCAGTCGAAATGCTGTGCGTGGAAGTCGGCGTACTCGTCGACGCGGCCCGCCTCGAGCGCGAGCGACGCGTACTCGAGCAACACCGCGAGGTGATCGGGCGGATACCGGTCCGGAATCTCGACGCCGATCGCCGCGAACCGCCGTTTTGCGTCGGCTTCCGCCGGCCCAGACAGCAGCTCACGCTCCCGGCCGTCCCACCAGGGTTCGTGGACCGACTCGATCGGTGGCGCGGACGGCCCCTCAAAGCCCTCGAACGTCTGGAGGTACGCCTCCCGAAGGTCGCCGTGGCTCATTTCGACTGTCGGTACCGGGTCACCGTCGACGTCGAGTCGATCGAGACGCGTTCGAACTTCAACATCGAACCGTCCGGTCAGAACGGCCTCGTAGAACGGCTCGCTTGGCTGCTCGAAGCACTTCGCGAGCAGGGTGTACAGCTCTGTGAGCGTCTGCCGATCGTCCCGTTCTGGAGCGGCTGCGTCGGCGGGCGTCGACGTCATCCGATCACCACCACCGGATTCTGTTGGGCTGCAAGAAGCAACAGGATTCTGAGCGCCAGGCTTCCGATCATCAGCAGGCCGAACGAGCCGACCAGCGCCGGGACGGCGACCCGATCGAAAACCGGCGGTCGGCGACCCGTCAGTGCGGCCGCGCCGACGACCAGTCCCACGACCAGCGCGACGACCAACCCGATCACGACGAGCCAGGCTCCGATCACGAGGTTCGTGTCCGTGAGCGCGATCTGCGAAGCCGCGGCGGCCGGCGCATCGCTCGTCGCGATCTCGGTCCAGCCGTACCATATCGTCACGAGGCTAAGGCCCGAGAGGACGCCGGTCGCTATGGCGTAGCCGCCGACGATAGAGCCGACTTCGCGCTCGAAGAACGCAGTGAGCGCGACTGTCAGGCCGACGCCAGCGGCGAGCCCGCTGAACAAGAACGCAAGCGGCACCACCACGGGCATGTTCCACAGCGGCACCGTCTCGACGATCGCGAGTTCGAACCCGGTGTATATCGTTGCCACCGCGAGCAGGCTGCCGATCGCGTACAGCCCAGCGACCACGGCCGATGGCGGCCGGAAACGATCGACGAGTCCATCCAGCAGTTCGAGCAGCCCGACTCTGGCGACGATCGCCCGCGGGAACAGGCTCGCACCGTCGTCCTGGGCCGGCCCCTCACCGAACAGCGAGAGGACCAGACAGACGACGGCGATCACTGAAAGTGCCACCAGGATCCACGTCCCGATCGTGATCCACGAACTGAAGTTCGTGAGGTAGATCGGGAACAGCAGTGCGCGGTAGATCACCGCCAAGTGCGAGAGGACCGCCAGGCCAGCTCCCGAGGCGCCCAGCACTGCCACGAGAAAGCCCCAGCGCGCAAGCTCGTTCTCGATCGAACTCGGACCCGAGCCACGCCGCCAGCGCACGAGTCGAGCCGTCGCCCCTGTCACGAACCCGCCCCCGGCGACAACCGCCAGAAACAGGTAGACAGGTATCGAGAGGTCCCAGTAGTCCGCCGGCAGCCAGAGCTGCTCGACGAACCCCGGCGCCACCATCATGTGAGTGTCGAGTACCATCGACCTCACCCCTCGTAGGTGACCGCACCAGCGGTCGATTCGCCCTCGCGGATCGCCTCCGCGAGGGCGGCGTCGTCGTCGACTGGTTCGACGACGACACGCTTTTCGTACGCCCCGTCTTCGAAGCGTTCTGCGGCTCGTTCGGAGGCTTCGGCCATGACCTCACTCTGTGGGCCGGCTTTGATCGCGTCACCAACACAGTCGCTGACACAGGCCGGTTGCCGACCCCCTTCTTCGGGCGTCTTCCGTTCGGGCTGGCCGTGACCACCGCCCGCCCCTTCGCCCAGACAGAGGTTACACTTCGACATCAGCCCCTCGTCGTCGTACGTCGGCGCGCCGAACGGGCAGGCCCACGCACAGTAGTGACAGCCGATACAGCGATCGCGATCGACCGTCACGATACCGTCTTCGTCGCGTTTGATGATCGCATCCGGCGGACACACCTCCTCACAGGGTGCGTCGTGACAGTGCATACACGACATCGAGATCGGTACCTCCTCGAAGTCGGGGTACTCACCGGTCGAGAGATGAAACACCGATCGCCAGTCGTCGGCGTCGGCATCTCGGTCGTGGCGCTGCTTACACGCCACCGAGCAGGCGTGACAGCCGATACACCGGTTCGGGTCGAAGTAGAACATCCACTGTTCACCCATGATCACTCACCTCCTGTAGTCCGCACCTCTACAGCCAAATGCCTGTCAACCTGGGACGAAACCGGATCGTGTTGTGTGTCGTGGACTACCATCGTGTTCATTCCCTCTTCGTGGCTGTTGCCGGTCCCGAAGCCGAACTCCGCCGTGACAAAGCCCGGACGGGTCCGTTCGCTGACGTAGGCCATGACCGCGTCGTCGGCTTCGCCAGCCTGCGTCTCGACAGCGAGCATGTCACCGGTTTCGATTCCCCGTTCGTCGGCATCTCGTGGGTTCATCACCAGGTAGTTGCCCCGGTATTCCTCGCCTTCGAGGCCGTGTTTGCGCGCGTACTGTTCGTGGAGCTGTTCGAGGGGCTGGTCGGCACCGAACGAGAAGAACACGCTCCGAGTGTCGTAAAACTGCAGCGGGTACTCCTCGTCGGGTTCATCGCCCCAGGTGCCCGGGGGAATCCACTCGGGGGCGGTGTCGATATCGAGTTCCTCGACCGTCTGTGCGTAGCCGTCTTCCTCGTCAAGGTCGAACTGGAACTGTCCGGTTGCCGTCGGGAAGCCGTTTTCGTCCCACTGTTCGTAGCCGAACTCCTCTAAAAGCACGAAGTTCTCCTCGGCGATTTCCTCGAAGGAGTAGTCGATGTTCGCGAGCATGTCCTCGTTGTACTCGGCTTCGCTCTCCCAGGGGACGTACTCGCCCCAGCCCAGCTCCTCGGCGAGATCGGTGAGGATCTCGAAGCCGGGCCGGGCGTCACCGAGTGGGTCGTGGACTGCCTTCGAGGCACTGACCCAGCGCCGGTCGTGGTAGGCACTCCAGGAGGGCGCGTAGTCGATTAGGGTATCCTTCTCGAGTTGGATCGCCTCCGGGAAGACCACGTCGGCGTTACGCGTGAGTTCGTTCCAGTAGGCGTCGACGGTGATCACGAGATCCATCGTCTCGAGTGCCTCGAGCCAGGCCTCAGTCGAGCCGTCGGTCAGGGGGTTGTCGTAGTGACAGTAGAGCCCCATGATGTGGCCGTTTTCGACCATCTCCGGGACGACCGTGTGGCCGATCCCCGTCGTGTGTCGGAAGGGGTACTCCTCGTACTCGTCATACCGTCTGAGCGCCGGCGGCGTTCCCTCGGCGTTGTTTGGCAGGTCGATATCCCGAACCTCGAAGGGGTCAGCAAACGGCGGCCCCTGCCACATCCGGAAGCCACCCGGCCGATCGATGTTGCCGACCAGGCCGTTCAGCGCGAAGACGTTCTGGGCGGCCTTCTGGGACTCGGCGTACTGGCCGACGCCCGTCCAGAGGGCGATCCCCGCTGCCGGGGCCGCCTCGGCGAAGCCGATGGCGACCTCGCGGATGAGATTGGCATCGATGTCGGTGATTTCCGCTGCCCACTCGGGAGTCTTGTCCGCAACGGCCTCCCGGTAGGCCTCGAAGCCGTGGGTCTGTTCTTCGACGAACGTCTCGTCGTACAGGCCCTCCTCGATGATGACGTGGCCCATCGCCAGCGCAAGTGCGCCGTCGGTCCGGGGCTCGATCGGCAGCCAGTGGTCTGCCTTCTGGGCCGTCGGCGTGTGCTGGGGATCGATCACGACCAGGGTCGCGCCGTTCTCGAGCGCTTCTAAGACACCTTTGGGCTCCCATTGGCCGGCAAAGGACTCGAAGATGTTGCGCCCCCAGGCGATGATGTAGTCGGCGTTCTGGTAGTCGACAAAGCGCATGTTCGCACCCAGGCCCATCAGGTTTCCACTGAGGTGGGGGCCACCGAAACAGACGTGTCGACCCCGGCCGATCCGCTCGGGCGTGCCGTACAGATCACGCCAGAACGCCTCGTGAACGTTCGTCGTCGACCAGCTGGTCGCATCGAGTAGCTTCTCGGGTCCGTGGTCGTCTGCGAACGCCTCGAGTCGGTCTGCGGTGTAGGCGATCGCTTCGTCCCACTCCGCTTCGCGGAGTTCGCCGTCTTCACGGATGTACGGCTGGGTGATCCGATCCGGATCGTAGAGCTTCTCGAGTTCGGCCTGGCCTTTCGGACAGAGCGTTCCCTCGGTTCCAGGGCCAGCGCTGCCGCGTGGGTGTTCGTCGACACCAGTGATGTCGACGGCCGTCCCCTCACGGACGGTGAGCTGCTGGCCACAGGCGTGATGGCACATCCAGCAGTTGCCGTAGGCGAACTCGTCGTTTTCCGTTGGGTCCGCAGGCAGACCGTCATCACCGGCAAGACACCCGCCAAGGGCAGCAGCAACTGTCGCCGCCCCCGCCGTCCGAAGCACGTTGCGCCGCGTTAGCCCGAACCCGTCGGCGTCACTCATTGCTGGTCACCGTCCAGTCGATCGTGGTCAGTCTCGAGCGGAACCAGATCGGTGGCGACCGGGGGCGAGCAAATCGCCGATCGCCCATCACGACGGGCGTCACCGATCGTCCGTGCCGACAATGAACGCCGGGAGTGTGGGTGGTGTCGCATACGCTGTTCTATCTAGAGAAAGGAGGACACCAGCCGTAGGCTGTACGCTGGATCGAATTAGGTTTTATATACCCCGCTTGTATCGCCCACGCTCGACGGCTGGCGAGGACGGGTATGGTCAGTCTCGAGGAGACGAGAAAGCTCGCAGTGACAATTCAACAGAATCAATGATTTGAAGACGTTTTTGTCACTCGATCTTGACACTGAGTCCAACGGAGTTAAACGGACACCGCACAAAACGTCACATATGTCAGCAATCGAGCTCACAGCGAGCCAAAAGAAGACCCTGCGTGCACTGACGACCCTCCATAACGACTCTGAGAACGCAGTCAAAGGCGAGGACATTGCCGACCAGGTCGACCGCAACCCAGGAACAATCCGCAACCAGATGCAGAGCCTGAAAGCACTCCAGTTGGTCGAGGGGGTCCCTGGGCCGAAAGGCGGGTACAAACCGACGGCGGCAGCCTACGACACACTCGAGATCCAGCAGATCGACCAGCCCGCATCTGTGCCGCTCGAACACGAGGGAGAGCCCCTGGAGAACGTTGTCATCGAGGAAATCGACCTCTCGAGCGTTCACCATCCCGAACTTTGCCGGGCAGAAGTCCACATCCAGGGCTCGATCGGTGGGTTCCACGAGGGTGATGCGGTCACCGTCGGTCCGACTCCACTCTCGGAGCTCACAGTCGAAGGAACCATTGACGGGAGAGACGATACGAACAATGTTCTCATTCTCGACATCGGAACTATGACAACGCCGACCGAAAAACCGGCACACTAGCCGCCGCTCGCTTCCCGTCGTCGGTCGACGCAGTGGGAGTTCCGGTACGATACACGAACCGTGATCTACGAACCGCGATCCACGAACCGCGATCCACGAACTGCGATCCACGAACCGCGATCCACGAACTGCGATCCACGAACTGCGATCGCTGATCGGTGGTCGCTGATCGCTTGGCCCCTCTCGGCTACGGTCGATACCGTCTCACAACTGGGTGCGCATGTCGAGGGTTTCCTACCGGTAGCGGCTCTTTTATAAGCGGTGTCGAGCGGATACCCCGACCGCAAGGGTCGGGGCAGTTGACGTCAGGGTGTCTGCGCTCGAGGAGCGACGGTGGCGTTATTGGGCAAGGTATTTGCTTCTGGGACACGCGTAATAGTGTGATTGTGTTTCCAGAGTGGTTTCCGGTGCTGGTTCTCTTCTCGATGCCCGCGAGCATCCTCGGATATGTGGTTGGCCGCGTTCACATTCGGTATCTCGCCTTCCACGGTGGGGAGTCGAGATACCCTGCCCCGATTCCGGAAACCGTCGAAGCGTATCGCGAGTCAAACTATGTCGAAGAACTGCAACGGTCCTCGTTCGGCGCCGTGGTAGCGCTTTTCGCCACCACTACCATCGTACTGTCGGTGGCCACGGTCGGGCTGCTCCTTGCCTTCTTTACGACCGGCTATTATTTTTCGACAAAGGTCATTCGTGACCTCGCTGACATCGATGGGCCAGACGAACCACAGCTATTCGATACTGACTGATACTGATTAGCGTCATCAATTACCGCCGATCGCCGAACCAGGGCGGGCGATCGGCTGGGAAACGAGCGAGCACGTAAAACAGAGTACTGTTGACGGTTCACAGAAACGCTGTTGTTGCTCGCCTCCGAGCAGGTGTTCGGTGGTGATCGCTGGTTTCGCGTCCATGAGAAGCGGCTACCATGGCACGGTCCCGATCGCTAAACGCTCGGTCTCGGAAGTATCACCGTCACTTTCGTCCCCCGTGGTTCGACCTCAGTCACGTCGATCGAGCCGATAGATCGTTTGACTGCCCAGTACACGAGCCACAGGCCGAGGCCGCTCCCGTGATACAGCGCATCGGTCGCGCGTCCGGTTGTCAGGACGTCGCGATCCATCTCCGACAGCCCCGGACCGTCATCGATGACGTGTATTCGCGCGGTGTCGCCGTCGGTCGTTACGCGTAGCTCGACCGACGGCACCTCACGATCGTTGTGGATGATCGCGTTGTCGACCAGTTCCCCGATCGCCGTCTCGATATTCGCTGTTGCCGAGGCAACGACACGCTCGGGAGCCGCGACCGTCAGCTCCGCCGTGAGGTCTGCGGCGTCGATGCTGTCGGCGATGGATCGAGCCAACTCCGTGATGTCGATCTGCTTCGTCTCCGGCTTGTCGCTGAGCAGGTTCGTAATTACCCGTGACTTTTCGCCGGTCGTCATCAACTCGTCCGCATAGGAGATGATCGTGTCGGCCGCCACAGCTGTCTCTCCGGAGGTCTGTGAGCGGATCTGCTCGGCCAGCCCTCGAATCAGCGTCAGGTCGTTTCGGAGGTTGTGCCGGAGGATGGTATCTATCACGCGCAGCTGTCGTGTTCGCTCTTCGAGGTCTGTCACGTCCCGACAGATTGCGATCGTGCCGGTGAGCTCGCCGTCATCGTCGTAGTACGGGTATCGTCTCGTATCGAAAATTGCCTCCTTGTCGGACCGTTCGAACTCCGGGGTAATCGAATAGCCGATCGCCGATTCGGTTTCGATCGTCTCCCGTTTGTTCTGTCGAATCCGCTCTGCCGCGTCCGGATCCATGAAAAGAAACTCGTCCGTTCCGAGCAGTTCCTCCTCGGGAAGGCCCGCAAACTCCGTTAGCGCCTCGTTTACCAGCTCGAAGTTCCCCGCCTCGTCCTGTAGCATGATCGGATCCTCCAGTCGGTGGACGATATCGCGGTGTCGCTTGAGCCGATCCCGAAGCTCCTTGCGTTCGGTCACGTCCGTCTGCACCGCGACGTACGCCATGTTTTCACCGTCGTCGTCGGTGATCGGTGCGATCGTCTGGTAAGCAGTGTACTGCGTCCCGTCTTTGCGGCGATCGGTGATTTCGCCCTCCCAGATATCGCCCGCAGCGATCGTCTCGTGGAGCCGTTCGTAGTACTTCTGCGACATCTCGCCGGACCGGAGGACAGCGGGCGTTTCACCGAGTATCTCAGCCTCCTCGTAGCCGGTAATATCCTCGAAAGCGGGGTTGACGTACTCGATTGTCCGCTCTGGGCCGGTGATAAATATCGCGTGGCCGGCCGCCTCGGCAGCCCGCTTGAACCGGCGCAGGTCCTCGGTTTTCGACAGCAACTCCAGCGATTGGGTTCGGAGCCGAAGGAGCGCCCCAATACGCCAGTCGAGTTCGATCTGCCGTATCGGAAGCGAAACGATCTCGTCAATCGCCGTCCGGAAGACGTTGTCGGCGACGTCGCCCCGATCGGCCTCGATAACCTCCTCACGGGTCTCCGGCAGCAACAGCAACACCGGCACCAACACCGGTTTGGCGTCTGCTTTGAGGGTCCGAAGCTCGTCGGCGGACGCTTCGAGGCCAGCCCGATCGACGATACAGAGATCGAACTCCCCCGCAGTCACCGGTTCGTCCTCGTCGGCGAGCCGGTAGGTGTCGTGTGCCGTGAGCCACTCGTTGAGGACACGTTCGTTACCGCTGTCGCCGACGAGCGGATAGATGCGCGGGGATTCCGTCGGTGGTTCCTGTTGTTCGCTCATCTGTTTTGGTTCACGCTACGTCCCACCCGGTTGCCAGTCCGGTGTGCCGGTCAAGACACCGCGCAGATCGGAGAGTTCCTCGCCGATACGCAGTCCATCGTCCGTGATATCGAGGGTCCGGAGTCTCGTTTCGAAGTCGCTAGAGCGCATCTTGAGCACACCGATCACTTTCTGTAACTCACCGCGATGTTCGACGTGCCGAAGGATGATAATGCCGTCTGCGAGATGGCTTACCTGTTGTTCTGTTGCCCGGAACTCGCCCGTAATCTGATGGACCTCGTTCGTGATCACCCCGGTTACGCTCATATTGCGGAGGTAGCGCCCAATCTTGATCAACTGGCGTTCGGTATCGGTTCCGGGCTCCTGGAACGCGCGTTCGTAGCCGCTGATGCCATCGATCATGACGATCTCGGCTCCGTCCTCCTCGACGTCGGTTCGGAGTCGATGGGTGAATTCATCGACCGAAAGCTCGTCCGGGCCGATCTCCGCGATCACCAGCGTCCCGTCGTCGACCATCCGCTCGATGGGGATCCCGATCGCGTCTGCCCGATCGAACATCGTTTGTCGGCCTTCCTCGAAGCTGTAGAGGACGGACCGTCCGTCGGTGCGTGCGGCCTCGCGTATGAAATGCAGGCCCGTCGTCGTCTTTCCGGAGCCGGTCGGACCGCTCAAGAACGTGACCGTGCCCGTCGGTAGCCCGCCGTTGAGGAGCCGATCGAGGTCGGAAACGCCCGAAGAGAGGGGGTCCGTCTCACGGTCCCGTCGATGACGGGTGGGGTCAAGCCGGGGCCACACCCGCATGCCGCTTCCATCTATAGTAACCGTGTGGGGCCCCTCCCGCGACGAGGAGCCGCGGAACTTCGATATCTGCACCGTCCTGTGACCTGCCTCGAGATCGAGAGTGAGAACGGTATCCGCCAAAAACTGGAGATCGTCGTCGGGGATCGAGGGTGCCGCCTGCGAGGTCAACAACACGGTCGCACCCTCCGCTTTGAGGAAATCGAGCAGGCTCAGAATCTGTGTCCGAAACTGGCGTGTATCGGGCGCAAGGTGTCGCATAACGGTAACGGGGTCGATCATCACTCGCTCCAGGTCGGCTCCCTCGACCCGCTGGCGGATCGCATCGACGAGCGACGGCTGTTCGACTTCGCCCGATCGAAAGAGCGTATAGGTGGAGTCTGTCTGAAACTCCTCGCCCGACGGAGAGAGATTGAGAAACTCGATCGCGTCGGTATCTAGCCCGAAGCTATCGGCAGTCGCTTCGAGATACGCTTCTGGCTCGCCGAGGTTGATATAGAGGTTCGTTGCGTCCGGATCGGTCGTCGTCGTCAGAAAGTGCAGGCCAAAGATCGTTTTTCCCGCACCGGGTGCGCCTCTGACAAGCGTTGCAGATTCCGGCAGCAACCCACCCATGAGTATGCTGTCCGCCCGTGGCACTCCCGTTTCTATCCGTGAGTCTGTCATCGATCGCCTCCGAACGCTCGTCTCGCATCGATCCACCATCGCAGATAGCTGGCAGCACGACCATCCGTGGCAGTATTGAGCATCCTAAATCTGTGCCGCTCCATGTCATATCTATAGCATTCCATGACATATATACATTGATACTGATGTTGCGAAGATGCCTCTATGATGCACAGGTTTCACGACTAAACAGGCTGAAAGAACTCTCCGAGAGCCATTGAGAACGCACTTCTGAGAAACCTATCGGATAG
>LKMJ01000592.1_pt1 | contig 28578 bp, 28 predicted proteins | sample 643391 | NCBI WGS metagenome assembly LKMJ01 (sample SAMN04112250, study PRJNA286221) | soda lake metagenome | biome: soda lake; feature: Kulunda Steppe; material: water; isolation source: sample PL-Br10 brine of Picturesque Lake | place: Russia: Kulunda steppe | collected 2010-07 | reverse complement strand
TCGGCCTCACTCGAGGACACCGAACTCACACAGGGTGAGACGACGGACGTGACGGTGACGGTGACCTACGAGGACGACAGCACTGCAACCGTCACCGACCTCAGTTCGCTCGAAACGAATGACTCGAGTGTGGCAGAGATTGCCTCCGATGGGACGGTGACGACGACCGGCGTCGGAACGGCCCACTTCACGGCGGGGTACGAAAACGAGACGGCCCAGACGGGAACGCTGACGGTGACGGCGGACGACGCCGATTCGGTGACGGTGGAAACCGAACCCGACACTGAACAAACCGCCGGTGAAACGATCACGGGCGACGGCGGTAGTTACGCGACGGTGAAGGTGACCGATCAGTTCGGTAACCCGGTCGGGGCCGTCACGGTCACAGTTGAGGCAACCGACGGGCCGGGATCGCTCACGGGCGCGAGTACGACGCTATCGCAGACTAACAGTGACGGAATCGCCCCGTTCCGCAATCTGGCTATCAACGAGACTGGCGACTATCGACTGAGCGTCAGCATCGACAGCGCCACGGTGAACGTCGGCGAATCGGCGAGCGCCGAAAGCCAGACGTTCACAGTCGGTTCGAGCGAGCTCGGGTCACTCGAGATCACTGACGCCCCGGATTCGGCCACCGCAGGTGAGGAGTTCCCCATCACGATCAACGGAACTGACGTGCTGGGCAACGTGGCGGCCAACACGACTGCTGAAGACGTGACGCTCACCTCCCAGCACGACGGGCAGGTGTCCTCTGCGTCCACCCTCGAACTTGACGAGTACGGCGAGGCGACACTCGACGGAAACCTCACGACGGCAGACGAGAGCCACACGGTGACTCTTGAGGCGAGTGACGCCGACGGGGATAGCGTGGACGTCAATGTGAGTGCAGCAGATGCGACCACACTCGAGGTTGAGGACCACCCTGATACGATATCTGCCGGGGATTCCTTTTCCATGACCGTCGAAGTGACCGATCAGTTCGGTAATCTGGCGATCAACCAGACACTCGAGACGGTCACAGTCACCTCCGAATACGATGGAGAGGTTCGGAACTATCCGTCCCGCGAAGTGGATTCGGACGGAATAATGGATGTCAATTTCTTTAGTGACACTGTTACAACGGCCGACCCGGCCCACACGCTGACGGTCGATGCGGATGACGTCTCTCCCGACAGTACGGATATCCAGGTAGATTCCGCTGACCCCGATTCAGTCGCAATCGACACTGAGCCAGGTGAGATACAGACCACAGGTGACACGATCGATCCGTCCCCGAGCGTTAGCGTCACCGATGTATATGGGAACCTCGTTCCCGGTGTCGACGTAACGGTGACGGCGAACGAGTCGAGTGTCCTGGGTGGAACGACCGCACTCGAGACCGACCAGGACGGGCAAACGGCGTTCGACGATCTGCGAATCGACACTGCTGGCACCTACAACCTCGTCTTCGACGCCGATGGCGTGAGCGAGACCGTCACCTCTGAGGACTTTATCGTCGAATCCGTTCCAGAACGCATCGATGCCCGGATGACAATCGACGAGGCAACCGCCGATGGCGAGGATGAAGTCGAGTTCACCGTCACAATCGAGGACGGGAGCGACGAGCCCATCGAAGGGGTGACCGTCACCGTCGAGGACGCCGAAGACGTCGACGAACTCGAGGGTATCGACCATGGGGACACAGAAGAAACAGACGCTGACGGTGAGGTAACGTTCACTGCGACGTCGGTCGATACGGGCGAGTTCACCGTCAAGTTCAGCGAGCCGGATGCGGGCAGTGACACGGCAACGGCGACGTTCGTAGCGGGTGAGCCCGAAACCGTGACTGCAGGGGCGACCGTAGCCACAGCAACAGCCGATGGGAGTGACGAACTCGAGTTCGAAGTACTCCTCAAAGATGCCAATGAAAACCCCGTCGAAGGCGTCGAGGTGATTGCTGATCACGGCGGTACTGACATCGACATCGACTCCACGTCATCCGAGACTGACGAGGATGGCCAGGTGACGTTCGCCGCCATCTCAACCACCGCACAGGAGGGCATTACGTTCACATTCGAAGAACAGGACAACGGGAACACAGATACGGCCACTGGAACGTTCGAAACAGGCGACCCAGCCAAAATCGACGCCGAAGTAACCGAGAATGAGGCTGTCGCTGACGGCGAGGAGGAAGTTGAGTTCACCGTCACCATCGAAGACGAGAACGGTAATGCCATCGAGGATGCGATTGTGGACGTGACGGAGGACGCAGACCTCGACTTTGCAGAGACGAGCGCTGAGACTGACACCGATGGTCAGGTCACATTCACAGCCACCTCGACGAACAATGGCGAGTTCACCGTCGAGTTCAGCGAAGAAGATGCTGGTACGGATAGCGCAACGGCAACCTTCCTTGCAGGTGAGCCAGCGTCCGTTGCAGTAGACACGCAGGTGGGGACCGCCGTCGCCGACGGCACAGACGAGGTCGGATTTATCGTCACTGTCGAGGATGCAAACGACAATCCTGTTTCGGAAGTGAAAGTAGAGACGACGGACGACGGAGTGGATCTCGACTACGCGGGTGGCGACGACCAGGAGACAGACGATGACGGCCAAATTACCGTTACGGCGACGTCGACGGCCGCGCAATCGGACGTGACGTTCACGTTCGAGGAGCAAGCCGAGAACAACGACGCGACGGCCGAGGCAACGTTCGAGGCAGGTGCACCTGACAGTATCAACGCCGAGATAACCGACGACGAGGCGGTTGCCGATGGGACAGACGAGGTGGAGTTTATCGTGACTGTCACAGATGCAAACGACAACACAGTCGAGGACGCAACGGTCGAGGTAACGGACGATGCAGGACTCGCGTTTGGCGACGACGGGAATGAGACCGACGCGACTGGCCAGGTGACGTTCACCGCTACTTCGACCGACAATGGCGAGTTTACCGTCGAGTTCGGCGAAGCGAACGCAGGCACTGACACGGCAACGGCGACGTTCCTGGCCGGTGAACCGGCGAGCGTGACCGCCGAAACAGTCGAGGAGACAGCGACAGCAGACGGTGAAGACGAACTGTCTTTCGAGGTAAGCGTCGAGGATGCCAACGACAACCCCGTCAGCGGTGTCGACGTGACTGCAGCCCACGACGGCGCTAACATCGACGTCGATCCCGTGTCATCGGAGACTGACGACGACGGCGAAGTGACGTTCACTGCTACTTCGACCACAGCACAGGAGGATATCGAGTTCACGTTTACCGAACAGGAAAACAATAATTCAGATACGGCCGGAGGAACGTTCGTCGCTGAGGATGACGACGTGACCGTACCGGAAGATGATGACGAGAGCGTGGACGAGGCTGAGCCTGATGACGAGGGCGTAGATGAAGCTGAGCCTGATGACGAGGGCGACGAAGCGGACAGGTCAACTGTCTCAGTCGAAGAGGGGGTCGACGAACAGACGGCTGATCGAACGCTCCGTGTGACAATCACTAATAGCACAGCCGGCACAATCGTTCGACTCGATAACACCAGCACACCGACTGGTGGAGCCATTGGATCGCTGTCGAATAGTTCAGTCGACGGCATCTCCATGTCGATCGCCAAATCACGCGAGCACACGAGTCTGAATATCACGAGCTACGAACCGGACGTGACCACCCGCGACGGCGAGGGTTCTGTGGACAGCTCCTCGGAAATAGCCGGTTCGATTGTCGAGACGTCCCGTGGTTTCGAGGAGACGACTGGTTCAGTCTCCGCAGGCTACGTCGAGGTCGAACACAACTTCGAAGACGGTGACCTCGACAACGTCGCTATCGAATACGCAGTCCGAAAATCATATATAGATATGCTCGACACGGCTGTCGACAATGTCTCGCTGGTCCACACCAGCGACGGGACGGAGTGGTCAGCACTCCCGACCGAGCAGATCGGGGAGAACGACACGCACTATCGCTTCGAGAGCGAGGCACCGAGTTTCTCGGTATTTGCAATCAACACCGGAGCGGATACAGTGACCGTGGGAGATTCGACGCTGGATCGGGAGACGGTCGAACTCGGCGAGTCGGTAACAGTCTCCACGTCAGTCAGAAACCGCGGCACAGTGGCTGCCGACCAGGAACTGACACTGACTGTCGATGGGGAAACAACCGAAACGCGGACAGCCACTGTCGATGGCGGAAGTGCCAAAACCGTCGAAATGCCGTTCGAACTGGAACAGCCAGGTGAATACGAGATTGCCATCAACGACCGGATTGTCGGGTCTGTAACCGTCGAAGCGACGTCCGATGGTGAGACCGACTACCAGTCCGACGACAAGGACCCTGCCGACACTGACGAGTCTGACGACCAGAGAGCCAATGACGTACAATCGGACGATGACCGAGAAGCGTCTGATGACGGGTTTGGACCCGGCTTCGGGGCTGGTGCAGTTCTCGTCGGTGCAGCCATCCTCACTGCGGGGGCGTACTGGCGACGAGAACTGCTCCCCAACAGATAGCGAGCATCGTCGACATTGGTCACACTGCTTCGAGTGTTCTTTCCGATGCTGGACTGACGTACGCTGTACAACTATCTTCGGGGAAACCAGAGAACAGCGTGGCTCTGCCACGTGAACGACGAACTGGGAGCGGAAGTGACCCGTGAGCAGGAACAACACAGGATATGACTGTTCTCATCGAGCCCGGCAAATCCTGACACGCTCACCCAGCAGTCATACCGTGAGCCGGGCGAGCGTCTCCCCGAGTTCCTGGTCGTAGGGCGACCCAAAGAGCAGGAGGTGAACCAGCAGCGGATAGAGTCGGTAGGCGTACCGCCGGGTCTCGAAGAACCCGTCTCCGATTCCCCGAAGCGTGTCGTATCGCTCGAAGAAAGGGTCGCCGAACGTGTCCGTCCAGTCGGCGTACGCCAGTTCGATCTCGGGGTGGCCATAGTAGCAGGCGGGGTCGAGAAACGCCACCACTCGCTCGCCGTCGGTCAGCAGGTTCGTCCGCCAGACGTCACCGTGAAGGAGTGCAGGTTCGTCCGGTTCGGTCAGCATTTCGTCCAGTCGGTCGATAGCGGTGGTCAGTTGTCGGTCGAGTGCCGGTTCCAGTACACCGGCGTCGAGACACTGCTTGCGGACGTGCTGGAGGCGCTGGTCGGCGTAAAACGGGGTCCACTCGTCAGTCCACGGGTTCGGCTGTGTGACTGTTCCGGTGAGGGTACCGAAGGGAAAGCCAAATCCCTCGGCGGTGTTGCCGTGCAATGTCGCGAGGTGCTCAGCTGCATCGCGCTCGACAGCGGGCGTAACCCGGGACTCGCCCTCGATGTACTCCAGCACCAGCAGGTCGTCTGAAGCGTGTAACACGTCGGGCACCGTCAGGCCGCGCTCGTCGAGATACCGGAGCATCCGTGCCTCCACGGAGAGCGGCGTCTCTCCTGTCTTGGCGACGACCGTCCGGTCGTCGTCGAGGTCGGCCCGGTGAACGGTCCCTATCATCCCGCCGTCGAGTTCTTCGGTCGCGCGGACGGGAACGTCTATCGCGTCCTCGATCTGCCGTCGGAGTGTCACTGTCCTGTGTACTGATTCGGTGGGGACAGTAAGAAGGGAGGGGAAAGGAACTCGCCGTGTGCAACGACGGACCTGTGTCGAACAGGGTGTAAACAGTCGACAGCAGACCGAACGGAGAACGTGACAATTCGAATTTACTTTATAGTTCCCCCTCGACTGTCGTGTCACGGAAATGTTCGGCGTCCTCTGGGTTCTCATCGTGTTGGCCATTCTCGGTGCGATAATCACAGTGTTGACTGGATTTGCAACGACCTTCCGGGAGCTGGCGATGCTGTACGGCATCGGTGGCTGGCCCGGCAGAGCCGCTGTCGCTCACAGTCTCGTGTGGCTCACGGCGTTTCTCTACGTCGGACCACCCGAAAGCGACTGGGTCGCAGCCCCGCTTCTCGGTATCGTCTTCCTCGGTACGCTCTGTGCCCCGTTCTACGTGAACAACCGTCGTCTCCTCGAAACAATCCGGTCCTGGGAGACTCCTGCTTCGGCTACTGACCTCTCGACCGAGTCGAACCCCTCTGTCCCCGTTTCTGGGAACGTCTGCCTCGACCCGGACGCGCTCAGCGAGGGTGACAGGAAACCGTGGACGATTGAACCAGTCACGTCCCCGTTTACCGCAACCGAGTGTGCTGCGTACGAGTGGGCCGTCAAAAAGAAACAACGAGTATCCCGCAGGACGGCCTACTCCACTGTCGAACACGGGGCTGCGGTCGGTAAGTTCGTTCTCGAGACGGCCACCGGGAACGTCGGTGTAGCTGTCGACGACCCGAAGCTCTTGCTCGTCTTCGACGGGTCGTTCACCGGGTACACCACCACGACAGACTCGCCGTCCCAATACGATGAATCTCCGAACTCCGACTCGGTCATCCCGTCGCTTCGCTCCAGCGAGCTGAAGTACTGTGAATCACCCGTCGTCGACGGAGACGAAGTGACTGTCGTCGGCCCGGTCGAACGCGTAAACGGGGACGAGACAGCGGATCCGACGATAACCGACACTGGAGAGACGCGAACGTATCTCATCGACGCGGAGTACGACGTCGTCAAACGGACAGTCGAGAAGTATTTGCGGTGGACGCCACACGTCGCCGTTTCGACGCTCCTCCTCGGCTGGACCTACATCGGTATCCAGCTGCTCACCTGATTTTTGGTACACGCTGGGCTGAACTGAAGCGTACCCCGGCTGTAACGGAAAGACTCCGAATCACGCGCGCTGTCGGGGCTTGCGGGAGCTTCCAGTGAGCATATTATCCAGCGGCCGCGACCCCGTTAGTCCGCCCACGATGCGGTCCACCGTGAGTACGCCCTGGATGGCGAAGGAGAGCTTCATCGACTTCAGTGCGACGAGCGCCGTCACGAAGTAGAGCACTGCGCGTTCGGGGTTGCCGCGCTTGCTCTCGCGGATTGATTGCCCGAGCAGCGCGAGTACGTTGAGTCTGGTGAATCGGTCGAGTTTGTCGAGCTTTGCGGCCTGCAGCGGCAGGACACTGTCTAATACCATGGGAGGAAATTGCCTCGCGACAGGGGTCCATCCGGTGCAAGCAGGAGAAAGCCGTTCATTACCGCTCCGATTCTGATACCGAGGCACGACGGCGACCTTTTACCATTCCGTGCACGAACGAGAACTATGCAACGCTCGTTTCACGACCAGGAACCGACGGTCGCGGAGTCGGCGTACGTCGACCCACAGGCAATCGTCATCGGCAACGTCACCATCGGCGAGGAAGCGACAGTGCTACCGGGCGCGGTCCTGCGGGGCGACGGCGGTGGGGAAATCGTCCTCGACGCGCGCGCGAACGTCCAGGACAACGTGACGATACACGCCGATGCACCCGGACAGCGCGTCCACCTGAAAGAGAACGCGGCAGTCGGGCACAACGCCATCGTCCACAACGCGACGGTCGGCGAACACAGTCTCGTCGGGATGAACGCGACGGTGCTCGACGGTGCCGTCCTCGAACCCTACTGCGTCGTCGGCGCGAACAGCCTCGTCACTGAGGGAGCGCGCGTCGAGTCCGAAACGCTCGTCGGTGGGACGCCCGCGGACGTACTCAGAGCGGACCTCGACAGAAACAGCGCGCTCTTCGCGACGGCCGCCAGCTACGTCGAGCGTGTCGAGGGGCTCCAGACGGACGAGTGAGTCCTCGAACGACCTCACACGAACTGGAGCAGCATCTCTCGAAATAGGATTGCCTTACTTGTTGTACGGTAATAATAACAAAACATTGTCAAGACGAGAGCGTCGTATGGAGCCACTCGGTAGGGTCGTGACCTACCCAACAAACCGCGAAAGCTGGCTGCCGACAGTGGTCGTCGGCGGAATGCTCCTGTTTCTCGGTGTACTGGTGGTTCCACTCGTTCTCGTGTGCGGGTACGTGATACGCGTTATCAAGCAGACCCAGCGCGACATCGCAGAGCCGCCGATGTTCGCGGACGTTCGGGTGCTGTTCGTCGACGGCCTCAAGGGCGGGGCCATCGTGCTCGTGTACATGTTCGTCCCAGTAACTGTTGCTGCAGTCACCGTGGGCGGTGCAGTCGTTAGCTTCGCCTCCGGCGGACCGGTTGGGGCGACGGTGGGGAGGTTGGTCGTTGGGAGCACCCTTTCGGGAGCGCTTGGTCTCCTGTTCGGCTACGTCGGGGCGGCAGCGCTTGTTAACTTCGCCAGAGAGGACAGACTGGCTGCGGCGTTCGATTTCGCGGTCCTGAAACAGGTTCTCGGTCACGAGGATTACGCGACCGCGTGGGTCGTCGCGCTGGTCGGGTTCGCGCTCGTGGGCCTCCTCCCGTCGATTCCGGTACTCGGCCGAGTTCTCGCCCCGTTTGTCGGGTTCTACGCGCTGGTCGTCGCCGGAAATCTCGTGTCAGATGGGTTCGCTGCGGCGCTGGACTCGGCCGACGCTCCCGAGCGTGTTGGCGGCGAGCAGCCGACGACCTGATTCAGTCGGCCTCTTCGGGCGACCCGACAGTGACGAACGCCGCGAGCTCCTCGACCTCCGGCGTCGACTCGTAGGGGCGGCCGACCACGACGTCGCCCGCCCGCTGTCTACCGATTCCCGGAATCGCTGCGAGCTCGTCCATCGACGCGCTGTTGACGTCGAGCGGGTAGGGAACACCCGTAATGGAGCGATAGCCGTGGTCGGTGACCGCAACGTCGATGACCGACCCGAGCGGACGCTCACCGGGAACGGCGACGAGCAGGGGGTAGGTCCCGAGCTGTCGGCCGAACGTCTTGCCGTCCTGGTGGTACTCGAGGTGGACGTCCTCCATGACAGTTCCCGGTGGAGCCACGCGCTGGAGCATCGGGTTGTCGATCTCCTCGCGCACCTCCCGTTTGTACTGTTTGAACAGTTTCTTGTGGTCGTGGGCGATCTCCGCGCCCGTCTCGGACATCTCGGTGCCCTCGAACGCCATCACCTGCCGGATGTTCACCCGGCGGAGCATCAACCCCTCGTCGTAGACACGCTTCAGGAACTGCTTGTTGTGCTCGAAAGTCTCCCGACGTTCGCCCTGCAATCCGTGGACGAGATTGATTCCCGGCAGGAGTTTCGGCAGACGACGGGCGGCGTTCGACCCGAAATTGGGGGCTGCTTCCCGTTCTTCACCGGAGGAAGCCCCAGGGCCTCCCGGCCTGAATCCTCCTTCCTCGTTGACTATCCGAACCGCTTCGAGACACTCCTCGGCCGTGACGAGCAGGTTGTTCTCCTCCTGGACTATCGGGTCGGCGGATTCGAGTCCGAACGCGGCCGTGTCGCCGGGCGTGTTATGCTCGGCGATGATTCGGATGCCCTCGCGGGACTTCTCGGGATAGTCCGTGATAGTCACCGGGTTCATGTTGTCGAGGTGGAGCGTCCGCAGGTCCGGCGCGACCTCGCGGATGCCGCCGTACAGTTCGCGGAGCGCCTCGGGGTTGGGTGCCTCCCCGTCGCCGCCGAACGCGAGGATGTCGGCCTGTCGGCCCAGTCGGAAGTCCCGTACACCGTAGTCCGAGAGCGCGTCGACCTCGTCGACGACCGACCTCGCAGACCGGAAAGCAGGGTCGCCGTAGAGCGGTTCCGTACAGAATGAACACCGGTAGGCACACCCACGGGAGGTCTCCATCTCGGCGATGAGGTACTCAGGGTGGTTGGGATGGTGCTCGACGACGAACGCGCCCTTTCGCGCCCAGCGCGTAATCTCCTTGTTGTCGCGCATCCGGTTGCCAAAGCCCTCCATACCGCCGTGAACGAGGTCGTAGGCTGCGGCCTCGATGTCACCCTTGGCGACGAAGTCGTAGTCGAGGTCGTCGCGCTCGGTCTCCTGTGCGCCAGCGTTCTCCTCGCCGACGCCGAAGCGAACCGGGCCACCCATCAGCGTCGTACCATCGGCCGCCCACGCGATGCGTCGCACCTCGTCGGGTTCGGCAGGCGTTCCGCCGACGTACTTGCCGGGGACGGTCATTCCGCCGACGTAGACCACGAGGTCGGCGTCGGCGACGTCAGCCCAGCGGTTGCGCTCCTCGCGGAGAGCGTCGATAGTGTGGTACGTGATAGCCGACCGGGGGACGCCGGCGTCGACGAGCGCGCCGGCAGTGTAGCGCGGATACGTCGAGATGTAAGGAGGCACGCCGAAGTGTGCCGGTTCGTCGACGTAGCCGTCGACGATAGTCACGGAAAGTGTCGCCGGGTCCTGCATGGGCAGTCGTAGCGCCTCGACGCTCAAAACGGTGTCTACTCGGGAGACGCACGCGGCGTGACCGGGTTAACGACGTCCCGGCAGCCGGGACAGTCAGCGTAAACGTCCGTCCCGGTCGCGGTCTGGTACTGTATCAGCACGTTGCGGTCGGCAATCTGGGCCCCGCAGGACGGACACTCGCCGAGTGGAGACGGACGTTGGGCTGTCATGGGTGAGCGTGTGATAAAGGGGAAAGAGCGTGTGACACTCTTGTCGAGAGCGAGGGGGACGCCCTCTATTCCCATCAAGAACGTTCGGGAATAAATAGGCGACCCACCCGGAGTGAAAGTGAAAGTGACAGACAGAGCGCTTCCGTCGTGTGGTGACAATAGACACACATCAACTGTCGGAAAAAAACCGGACGGCGACTCTGTCCGGGGCCGTGGCGACGAGCTGTTCTTTCCGTTCGCGCGAGTAGGTTTTGAGTTCGTACTCGCGCGAGAGCGCCGACCCTCTGCTGTCGTGGTACTCGACGTAACAGAGCGAGACGGGCGTGCGGCCGGCGGTATACTTCGCACCAGTTCCGGCGTTGTGTTCAGCGATTCGGCGGCCGACATCGGTCGTGTAACCGGTGTACAGCGTCCCGTCACTGCACTCGACGACGTAGACGTAGTGGGAGTTACTCATGAGCGTTCGAACGACTGGTGTGAGAACGTTCCGGACCCGGCACGGTCACGGGAAGGTTGGAGACGATGGCTAGATATCGTACGATTCCAGGTCAGCGAACTCCTCTTCATCGGGCGTGAGCCACCTGACGGTGATTGTCTGGCCGGACTCGAACCGGCCGTCGACGGTCAGGCTGCCTCCTTCCTCGATTGGGAGCTCCCACCCCTCGAGGAACAGCTCGTCGTCACCGTCGGTCCGGAGTACCTGCACCGCACCGGTGTTGCTGTCGTCGAGGCTGTCGCCCCCGTCGTGGGTTATTGTCACTGTGTTGTCGGTGACGTCGAACGAGAACGAAACGTCGGGAACGTCATCGTCGTCACCGAGACAGCCTGCCAGACCGACTGCCGCCAGCGAAGCCGTCGTCCCTGCAGCGAACTGTCGTCTCGTGAGTCGGTTTCGCATGCTTGAGTGATTGAGCGGGCGCTTATTAGTCATTCGGCTCACGTCCTCGGTCGTTCGTCTCACAGGAACGTTTCCGTCAGCGTTCCGACAGCGCCTCGACGTCCGCGGCGGTGACCTCGCGGTCCTCGGGGAGTGCGTCGATGCAGTCGTGACACAGGAAGTGCTCCGTGCCGTCGGCGAGTTCGAGAACGAGGCCGCCAGTAGACTTCTGGTTGAACGACCAGAGATTGGTGGAGGCCCCTCCGATGGCGACCTTCTTGCCACAGCCGTCACACGGTTCACGCGACATGCCCCGGAGTAGGAGCTTCCCGGTCAAGTCACTTTCCCGATGCAGAGGGCTGGATCGAGTCCGGTTCGACAGACAGCACTTCATGAGTCGGCCGGAGAAATAGTCAACTATCTGCCAGCTCGCCAACGAAAACCCCTTTGAGGACTGCACGCCAAAGGAGGGTATGACCAAGCGCCACGTCTCTCTGCCCACGGAGATGGCAGAGAGTCTGCAGGAGTTCGTCGAGGAGGTCGACCGCCGGCTCGCCAGCGACGAAGAAACCTGCGCCGTGGTCGAGGACGTGCTCGTGGACCTGCACGGGGACCGGGACGCCTACGAGCGGTGGCAGTCCGGTGGCGACGTCTCGCCAGCCGAGCGTGTGCGCCTCCAGAGCTACGACCCCTGTAACACGACGCTCGAGAGCGAGTACTACGCCGAGCTCGAAGTCCAGGACGAGCAGTTCCAGCGCTCGAAACACCTCCAGTGGCTCTGGCGGCAGTTCGACGCCACGCCGATGGCCGACAACGTCGACTTCGCGCTGGCGTTCCGGGGGATGCTCGCCAACCACCTCTTCGAGGAGTGTGGCGACAACTGTCGCTTCTTCAAGGGTATCTCGATGACCTACGGCCACAACCTCTCCGTCGGTGACAACGTCGTCGTCCACGACGATGTCCACCTCGACGACCGCGGGAAGCTGACTATCGGCGACCGCGTCTCCATCTCCGACAGCGCCCACGTCTACAGCCATGACCACGACGTCGTCGACCAGACCGAGGTCCGGAACTACCACACCATCATCGAGGACGACGCCCGAATCACGTACGACTCGATGGTCCGGGCGGGCGTCCACGTCGGAGAGAATTCGATTCTCGCGGCGAAATCCATCACCCAGCGCGACATCCCCGCCCACCACATCGCCGCAGGCTCTCCCGCCGAGTCCATCGCCATCAAACCCGGCTGGAAATCCGTCGCTACGCCGCTCTCGGAGGCAAACGTCGACCGCCGCGAGGAACGGCGCATCGAGTACGACCTGCCGGACGACCTCGCTATCTTCGACGAGTTCGAGCGTGACCTCAACCCGCCAGACAGCTAAGTCGGTTCCCGAGCGTTTCCCCGGACCGAGTTCGTGTCCTCAGCTTCGAATGTCGAACTATCTCAGTTTAATTTCTGAACAATTTAGTTCGAAAGTGGAGCCTATTCGATTCGATATATGAATCATACTGTTCGAAAGGTGAAGTTACTCGACCCATAATCTACAGTATTTTTGGTTCGTATTTCGAAGCGCAAGACAGCAGCTCGAAGCGCGCAATCGTTGCCGCTATCGCGGACATTCTGCCGAACTCGCCGCGACCGTTCGTGGGACACCTGTCGGGGCCAATGGAGTGACAATGACCGAGACGATACATCTCAACCTCTTTACGATGAACGCAGTCGAACACGTCACCATTGGCTCCTGGCGCTATCCCGGCGACCAGTCCCGGCGATACACGGACCGCGAGTACTGGACGGAAGTGGCCCGGACAGCCGAGCGCGGCGGGTTCGATGGGGTGTTCTTCGCCGACGTCCGCGGCATCTACGACGTGTACGCCGACTCGCGCGACCCGGCTATCGAGCGGGCCGTCCAGACACCCTCGAACGACCCGGCCTACCTGATTCCGGCGATGGCCGAAGTCACCGACCATCTCGGCTTCGCCGTCACGAAATCGACCTCCTACAACCACCCCTACCAGCTGGCTCGGGAGTTCTCGACGCTCGACCATCTCACGGACGGCCGCGTCGCGTTCAACATCGTCACCTCGTATCTCGAGAGCGCAGCGCGCAACCTCGGACTGGAGGGGCGCATCCAGCATGACGAGCGCTACGACCGCGCCGACGAGTTCATGACCGTCTGCTACGCGCTCTGGGAGGATTCGTGGGAGGAGGATGCAGTCGACCCGGACCCCGCGTCGGGTCGCTTTTCGGACCCCGAGAAGGTCCACGCCATCGACCACGAGGGTGAGTACTTCGACGTGCCCGGCCCGCACGGATGCGAGCCCTCGCCACAGCGCACGCCCGTCCTCTACCAGGCCGGCTCCTCCGACCGGGGCAGGGAGTTCGCCGCGAAGAACGCCGAAGCGGTGTTCGTCAGCCAGCCCACGGAAGCGAAAGTCCGCGAGTACATGGACGACCTGCGCGAGCGTGCGAGCGCCCACGGACGAAACCCCGACGACCTCGCCTTCTTCCCCGGCATCGTCCCTATCGTCGGCGCAAGCGAGGAGCTCGCCGAGGCCAAACACGAGAGCTACCGGGAGTACGTCGACGTCGAAGGCGTTCTTGCGCTGCTGTCAGGATTCGTAGATATGGACCTCTCGGAGCTCGACCCGGACCAGCGAATCGAGCACATCGAGACCGAGGCCATCCAGGGGACGGTCAACGCCTTCGCCGGCGGCGAGGACGAGTGGACAGTGCGCGAGATGGCCGAGTTCGCGGGACTGGGAACGACCTCGCCGGTCGTCGTCGGCACCCCCGAGCAGGTCGCCGACGAGCTGGAGTACTGGTTCACCGAGGTGGGCGTCGACGGCTTCAACGTCAAGGAGGTCGCTCGCCCGGAGACGCTGACGGACTTCGTCGACCTCGTGGTCCCCGAACTGCGTGAGCGAGGGCTCCTGCGGGAGTCCTACGAGGGCGAGACATTACGCGAAAACATGTTCGGACGACGACGGCTGAGCGAGACGCACCCGGCGAAGCAGTAGTACCAGCGCGTCGTGTAGACTACTCGCCCGAAGACGGGTCGTCCTGCGTCTCCAGCCGCGACTCGTACTTCGCCAGCGCGGTGTCGAGCGCCTCGCCAGCGTCCAGGTCAAGTTCATCCGCGAGCGCGAGCAGCGCGAAGAGCGTGTCGCCGAGTTCGTCCTCGTTGACGGCCACGTCCTGAGGACTAGTCCCGTAACCGGTCGACTCGTTCACGTCCTTGGCGACCTCGCCCAGTTCGGAGACGAGGTCGAGCAATCGAAACGCTGGCGGTGCTGCGAGGTCGTGTCGGTCGATGAAGTCGGCGACTCGTTCTTGGTCGTCCATATCCTCGCTGACCGCGCCGGATACTGGTCGGTTTCGGTTCGTACCGCTGTCGGGCGCGTCAGACCGGAACGGCAGCGCCGTTCGGAACCGTGTACGACGAGTTCTGTGTCGACCAGACATCGATAACGTCCCGGAACATGTCGGCGTCGATGCTGCCAGCGTTCCAGTCACCGGTCGCGTCCTGCAGTCCGGCCACGTCGACGCGCTCCCCGTTCGTATAATCGTCGAACGACGGTTCGGTACTGACCACAACAGAGGTTCGGTCGAGCGCGCCGACAGTCGCGTCAAACCGGCCAGGTTCGTCTACGCTCCGCTCAAACGTGACCGTCTCAGTCGCGTTCGCCTCGATAGCGACGGTCTCGGTCTCGGCGACGGTTCCGTCTACGAGCAGCGGCACGTCGATAGTCTCGGCCTCATTACCGGCATTTTCGACTGTCACCTCGATAGCGAGAGTCTCGTCGACGAGGAGGCTCGTCTCGCTCAGCTCGTACTCGGTTATCTCGATACCCTGTGGCAATCCTGTGACGGAGAGGGTCTGGTTCTGTGGATAATTATCCATCTCGGCGACACCGATTTCGTACTCACCCGACTCCGGAAGGACGAGCTCGACCGAGTCGGTCACCGACTCGCCCGGTTCGAGTGATTGCCGAGCGTCATCGAACATACGCTCACCGTCGACGTCAATCGAGAGGTCGTAGTATCCGGGACCGTCACCCACGTTCTCGATGTCGACGCTCACCGAGACGACTCCGTCGGTGTCCTGGGACTCGACTTCGATGTTCGTGTGTTCGAACTCGGCCTCCCTGTGTGCGTCCAGCACGAGCTGGTCAGCCACGTCGAGTGTGTCCCCCGGCTGGACAGCCTCGGCCACTTCGACGGCCCCCTCGTTGTAGTTCGTCCCGTTGGCAACCACAGCGAGCGTATCACCACCACTCAGACTCTCGTTCTCGAAGTCTCCGGTGAGAGCCACCTCACCAGTTTCGGACGCGTCGGTCGAGACGTCGTCCGTCGCAGTGTCGATGACGTCACCGCTGTCGGCGTCGACCAGCTCGAAGGTCATCGTCGTCTCATCGACGGGCTCGTGTGAGAGTGTCGCGGACGCGTTGACGGTCACCGGGTCGGCAGCCAGTCTGGCTTCACCCCGCTGGTCGTTCTCGACTCCCGGTCGCAGGTGGTGCCCGCCCCAGATGGTGTAGCCCTCGTAGTTGGTGTTACCCTCGACGGTAGTAGCGACGATGGCCAGCTTGTCGCCGGCGGAGGTCACGTCATGACTGGAGTTGAGATGCTCGTTCTCGAAGTCACCGACCAGCGTGACCTCGCCAGTGTTGGTTTCCTCGGGACCAACCGTCACCGACGTGTCATCGATGGTGTATGCCCACCGTTCATCGTCGTTTCGCACGACGAGGCGGAACTGAACCGTCGTCTCCTCGCCGGGAGCCGCTGCCAGTTCGGCGTCCGACATAACCGTCAGGGGCTCCGCGTCCAGTTCGCTCTCGACGACGTACTCCTCGCCTTCCTGTACGTTCGTAGTCACCTGCGACGAATCGAACTCGTAGTTGGTGTTGCCGCTGGTCGCCTCGGCCGTGACGGTCACCCCATCACCCTCTTCGAGGTCTCCGCCGAACTCCGCTGCCAGTGTGGCGCTACTAGCGTCGGTCGCGTTGGCCCCGACCGTCGCCGTGGTCTGGTCGAGGACCGTACCGTTATCCGAGACGAGTTCGAGTGTAACCGTCGTTTCTTCACCGGGCGCGTGCGAAAGTGACGCATCGACCTCGACCGTCACCTCCTCCTGGGCGACCGTTGTTCCGACGACCGTCACACCCATAACGACGAGCAGTAACACCACGAGCGCGCCGAGCGAGACGGTTGTCCGTCGGGCCCCCCTCGGTATCATGTGTGTCTCACTCCCGGCCCGGGAAACCCTCTCACTGGACCGACAGTGGACCATCGGTTAGGGCGGTTCAATAACATAGTATCAAGTCCCAACAACGAAGAGATAGAAAAGAATAGATTCCATATACCTATCAATCATCTGAGTTTACGTAGTAGAAACTGACTACTGACAACGCTTGACCAAATATTGGACCATTTCTTCCCCATCTACTATTGCGGAGTACGAACGTTTCATATAGCGCAATTCAGTTTACGCTATTCGCCGACGCAACCATTAGGGGCAGGGGGGTAGATAGTCCAGATATGGCACTGCGACAACCGCCCGTCGACCATCAGACGAAGACGACGGATTTTGGGGGCTGGGAGATGCCCGTCGAGTTCGATTCGATACGCGAAGAGCACCAGGCCGTCCGCGAGCGGGTCGGCAAGTTCGACGTCTCGCACATGGGCGAGATTACGGTGTCGGGACCCGACGCCGAACGGCTCATGCAACGGCTCACGACGAACGACGAGACCGCACTCGACCCCGGGGAAGCACAGTACGCGGCAATCACCAACAGTGACGGAATCGTCCTCGACGATACCGTGATCTACAACCTCCCCGACAGCGAAGAGGAGGCGTTCCTGTTCATCCCCAACGCGGGCAATAGCGAGGCGATGTACGACCGCTGGGTGACTCACCGCGACGAGTGGGGGTTCGACGCGGACGTCACGAACCGCACCGAGGAGTACGCGATGTTCGCGGTTCAGGGCCCGGACTCGCCGGATGTGCTCGGCGAGGTGACCGACGTCGACCTCGGCGACCTTTCGTCGTTCGACGTGGCGAGTGGTACGGTTGCCGAAAGCGAGGCCTACGTCGCCCGGACCGGCTACACCGGCGAGAAGGGATTCGAAGTGCTCTGCTCGTGGGACGACGCCCAGCAGGTCTGGGACAGTCTCGACTGCCAGCCCTGCGGACTGGGTGCGCGGGACACCCTCCGACTGGAGCAGGGCTTTTTGCTCTCGGGGCAGGACTTCCACCCCGAAGAGAACCCCCGGAACCCCTACGAAGCGGGCATCGGGTTCACCGTCAAACTCGACACGGAGTTCGTCGGTCGCGACGCGCTCGAGGGCGTCAAGGTCGAAGGTCCCGAGGAGAAGCTCGTCGGTATCGTTCTCAAAGAGCGTGGCGTGCCGCGCGCTGGCTACGACGTGACGACACCCGACGGCGACCACCTCGGAACCATCACCAGCGGGACGATGAGTCCGACCCTCAACCAGCCGATTGCCCTGGCCTACCTCCCCGCGGAGTACGCCAGCGAGCAACGGCCGGTCCGTGTGGTCATCCGTGACGAACCGAAGAAAGCACATACTAGGACGACGCCATTTCTCTCATGAGCTTCGAGATTCCCGAGGACTGTCTGTATCTCGAGTCCCACGAGTGGGCCCGCCAGCAAGACAACGCCGTTCGAGTCGGTATCTCCGACTTCGCGCAGGACGAACTGGGTGACGTCGTCTTCGTCGAACTCCCCGACGAGGGAGACAGCGTCGAGCAGGAAGCGGCCTTCGGCGTCATCGAATCCATCAAAGCCGTCTCCGACATCTACGCCCCCGTCTCGGGGACGGTGGCTGCTGTCAACGAGGAGCTGTTCGACGTGCCCGAACTCGTCAACGACGACCCCTACGGCGACGGCTGGATGGTCGAAATCGAAATCGGCGACGAGAGCGAACTCGACGACCTCCTCTCGCCCGAGGCGTACCGCGAGCAAATCGAGTAACTGCGGCCCTGTTTTCCAGTGTGTTGTGTGTTCGAGCCGTTGCTGTCGTTCGTACGTGATAAACCCCATAGTGCGATATAGAAACAGCATAGATGCGGAACACAACACCTGCATAGCGACCGTCGTCTACGCCGACACGCTCCAGTTCACAGTTCAGAGCCCTTTTTTGACCGGTAATCGAACCGTGGAGACGTGAGCGACGATATCTCCGTGCAGGGCTCTCCTCGTCGAGGACTCGCCGCTGCGACGTTCGGGTTCTTCATCGGCTTCGCCGGCGTCGTCGTCTACGGACCGGCCGCCGACCAGTTCGAACAGGCGATGGGGCTGTCCGGGATTTTGCTGGGTTTGCTCGTCGGCGCACCCAACCTGATCGGTTCGCTGATGCGAATCCCTTTCGGTGCCTGGACCGACGAAGTCGGCGCGAAAAAGCCGTTTCTCATCCTCCTCGGACTGTCGATTGTCGGGATGGCAGGTCTCTCGGCCATTCTCGTGTTCTTCTACCCCGACGGCCTGACCCTTCGTCTGTATCCCCTGATATTCTTCTTCGGCGCGTTGAGCGGGTGTGGTATCGGGGCGTTCTCGGTCGGGAACGCACAGACGGCCTACTGGTATCCGGCCGATAAACAGGGAACAGCGCTCGCGACGTACGCCGGTCTCGGGAACAGTTCTCCCGGTATCTTTACGATTCTCATCCCGGTCGTCATCGCCGCGATTGGACTCACCCAGACCTATCTCGTCTGGCTCGTGTTCCTGCTCGTCGGGACGGCCGCCTACGTTGTTATCGCGGTCGACCCGTACTACTTCCAGCTGCGAAAACAGGGCCTGACTGCTGCACAGGCGCAAGAACGCGCCGAAGAGCTGGGCCAGGAGCTGTTTCCAAGTGGTAACACCTTCGTCTCCATCAAAGAGGCGGCGTCAGTGCCCCGGTCGTGGGCGCTCGTGGCCCTGTATTTCACGTCGTTCGGTGGGTTTCTCGCACTGACGGTGTGGTTTCCCTCCTACTGGACCTCGCTGCACGGGCTCGAAACCGGCACAGCCGGAGTCCTCACTGCCACGGGGTTCATCCTGTTAGCGACGTTCATCCGTATCCCCGGTGGCGCGCTCAGTGACCGAATCGGCGGGGAGGAAACCGCCGTCATGAGTTTCGCTATCGTCGGTGTCGGCGCAGTCCTGATGATTCTGACTCGGGACGCCTACGTTGCTGGTCTCGGGATGATGCTGCTGGCAATCGGAATCGGGGTCGCCAACGCGGCGGTGTTCCAGTTGCTCCCACATTACGTTCCGGACGCCGTCGGTGGTGCCTCGGGACTCGTTGGTGGTCTCGGTGCATTCGGCGGCTTCGTCGTCCCCCCACTGCTCGGACTCTTCGTCGACGTCTACGGAACAGCGGGATACGCGACCGGGTTCGTCGTGTATCTCGGACTTGCAACGATTGGCGTCGCGCTCTCCGGTGTCCTGTACCTCAGAGTCGACCAGGGCTGAGGACTAACTGGATGGAGGCCCAAACCGCTGTATGAGTGACCGCATCCTCGTTCCGCTCGACGATTCGGAGCCGGCTCGAGAAGCGCTGCTGGAGGCACTGGAGCGCTTTACGGCTGATGACGTCGTCGTACTCCACATTCTCGATACGAACGAATCGAGTCACGGAATCGAAGGCGGTGCTGCTGATGGCTGGTACGAAGCGAAAGAAGCAGCGGCACAGGACCTGTTCGAAGAGGCACAGTCACTCGCTGACACGTACGGAGTAACGCTCTCGACGGCCATCGAGTCTGGCCGCCCGGCACAGACGATTGTCACCTATGCAAAAGAGAACGATATCGACCACATCGTGATGGGTAGCCACGGTCGGTCAGGCGTTTCGCGACTTCTCGTCGGAAGCGTCGCCGAAAGCGTGATGCGGAACGCGCCTGTCTCGGTGACGATTGCCAGACGAACTGTTGTGGACTCGGAGTGACCTGCAGGAACAGCGCTATCCCTCCGGGTAGTAGCTCACTCGAACTTTGCGGGCGAGGCTGAGAATCAAGATACCGCCGAGTGCCGCACCGAAGAAGATGCCCAGACTGAGCGGTGAGGTTGCACCCTGTGAGGCCTCTTCGACGAGATAGACGCGGTAGTACTGACCATCGACGATGACGGGCGTCTCCGGTACCTCGGCCGCGGTCCGTGACGTTGCCTCACCTTCTTCGGCTGCCTCGATGACCGTACTGGAAACGCTGTTCTGCTCGGGGTCGATAGAGACGGCGTGCAGCGCGACGCCAGCCGAGCTAGAGGAAAGTTCGACTTCCACGGAATCGTCGTCAGTCGTGTTGTAGACGGCACGATAAATCTCACCATCTAGCTGGACGAACTCGTAGGGAGGCTGGGCGATAGCTGGGTCACGGTCGGGGTCGTCACTCGAAACGCCCAGCGGGAGCGAGTCGCCGTCCGTCAACTCCTGCTCCAGCGCACACGCGCGTTCAACCTGCGTACCAGCGCAGGCAATGTCTTCGCTGATAGGCGTGCCTGCGGGAACGTCCGTCGCGTCAGCGTACGCGAGTCCATCACCGCTTTCGATGACTTCGGTGCTCTCGTAGTGATACTCGGTGCCGCCGACAAACCCCATCGTGACGAGAACCGGCGACAGGAGAAGTGCAAGACCCACAAGAAAGACGAGGGCGTCTCGTCGCTTCGGCGTGAGGGCAGTCAACAGCACCTGCGGGATAGCTGTGAGGAGGGGCTGCATACGTGCCAGTTTGCTTGCTGTGGCAAATGACTTTGGCTTTGGTCTCACTCGTATCAATTTTTTATTATTTTCGAGAAGAACCTGTTAGGTCGGTAGTGGGGACTGGGAAACCCAGATGATCTGCATCCGACTGTAGCCAGGTATCCGGCCCCAGCGTGTTTGAATCAGGATCGGGCCTTCGTCGTAGGCCGCTCGCGCAGTTCAGGCGCTGCGACGACGAGTTCACTAGCTATCCGCTATTTCATTAGATCTTCGTGGTTGTTACCGAGGGTGGTCCGTGCGCGGGAGCCGCGGAGAAACTCATTAATCCATATCATGGTGGCCGACAGTGGTGAGACAGCGGGTCTTCAGTCAGCGCAAGCGTTTTGTATGTAAGCATAGTAGTGGGTATAAGGTGATTTGAAATGGGTAATAATTCAGTCGAGGTGGCTTCCGGGGAAGAAGTCACGTTGAAAGTCGACGATAGAGGGAGGGTTACGCTTCCAAAAGAGATTCGGGACCAGCTCGGAATCGAGTCGAACGACGAGATTCCCGCACGGCTGGTTGGTTCGGTCTTGGAGGTCAATCCAAAACCGAGTTCGAAGCTCCAGACGGCAACAGCTGGCCGCGATTCGTGGGAGAACACGACACCGGCTGACGCTGGTGAAAGCCTTTTTGGACCGATGGATGACCACGAATGACCAGGCAAGTAGACTCGCTTCCAACTGAAGTGACGGTTCTCACCGATGTCAACATCCTCGCTATTGGACTCACTGACGACCATCCGGCGTACGATAACGTGTACCCGTGGATTGAGGATGCACTCGATGGGCCGAATGCATTGCTCGTGTTCGATTACTACCCCCTTCGAGCACAGTATATTATGACTCAGCAGTTCGGTGTCGAGCCCGTGGACGCCCGAAACGCCGTCCAGTCACTGGTCCAGAGTCCGGCTCGGATAATCAGTGCCACCGACACCACGGTGCTCGATGCATACGAGATCAGTGCGGACAAAAACCACGATGTGTACGACGCGTTTCTTCTCGCGCTCGCACGGTCGTACGACGCGGACTATTTGCTCACCACTGATGCTGACTTCAAGGAACTCTGTGAAACGGAAGACGTGACGTATCAGAACCCGATTCCAGCAGAGAAACGCGACGTTCTGACGGTCACTGAGGGATGAGTATGACTGGACCTACAACCGAGGGTTTGCTCGCGGTGAGTGGCAACGCTCAGTAGAATCGCTGTTTTCCTCTATTCGACGACTTCGCGTACCAAATTACGTTACTTTCTCGCACCGCCACTATATTTTTCCATTAATTAGTTGTAAATGTCTGGTAGAGGCGCTCTTTCGACGGTTCTCTCGTGAAACTAGTGAACTCGTGCTGTGACGATTCAATATAGCACCATACAATTCATCAGGTGGTCGTCGAATCTCGTATTATCCGGCTTCAGTCCGGCGGTCAGTCGAACAGTGGTCATCCCTCACTCGTCAGGTACTCTGCGTGTAGCGGTGCAGGTCTGCGACCGTACGAGAGAGTGCAGGTTCGAGCCGGTCGAACGCCAGTTCGGTCAGAGCAGCCACACTCGGTATCCCAGAAGGGCTTCCCGAACCCGACTCGTCCAGTGCGACGTTGCCACTCGAGCAAGAGACCGATGAACCTGGGGGTCGTCCTCGGCAAGCTGTGCAGCCTCGCGCCCCACGCGAACTGTGCCTTCGTTGGGGCGCCTCCTTGACGGAGTTGTGTGGTTCGTGCAGAGCGTACTCGAACACGCGATCGCTGTTGAACAGCTCGGAGAGTTCGAACTCGTCGACCCAAAGTGGACGGCGCGACTCTCAGAGAGTAATTGCAAAAAAGAACGGACAGGCGCTGTGAGTCGCGTTCAGCCAGTCGTGAGAAATTTCCGAGTTTCCGGTAATAAATCGCATGCTGGTATAGAGAACCGTCCCGGCCAGGGTCGATTCGCGGCCGTAACGATTCGTCTTCGAAGCCCTTTTGTCCTCAACTGGAAAAGAACAGGATAGCTAACTGGACGACGGGCACCAGTGGGCGCCTGTTTCAGCACAGGTCGGGATGTGAACCGGGAGGGTGAGATCGAAGATCTCGCAGCCCTCCACGAGATTTCCAATCTCGCCGGGGCCTTCGACCCCGCATGGTTTGAACCACGCAACGCCCGTGGTGATAGACATATGGCACGAAGCTTCTACTCGCACATCCGTGACGCCTGGAAGAACCCGGGCGACGGAAAAGTCGCACAGCTACAGTGGGAACGACAGCAGGAGTGGCGCAAGCAGGGCGCTATCGAGCGTATCGAGCGCCCGACCCGCCTCGACCGCGCGCGCTCGCTCGGTTACAAGGCCAAACAGGGCATCGTCCTCGCACGCGTGAGCGTCCGCAAGGGCGGTGCACGCAAGCAGCGCCACAAGGCCGGCCGGCGCTCGAAGCGCCAGGGCGTCAACAAGCTGACCCGCCGAAAGAACATCCAGCGCATCGCGGAGGAGCGCTGTACTCGCAAGTACCCCAACCTGCGCGTGCTCAACTCCTACTGGGTCGGTGAAGACGGCAGCCAGAAGTGGTTCGAGGTCATCATGGTCGACCCCGAACACCCGGCTATCCAGAACGATGACGACCTGAACTGGATCTGTGACGATGCACACAAGCGCCGCGCCCACCGCGGCCTGACCAGTGCCGGCACGCGAAACCGCGGGCTGGGCAAGAAGGGCAAAGGCACCGAACGAACCCGCCCGAGCCGTTCCAGCAACACCACGCGGAAGTAACGGAGCGCTTTCTTTCGGTTTTTGTGTCGTCGAGCGACAGCGACCGGCTCTCAGTGACGACCGAACGTTCATTTTCCCTCCGCGTGAGAATCAGTAACCCATGTTCATCGCAGACATCCACCTCGCCCATCCAAAGCTGGTTCTCGTTCCGACGCTTACAGCCGTCCCAGAGATGGCCGTCGAGCTGGAGAACCAGGTCATCGCCGACAGCGAGACGTACTTTCTGTTTTTCACCGTTTCGGGCGGAGACTTCACAGCGTTCGACGCGGCCGTCGAGGACGACGAGACGGTCTCCGAGAGCAGGGTCATCATCGATGGGGAGGACTTTCGCGTCTATCGGATGCGCCTCGAGGCGCTCGAGTACCTCGTCCTTCCCCGGGCGGCCGAGCTCGGGATGCACGTCCTGCACGCTGTCGGTGCCGAGGGGGGCTGGCGGGCGACGCTCCAGATTCCCGCGTGGAACGTGTTTCACGAGTTCCGGTCGTTCTGTACGGGCCAGGGTGTCGATGTCGCCGTCCGTCGACTGTACGAACCGGGTGAGAAACGCGGCGGGAAGTTCGGTCTGACCGCGGCACAGCGAGATATTCTCTCCGTAGCATATCAGCACGGCTACTTCAAGGAACCACGCGAGGCGTCCCTGTCGGATGTTGCCGGACAGCTCGACATCTCCTCCTCGGCCGCCAGCGGTCGGCTCCGTCGCGCACTCGAAACGTTGCTCGGCGAAACGGTCGTGAGAGACGACTCCGCGGTGTCGCGTGCTAACAGGGGATAATAAAACGAGGAATATGCCCGGCTAGCGTTGAACTGCCATCCGAAAGTATCTACTACCATGATAGAAAACGCCAGCAGCAGTCACGCATCCCGGGACCGGTACGAGTTCATCGGCCCCGAAACGGTTTGTGAGGCAGTCACCGACGCAGTCGCTGCTGCTGAGCAACGGTCTCCCATCGAGCTCGACCCGCTGTACGAAGCTGCCGACGGAGATGCACTCGATGCCCTGTTCACATCCACCGAGAACGCGCTGCGCGCCGGTACCGTTCAGTTCCGGTATCACGGGTACTGGGTGACGGTCTCAGTTGCCGACGAGAAGGTGACAGTGGTACTCGACGAGCGGTCGGCGTGAGCTACTGTGCGACCGGCGCTTCCGCCTCGGTGACGTCTTCGAGCACTTCCTCGAGCGTCGTATCCTCGCGTGGTTCGTCGTAGAGGAGCACGTCGATCGGGAGCGTCGGCGCGCCGTCGACGAGCCCCTCCATGAGGACGAGGCGTTCACGGGCGCGTGACATACCGACGTAGAAGACACGACGCTCGTTGTCCGTCATCGTCGGCACAGGGCTGGTATGTTTGGTGAACTCTACGTCGCCGGGGATGGGTTTGTCCTCCTGCTCTGCGGTCGCGGCCATCTGTTCGACAACCTTCTCGGTCAGGTCGGTGGCGACGAACACGTGGTCGGCTTCGCGACCCTTCGCGGAGTGGATGGTACCGAGACGGACGCGGTCGTAGTCCATCCCCTCGTAGTGGCTGTTGAAGTAGGCGTTGACGCTTCGCTCCTGGAACTGCGTCACCTTCCGAAGCATGTCCGCGGCCGCAGGCGGGTCCGGAGCGAACGGCGCGTGCTCACGAATGAGGTCGGGCTCGATGACGAGGTTGACGATGTCGTCCACGTCGGCCTCCTCCTCGCGCTCGTCGAGCTCCTCGAAGAGGTCGTCTCGTTCGCCCGTCCCGAACGCGGAGTCCACGAGCATATCCGCGAGACGGCGAGCCTGCAAGCCGTCGATTGGTTCGTCCTCGGCGAGCAGTTCGATAGCCTCGACGTACTGGGTGAGGCGGTCTGTCCACATCCGCTGGTCGGTCAGGCACTTGAACGGGATGCCCTCGTCGATGAACTCGTCGATGAACTGGAACATCTGGTAGCGAGCCCGAAAGAGAACCATCACTGTCTCGTCGGTCTCTTCGACTGTCCGGACGACCTCCCGGGTCAGATCGAGCATCGAGCGGTTCTGCATCGCCTCGACCGTCCCGCCTTCCTTGCGAGGTTGGAGGTCTTTCTCCTGCCGTTTTTCGATGTGACTAACCTCGTGATTGACGGCGTGGAGGATCTGGGAGGGGAGGCGATAGGAGTTCGGAAGGATGACATCGTCGTCGACCTCCTCGTCGAGGAGGAGGTCTGGGTCCGCGCCCTGCCAGGCGTAGACGACCTGGTCGTCGTCGCCGGCGATGAGCACCTTCTTCATGTGTGGTCGCCACTCCTCGTAGACGGCGTACTGGAGCGTGGTGATGTCCTGAAACTCGTCGATGACGAGGTAGTCGACACTTGGGAGCAACGAGCGCTGTTGGACCCGCTCGAGCATGTCCGCGAAGCCGACGAGGCCGTTGTTGCCCTTCCAGGAGCGCCAGGCGCGGATGGCCTCGGGGATGTCGAGACGGTCGTCGTCGCTGGACCACGTCGGCGTGTACTTGTTGCCGGTCTGTGCGCGGTCGTCGATTTCCGGCGGGAGACGGACTTTCTCCTCGTTCCACTGGAAGGGGACGTCGTACCAGTCGCCCACCTCGCGGTTGGTTCGCTGGAGCCACTGACTGGTGGCGATAACCTTGTTACCGAGCGTCGTCGAGCGCGCCGACCGGCGTCGTGACCCCTCATACTCGTCCTCGTACTCCAGCCCGTAGTCCTCGCAGAACTCCTCCTTGTCGGACTCGCTGACGACGTCGTTACTGGAGAGGTTGAGCAGATCGTAGGCTTTCGCGTGCATCGTACAGACGTTCCCGCGGAGCGCCCGGGGCGTCGTGTCGAGTCGCTCGGCGAGGCGTTCGCGTATCTCGGCAGCAGCAGCGCGTGTATAAGAGACCACCAGAACATCGCGCATATCGACGTCGTCCTCGGATTCGAGGAGGTCTTCAACCCGGTCGAGCAGTGCAGTTGTTTTCCCGCTCCCCGGGCCGCCAAACAGGCGCGTCGCGTGAGTCGAGTCAGTCATTGAACCATTAGTAGAGGTGCAGACCCATAAAAAGAGCGAAATACCGCCACGCTGTGGAATCCACCGCGAGTTACCGGTATAGGGAGAGATACAGCATGCTGAACCCGATGATGAACGGTATCGTCTCGACAACCTGAAAGAAGAGCACGAGCATCGCGTCGGCATCGGCCCCGAACTGGGTGATAACCGTGCTCACCGCTACACCCATGCTAATGAACGCAAAGCCCAGAAACGCATACTGGAGGCGTTCAGTTTGCTGTTGCTGATACGCCTGAAAGCTAATGAGCGTAATCCCCAGCGCGAGGCCAAACGCGGTGATTCGGAGCAGCGTCAGAAAGCCACGCGCCAGTAACTCAATCTCGAGCATCCGTCACCGGACATACACGAACGGGTCTAATAAACGTAGCTACTACGCACGTGACTGTCAGCGAGTCGAAACCAGGTCACAGTCACTCGTTGCCGAGTTCGTCCCAGAGCTGGCTGAACCGGTCAGGGAGGTTATCCTGCCGGTAGATGCGGACCTGGTACTCGTCGTCTTCGAGCGTGATAACCGTGCTCTCGAAGTTCGACTCGTAGACCTTGTAGTGGTTACCGTCGTCGGCCACCAGCGTCCGGGCGGTCAGCAGGTCGTGCTCGTCGAGCATCTCGATTCGACGGTACACCGTCGGCAGCGAGAGGTCACACTCCGCCGCGAGCTCCTTGGCCGAGCGCGGCTCCCTGCTGATGGCTGCGAGCAGATGCCTGGCGTGCTCGTCGCCGATGGTGTCGAGTATCTCCTCGATGCTGCGTTCGTCCACGACGGCAGTGTTGTCGTGCAACTACCAAATTGTTTTCGTCCCCGCTGGCAACCGCCACCGAGAGAACTCACGAAACCAGCAGAAACTAAGAAAGCCGCGGGCGTAGCTCCGCTCCATGTCAGGAATCGTCTTCTTCAGGACGGAGCAACGAGAACGCGTCGTCGAGTTCTACACCGAGACGGTCGGTGCCGAAATCTGGCTCGAACAGCCCGACTGTACCATCCTCGACTACGAGGGGTTTCGGTTCGGCTTCTGCCAGCGCGAGACGACCGACGACTGTGGTATCCTCACGTTCGTCTACGAGAACGAAGCTGGCGTCGACGAGATGCACCAGGCCGTCAGCAAGCACAACGAGGGCAAAGCCCTCGCTATCGAGGAGCCACACGAGAACGAGACGTACGACATCTACCAGTTCTTCGCCGAGGACCCCGACGGCCGAACTGCCGAGTTTCAGACGTTCCTCCACGACCTTCCCGAGTAGCGGCAGTAGCTGGGGTTCTCCGAGGGCGACGACAGTACGGAGGCGAGGGAGAGTTAAGGGAGATGGGTGAGATAGCACAGCTGTCATGAGCGACGCACTGACCATCGAGCGCGAGGACGGCATCGCAACAGTACGGTTCGACAACCCCGAAGGGCGAAATGCACTCGACGTGGACATCGCGACCGACCTCGTCGACGTGGCGGCGACGCTGGGCAGTGATTCGGACGTTCGATGCATCGTACTCACGCACACCGGCCAGTTCTACGGGACGGGTGCAGACCTCACGAAACTCGACGGCGACGCGAGCGACGAGTCGTACATCCGCCAGCTCGCGGGTCGGCTCCACGAGGCCATCGTGCAGTTCCACCAGGCCCCCAAGCCGGTGGTGGGTGGCATCGACGGCATTGCGGCGGGGGCGGGCTTTGGCCTCGCACTCGTCCCCGACCTGCTCGTACTCAGCGAGGATGCACGGCTGGAGTTCGCTTACCCACGTATCGGGCTGACCGGTGACGGCGGCTCGACCTTTTTCCTCCCACGACTTGTCGGCCTCCGTGCCGCGAAAG
>LKMJ01000591.1_pt1 | contig 28579 bp, 22 predicted proteins | sample 643391 | NCBI WGS metagenome assembly LKMJ01 (sample SAMN04112250, study PRJNA286221) | soda lake metagenome | biome: soda lake; feature: Kulunda Steppe; material: water; isolation source: sample PL-Br10 brine of Picturesque Lake | place: Russia: Kulunda steppe | collected 2010-07 | reverse complement strand
TCATTAAATGCACATTCCATATGGTATAGGCGGTTAAGTTGATCACATACCTGACTGAGTTTTAAATCTTCAAATACAAATCTGCCGCTCTTCCAGGCCAGGTAATTATCTATTGCAATTTCTTCGACAATAATTGACCTCGCCTCAATGTCCATATATCCATACTGGCCTCCATTTAACACAACTTCATGACTATCCATATCACCGATGACATTCTTAAATGCCACACTTCCATCGACTACAGCCACCTGAACATTATTCTCTGAAGGAATTGATCGAACATTAAATTCAGTGCCCAACACTTCAACAGAAGACTCATTGGCGTGGATTATAAAAGGCTGATCAGGTATGTTTCTAATGTCAAAATAGGCTTCACCAGAAAGGGTAACCTCCCTGGTACCCTCCATGAAATCTTTGGATACTACAATTTCTGAATTACGATTCAAGCGGACTACTGACCCATCATTTAAAGTAATTTCACGATGCTGCTCATCTCCGGTAAAAAGGTGCACAGGCTCTCTTTCAACTATCTGTTCTGCCTGGTAAGTATCAAGAGTAAGTGTAATCCAGGTTGCAGATGCCACAACAAGAATTACAGCTGCAGCTCTTACAAAATGTCCTAACCAGTCTGTTCTCCTAACTGATCCTGTTTTACTACGATTAACAATGGTGGCAGAAATTGAGTTAAATAGAGTATCAGAATTAATATCGTGAACCAGTTCACGGAGTTCTGAATTTTCCATCAAAACTGAATCTGCTTCTATTTTTTTAAGAAGAAATCTTTTCCCTTCCGGGGTTTCAAACCACTCCAGCACTTTTTGAGTCTCGTAAGGTGTAGTCTGGTTTGCAAAGTATTTTTCAGCAATCTTTTCGTTCATACTTCTGTTTTCGATTTTAATTCTTAGTAGTTCTATTGTTTAGTACACAATCGAATGCAAAAAGTATTAGCGGGCTTTTAAATTAAAACAGAATATGGTAAGCAGGTGCGATTTTAAGCACTGATAATTAGATATTTAGATGGATAGAAAAAAGTGTAACTAAATCTTACAGAAACTTTATCCTTTAAAAAAGGTCATCATTGATGCAAATAATACAAGGATAATACCTGCATGTTTATGCAGGTACATTTTGATGAACTTTGAACTTAAATAGTAGTGAGTCTTAACAGTTCTGATATTTAGCCCAAGATGATCAGCCACTTCTGAATTCGACTTTCCCTCTACGGTTTTTAGCTCAAAAACTTCTCTTTTTCTATCTGAAAGCTCTCTTTTTCCCTGTTCAAGAATCTCTTCATATTCCTTATATATAAGCTCATTTTCCGTAACATTCTGATGAGGAAGAAATTCTTCCTGAACCTCAGAAAATGAAACTATCTCTTTTTTCTTGTCACGAATCATATTTAAAACATGATTTTTAAGCATCGTGAACAAAAAACCCTTGATTGATTTATTGGCGTCAATCGTCTCCCTTTTCTCCCATAGTTTTATAAAAATATCCTGAACGGCATCTTCTGAAAGGCTTGGTCTCTTTACATACTTTTTGGCAATGTAAAACATTTGTATGTGATAGCGGTCATACAACTCCCTGAACGCGTCCTTATTTCCGGACCGAATTTTACTACTCAATTCAGTATCGTTCAGCTCATACATCCGTTTTTAATTATGATGCTTGGTTATAAAATCAGTTAGCATGCTTCAATAATAAATCAATACATTAACAACAATTAATAGTGTTTTTTCCATAATAGCAAGGAAAATTAACCTCGCCTGAACTTCAATATTTTATCAACCTTTAAAAAACAAAATCATCGGATTAACTTTTGAAATAATTTGTTAAATAATAAGTAAAATTCATGAGAAAAGATTTTTCTTGTTCCACATACTCTGTTTTAAAAAAGTTGTATAAGCTATAATTGTAAACAGTATTTTTACTCAAGAACCACAATTTTCCTGTCCACTCCGCCTTTTTCGCTATCTATTTTGATGGTGATTTCTGATCCTTCCTGAGCATCAACCGTCCAGCTTCCATAATAATAACTTTCATAAGTTCCGCCACGGGTTCCACGCATAAAATCAAATTCTATGGTTTTATCATCCAGTATTTCAATATCAGAATTTTCCGAACTGATGCTTAGACGGTCTGCTCTTGAAATTCCCGCATTTCTGGCATGCTGCATCGACGTATCCAGATACCCTTCGTTGACAACTTTGGCGCGAACTTTCCAGTTTCCATCGCCTTCTTGTTTCATTTCTACGTACCGTATTTTCACCAATGGTGTTTTCAGGGATCGAACCACTGCAAAACGAGCCTGGTCTACAGCCACTTCTTCAAAGTATGGACCGGGAGGTGGATTTCGCATCCAAAATCTTGTGTAACCGCCAATTTCCACATCTCCCAGGTCGGGATGATCAAACCACTCCCAATCGATAAATCCTTCGCCTGCCAAGTCCGGATTGTCTTCATTGTTATCCAGCCACTGCAGAACTCTTGCCTGAACATCCGGCCTATTATACCGGCCGGGAATGGCAAATAATGGCTCATCTCTCGGAATATCACCCCATCCAATTTCATTCACAAAAGGCTCCATTGTCCAGAGTTCTGTGGTAGTGGCAAACGCTCCGTAATGTGAATATGCCCAGTCAATAAATACCCCGCGACGTGCTCCGGGCTGCTCATCGGGCGTTAATCCATCCTGCAAAGTTGTAAATTGGTGATAGACTGATGCCTGAGGATAAGAGGTAATTTCCGTTGCTATCCTCAGTATGGATTGATAATCCTCCATATCCATCGGCGGCATTTCTTCATCAGGTCGCGCTGCATAAGGCCGTAAATGAACACCGCTGGTGGTGTGAAAAGATTCAACCTGACTAATGTTTGATTTACTATACAAAAAATCTACAATTTTTCTTGAATTATGCTCATCAAGCGGATAGTTGCCCGCACCCTTTATTGATGCGTCGTGTGATGACCAAAATGCCGGAAAATTTCTGTTTGTGATAAACCGGGTATAAGGCGGATCAGAGTTCACTTCTCCATCATTATTGCTGTCATATCCTTCCTGATAGATCCTGTAAAATGGCCCTTCTCCATCCGATTCGTCAAAATCTCTTCTCACCATCAGCCTTGGATCTTCCTCATAGCTTTTCCAGTCACCATCAGGATCTTCAACTCTCATATTCAAAATCTGACCGTTACCTGTGATATCTTCAGGTCCGTCAATTCCGCTTTTACCTTCATCATAATGGAATTTCGTATTGGGAATTTCTGCAGGATTCCAGTCTACTTCACCTGTCAGGAAATATTCAGCTCCGTCCGGATCTCCCAGTGCCAGCACGTAAACAACTCTTGTATCCACTAATTCTGTTACATCCGCATCCGATCCATATCGGGTGAGCAGGTAGTGAATCAGATGAAGCGTCACCTCCCCTCCCATTACTTCATTATTATGTTGATTTCCATCAAAATATACCGCCGGTTTATCGGATGCCGGGCCGTTGTTGAGGTTTCCGATTTTCATCATCCAAAGCTCTTTTGTTCCCGTGGCGCTTGCACCTATTGAGTAGAGATTAGCAATATCCGGATATTCATCAGCAAGAGCATGAAGCAGGTCTGTTGTTTCCTGATATGTGTGGTAATCATAATTGTAATTTTCAATTTCAGGATGCTGAGCAGTGGTATCTGCGGCTGCAACATATAGGAATGCAATCAATAAAGTACCTATTCTGAAAAATGGAAGCAGTTGTCTATACGGGTTGAGCAGAGTTTTATGGTGATTCATGTTTGAAGCGGTAAACTGGATTAATAAGGTAGTTTGGGGTGTGAAACAGAATATCTATTTTGCCGGATAATCCGAAAACAAAACTGGCTAATTAAGATGTAAATTATAATTGACTGCATCACAACTATTTTTTAAATCAGCGAAAACCGAAGACTATTTTGAAAAAACTCACAACAAAAGAAATTCTTGAGCATAACCTTCAGCGCACATCGCCACTGAAGAAAACATTTATCCTATGCCTTCATAACATTCGTAGTTTGCATAATGTAGGTGCTGCATTTCGGAGTGCAGATGCGTTTGGAATTCATAAAATCTGGCTTTCGGGATATACCCCCACACCACCCCGGCCGGAAATCACTAAAACGGCAATTGGTGCGGAAGAACATGTTGAGTGGGAAAAGATTGAAGATATTCAGGAGGCGATCAGCAAACTAAAAAAAGAGAAAAATTATACAGTAGTTGGCCTTGAGCAAACCGACAACAGTCAGTTTTTAAACGAGTATCCACTTCCTGATTCCCCAGTTTGTCTGATTTTAGGAAATGAAGTTACGGGAATTGATAAGGAACTATTACCACACCTCGATGCTGCTGTTGAAATTCCCCAATTTGGTATGAAACATTCGCTGAATGTATCGGTTGCGGCCGGTGTTGCCTTGTACGCATTTTTTGAAAAGAGTTATAAATTGAATTCAACTACTGATTAGTTCTGACACGAAGACTGAAAGCCTGCTTTGGATTTTCAACAAGAAGCTGATGTATCTCATCCTCAGTAAATCCCAACTCTGCAAGAGCAGGCAGCAAGTACTCAAAAATATCCGAATAACCGCGAAAGTCTCCACCATTCTCCTCATCCGGATCATACCAGCCGGCGTCGTGAGAAATTAATATCCGGTTCAGAAATCCCTCTTCTTTTAAGTGATTAATCCGGTTTGCATACCAATCTATACTCCCTCTTTCGTCAGATTCCTGATCCGCGTTAAATGTAACATTATCCAGCCCAATCCAGGCGCCTTCTGATGCGGCTTCCATATTTCCTTCAAGCGAACCTGTCTGCGCATGAGTCCAGATCCAGGCTTCCGGCGAAACTCCTCCTGCCTTTAAAAGTTCAATCTGTTCCAGTGCAGGAATATCACCAATTGTGTGTGATGCTATTACCATCCCTGTTTCGAGGTGTGTTAACATTGCAGAATTCACAATTTTCTGATGGAAATCGGAGAGTTCAACTTCCTCTGCTACTGAAATTTTCATAAATCCGGGACGTAATTCACTGCCATCTATTCCGTGATTAAATTCATCAATCCAGCGCTGGGCAATCTCCTCTGTTGATTCTTCAAAAGCATGGCCGGGCATAAACCTATTATCTACCGCTCCGTAATATCCTGTGTTGGTAAGTACTTTGACCCCCGATTGCTGAGATAATTCAAGTAACACAAACGGATCGCGCCCCAAATAGGCCGGAGTAAATTCTATTATCGTCTCAACCCCATTCTCTTTAGCCTCAAGAAAAAACGGCAGTACTCGTTCCACAACATCTGCCCGGCTCCATCGGTGATAGCCTGTACTATCGGCACCAATCCAGTCTACCAATACATGTTCGTGACTGAGTGTAACTCCAATTTGTTCTGAACTTAGCAAACCATTCACGCTCATGAATTTACCATCTTGTGACGGCCGTTCACAGGAACTGAAAATCAGTAAAAATAGTGCAGGAAGTATTAAATTAACTTTATTCATCTGTATCTTTTATAAACGTTTTCATCAATTATGCAGATAATTATGATAGTATAGCTTTAGATTGTTTGCAATCAGTGATTATATAGATTCACAAGATTCCCATACATTTATCACAAATTATCTTACTGATTCTCCATAAAATATTAAGTTGCGCGTTGGTAATTTAATCCCGCAACTGTTAGTTTGCCGTGCTTACAAAAAATTGGTCAAAATAGATCATTACGAAATGTCGAAACGAATTTTAGTTACATCAGCGCTTCCATATGCAAACGGCCCGATTCATCTGGGGCACCTTGCGGGGGCTTATCTACCGGCAGATTTTTACACCCGGTTTCAGAGGCTGAAAAACAGAGATATTATTCATATTTGCGGATCTGATGAGCACGGAGTTCCAATTACCATTGCTGCAGAAAAAGAAGGAATTACTCCGGAAGAAGTTGTTGAGAAATTCCACACGGGAAATAAAAAAGTGTTTGAGCAATTCGGTATCGATTTTGATTATTATGGACGCACAAGTTCTGAAACTCACCGAAAAACATCGCAGGAAATTTTCCTCAAACTATATGAGGACGGGATTTTTAATAAAAAATCTCAAGAGCAGCTGTATGATGAAGAAGCCAACATGTTTCTGCCCGACCGTTATGTAAAAGGAACCTGTCCCAAATGCGGGCACCCTGAAGCGTATGGCGATCAGTGTGAAAAATGCGGTGCATCGCTCTCTCCTACCGATTTGATCGACCCTGTTAGTTCCATTACCGGCAATAAACCTATCATAAAAGAAACTGAACACTGGTTTATTCCGCTTGGTGATTACCAGGAGAGACTTGAAGAATGGCTCGACAGCCGTGATAACTGGAAAGCTAATGTACTTGGGCAATGCAAGAGCTGGCTCGACAGCGGCCTGAGCGACAGAGCCGTTACCCGCGATTTAACATGGGGAGTTCCCGTTCCCCTGCCCGATGCCGAAGGGAAAGTACTCTATGTCTGGTTCGATGCCCCGATCGGGTATATTTCGGCCACGAAAGAATGGGCAGAACAAAAAGGTGATGCAGATCTTTGGAAAACGTACTGGCAGGATAAAGAAACATCACTCATCCATTTTATCGGTAAAGATAACATCGTATTTCACTGCATCATGTTTCCTGCAACGCTGATGCAGCACGGCAACTATGTACTGCCCGAAAATGTGCCGGCGAACGAATTTTTAAACCTCGAAGGGCAAAAGCTTTCCACTTCAAAGGGATGGGCCGTTTGGCTCTCTGAATATCTCGAAAGTTTCGAAGCAGATCTTCTGCGTTTTGTACTTGGAAGTATTCTGCCTGAAACAAAAGATTCTGATTTCTCTTGGAAGGATTTCCAGAACCGCGTAAACAGCGAACTGGCAGATATTCTCGGTAATTTCGTGTTCCGTACCACAAGTTTTACAAACCGTTTTTATGATGGCAGCGTACCTGAACTCTCAAACCCTTCCGATCTCGATCATGAAACACTCGAAGAAATCAACAAGCAAAAGGGAAAAATTGAACAGGCGTATAACACGTTTAAATTCAGGGAAGCTATTACCGAAACGATGACTCTTGCCAGGGTTGGAAATCGCTATTTTACTGAAACCGAACCATGGAAAACCCGGAAAGAAAACCCGGAAGCTTGCGGAAATACACTTTATGTCTGCGTGCAGATTTGCGCAGCTCTTTCGGTACTTTTTGAGCCAATACTTCCCCGTAAAATGTCTGTACTTAGAAAACAGCTTGGACTGCCAGAAACAATTTCCTGGGATGAGGTAAGTATCAATCTTGTTCCCTCCGGACAAATCATCGAACAGGGTAAAATTCTCTTCAATAAAATAGAAGATGAAGAGGTTGAAGAGCAGGTTGCAATTCTCCAAAAAAGGTCTGCTGCCATGGGGAAAAATCAAAAAGAATATGCTCCCATCAAAAAGGAAACTTCGTTCAATAATTTTGCATCACTCGATCTGCGTGCCGGAAAAATCGTAGCAGCTGAAAAGGTTCAGAAATCAAATAAACTCATACAGATTTCTGTTGACATTGGTATTGAAAAACGAACAATTCTTTCCGGAATAGCTGAATTTTATGATGCAGAAGAAATAATCGGAAAGTCTGTTGTTGTGGTGTCTAACCTTGCACCAAAAAAAATGATGGGTATAGAAAGTAACGGCATGATTTTAATGGGTGAAGATACAGAGGGCAAATTGCACTTTGTTGAAACTGACTCCGAACCCGGAAGCAAGGTTTTGTAAATGAATATATTGAAAGAAAAAGTACGCATATCTAAGCCCGGTTTTACCCTACACCAAAACTCTACCTCTTTCTGCCTCTACTGCCCGCGTGCTCTGTCGGTAACTTGTATTATTTTTGATGATTACGAAAAAGATTCCGGCCGGGAATTTGATATGAAACTCGGTCTTAATGACTACTGGCATATCGAGATTGAAGAAAACTTACAGGGGCACTGGTATGGCTACAAAGCAGAATTTGACGATCCGAAAAATAAAATTGAATCACCATATGATAAAGCTCTATTTGCTGATCCATACAGCAAACATGTTGTAGTGTGTAATAGTTACAGGCAAGAAGCCAAATCATATATTTTTGAAGACGATTTTGACTGGGAGGGTGATGAACACCAGTTTCCTGACGATCCGCGTGATATGATTATTTATGAAACACATTTAAAGGATCTTACGGCACATCCTGAAACTCAATCAGACCAGAAAGGATTTTACAACAAATTTACCGATGAGAATCAGCCCGGCGGAATTTCGCACCTGAAAAATCTCGGAGTTAATTGTGTAGAGTTTCTTCCGCTGCAAAAATTCCCTCCTGTAGAACCACCGTATGGTGAGAAAACCAAAGAAGGATTCCACAACACATGGAATGTATACTCCACCAACTACTGGGGATATATGACCTCCTTCTTTTTTGCCCCTGAAAGCAGTTTTGCATCAGATTTCAGCAGTCGGTTTTCAGGTAAAACCACGGCAGCGGTTTCAGAATTCAAAAATGTAGTAAAAAAACTGCACAGCGAAAATATCACGGTTATAATGGACGTGGTTTACAATCACACCTCCATTTTTGATATGAACCCGCTTACCCACCTGTTGCCTGATGAATATCTCCGCACAGACAAAAAAGGTGAATTGATGAATCGCAGCGGTACCGGAAACGAGTTTCGATCTGAAAATCCGGTAGCCAGGCAAATGATTATTGACTCCCTTCTGCACTGGATGGATGAATACCACATTGATGGATTCCGTTTCGACCTCGCAGCACTCCTTGATAAAAAAACCTGGAATGAGATCCGGGATAAAATTCGCGAAAAATATCCCAATGCCGTGTTGATTGCTGAGCCCTGGGGAGGTTATTACTCTCCGCATCATTTTTCCGATCACGGATGGGCATCGTGGAATGACAGAATTCGAAACAGTATTAAAGGTTCTGACCCTCTTCACGATCGTGGTTTTATATTTTCTGACTGGCAGCACGAAACCAGCAGAAAACGGCTTGAAAATGTTTTTAAGGGAACACTCAATCATGGTGATGGCGGGCTTTTTAACACTTCATTACACAGTGTAAACTATCTTGAAAGCCACGATGGATATACACTCGGTGATTTTATCCGGATTGCCATGAGACCGGAATTGCACGAAGAAAAAATTACGGATCGCAAAAAGCACATTGTGCTTAACAAAACCGAAACCAAAATTGCCAAGTTAGCTGCCCTATCACTTTTTACTTCTCAGGGTATTTGTATGATTCATGCCGGACAGGAATTTGCGCGCACAAAAGTTATAGACCGAACACCCTGCGATGATCCCGATGAAGACAAAGTTGACCACAACAGCTATCAAAAAGACAATAAAACCAACTGGATCAACTTTAACGAGATAAAATTAAACCAGAGTCTTTACGACTATTATAAAGGTCTTATTAAAATCCGGCATGAAGCTCCTGCACTTAAAACATCAGCAGCAGACTCCATTCATTTTGAACATTACAGTGATCCGCTCATTCTAAGCTTTTACATTCACGGAGAATCTTCCGGAGATGTTTATGACTATTATGTGATACTTAACGGCTCGGCATCTAATAATTTTTCCTGTAAATTACCCCCCGGTACCTGGGAACTGCTCGCAGACAAACAAATCGCATCTAATCAGTCGGTTGATATTTTAAGCGGAACCGTTTCTGTTGATGCCAGAAGCGGAATGTTATTAAGAAGGTTGCGTCATTAGTCTGCAAGGAATATTTTAATGCAAATTATCTAACCAAAAATTAAACCTTACTAATTTGGCTACTACACCTACTCAAAACAGAGGTACCTGGAACACGAAACTTGGATTTGTTCTTGCAGCAGCAGGTTCAGCCGTGGGACTTGGAAATATTTGGAGATTTCCAACGGTTATGGCAGAAAATGGAGGTGCTGCATTTCTATTAATATATGCCTTACTTGTTTTCATTATCGGGTATCCCGTAATGGTTGCCGAATTATCCATGGGCAGAAAAGCACAAAAGAATCCGGTGGGAACCTTTAAAGCATTAAGCGACAGTAAATTTTTTCCACTTGTGGGGTTTTGGTGTGTGCTGTGTGGTGTAGTTGTACTCTCCTATTATGTAATCATTGCTGGATGGACTATCAGCTACTTTTTTGAACAAATTTTTCATTACGCGGGTTGGTTCGGCCTGGCTGAATGGATTGCCGATATTAATAACGGCTGGGTAAATGCAGCTGTAGCTATCGTGTTCATGGCAATTACTATTGCAATAAACCAGGGAGGAGTCAGTCAGGGAATTGAGCGTGCTGTACGCTTTTTAATGCCAATGTTAATCATCATCATTCTTATTTTAATCGTATATGTACTGTTTCAGCCAGGTGCCGGGGTAGGAGTTCGGGAATACCTCATACCGGATTTTAGCCAAATAAATATGGATCTTATTTTATCAGCTATGGGTCAGGCTTTCTTCTCACTTTCCCTGGGTATGGGGGCATTAATTACTTATGGGTCTTACCTAAGTAAACGAGAAAATATACCTGAAGTAGCCGGATATGTTACCGGTTTCGATATTGGAATTGCCTTTCTTGCCGGTTTATTAATTATGCCTACCGTGTACATGGCGCAGGCTCAGGGACTAATGGTTTTTGATGATGATGGTAATCTTGTTGCCGGTGTAGCGCTTATTTTCCAGGTATTACCTGAACTTTTCCACGAAATGGGTGGGTTACTCGGCTTGATTTTCGGTGCATCATTTTTCTTTCTCCTTAGTATTGCGGCACTAACATCATCAATATCATTGCTCGAAGTTCCGGTTTCTTATGTTATTGATGAACATGGTAAGCGCAGAAAAACTGCTGCTCTTGCAATAGGTGGAGGAGTTCTGTTGATATCTCTTGTTTTGGCATTTCATACAGGACTGATTGATATACTTGATTTTATTTTCAGTGATCTTGGACTCCCAATCGGCGGATTTTTTATTGCTATATTCCTTGCATATTTCTGGAAAATTGAAAATGCGAAGATTGAATTAGGCGATGGATTTCAAGGAATTGATAATCACTGGTTTATGGGAGTTTGGACTATTTTTATTAAATATATCTGCCCGATTTTAATTGCACTAATTCTTGTAACTACCATTGCCAATGTGTTTAGATAGCATTGAATTTTTTGCTAAACTTTACAGACTATATCAGTAATCATAATTTTTTGGGGCAAAATTCATTATTTTATTTTCTATGGGAAAAATTAACACATCTGATTTCAGACCCGGGCTCAACATCCTGGTGGATGGCGACATCTACTCAATTGTAGATTATCAACACGTTAAACCCGGCAAAGGTGGCGCGTTTATCCGAACAAAACTGAAAGGCGTTGAAAACGAAAAGAACATTGAAAAAACTTTCCGATCCGGTGAGAGTGTAGAGTCTGTTCGGGTTGAAAGACAGCCCTTTCAGTTTCTCTATGCCGATGGAAATATGTTTTTCTTCATGAACCAGGAAACCTACGAGCAAATACCACTTGAGAGATCAAGAGTTGAAAAACCGGAGTTCATCACCGATGGATTGGTTTGTACACTTGTTGTTGACGTGGACAATGAAAAAATTCTTTATGCTGAGCCACCCGATCAGTTAGAGGCTGAAGTAACAGAAACTGACCCTGGATTAAAAGGAGATACGGCACAAGGCGGCAGCAAACCTGCAACCGTTTCAGGCGGTGCAGTTGTACAGGTTCCGCTTTTTATTGAAATAGGTGATTTTATAAAAGTCGACACCCGAACAGGAGAATATCTTGAACGATCTAAAACCAAATAAACAATTATGGATTTAAAATTAATAAAAAAACTATTAGACCTCGTATCAGAAAGTGATGTGGATGAGGTTTCTATCGAAGAAGGGGATTTTAAAGTAAAAGTTAAGAAAAAAGCCGATCCCGCAACTTCCGCACCAATTCAATACCAGATACCTGCGCAACCACAACAACCGGCTCAGTCTGCGCCATCAGCACCCGCATCATCTGCCGGCTCTGAAAAAGAGCAATCCGGTGAAAAACAACCTTCAGGGGAAGTTGTAAAATCTCCCATTGTTGGTACATATTACGAATCTCCATCACCTGACTCTGATCCGTTTATAACTGTTGGAGATCGCGTTGAAAAAGGACAGCCCCTGTGTATTGTGGAAGCCATGAAAATCATGAATGAAATTGAAGCTGAGTTTTCAGGCACTCTTAAGAAAAAACTTATCGAAGACGGCACACCCGTTGAGTTCGACCAGCCTCTTTTCATTATAGAAAAAGACTAAAATCATTTTATGTTCAAAAAAATCTTAATTGCCAATCGCGGCGAAATTGCACTTCGAATTATTCGTACGTGTAAAGAAATGGGCATCAAAACAGTTGCCGTTTACTCTACAGCCGATGAGCACAGCTTACACGTTAAGTTTGCAGATGAAGCTGTTTGCATAGGCCCTCCTGCCAGTAAAGAGAGTTATTTAAAAATTCCATCGATCCTGGCTGCAGCAGAAATAACCAATGCAGAAGCAATTCATCCCGGTTACGGTTTTTTAGCCGAAAATGCAGAATTCAGCAGAATTTGTAGTGAACACGATCTCAAATTTATTGGCCCCAGTCCTGATATGATCAGCACAATGGGTGATAAAGCCACTGCCAAAGCCACCATGATTAAGAACAAGGTGCCGGTTGTGCCCGGATCTGACGGTGTGGTGGATACTTTGAAAGAAGCCGAAAAAATTGCCGGCGAAATTGGATATCCGGTCATTATAAAAGCTACAGCCGGCGGTGGTGGTCGCGGAATGAGAGTAGTTCACGAACCTGAAAAATTTCAAAATGCTTTTAATACCTGCCGGAATGAGGCCGAATCTGCATTTAGCAATGCCGCTGTTTACATTGAAAAGTTCATTGTAAATCCGCGCCATATTGAGATCCAGATCGTAGGCGATCAGCATGGCAATGTAATCCATCTTGGTGAACGTGAATGTTCGCTGCAACGAAGGCATCAGAAAATTCTTGAAGAGGCTCCATCTCCTGTTATGACACCCGAAGTGCGTGAAAAAATGGGGCAGGCTGCCGTTAATGCCGGAAAAGCCATCAATTACGAAGGTGCAGGAACGGTAGAATTTATCGTAGATAAAGATCTCAATTTCTATTTTATGGAAATGAATACCCGAATCCAGGTTGAGCATCCTGTAACGGAAGAAATTACATATTGCGACCTGGTTAAAGAACAAATTATTGCTGCTGCCGGCCTAAAAATCACAAATAAACCTCTGAAAATGCGCGGGCATGCCATTGAGTGCAGAATTAACGCCGAAGATCCTGAGCACAATTTCAGACCAACCCCCGGAACTATCACATCATTTAATATCCCGGGCGGACACAGCGTGCGCGTGGATACACACGCCTATGCTGGTTATAAAATCCCCCCGCATTACGATTCCATGATTGCCAAACTCATTGTTAGCGCACCTACCCGTGATGAAGCTATCAAACGAATGAGACGGGCTCTTGAAGAGTTTATAGTTGAGGGAGTAAAAACCACCATTCCTTACCATTTGCAGTTAATGGACGATCCCGGATTTCAAAAAGGAGAGTTCAATACTCAATATCTTGAAAGCTCGTTTAAATATAATCCAGATAAAAACAAGTAATAATCTACTATGAGTTATCCTAAAGATTTAAAGTACACCAAAGAACACGAATGGGTTCGTGATAATGGCGATGGAACAGTAACCATCGGAATCACTGAATTTGCCCAGGGAGAACTTGGAGATATTGTGTTTGTTGAAATTGAACCGGAAGGCTCTGAGTTTGACCAGGATGAAGTTTTTGGAACTGTTGAGGCCGTTAAAACAGTATCAGAACTTTACTCACCTGTCGGCGGCGAAATAATTGAAATAAATGATGAGCTTGAAGATGAACCCGAGCTGGTAAACAGCGATCCCTATGGAGAAGGCTGGATGGTAAAAATCAAAGTATCGGATGCATCAGAGCTCGACTCCCTCCTCTCTGCAGATGAATATGAAGAACTGGTTGATTAATATTTTTAGTTTTTAAACATGCACACCCATCACGATGAGTGGATACTCATTCTCGATTTTGGCTCTCAATACACCCAGCTCATAGCACGAAGGGTACGAGAGTTAAACGTTTATTGCGAAATCCACCCTTATAACACCGAACCTGATTCGTTCAAAGACCATCCGCCAAACGGAATTATTTTGTCGGGCGGACCAAAAAGTGTTTACGATACAGATGCCCCGGTTCTGAACCTGGATTACCTCGATTTTGACGTACCGGTCCTCGGTGTTTGTTATGGCTTACAAACTCTGGCACACTGCATCTCACCAAATAGCGTTGAGAAAGCAAAAAAGCGAGAATTTGGCCGGGCCCGCCTGTTTATTGATGATGATTCAGATTTGCTGAAAAACGTAAATCAGGAATCGATTGTCTGGATGAGCCATGGAGATCATATTCATGATTTACCCGAGCCCTATCAAATAATTGCCCATACCGAAAACGCACCGGTTGCGGCTGTAAAAAATGAGCACAAACCCATTTTTGGAGTTCAGTTTCACCCTGAAGTTGTACATACCGAAGAGGGTAAACAGATCCTGGAAAATTTTGTAATTTCTATTTCCGGATGTTTGGGCACATGGACAGCAGCCTCTTTTATCGATACCGAAATCAAAAAAGTTCGTGAACAGGTTGGCAATGATAAAGTTATTTGTGGTCTTTCCGGCGGGGTAGATTCAACAGTAGTGGCTACGTTATTGCACAAAGCAATCGGCGATCAGCTGCTCTGTATATTTGTTGACAACGGTTTGCTTAGAAAAAACGAGTTTGAAGAAGTACTTACTACATATAAAAAACATCTGAATCTCCCGGTTAAAGGCATTGATGCTTCTGAATTGTTTTTAAAAAATCTTGAGGGTGTATCTGACCCTGAAAAAAAGCGGATTATTATTGGGAATACTTTTATTGATGTTTTTGATGAAGCTATTGCCAATCAAAAAGAATACAAATATCTGGCACAGGGTACCCTTTATCCTGATGTGATTGAAAGTGTTTCATTCAAGGGACCATCGGCTACAATCAAATCTCATCATAACGTAGGCGGATTGCCTGAAAAGATGAACCTGGACCTGATTGAACCCGTACGGGAATTATTCAAGGATGAAGTCAGAAATGTGGGGCGCGAACTTGGTATACCCGAAAGTTTTATCGGACGCCATCCATTCCCCGGCCCTGGACTCGGAATCCGTGTACTGGGTGGTTTAAGTAAAGATAAGCTTGATTTGCTCAGAGAAGCGGATGCTATTTTTATCGATTCACTTAGAAAAGAGAGACTTTACGATAAAGTATGGCAGGCGCTGGCTGTTCTTTTGCCGGTTCAGTCTGTAGGCGTTATGGGTGATGAAAGAACCTACGAATTTACCATTGCACTCCGTGCAGTTACAAGCGTGGATGGAATGACTGCTGACTGGGCTCATCTGCCTTATGATTTTCTATCAGAAGTTAGTAACCGAATTATAAATGAGGTCAGAGGCATCAACAGAGTTGTTTATGATGTAAGTTCAAAACCTCCGGCTACTATTGAGTGGGAATAAAAAGGGAACTAAATGCATCTTCTGCTATAAACAGAAATGAATCAATATCTATTCACAATGAAATACCTCGTTTCTCTCATTTCAGCTTTTATACTGATAACTTCAGGCTCTTTATATTCGCAAAATTTTGATGAAGGATTAGAATTATACAATTCCGAACAATTTGAAGAAGCTTATCAGGTTTTCAGCCAGCTTAACGATGACCGGGCTATACTATTTTCCGGCAAAGCCCTTTTGGCATTAGGCAAACCTGTGCAAGCAATTAATTATTTTGATACCCTTACTGAAAACCAAAATGAAGGGTTAAGACAGGAGGCAGTTTATTCTAAAGCTCTGTCTCACTACAGGCTAAAAAATTACAATCTGAGCTTACACCTGTTAAAAGAACTTTTGGAAAGCGACGACCGGACCGCTATCAGACGTGATACGCAGCGCCTGTATGATCAGCAGCTTCAGTTTTTAAGTGAAAGACAGCGTTTTGAAATTCTCTATTATGCCACCTCTCCAACTTTACGTTACGATCTTGTCAGAGCATCAAGAAACCACGTTGATGACAATACATACCAATTATTGGTTAACGAGCTCATCAAAAGAATTACAGATACTACACAAAAGGAAAGGATAGAAAGAGAACTATTAAGCCTGAGAGCTGAAGGCTCAGAAAATTTGTTTCCCGAAGCACCTGAAGGAACCGTCTATAATATCGGGGTTGTATTACCTGCTTTTGAACCGGAAGATGCTGAATTCACCATCCCAAGAAATTTGTATTACGGCATGTTGCTTGCCGCTGATGAATTCAATAGCCGAAACAGCAGTAAAAAAGTGCAGCTCATATTTAAAAATTCTGCAGAAGATCCCGACACAACAGCTTCAGCACTAACAGAACTGGTGTGGGCACGGCAAATTGATGCGGTTTTGGGTCCACTATTTTCACAGCCGGCTTCCCGCATGGCCCGGCTCACAGAAGAATACAGAATTCCCATGCTTGCCCCTCTTGCAAATGCCGATGATCTGAACCTGGACTATAATTACACGTTCCAGATGAATCCGACATTTGAGATTCACGGAAAAATGATGGCAAGACATGCAGTAAATGAACTTAGGCTCGATACATTAGCCGTAATAACCGAAACTGATTCGCCAACTCGTTCTTCTGCTGTAGCTTTCCGCCATGAGGCTGAACGACTTGGCGCTCATATATCGTACTTTATTGAAGGTGATTTTGAAGCTACGGGATTTGATTTATCGGAATACACAGAAGTATTTACAACAGACGAAGCACTTATCGACTCGCTTGGATATACTACTTCTGACGGTATTTATGCACCGTTTACAGGACAGGCAGCCTCAACCCTGATTAACTTATTCCTGAATGATCTGGAAGCCATGGGAAATGAAGCTGTTATATTAGGATCTGAAGAATGGGCAAATATATCGTTAACAAACTTCCAAAGGCAGCACTTTGAAATTTACTACACTGAATCGTTTGGTGAAGCAGCTGATGAAGAAACTATTGAGTTTTTTATCGAGGATTACGAAACCCGTTTTGGCAGTTCACCCGATCGGTTTTCGAAATTGGGTTACGATTCAGCAAATATTTTATTCCGAAGTCTTGAAACAGCAGGAAACCCGGAGTATCTGGTGCATGTGCTGCGCTCTCAACCACCGTACAACGGTCTGTCTTTATTGGTCGATTTTGATGACAAACGTATAAATCAGCATGTATATATTCGCCCCTTAACCAACAGGGCAAAATCCAGAATGGGTGTAGATTAAGTTACTGATTACCTGCGGCTTCTCTTTCATCTCTCAGGCGATACTGTTCTCTGATCCAGCGTCTCCACTCTTCACTGGCTATTCGATGTTCCTCAAAAGTTTCGGAAAATTTATGCGATCCTTCCGGAGTAGCCACCATAAATAAGTATTCATGTTCTTCAGGGTTTAAAACGGCTCTCACTGACGCTTCATCAGGATTCGTTATCGGCCCCGGTGGTAGTCCACTGATGATATAGGTATTGTAGGGATGATCTATCGTATAATCTTCAAATAACAACCTTCTGCGTTCACCCAGAGCGTAGATTACTGTTGGATCTGCCTGCAATAGCATATTCCTTTTCAGCCGGTTAAGATAAAGCCCGCTTATTTTAGGCTTTTCAGCGTTAACTCTCGCCTCCCACTCTACAATGGATGCCAGAGTTATAATCTCATCTAAATCCAGGCGGTTCTCACTGATCTCTTCCTGATACCTGTTCGCTACCAGTCTGTTAAATTCTGAATGTATTCTCCTGACAACACTTTCTGCATTTGAAGTCCAGAATATTTCGTACGTATTTGGAAGCATACGAGAGAACAGTTGCTCTCCAGTAAGGTTCAGCTCAACAGCCAAATCTGAACTATCAGAAAATATGGCTGCAAAGTCACTGCTGTCAGGCCTTAATTGCGCACTCAGACTTCTGGAGAGCCTTCCAATATCACTGCCTGATAATACTGTAACTCTTGCCGGTGTTTGAATCCCCTTGGCCATATTTGATAAAAGTTTACTGTACGATATGCCACCGTCAATCACATATCTGCCCGGCCTGAAATTTCGCCACCCGAGAGTTCTGCCCGCCCAGATAAGTTCATCACGATCAAAAGTTAGCTGCAGACTGTCAAGTGTTTCAGCCAGCTGATCTAAACTGGTAGAAGAATATAATTCAACAGAAATGGTCTGTTCGCTTGTAATTGCGTTGTCACTATATAACCGATTTTTTCGCGAACCAAATACCGCCAGCCAAACAGCAAAAAAAACAATAAAAAGGAAGATCAGATCTCTTTTGGAGAAAGGGCTCATGTAAAACTTGATTTAATACTACTTGAAAAGAGGAATCAAAATAAGGATAAACGTATTTAATGGCGAAATTATATATCAAAAATACACCCGTTAAAATCGAACTTTTAACAGGCTTTTACGTATTTCAAATCAGTTTTATCCTTTGGCAGGCAACAATTTTTAAACATTTTTCGTATTATTGATACATAAACATTTTTGGTAACCTCAAAAGTTGCCAAATGCCCTAAAGAACAGCCTCAGGCTTTGATCGGCCTGAGGTTTTTTAATTCTCAAAATGGATTATAAACGTACTCAAAATATTCTGCTGCGAGAATTTTTTCTAAAACGTAGGATTGAATCTTATCCAGAAAGCCGGAGAATTTCCAAACTCTTTAAGCGGCCAGGCCAGTTCAGCCCGTAATGCTCTTGAGCCTATTCCAATACCTGCATCATGCTGCATCTCTGAAAATGAAAACTCTTTGAGTCCTCTGAATGGATTTGATGTATCAGTCAGTTCAGGAATTGAACGGGTCCAGCCGGAATCGAGAAATAAAAGCAGATGCAGTCCGTGGTTCCTCAGCCATCGCCCTGAAATCGAAGATGGTCGTCCGAATTGTATTTCCAGGTTACTGGCTACAAGCTGGTTTCCCTGGAAGAATTTATAAGGCGAACCACGCAGTGTTCCTATCCCGCCGAGATAAAATGATTTAAAATCTGGTGCATTACCCGTAATTCCACCTGTATGCAGTTTCCATCTCAAAACTGAACCGGGTTCAAAATTATAAAAAAGCTTGACGATTGCCTGGTACTTGTCATATCTGTACTCCTCATCCGTTGCGCTATTGTCACCCAGTTCTGCCTCAGCCATTGCTGAAAATGTAAATTTATCTGTCAGCAGAACATTTCTTGGATTGTAAGAAAGTGATAAGCTGTAACTGTCTATATCAATTTCGTCAGAATTTATATCTATGGCTGGATTTGGCCTGTATGCCCCTGAACGGCCAAACATTGAAAAGCCGGTGTTTTGTTCTGCACTTGTAAAAGTATCTCGATTATATGAAAAAGCTGCTTCCCACCATCGTTGTGTACGATAAGCTGTATAAAAGCCAAACCCTTCCATTTTGTGATAATCCAGAAAATCGTAGGCTCCAAAAAATGATGTCAGGCTATTTTCAATCAACCCGGTTCTGCGGTAATCTTCTGTTGCCGTTGCCCGGTGAAACTCACCGCCAATCATCATTCTCTTGTTTTCCCCGATTAATTTTTCAAGCCCTATGGCATATTCCCACTCTTTTGAAGCTGTGCCATACCCAATAAAACCATGCGGCTGAATTTGCGGAATATTCAGAAAGCTGCCTCGATGGTGCCACTGCATTCTCTCTTTCTTCAGGCCCAGAAACAGCCCATTCACCCTGTTATAATGAACTGTTGAAAGATTTGGGTACTGGCTGTAAAGGGAATTACTGTAATAAGGTCCGCCCTCTAAGCCACCGCCGAGATCAATACCTTCGGTGGTTAAATGCCTTACAACCTTTGCTCCCTGTTGTTCTGTATCTGGTTCAGCTTCAGATTCTTCATCTGACGAACCAAAAAAATCATCAAGTGGTTTTGTAAAGATAGGATCTCTTTTGAATGGATCACTGTCATCTTGCTGTGCAAAGGCCAGCGAAGGAAAAATCAGAAAAATGATAATTAAGTAGCAAAAATTCTTCATATCAATAAATTTTAAAAACGGTACGGTTTACTCAATAAAAAGATTCAGTTTTCTATAAAATTTCATTTTCCGAAACTACCTTTTTTTCAAAACCATCATGGTAATATCATCGTGCGGATCTGCCCCACCTGACCAGGATTCAATAAGCTGTGTAAAATTTGAAATAATATCATTCGCACTGTAGGAAGCAGAGTTTTTCAAAACGTTTTTAATCTTTTCCATTTCAATCATTTCCTTTTCCCTGTTGAACAGCTCACATAAACCGTCGCTCATCAAAAAAAGCACATCTCCGCTTTCCATTTCTACGATTTTGTTTTGATAGGGATACTCAACAGAACTTCCTAACGGTAATCCTTTTAGTTTGATGGTTTCAATATTATCAGTTTCTTTTTTGTAGAAAAGTGCCGGTGGCATGCCGGCTGTTGTAATTTCAATTTCTCTGCCATTACAGTGTACAATCATCATGCCCATATACATCATTTTCATGTTTAAATTCCGCAGGCCTGAAGACATCCGTTGAAGCATGGTATAACTATCATATTCATGTACCAGGGTGTGAAAATAGCTTTTTGCCGCAGCTACCATTATACCGGCTTTCATACCGTGTCCTGTTGCATCTCCTATTGCAAGAACAAGGCGATTTTCATTCCCTACACTGTAATCATAATAATCTCCCCCTACTTCGGTAGCGGTTTCCATAAACACAGAAAGGTCATAATCGGGCAGTACTGGCATTTTTCGGGGAAGCATGGATAGCTGAAGTGTGCGAGCTTCTTCAAGTTCTTTGCTTTTACGCTCATTTTCTGCCTCCAGCAATCTTTTTTCAATTTCTCTTTCTTTGCTGATTTTTTCCTGCTGAAGGGTCTTTTCATTCAGAATTTTCACCTCCTCCAGCTTGCTTTCAAGATTTTTTTGAGTGCTTGCAAATTCACGGGAAAGATAGATCGACATAGACAATACGAGAAATCCCGCTCCTACCATATTTCCTGACTGAGCAGCTCCTTCAATCATATCAAAATTGACCATTATGCTGTACAACAACCCGAAAACAAACATTATAACGCCCGCACCGAGCACCCAAACCCCTTTCATGTTTTTATAAAACATCATCCCGACAGATCGAAATATTTCCAGAATCAGAAGAATGACAAGTACTTCCCTGAACCAGACAGATTCTACCGGATAAAACCAAACTAAAACAGCCACCACAATTGCAAAGAATACCAGTGCCTTGGAGTACACCGGCGTCTGACTTTTATCTATGCTATGGGTAAACATGGCAGCAAAGGCCAGTACAATAACTTCCGTCATCAAAATGAATCGGATAAAATACATAGCTTCAAATGTATAATCACTCAGCTCTATCCGATAAAAAAGATATGACAGCAGGGCAAGCAGAATAACGAACAATGAAAAATACAGATTTCTTTTTTCTGTCGGATAAAAAACAAACAAGAGAAAATGAATAATTGCAAATGCAAGCAGTATTCCTATGTAAAACATGTTACTGCTTGTCCAGTCAGAAAGATAGGCGTACCTGTTTTCCTGGTGAGTATTCCAGTCTCCCAGTAAAAATCTGAATCCGTTATATCCCATCAACTCATCGGTTTCTGCAGCAGCAGGATTCATAAATCTGACTGCCAGAGTATTAACCTCCCGATCGGGAAATACAATTACCAGGGGTGCATTTCTTCTATAGTTCTCAACTTCCTCCGGGTTAGTTGAAAACGTACCGAGTTCATGAATTTTTTCACCGTTCAGGTACACTTCAGATGCCCCGAGATGCCGGTCAATAAGCAAAGCAAGTGGTTTTCCGGTGAGCTCAGTATCTACTTCAAACTTCTTTCTGAACCATCCAAGTCCGTTCCAGTCAATAAATGAAAGGTCGGCTTGTGTTAAATTTGTGCTGACAAAATCCCAGTGTGTATCATCATAATCAGCTTCGGCCCAGGCAAGACTATCACCGGGCATAAACCGCCACCGGTCCTGAATAAAAATAATATTATCCTCTCCGGTCATCATCTCAGGAGTAACCGATTCAAGATCTGAATCCTGCACCCACGGGAATGCATCCTGGGCAGACAACAATCCCGGATGCATAAATGTGATAATAACAACAAAAAGTATGTTTACTTTTTTTCTCACAAAAACCCAAGAATTAGTTTGATTCACGGACAGTTATACGGCCGGATATCGTTGAAAGGTTTACCGGTATTTCGCCATCTCTGATCGTTAATTTTGCGTCCCTGTTACGTAATGTCCGGCTGGTTATGGATGAAGATTCTATTCCCTCCAGATCGAACCTCATCGCTTTCCCTGTTAATTCATACCCTGCAGTTTTAGGTAGTGTGAGATTTATGTTACCGCTGATTGTTTCCATGTAAACCCCAACTGCCACATCATCAAAATCGGCAGTGATGCTTCCGGATGTAGAACCGGATACCAGTGTGCCGGACAAACCCTCTGCTACAATATCTCCTGCAACAGATCTTAGCCTTACTTCACCTTCACTGTTCCGGACCTGAATCCGACCATTTACTGATTTTGCAAATGCGTTTCCTGCTATATTCTGCAAAGTTATGTTTCCTGTTGTACTAACGGCACGAACATCTCCCTGAGTATTTTTCACCGATAAATTACCGGTCTGATTTTGCAGAAATTGCTCTCCCTTTACCCCTTCAAGTGCAATTTTACCGTTGATTGTCCGCAAATTAGCAGACACCTCTTCAGGTACCCGGATTACAAAGCTGAATTCAATATTACTCCCCCGGGCAGACCTTCCGGATCGTCTGTCTTCTACAGAAGCAATAATCTGGTCTCCCCTTTGCTGTACAATTATTCGGTAGGTATCGAGGCTGCGTGTTCCCGACCAAAGTGAAAAACTTCTTTTTGTATATAATTCAACCTCAACTTCTCTGATATCGGGAACAAACTGTACATCGATATCTCCATCCGGCAGATTCACCCTCAAGTCAGGTACGCCCTGCACCTGAAAAGATCTGGACAAATGAGGCTCGTCCTGAATATTCGTATGAACAGCCGGCAGTGAGTGAAGAAGAGTAGATTGAGCTACAGCACTCTCCGAAATCCCAAAAAGAGACATTAACAGGTAACTCATTAATAAGATAAGGGTTGCTTTCATTTCTTTGGAATTGAGTCCGTGCTGTTTTTCAAAGACAATATTTTCAAAACCCGGCTGAGCTTTCTTGTCAATACGCACTAAAACGGTGGAGGTTTCAATTCCTATAAATTTTTATAGACATCGATTAAAAACAGAATATGTTCAGAAAGATCTTTTTGAATCAACTCCGCACCTTTCTTAATATCCTCCCTTGGAACATTAGCGGCAAACCGTTTATCCTTCAGTTTCTTTTTAACGGATTTAACCTTCATATCTGAAAATCCGTTGGGTCTCATCAGAGAAACAGCGTTCATAAATCCGGATAATTCATCGCAGGCAAACAAATATCGCTCAATTTCCGATTCTGGATGTTTTCCGGTTCTTTCAGGTGCATGTGCTTTTATGGCAGACAAAACATCATCTGAGTATCCGTATTCGGGTAGAATATCATTTAATGCTTTTTGGGGATGTTCATCAGGAAATTTCTCCCAGTCCAGGTCATGTAATAATCCAGCTGTCCACCACTCATCAATGTCTTTTTTATCTTTACCCAGGCTTTTTGCATACGCTTCCATTGCCATTGCTACCATTTCTGAATGCAGTTTTAAGCTCTCAGATTCAATATATTTATGGAGTAGCTTTTCAGATTCCTTTCTTTCTCTCATATCTATCGAATTTCACTGGCAACTTCCCTTGCAACCTTGCGGTTATACTCGAAAGCAAAATTTTTATAATTAATCATGTCTACAATGGTTCCAATAAAGCAGAGCCCGGCAGTAAAAAAGTAGAGTAAGCCCATGCCTATGTGTCCGATAAAAAAGCGGTGAACTCCGGCTACACCTAAAAGCCCCAAAAGCGCCAGCACTAAAATTAAAACCGGATCCCTTCGACGAGCCCTGTAGATATTTGCAAAAATATCGGCTTTTTCTTCATTCATTTCTTCCAAAAGACGACCGATATATAGGGATTCATCCCCTTCCAGTTCAGGCAAAACTTCATATACTTTCTTCATTTTCTATATGTTTTATTGATTTGTTGATTTCTATATAAAATTGATCCGATTCTTCCCGATATTATAAAAACAGCCGGAATACCGGCAGGATGAGTTTGAAACGAGGATAGAATATCTCCCTTAAAAAAAAGAGAAATAGATGTGCCGAGCCCGCTCCCCGGACAAAATGAAAATCCGGCGGTTTCAATCAGGCACAGAGACTTTGAATACCCGAAGGGTTCTGTTATCATCAGCGCAAGCAGCCCTGATGCAAGGAATACCCATTCGAAATGCAAAAAGAAGTAATATTTGATCGTTTCTACAGATGACATTGTTAAATTAAATAAGAATTAATTTCCGTTTTTAAAATAGCCAAATACCACAATCCGCATGATGAATATATCTCTACGAAAATCCCTGACTAAAGTTATTGCAATTTTTATAGTTCTCTTTTCATCTCCTGCACTATATGGTCAGGTAGTTGTTGATGATTCATTGCAGGTCAGACTGGACGAAATTACCGTTGAAGCCGCCCATTCCTCCATTTCTGTTGATGCTGCTCCTCTTTCCATGAGTTACCTTGTGCGAGACCGGGCTGAACTTGCCGCAAGACCTGCTGCTACAATGGATGAGCTCACATTTTCCCTGCCTGGAATTTTTGTGAGTAATCGCGAGAATTATGCGCTTGGCGAACGGTTAACCATACGCGGACTTGGCTGGAGATCTCAGTTTGGTGTTCGCGGAGCACAGGTAATTCTCGATGATATGCCGCTAACCGTTGCTGACGGTCAGACCATCATGAATATGGTTGATCCTTCTATGGTAGAACGCATCGAACTTTTAAGGGGACCTTCTGCAACATTCTGGGGTAATTCGAGCGGGGGAGTTCTCTACATGTCCACGAAACCTGCACCCGATGCACCAAAGATACAGTACAGAGGTTATAGCGGCTCCTTTAATACCATTAAACAAGAAATACGATTAAACACGAGGGTTGGCGACACCCGCCTTTATGGTTATGCAACATACTTTGATACAGATGGTTTTCGTGATCACAGTGCAGCCAGGCTTTACAGAACCAGTATTGGGGGAGAAAGAGCCATTTCAGATTACGGAAATCTTACATTCCGTTTCAACTATGCCGGTATGCCCAAAGCACAACATCCCGGTTCGCTCAATAAAGAGAATGCCAGAGAAAATCCCACGGCTTCAAATCCATTCTTTTCAAATAATTTTGCCGGCAAAAATTTTGACCAGGCCATGGCTGCAGTTTCATATATGCACAATTTTGAGTCCGGTAATCTCACGTTATCAGCAAACGGCACGTGGAGAGATCTCCACAATCCATTACCATTTGGATATATAGGCTTAGAGAGAAATGCTGGCGTACTGCGATCTATTTACCGGTTTGATGAGCTTCCGTTTGAACTGAATATCGGGGCTGAATATAAAATACAGCGAGATGACAGACTCGAAACTGATATTGTAGATGGAGAACGCGGTGATCAGATTCGGGTACAACAACTCGAAACAGTCACTAACCAGGCACTATTCGCCAGAATGGGCATACCTGTTAATCAGCGTTTTAACATTAACTTGGGTCTGCGTACAGACCGACTTCTTTTTAAATCTGAAGATAACCTGGGAGAAGCTCTTGAAGGTGATCGCAGTTTTTTTGCTTTAAATCCGAGCGCGGGATTTTCTTACAAACTCAATAATTCCCAAATCTACACAAATTTCAGTACCTCCTTCGAATCTCCCACTACCGTAGAACTGGTTAACAGGCCTGGAGGTGGCAATGGTTTTAATCAGAATATAAATCCCGAACGCACAATCAGTATTGAAACCGGTGTGCGCGGTAATTTAAATAGGCTTCGTTATGACATTGCCGTTTACGGAATGCGGGTAAATGATCTTATTATTTCCTTTCAGGAAACTGAGGATGGGCCGAGCTTTTTCCGTAATGAAGGAAACTCCATACATTATGGAATAGAAACCGGAGCTGATTATGACCTTTCCGATAATATAAACCTTCGCCTGATGCTGAATGTACTCAGAGCCGAATTTGATGATGTGGAATTAAAAGGAAACTCCATACCGGGTGTTGCACCTTTCCGTTATGGCAGTACCCTGAACTACACTCCCCGAAATCAGAATTTTAGCTTTGATCATCAATGGGTAGGACGGTATCAAACAAACAGCGCCAACACAGAGACAAACAGTCCCTATTCAATACTGAATTTCAGGTGGAGTATGGAAATATCCCAAACATTTGAAAGCGCTGTAATCAGGCCGTTTATATCAGTTCAGAACATTTTAAATGAGCGGTATAATACGTCCGTTGCCATAAATAATGCGGGCGGTGCTTACTTTGAACCCGGGTCCGACAGAAGTTTTCAGGTAGGCATCCAGTTAGATCTTTTCTGATATTTCAAATCGGATAAAAAAGTGTTTTGAATTTAATTTTTAGTGAGTTAACATTGTTTATTGCTTAAAACGATGTAAGAAAGTATTTTAAGCAACGGTAGTTTTGATTTAGTATTAAATCAAGCTGTTTTAAACTATGAATGGGAACTTATTGGGATTTAGTTATGGAAACTCGTGAAGTTGGAACTGTAAAGTGGTTTCACAATGGAAAAGGTTACGGATTTATCACTCGTGAAGACGGTGATGATGTATTTGTGCACTATTCAGAAATTCAATCTGATGGATTCCGAAAATTAGCGGAAGGTCAGAAAGTTGAATTTACAATAGCCGACGGTGAAAAAGGCCTTCAGGCTAAAGAAGTAATTGAAATTGAATAATTTATTGATGGCATCTTCCCCGGATGTCATCATTTCTTTTTAATGCTTATCCATGAAGTGGCTTAAAAGTATTCTATTAGATATTGCGGCCACATTAGTCATTGCAATTGTTGTTTTTTTCGATGAAACAACTCTCCTTGAGTATGTTGTATATATTTATACCGGACTACTCGCAATTGCAAGATGCTTAACACTTATCAGCCAGGACATGCGTTCTATAACACAGCGCAGCGTTACAGAAGCACCGATTTTGGTATATCATCTTCTCTATTTTTTGAATGTTTCTTTTTTGATATACGGTGCATTTTACATTACAGGTTTCGTATGGATATTCATCTGGGCAGTAGCTACTTATGTGTACTCAAAACATCAAAAGTAACCGTACATCAATACTCGTTAAAGATAAACTATGCAGCCTCGTAGTCTGTATAACCTTTCTGTTGATGTCTCACTTTACCACTGTGAAGGCTCAAACTTTAGATAGTTTTTTGGATCAGTACGCACCATTTTCACCCTCCTTAACCGCTTCTGCTTCGTATGCACCTGTATCTTTCGAGGCGTGGGGAACTATTCAGAATGCTCAAATGCTGTTCTTGTCATCAAATTTTGAGCATCATCAAATACAAAGCGGATCAATACGTATTGGAGTAAGTTCAGGAATTATTTTTGCAGGATGGCTTCGGTATCCATCTGATGGTATCGACGGACCGAGAGAAAACAGGTACGGCCTGGGTTTTGTGCCCCTTGATTTAACTATTCCATTCATCAGCGGTCAAAATTTTCCGTTTTTTACCACATCATTCGGCTTTATGGTTATGAACCGTTCTTTTCCCAACGAACTGGGCGCTACGCTAAATTATTTACTCGATGCCGGTATTGGATATCGCTACAGGATCAGCGATAATAATTCGATAGAATTCGGTTATAAATTGCACCATCTATCAAATGGAAATACGAGCATAGAAAATCCGGGAATTGATTCTCATATGGTTTTCTTAAATTTTTATTTCCACCTCTGATATTAATACGTTGTGTAATGAATGGATTTATATATCCATTTGTTAAACTGAGTAAATCATAAAATCATGCGAATCTCACATTACTCAATCTTATTATTTACAACTGCTATCATTTTTTTAACGTGCAGTTCTTACGGACAAGATCAAACCTATTCATCAGAAGATCACCAACACTTTCTCAATAATATTACCTATCAAATTGCTATGTCTGATACATCAAACAACGAAAAAGTAGTCCGAACGGACGAAGAATGGAGACAAATTCTCGAATCTGATGAATATCGAATTCTGAGAAACAAGGGTACTGAATTACCCTGGGCGAATGAATACAATAGTCTCTATGATGATGGGATCTACATTTGCAGGGGTTGCGGAAATCCGCTTTTCCACTCTGAAACCAAATACAACAGCCGGTCGGGCTGGCCCAGCTATTATAAACCAATCCGTGAAGATGCCGTTGCAGAAAAAGAAG
>LKMJ01000590.1_pt1 | contig 28579 bp, 26 predicted proteins | sample 643391 | NCBI WGS metagenome assembly LKMJ01 (sample SAMN04112250, study PRJNA286221) | soda lake metagenome | biome: soda lake; feature: Kulunda Steppe; material: water; isolation source: sample PL-Br10 brine of Picturesque Lake | place: Russia: Kulunda steppe | collected 2010-07 | reverse complement strand
TCCTGCGCAGCGTCGGTGCCTGGTTCTTGTTTCTGCCCCCGTACAGCCCCGATCTGAACCCCATAGAGATGGCTTTCTCGAAACTGAAGTCGCTGATCAGAAAGGCCGCTGCGCGAACCTACGATCACCTCTGGGCAGCCGTCGGCCAGGTCTGCGACCTGTTCTCAGACAAGGAGTGCTACAACTTCTTCAAGGCAGCAGGCTACGAGGCCGATTAACCGCGACACGCTCTAAGCGGCCGGCGCGTCGAGGATGGCGCGGGCAATGGCGTCCCCGCTGTGCCAGGCGGCCTCGACGTGCGCGCCGAGGCACCAGTCTCCGCCCAGATAGAGCGCGCCCGGCGCATCCTGCAGGAACGGCTCGCCGAGCGCTGCCGTCACGCGAGCGTAGCGCCAGCGATGCGCCGCCGCGTGGAGCACCGCGCCGGGCTGCGTTGCGAGGCGCTCGGCCAGAAGCGGCAGCATCCGCGACGCGATCTGTTCGCGGTCCTCTTCGAGATGGCGCGCGCTCCAGTCCGGCCGCGCCTGCGCCACCCAGGTCGTGGCGCCGCCGGGGCGGCCGGGCTTGGTGCTGTCCTGCGCAATCCAGGCGAGGGGATGGGTCTCGGAGGTTTCGCTTGCGAAGGGGCGCGGCGCGCCGGGTTCAAAGGCGGCCATGAGGGTAAGGCAGGGCGCCATCGCGACATCCGCCAGCCGCTGCGCGAGCGGATGATCGCCAAGAAGCGCCGCGGCCTGCGGGGCCGGGATCGCCAGCACCAGCCGCCGCGCCGCGATCGGCGCCCCGGTCGTCTCGACGATCCATCCGCCGCCCGCGGCGCGCGTCAGCGCCATCGCCTCGAGCTGTGAGCGCATGTCGAGCCCCTGCGCAAGCGCTTTCGGCAGACCCGACATCCCCGGCACCCCGACATGACGCGCCCGGCCCGCCTCAGGCCACGGCGCGGCGGCGCCCTGCGCCGTCAGACTGTCGAGCAGCGCGGCGAAACCGGGATCACGGGCCGTGACGTATTGCGCCCCGTGATCGAAGCACAGCGCCGTGTCGCCATGCGAAACCCGCCGGGTCGCCATGCGCCCGCCGATGCCGCGCCCCTTGTCGAGCACGAGCGGCGCGCGCCCGGCATCCTGCAGCCGCCGCGCACAGGCAAGGCCGGCCATACCGGCGCCGATGATGACGATGTCGCGGCTCATGACAGCCCCGCATCGTGGAGGATCGCCGGGATCTGCTTGCGGACCTTGAAGAACCCCGCGGTCGCGTGCGGCCAGATGAACGCGTCCCAGCCGCGGCGCCACTCGCACAACCCGATCCCGCGCGCCGCGAGCGCCGGCTCCGCCGCGCACAACCAGTCGCGCAGCGGCCCCACCGGCACATAGGGTGTCACGATCTGGCGCGCGACCGCGCGCCCGGCCCAGGCGGCGAGGTCCTCGGGAGCGCCGGCCTGCAGGGGCGTCGCGGGACCCCGGGCGCGCACGACCGCATCCGCAAGCGCCCCTTCCTCGAATCGCGCAACCGCCGCCGCGACCGGTCGCGACGAGCGCAGATGGCTCGCGTTCAGTGTCGCGGCCGCGCGCATGTCGAGCGCGGCCAGGTCGAAATCCTCGACGCGGCAATCCTCCTCGGTGATCAGCAACGCCGACGGCAGGGCGGGGTCCGGCGCGACCGGGCTGCGCAGCGGGCCGACGGGGGGCAGGCCCTCGGGCTCTTCGGCCTCGAGCCCGCGCACATCGTCGGCGAGCTCGCTTGCGCGCGGCGTAAAGCGCCCCTGCGTGAAGGTGGCGATGTTGGCGGCGCGCGCGGCGTAGGGTTTGCCGCGCGTATGCAGCCCCGCCACCCAGCGCCAGCCGAGCGTGTTGGAGGCCGGGTCGCCGTCAAGGAGATGGCGCAGGAAGAAATCCGCCCCGATGCGCCATGGCAGCGCGAGCGTGAAGATCCAGATCGAGGCGAACCACATCCGCGCGTGATTGTGCAGATAGCCCGTCTCGACGAGTTCGCGCGCCCAGGCATCGAAGCAGTCGAGCCCGGTGTGCCCGGATTCGGCGGCCTCGACCGCGCGGCGCAGGCGCGGCTGCGTCCCGAGCCGCGCGAGATCGGCGTCGCGCCCGTCGCGGTAGCGCGCCCAGATCTGCGGGCGCCGCTCCAGCCAGCCCTTGAAGTAGCCCCGCCAGATCACCTCCTCGATGAACTTCGCCGATCCTTCCGGCCCGTGCGCCGCAAGCGCCGTGGCGACGGTGTCGCGTTCCAGAACGAGGCGGCGGCGCAGCCATGGCGACAGGCCGGAGACGTCGGAGTGCGCTCCCGGACCGCGATCGGTGTTGCGCCGCTTGGCATACTGGGCGCCCATGCGAGGCGCGAAGTCGTGCAGGCGGGCCTCGCCGGCGGCGCGGGTCGGGGTCGGTTCGTCCAAGGCCGGATCATCGCTTGCCATCACGCCCGGCCAAGTGGGCCGGCGCGCGATGAAGTCAACGCGCCCCCCACCGCCGTGCCGCCCCTTGTCGGCCCGCGCCGCTGGCACAGGTCATGGGCGTCACGCAAATGGAGGGACGCATGGCCCATCTTCTCGTCATCGGCGCCAGCCGCGGAATCGGCCTCGCCGCGGTGCGGGCCGGGCTCGCCGCCGGGCATCGCGTGCGGGGCCTGAGCCGGCGCGCGGCGCAGATCGCGATCGACGACCCGGCCTTCGAGCCCGCCCCGGGCGACGCCACGGACAGCGACACGGTCGCCGCCGCGCTCGACGGGATCGACGCGGTGATCTTCGCGCTCGGCGTGCCCAAGAGCCTCGATCGCACGCTCCGTCCCCTGACCACCTTTTCCGATGCGACGCGCGCCACCATCGCCGCCATGGAGCGCGGGGGTGTGCGCAGGCTCGTCGCCGTGACGGGCTTTGGCGCGGGCGAGAGCAGGCAGGCGATGAGCGTCATCGAACGCGTGCCGCACCGGATCCTGCTCGGTCACGCCTATGACGACAAGGACCGGCAGGAGGCGCTGATCCGCGACAGCACGCTCGACTGGCTGATCCTGCGCCCGACAATCCTGACGAACCGCCCGGCACGCGGCGATGTCAAGCTCCTGCGCGACCGCGCGACGTGGCGCAACGGGCTGATTTCGAGGGCCGACGTGGCCGAGGTGCTCGTGCGCGAGGCCGCCCGGCCGACCCTGTCCTTCGAGGCGCCGGTGCTCACCACCTGAGCGCGCCGGCGGCGACGCCCCGGCCCGCATCAGTGTCGACACGCCCGGGACGATCCGGGCGCATCTGCCGCCTCAGCCGTACAGGTAGTTGGGCAGCCACAGCCCGATCGCCGGGAACACATAGAACATCACCATCGCCACAAACACCATCGCGAGGAAGGGCAGGATGCCCTTGAAGATGGTCATCAGGTCCATGTCTCGCGCCACCCCCTTGAGATAGAAGGCCGACATCGCCATCGGTGGTGTCAGGAACGAGGTCTGGATGTTGAGGGCGATCAGCACCCCGAAGAACAGTGGATCGATCCCGAAGACCGGCAGCAGCGGCAGGAAGATCGGCACGAAGATCACGATGATCTCGGTCCATTCCAGCGGCCAGCCGAGCAGGAAGATGATCAGCTGCGCGAGGATCAGGAACTGCAGCGGTGTGAGGTTGAGCGCGTCGATCCACCCGGCGATCACGCTGTGACCGCCCAGAAGCGAGAACACCGAGGAAAACGCCCACGACCCCACGAAGAGCCAGCACACCATCGCGCTCGACTTCGCGGTCAGGAACACCGATTCGCGCATCCGCTCGATGGTGAGCGCGCGGTAGCCTATGGCGAGCAGGATCGCCCCCGCCGCCCCCATCGCCGCCGCCTCGTGCGGGGTGGCGAGTCCGAACAGGATCGCCCCGAGCACCGCGAGGATCAGGAAGGCCAGCGGCAGGAACGACGTGGTCAGATCGAACAGGATGCGCCCGCGCGGGATATGCTGCGACGCGATCGCGGGCTTGGGTGCGAGCGACGGGTTGAGCCAGGCGCGCACCATGATCAGCAGGACATAGAGCCCGGCCAGCATCAGCCCCGGAAACAGCGCCGCCGCGTAGAGCCGCACCACCGACACGCCGCTGGTGGCGGCGTAGAGAATGAGCATGATCGAGGGCGGGATCAGGATGCCGAGGCACCCGCCCGCGCAGATCACCCCCGCCGAGAGCTTGCGGTCATACCCGGCCTTGAGCATCGCCGGCAGCGCCAGTAGACCCATCAGCGTGACCACCGCACCGACGATGCCCGTCGCGGTGGCAAACAGCGCGCAGGTGATCAGGCTGGCCACGGCGAGCGAGCCGGGCACGTTACGCGTGGCGAGCTGCAGGCTGGAAAAGAGCTTGTCGAGGATGTTCGCCCGCTCGACCATGTACCCCATGAACAGAAACAGCGGCACCGCGATCAGCACCTGGTTGGACATCACGCCGTAGGTGCGCTGCACCAACAGGTTGAAGATCGCCGGACCCATCGCGTAGTAGCCGAAGCCGAACGCCATCGCGATGAGCGTGAAGGCAATCGGAAAGCCGAGCAGGATCAGGAAGATGAGCATCCCCAGCATAAGGATGCCGACCTCGGGGTTCGACAGACCCATCATCATCGCGCGGTGCTCCCGGGATCGGTTTCGGCATCTTGGAGGATTTCCTGCGCGCGCTCCACATCGACCTCGTGCACGTCGCTCAGCCGCGGTGGCCAGTCGCCGTCGCGCAGACACATCCCGCAGCGGATCAACTCGGCCAGCCCCTGCAGGAAGAGGAACGCCCCCGCCAGCGGGATCAGGCTCTTGAACCAGTAGACCGGCGGCGCGCCGGGGCCGGAGGCGGCGCGCTCGCCGATCCGCCACGACGACTCGGCGAAATTGTAGCCGGCATAGACCAGCGCGATGATCGCCGGAAAGAAGAAGACGAGATAGAGCACGAGATCGATCACGGCCTGCTTGCGCGGGCTGAACAGCCGGTAGATCACGTCGCCGCGCACATGCGCCGCCACGCTGAGCGCGTAGGCCCCGGCCATGATGAAGATCGTCCCGTAGAGCATGTAGCCCGCGTCATACGCCCACGCCGTCGGCGAGCGCATGACGTAGCGCATGAAGACCTCGTAGAGGATGATCACGATCATCGCGAGGATGGTCCAGGCGAAAAGCTTTCCAACCAGCGTGTTCAACCGGTCGATGGCGTGCACGATGCGCAGCATGGGGGCCTATCCTTGCTCGGACGGGAACGCAGACGGTTGCGGGAGGCGGCATCGCCGCCCCCCGCATCAGCATGGTCAAAGGCCGATCAGAGCGGTTCGACCGGGATCGCGGGCTCGCCGAAGAAGTGCTCGTAGGCCCGTGCCTTGGGCGCCTCGTTGATCATGTCGAAGCCGACCACGTCACGCACCCAGTTGCGCTGGCTGTCGATCACGCGGCCGAAGAACTCGTCCTCGTCGCTGTTGCGCTCGATCACCCGCTCCCATGCGTCGAGCTGGGCGTCGAGGATCTCGTCGGGGGTGATGTGCAGCGTCACCCCGTGATCCTCCACGAGCGCCATCTGGTCCTGCGGATAGCGGCTCATCGCCTTCCAGGACATGTCGGTCGAGGCGGCCTCGGCTGCGTTGGTGATGATCGCCTGCAGATCCTCGTCGAGCTCGTTGAACTGCGTGCGGTTGAAGGACAGCTCGAACGCCTCGCAGTCCTGGTGGTAGCTCTGCAGCATCCAGTAATCGGCGACGTCCTGGAAGCCGAGATGCTTGTCGGAGGAGGGGTTGTTGAACTCGGCGGCGTCGATCACGCCGCGGTCGAGCGCGGGCACGATGTCAGGGCCACCGAGGATCGTCACGGCCGAGCCGAGCTCCTCCATCAGGTCGGCGGCGAGGCCGACGGTGCGGTAGCGCAGCCCCTCGAGCTCCTCGGCGCGGGTGATCGGGCTGCGGAACCAGCCGAGCGCCTGTGTCGGCATCGGCCCGGTGAGGTAGCCCACGAGGTCAAGGCCCAGAATTTCCTGGACGAGTTCGTCATAGAGCTCCTGGCCGCCGCCATACTTCATCCAGCCGAGGAACTGGTTACCGTTCCAGCCAAAGGCGGGCGGCGTGCCGAACAGCGAGGCGGCCTTGCTCTTGCCGTACCAGTAGGCGCTCACCCCGTGCGCGCCCTGCAGCGAGCCGCCGACGATCGCGTCCTGAAGCTCGAGCGCGCCCACGACCGAGCCGGCCGGCAGCAGGGTGATCTCGAGCCGCCCGCCGGCCATCGCGTTGACCTTGTCGACGAAATCCTGCGCGAATTCGTGGAAGATGTCGCCCGAGGGCCAGCCGCTCTGCATGGTCCAGGAGACGGTCTGGGCGCGCGCGACATGGGGTGCGCCGATGACAGCCGCGCCGCCCACGGCCGACGCGGCGCCGACCTTCAGGAAATCGCGCCGGTTGGCGGCCTTGCCGCCGAGTACTTGTTTGGACTTGTTCGCTTCGATCATGGCATCCTCCCTATTGGCCCAGGGCCGCGCACAACGTCGCCACCCCGGATCCGCGCCCGATAGCCGGGCTCCTCCCTTGACCGACGGCGCGGGCACGCTGCCCGCGGTTCGGTAGTGGCAGGATAGGCAAGAGTCCTCATTGCGCAATCAAAATTTGCAGCAATCCGCTCGTGAATAATATTCTTCCCGGCCGCCGCCACGTCGCGGCCGCGCTCTTCACCGGATCATTCGGCGCCGGTGTGTTCGAGGTAGACGGTCTGGGTGAACGGCCTGTCAGTGAGCGGATTGTGGAACGTCACCGGCTCGGCGCGGGCTGCAGCGAAGGCGCAGGAAAGGCGGTCCAGGAAGCGCGGGTCGGGCGGATCGTTGGACCACAATCCGAACACGCCGCCGGGACGCAGGTGCCGCGCCGCAGCGCCCATCCTTCGGGGCGATAAAAGGCGTCGCTGCGGTCGTCGAGCAGGCGCTCCGGCGTATGGTCGAGATCGACGAGCAGCGCGTCGAATCGCCGCAGCGGCGTGTCCGGGTCGAACCCCGCGCCCGACGCCATTGCGAAGAAGTCGGCCTCGACCAGCCGGCAGCGCGGATCCTCGACAAGGCTGCGGCCCACGGGCAGCAGCCCCTGCTCGTGCCAGCGGATCACCGGGGCGAGATACTCCACGACAATGACCTCGCGCACCGCCGCGCGCTCGAGCACGGCCTGCGCCGTATAGCCGAGGCCGAGCCCGCCGACGACCACCTCGAGGCCGTCACCCGCGAGCGCCGCCACCCCGAGCCGCCCGAGCGCCACCTCCGAGGCGGTGAACAGGCTCGTCATCAGGAATTCCGCGCCGAGCTGGATCTCGACGACATCGACACCGAGGCGCGATTCGCGCCGCCGGCGCAGGCTGAGCGGGCCTATCGGCGTATCGGCGTGGTCGAGTTCCTCGAACAGGCCGCTCATGGCGTGGCTCCATACTGAGCAATTTGGCGCAATTCATCCGCCGGACCCCTTTCTCCCGGATCCGGCCGCGCGGCATAAAGAGCCCCGCCGACCCGTCGCTCGCCGTCGCGCTCAGGGGCGGGGGCCGCGACCCGGATGGTTTACGGCTTCGCGTCGCGGGAAGATTGGCGACCCCGGGAGGACTTGAACCCCCAACCTGGCGATTAGAAGTCGCCTGCTCTGTCCAGTTGAGCTACGGGGCCAACCCTTTCGCAAGACGAGTCGCACCACTCGCCGGTGCCACTTTCTAGTCCCTGAAATAGCGGGCCGAAAGGACTGTCTGCAACGCGACACCCGCCGCGGCCGGTGATCGGGGCCGGGTCAGTCCATCTTCAACGCGTTGATGAACGCCGCCTGCGGGATCTCGACCTTGCCGAACTGGCGCATCTTCTTCTTGCCCGCCTTCTGCTTTTCCAGAAGCTTCTTCTTGCGGGTCACGTCGCCGCCATAGCATTTCGCGGTGACGTCCTTGCGCAGTGCGGGCAGGGTTTCGCGGGCGATGACCTTGGCGCCGATCGCGGCCTGGATCGGGATCTTGAACATGTGCCGCGGGATCAGCTCCTTGAGCTTTTCGCACATTATCCGCCCACGCATCTCGGCGCGGTCGCGATGCACCATCATGGCGAGCGCGTCCACCGGCTCGTCATTGACGAGGATATGCATCTTCACGAGGTTGTCCTCGCGGTAGCCGGTGATCTCGTAATCGAAGCTCGCATAGCCCTTGGTGACCGATTTGAGCCGGTCGTAGAAATCGAACACCACCTCGTTGAGCGGCAGGTCATACTCCACCATCGCCCTCGCGCCCGCCACCGTGAGGTTGAGCTGAATGCCGCGGCGCTCCTGGCACAGCTTGAGCACATCGCCGAGGTAATCGTCCGGCACGAGGATCGTCGCCTTGATGCGCGGCTCCTCGATATGATCGACATTGGCGAGGTCGGGCATGTCGGCGGGGTTGTGCAGCTCGTGGACGGAGCCGTCCTTCATGTGGATGTTGTAGACCACCGAGGGCGCGGTGGTGATCAGGTCAATATCATATTCGCGCTCGAGCCGGTCGCGCACCACCTCGAGATGCAGCAGCCCGAGAAACCCGCAGCGAAAGCCGAAACCGAGCGCGGCGGAACTCTCCATCTCGTAGGTAAAGCTTGCGTCGTTGAGCGCGAGCTTGTCCATCGCCTTGCGCAGCGCGTCGAAATCGGCCGTGTCCACCGGAAAGAGCCCGCAGAACACCACAGGCACCGAGGGCTTGAAGCCCGGCAGCGGATCGCTCGCGCCGTGTTTTTCATGGGTGATGGTGTCGCCCACGCGGGTGTCGCGCACCTGCTTGATCGAACCGGTGAACACCCCGATCTCGCCGGGGCCGAGCTCGGGCGTGTCGACCATGGCGGGCTTGAGCACCGCGAGGCGGTCGATGTTGTGGATCGCCCCGGTCTGCATCATGCGGATGCGCTCGCCCTTGCGGATCACCCCGTCCATAACCCGGATCAGCACCACGACGCCGAGATAGGCGTCGTACCAGCTATCGACGAGCATCGCCTTGAGCGGGGCGTCGCGCGTGCCCTTGGGCGGAGGAAGGCGCTTGACGATCGCCTCGAGCACCTCGGGAATGCCGAGCCCCGATTTCGCCGAGATCTCGATCGCGTCCGAGGCGTCGATGCCGATCACCTCCTCGATCTGCTCGCGCACCATGGCGGGCTCGGCGGCGGGCAGATCCACCTTGTTGAGCACCGGCACGATCTCGTGGTCGGCGTCGAGGGCGGTATAGACATTGGCCAGCGTCTGCGCCTCCACCCCCTGCGCGGCATCGACCACCAGGAGCGACCCCTCCACCGCCTGCATCGAGCGCGACACCTCGTAGGAGAAATCCACATGCCCCGGCGTGTCGATCAGGTTGAGCACATAGGTGTGCCCGTCCTTGGCCGGGTAGTCGATGCGCACCGTATTGGCCTTGATGGTGATGCCGCGCTCGCGCTCGATATCCATCGCGTCGAGCATCTGCTCCTTCATGTCGCGTTCGGCCACCGTGCCGGTCAGCTGGATCAGCCGGTCGGCGAGGGTGGATTTGCCGTGGTCGATATGCGCCACGATGGAGAAGTTGCGGATGCGCGAAAGCTCGGTCATGCCTGCGCGTATGCGCCGGATGGCGCGGCCGGTCAAGCGGGCATCAGGCCGCGCCACTGCCTGCCAGCGCGGGAAGGACGGCGCCCGGATTCATGATCCCGGCCGGGTCGAGCGCATCCTTGATAGTGCGCATCGCGGCGAGCTTGACGGGGTCCTGGAAGCGTTCGAGATCGCCGGTCTTGAGCCGGCCGATGCCGTGCTCGGCGCTGATCGAGCCGCCGAGCTCATGGGTGAGCGCGTGCACCGTGTCAGTGATCGCGCCGCGCTGCGCGCGATGATCGCCCGCGCGGCCGCCCTCGGGCGGGAAGACGTTGTAATGCAGGTTGCCGTCGCCGAGATGACCAAAGCAGTTGACCCGCAGATCCGCGATCCTGCCGAGTGCGGGCCCCGCGCGGGCGATGAACTCCGGCACCAGCGACAGCGGCAGCGCGATGTCGTGGCTCGCGATGGCGCCGATATGGCGGTTGGCCTCGGGGATGGATTCGCGCAGCGCCCAGAACTCGGCGCGCTGCGCCTGCGATTGCGCGATCACCCCGTCGCTGACGAGCCCGGCCTCAAAGCCCGCCGCGAAGAGCCCCTCGAGCGCCTCGGCCGGGTCGAGCCCCGCCGGCAGCCCCACATCGACCAGCACCATCCAGCCTGGCGCCGGATCGAAGGGCCGCCGGACCTGCGGCATCGTCGCCTCGAGAAAATCGAGCCCGGTGCCCGCCATCAGCTCGAAGGCGGAAATCCCCTCGCCGATGCGCTCCTGCGCGACGGCCAGCAGATCGAGCGCGGCCTCGGGGCCCTCGACGACCATCATCGCCGCCCCCTCGCGCGCCGGCGGCGCGAAGAGCCGCAGGCTGGCCGCGGTGATCACGCCGAGCGTGCCCTCCGCGCCGATCATCAAGTTGCGCAGATCGTAGCCGGTATTGTCCTTGCGCAGCCGGCGCAGCCCGTGCCAGACGCGCCCGTCCGGCATCACCGCCTCCAGCCCGAGGCACAGATCGCGCGCATTGCCGTAGCGCAGCACGTTGACGCCGCCCGCATTCGTCGCCAGCACCCCGCCGAGGCGCGCTGTCCCCTCCGCCGCCAGCGAGAGCGGAAACAGCCGCCCGGCCTCGCGCGCGGCGGCCTGCACATCGGCGAGCACGGCACCGGCCTCGGCGATGAGCACGTTCTCGCGCGGATGCACCGCGCGCACCGCCCGCATCCGCTCGAGCGACAGGATCACCGGCGCGGGTCCCTCGGGCATGACCTGCCCGCCGACAAGCCCGGTGCCGCCGCCGTAAGGCAGCACCGCCACCCGCGCTGCCGCGCAGGCCGCGACGATTGCGGCGACCTCATCGGTGCTGCGCGGCAGGGCGAGCAGCCCCTCGGCCCCGTGCCAGCGCCCGCGCGGCTCCTCGAGATGGCGCGGCTCGGGCTCGCGCAGGGTGTCTGCGGGCAGCGCCGCGGCGAGGCGGTCGCGGAAATCGGCATCGGCGGGGTTGAGCATGGCGGCCTCCCTAGCCGGCATCGGTGCGCCCGCGCCGGTCATGGCGCAGATTGGCGTAGAGCACGTGATTGCGCCAGCGCCCGTTGATCTGCAGATAGCTCTGCGCGACGCCCTCATACTTGAAGCCCGATTTTTCCAGAACCCCGCGCGAGGCGGCGTTCTCGGGCAGGCAGGCGGCTTCGATCCGGCTCAGCCCCATCTCGGAGAAGGCATGATGGACCACGCCGCCGATCGCCTCGCGCATGTAGCCCTGCCGGGCGAAGGGCGCCCCGGTCCAGTAGCCCAGCGTGCCCGATTGCGCCGGGCCGCGGCGGATATGATCGAGCGTGATGGCGCCCACCAGCGTGTCGTCCTCGCGCCGGATCATGAACAGCGCCAGCGCGGCGCCCTGCGCCTGCATGCGCCGCGCCCAGTGCACCCGGTGCACGAAGGCGCGGCGCGTCAGGTGATCGGCCGCCCAGCTCGGCTCCCAGGGGATCAGGAAATCGGCGCTGTCGCGGCGCAGGGCGACCCAGGCGCCCTGATCGGAATGCACCGGCAGACGCAGGGTGAGGCGCTCCGTCTCGATGATCGGTCCGCGCCGGCCCAGGAGCATCAGGCCACCAGACGCCGCGTCAGCGCGGCGAGGTCAGGCGCCCCGGCCACCGGCCCGTAGAGCGCGAGCGCCGCGCGCCCGTTGCCGCCCATCGTCCCCGCCGCGTCGCGCACATCGGCCGTGGTGACCGCGTCGACCTTCGCGACCGCCTCCGCGACATCGGGCACGCGGCCCCAGATCGCCGTGAGCCGGGCGAGCCGTTCGGCCCGCGACGACGGGCTTTCGAGCCCCATCAACAGCCCCGCGCGCAGCTGCGCGCGCGCCCGCGCCACCTCGGCCTCGCTCATGTCGTCGCCGGCGCGGCGGATCTCGTCGATGATGGTCTGCGTGAGCTGGGCGACATCCGCGCCGCCGGTGCCGGCATAGATCGTCGTCATGCCCGTGTCGGCATAGGCCCCCGCCTGCGCGAAGATCGTGTAGCACAGCCCGCGCTCCTCGCGCAGCTTCTGAAACAGCCGCGAGGACATGCTGCCGCCGAGCGCCGTGGCCATGATCTGCGCGGTGTAGAGCCGGTCGCTGCGGCAGTCGGGCGCCTCGAAAGCGAGCGCGACATGCGCCTGCTCGAGCTCGCGCTCCACCCGCCGCTCCCCGGCGCAGAACCGTGCCCCGGCCACCGGCACGGGGTCCCGGGCGGGCATGTCGCCGAACTGCGCGCTGGCGAGCGTGACGATATGGTCGTGATCGACGGCGCCGGCGGCGGCGAGGATCATCTGACCGGGGCCGTACTGCGTGGCCACGAAGCGCGCGAGATCCTCGCGCGAGAACCGGCGCACGCAATCGGCCGGGCCGAGGATCGGCCGGCCGAGCGGCTGATCGGGATAGGCGGTTTCCTGCAGCCAGTCGAAGATGATGTCGTCGGGGGTGTCGAGCGCCTGGCCGATCTCCTGCAGGATCACGCCGCGCTCGGTCTCGATCTCGCGCGGCTCGAGGAGCTGGTTGCGCACGATATCGGCCACCACGTCGATCGCGAGCGGCACATCCGCGCCGAGCACCCGCGCATAATAGGCCGTCGCCTCGCGCGAGGTATAGGCGTTGATGTAGCCGCCCACATCCTCGATCTCCTCGGCGATGCGCAGCGCGCTGCGCCGGGCGGTGCCCTTGAAGGCCATGTGTTCGAGGAAATGCGCGATGCCGTTCTCCTCGGCGGCCTCGTTGCGCGCGCCGGCGTCGATCCACACGCCGACCGCCGCCGAGGCAAGCCCCGGCATCGCCTCGGTGACGATGCGAAAGCCGTTCTCCAGAGTGGTGATGCGGGGGCTCAAGCGGATATCCTCTCGCAGATCAGGGACTGGATCGCGGCCAGATCGTCGGGCACGCGGGTGAAGCGCTCGGGCAGATCGAACAGATCGGCCATGCGCGGCGGCAGCTCGGGGCGATGGCCCGTGGCGGCCTCGACGGCGTCGGGGAACTTGGCGGGGTGCGCCGTCGCCAGTGTGACCATGGGGGCGACGCCGACATGCTCCCCGGCGACCTTCACGCCCACTGCGCTGTGCGGGCACAGCAGCATCCCGGCGTCGCGATGGGTGCGGGTGATGGTGTCGGCGGTGTCGGCCTCGTCGGCGCGCCCCGAGGAAAAGCCCTCGCGCAGCGCCTCGAGCGCGCCCTGACTGATCCGGAAGCCGCCATGCGCGCGCTGCTCCTGCATCAGCTGCGCCACGGCCGCGCCGTCGCGGTCATAGGCGTCGAACAGCGCGCGTTCGAAATTCGACGAGACCTGGATATCCATCGAGGGCGAGATCGTGGGGGCCACGCCCTGCGGCGCATACTCCCCCGTTGCGAGCGCGCGGTGCAGGATGTCGTTGCGGTTGGTAGCGATCACCAGCCGCCCGATCGGCACCCCCATGCGCCGCGCAATGGAGCCGGCATAGATATCGCCGAAATTGCCCGTGGGCACGGTGAAATCGACGCTGCGATGCGGCGCGCCGAGGCTGAGCGCGGCGGTGACGTAGTAGACCACCTGCGCGAGCACCCGCGCCCAGTTGATCGAGTTCACCGCCGCGAGCCCGACCGCGTCGCGGAAGGCGAAATCGTTGAACATGTCCTTCACACGCGCCTGCGCGGCGTCGAAATCGCCCTCGATGGCGAGGGCGTGGACATTGGCGGCGCCCGGCGTCGTCATCTGCCGGCGCTGCACGGCGCTCACGCGGCCATCGGGGAAAAGGATCACCACATCGACCGCCTCGAGCCCGGCGAAGGCCTCGATCGCGGCCGAGCCGGTATCGCCCGAGGTCGCGCCGATGATCGTGGCGCGCCGGCCGCGCCGCTTGAGCGAGATCTCGAAGAGCTGCCCGATGAGCTGCATGGCGAAGTCCTTGAACGCCAGCGTCGGGCCGTGAAACAGCTCCAGCACGAAGTGGTTGGGCCCGATCTGCGCGAGCGGGGCGCGGGCGGGATGGTTGATGGCCGCGCAGGCGCGCGCGATGGCGCCCGAAAGCTCGTCGTGGCTGAAGCTGTCGCCCGTGAAGGGCGCGATCACCCGCTGCGCGACCTCCTCATAGGGCCGCCCGGCGAGCGCGGCGAGCTCGTCGGCCTCGAAGCGCGGCACGGCGGCGGGCAGGTAGAGCCCGCCATCGCGCGCAAGCCCCGTCAGCATCGCCTCCTCGAAATCGAGCTCGGGCGCGGCGCCGCGCGTGGAAACGTATCGCATGCTCAAGCCTTCCTCATTCGCGCCGCCTGATACGCCACAGCCAGTAGCCTGTCATCCCCAGCCAGACCACGGCGAGTGAATACCAGGTGATCGCGTATTCGAGATGATTGTCCGGAATGCCCTCGGTGCCCACCGGGATCGGACGCAGCGGCGCCTCGGTGGGCGGTTCGGTCACGCGGGTGGCGACGAAGACCGGCTCGGTGTCGAGATGCTCGGCCAGCTCCGGCACCTCGCGCGCGAACCACAGCCCGTCGTCGCGGTCGGGCGCGGGGGTGAAGATGTCCGTCTCCCGGGGCCAGTGCAGGTTGCCCGTCACGGTCGCCGCACCGCCCGGTGCGACATCGTCGTAAGCCCCCTGCGCGACGAAGCCGCGATCGACGAGGATGCGCCGGTCGTCGCGCGTCGCGAAGACCTCGACGACACGGTAACCCGCGCCCACGCCGCTCTCGGCCGCCTGCACGCGCAGCCGCTCGCCGGTGAAGGCGCCCGAGACCTCGACGGGGCGGTAGCGGTCCGTCTCGGGCTCCGGCGCGGCGGGCAGCGCGACCGGGTCGTCATGGATGCGCGACTCGATCTCGGCGATGACCCCGTCCTTCCAGTGCATCCTCTGTACCTGCCAGGTGCCGAGCCCGATCAGGATGCCCGCCCCGACAAGCCCGAGCAGGACCGGAAAGATGACGCGCCGGGTCATGGTGTGGACAGGCTCCTCGAATGCGCGGGGCGCGCGCCGTCACCGGCCCGCGCCCCGCTCGATGCATCGCGGCGATCGCGCCGTCAGATGCCCCAGATATAAACCGCGAAGAAGAGGAACAACCACACCACGTCGACGAAGTGCCAGTACCAGGCCGCAGCCTCGAAGCCGACATGCTTCTCGGCGGTGAAATGGCCGGCGCGGGTGCGGAAATAGCACACCGCGAGGAACACCACCCCGATGAAGACATGCACGCCGTGAAAGCCCGTCGCCATGAAAAAGTTCGCAAAGAAGATCTCGCCCGAGAAGCTCCAGTCCTGCACCGCGATGAGGTAGTAATATTCGTAGCTCTGCAGCCCGAGGAAGGCGATGCCGAGCAGAACGCCGAGCAGCAGGCCGTGCTCGACATCCTTGCGCGGGCCACCATGGGCGAGCGCGTGGTGCGCCCAGGTCACCGCCGCGCCCGAGCACAGCAGCACCAGCGTGTTGATCAGCGGCAGGTCAAAAGCACTGACCTGATAGAACTCCGGCTGGACGTATTCCGTGCCGACGTATTCGTACATCGGGTACATGGTGTGCTTGAAGAAGCTCCAGAACCACGCCGCGAAGAACATCACCTCGGAGATCACGAAGAGCAGGAACCCGTAACGCAGCCCGAGCCGCACCACGGGCGTGTGCTCACCGGCCTCGGCCTCGGCCACCACATCGGCCCACCAGGCGAACATGACATAGAGAACCCCGGCAAAGCCGATCAGGAACAGCCACGGCCCCATGCCGTTCATCCAGAACACCGCGCCGACCAGCATCACGAACCCGCTCAGGGCACCGAGGAAGGGCCAGATCGAGGGCGGTACGATGTGATAGTCGTGGTTTTTCTCATGCGCCATGGTCGGTTCCCTCATTCGGCTTGTCCGGTTGCTCCGGCTTGCCGTCGTCTATTGCGCCGCATCGGCGTCCTGCGTCAAGGCGGCGTGATCCTGCGGGTCGTCCGGCATGCCGGAGCTGTGGAAGGTGTAGGACAGCGTGATCTGGTTGCTGTCGGGCATGTTGCGATCATCGACGATCTCGGGGTCGACATAGAAGGTCACCGGCATCTGAACGGTCTCGCCCGGCATAAGGATCTGCTTTTCGAAGCAGAAGCAGTCCATCTTCACGAAGTGCCGCCCCGCGTCATAGGGCGCGACATTGTAGCTCGCCACGCCCGCCACCGGTTCGTCGGTTGGGTTGTGGGCCTCGTAGAAGGCCAGCCCGACCTCGCCGATGCGTATCTCCGCGGTGGTCTCGACCGCCTTGAACTCCCACGGCATGTCCGCCGCGCGCGAGGCGTCGAAACGCACCGTGATCTTGCGATCGAGCACCGAATCGGGCGCGCCCTGCGCGACACTCGTGGTGCCGCCATAGCCCGTCACCCGGCAGAACCAGTCATAGAGCGGCACCGACGCCCAGCCGAGCGCCCCCATGATCAGCACGACGCCCACGCCCTGCGCGGCGGTGATCTGACGCGGATCGAGCTTTTTCATTCGGCATACTCCGTAAGCGACGGTCTAAACGTGTGATCATAGGCCTCGATCGGCTCGCCGCGCTCGACCTTGGCCACGGTGAGCCCGAACACCACGAGGATCAGCGCCCCGAGCGCCAGCGCGACGCCCGCATTGCGCCCGCCGCGCCGCCGATGCAGTTCGTGATCGCGTCCCAGCGCCATTACCATCCCCCCAGACCGAAGGGCGCCAGCATCGCCTCGGCGAGGAAGGCGCCGAAATGAACGAACAGATAGAGCAGCGACAGCCGGAAGAAGCGCTTCTCGGCGGCGAAGCCGTCGGCGATCGCGGTCTCCTCGTCGCGCCGCCAGATGCGCACCGCGCCCAGCACGAACAGCGCATTCACCACCACCGCGACGGCCATGTAAAGCGGCCCGCCGATCCCGGTCAGACCCGCCCCGAGCGCCACCGGCACCAGCGCCAGCGTGTAGGCGAGGATGTGCGCGCGGGTGACGCGACGGCCATGCGTGACGGTCAGCATCGGCACGCCGGCCTTGCCGTAGTCGTCGCGGCCCTGCGCATCGCGCATGAACAGCGCCAGCGCCCAGAAATGCGGCGGCGTCCACATGAAGATCAGCGCGAACATCAGCACCGGCTCGAGCGCCAGCCCCCCGGTCACCGCGACCCAGCCCACCACCGGCGGAAACGCCCCCGCCGCACCGCCGATGACGATGTTCTGCGGTGTCGTGCGCTTGAGCCACATGCTGTAGATCACGATGTAGAAGAAGATGGTGAAGGCCAGAAGCGCCGCCGCCGCCCAGTTCGCGGCGAGCCCCAGCATCACCACCGAAAGCCCCGACAGCGCGAGCCCGAAACCCAGCGCCTCGCCGGGCGCGACGCGCCCCTGCGGCACGGGGCGGCGCTGCGTGCGCTTCATCACCGTATCGATATCGCTGTCCCACCACATGTTCAGCGCCCCGGACGCCCCCGCCCCGAGCGCGATGAACACGAGCGCGGCGAAGGCCACCATAGGATGCACCCCCGACGGCGCGACAACCACCCCCACGAGCGCGGTGAACACGACGAGCGACATCACCCGCGGCTTGAGCAGGGCGACGAAGTCGCTCAATCCCGCCTCTGGCGTCGCCTGCTCCTCTGCGCGGATATCGCTCATCGGTTCCTCCGGATGCGGCGCGTCAGTCTGCCGCCGCGACGGACAGATCGTCGTCGAGCGAGGCGGTGGCGTCGCCGCCCTGCCGCTCGACCCAGGCCTCGTATTCCTCGGGGCTCACGGCCTTCACGGTGATCGGCATGTAGGCATGGTTGATGCCGCAGATCTCCGAACACTGGCCGAAATAGATGCCCTCCTCCTCGACCTCGAACCAGGCCTCGCCGAGCCGGCCGGGGACGCCGTCCTGCTTCACGCCGAAGGCCGGGATGGTCCAGGAGTGGATCACGTCCGAGGCGGTGACCTGAAGCTGCACCACCCGATTGGTGGGTATCACCATCGCGGTATCGGTCGCCAGAAGGTAAGTGCTGTCGTCATAGCCATGCTCTTCGAGCTCGTCGCGCTCGAGCATGAAGCTCTGGAAGCTGATCCCCTCGTCGGGATACTCGTAACCCCAGTACCACTGGTAGCCGGTGGTCTTGATCGTGACGTCGGAGTCCGGGATCACCTGTTCCTTGAAGAGTATCGGCACCGAGAAGATCCCGATGAAGACGAGGATCAGGACGGGAATGACCGTCCAGATCACCTCGATCGGGGTGTAATGGGTAAACTTCGCGGGGGTCGGATTGGCGCGCCGATTGTAGCGCACCATCACGTAAAGCATCAGCCCGAGCACGAAGATGGTAATCAGCGTGATGATCACCAGCAGCATGTCGTCGAGCCAGCCTATGTCGCGCGCAACGGTCGTGACCGGGTTGTGAAGGCCCGTGCCGCCGGGCTCCGGCGCGCCGCGCACCTCGAGCGGCGGCAGCTCGCTCTCGGCGCGCGCCGTCGTCGCGGCCGCCATGGCCGCTGCGAAAATCCCCAGGTTCGTAAGCTTTGTCGACAACCGCATACCGTGTTCCCGTGTTGCTGTATTGGGCCGCGCACTCCGCGCGCCAGCCGCAGGCGACGTTCCTGCCCGTTGCTTCCGACCCTTCGGAAACCATATTACGACGGGCACGACAAGCAAAACCGATGCGTCCGAGTGACGCTTGCACCACACCCGCCCCGAGCCGAGGACCCGCAGCATGACCTCATCGCCGTTCCGCCCCTTCGAAGACTCGCTCGACGAATCGCGCAGCCTGCGCCTGCTGCGCGAGACGCTGGCGGGCGCCGATGACGGCGAGCTGTTCCTCGAGCGCCGGCGCTCGGAACAGATCGTGCTCGATGACGGGCGCATCAGGACCGCGAGCTACGATGCGGGCGAAGGATTCGGGCTGCGCGCGGTGCGCGGCGCGGTCATCGGCCACGGGCATTCCAGCGAACTCAGCGAGGCCGCGCTGGGGCGCGCCGCCGAGACCGCCCGTCTCGCCGTTGCCGAGGGCGGCGGCAGCCTCGCCGACGCCCCGGCGCGCACCAACCGGCGCCTCTACGAGCCGGTCGATCCGATCGCGTCGCCCGCCTTCGCGGCCAAGATCGAGCTGATGCGCGAGATCGACGCGTTCCTGCGCGATCTCGATCCGCGCGTCGTGCAGGTCACCGCGTCGCTGGCCGCCGCGCAGCAGGAGATCGAGATCCTGCGCCCCGACGGGCTGCGGCTGAGCGATGTGCGACCGATGACCCGGCTCAACATCTCGGTGATCGTCGAGGAGAACGGGCGGCGCGAATCCGGCTCGATGGGCGGCGGCGGGCGCACCGGGCTCGAGGCTCTGATGACCCCGGAGCACTGGCAGGGCATGGCACGCGAGGCGCTGCGCATCGCGCAGGTCAATCTGCGTGCCGAGGCCGCGCCCGCCGGGGTGATGGATGTCGTGCTCGGCGCGGGGTGGCCGGGGATCCTGCTGCACGAGGCAGTGGGGCACGGGCTCGAGGGGGACTTCAACCGTAAGAAGACCTCCGCCTTCGCCGGCCTGATGGGGCAGCGCATCGCCGCCCCCGGCGTGACAGTGCGCGATGACGGCACCCTGCCCGACCGGCGCGGCTCGCTGACCATCGACGACGAGGGCACACCCTCGGCCTGCAACACGCTGATCGAGGACGGCATACTCACCGGCTACATGCAGGATCGGCAGAACGCGCGGCTGATGGGCGTGCCCGCCACCGGCAACGGCCGGCGCGAAAGCTACGCCCACACTCCGATGCCGCGCATGACAAACACCTACATGCTCTCGGGCGACTCCGAGCCCGGCGATGTGCTCGCCGACGTCAGGGACGGCATCTTCGCGGTGGGATTCGGCGGCGGGCAGGTCGACATCACCAACGGCAAGTTCGTGTTTTCCTGCACCGAGGCGTATCGTGTGACAAACGGTCGCATCGGCGCGCCGATCAAAGGCGCGACGCTGATCGGCGACGGCCCCACCGCGCTGCAGCAGATCCGCGCCATCGGCAATGACATGGCGCTCGATCCGGGCATCGGCAATTGCGGCAAGGCCGGGCAATGGGTGCCCGTGGGCGTGGGTCAGCCGACGCTGCTCATCGGCGGACTGACCGTGGGCGGCAGTGCAGGCTGAAGGCCGGGCGGCCGCGGTTCATCGGTCACGGTTCATCTTCTGTTAACCTCGATCGGGAATCGTGAGCCCTGAATGAGGCGAAGCACGATGGCCGAGGATCTGTTTTCTTCCCCCACACCCTTCACCCCACCCACCGAGGAGGAAGACCGGCTGGCCTGGCTTCGTCTCATTCGCTCGCGCCGGGTCGGGATCCAGACATTCTTTCGCCTGCTTGCCGAGCATGGCAGCGCCCAGGCCGCGCTCGACGCGCTTCCCGCCATCGCCGCGGCCGCCGGTGTGCCCGGCTATACCCCCTGCCCGCGCGCCGTCGCCGAGTCGGAGATGGCCGCCGCCGAGGCTGCCGGGGCGCGGATGATCTGCTTTGCCGATCCCGACTATCCCGCGGCGCTCGCGAGCATTGCGGACCCGCCGCCGCTTATGTGGGCACAGGGCAACACGGGGCTGCTCGCGCGGCCGATGATCGCCATGGTCGGCGCGCGCAACGCGTCGAGCCTCGGCACGCGGATGGCGCGCAAGCTTGCCGAGGGACTTGGCGTGCGGGGGATCACGATCGTCTCCGGGCTGGCGCGCGGCATCGACGCGGCGGCCCATCACGCCGCGCTCGCCACCGGCACGATCGGGGTGCAGGCCGGCGGCGTCGAGGTGCCCTACCCGGCCGAGAACACCGCCCTCGGCGCCGAGATCGCGGCGCGCGGGCTGCGCCTGTCGGAGCGGCCGATGGGCCATGCGCCGCAGGCGCGCGACTTCCCGCGGCGCAACCGGATCATTTCGGGGCTGGCGCGCGCGCTGATCGTTGTCGAGGCCGCCGCGCGCTCGGGCAGCCTGATCACGGCGCGCGACGCGCTCGATCAGGGGCGCGAGATCCTCGCCGTGCCGGGCCATCCGCTCGATGCACGCGCCGAGGGCTGCAACGGGCTGATCCGCGACGGCGCGACGCTGGTGCGCAATGTCGAGGACGTGATCGCGGCGATCGACGCGGGCGCGGCGCCGCCGCCCGCCGCGCGACGCCGCGCACCCCAAGCGCCTGCGCGTTCGGCACCCACCCGTCCGCCGCCGGCCCCGGCCCCGGCCCGACCCGGCGCCGGCGGGCTCGATGCGCGCATCCTCGCCTGTCTCGGCCCTTCTCCGCTCGCGGAGGATCAGCTGATCCGCGACCTTGCGATACCCGCCGCGGATGTCTCGCCCGCCCTCGTCGCGCTCGAACTCGAGGGCCGGATCACCCGCCAGCCCGGCGGGATGCTGGCGCGGGCCGACTGAGCGGGACGCCACCGCGCTTCATTGACATTCCCCGGTCAGCGACCACATGTTGCGCCGCCGCCCGGCCCGCAACGCATCTCGAGGTATCCATGGCTGTCGTCGTCGTCGAATCACCGGCCAAGGCCAAGACGATCAACAAATATCTCGGCGACGACTACACGGTTCTGGCGTCCTACGGCCATGTGCGCGACCTGCCGCCCAAGGACGGCTCGGTCGATCCCGAGCACGGATTCGAAATGAAATGGGAGGTCGCCAGCGACAGCAAGAAGCACGTCAAGGCGATCGCCGACGCGCTCAAGGCCGACGGCGCACTGATCCTCGCCACCGACCCCGACCGCGAGGGCGAGGCGATCTCCTGGCACCTGCTCGAGGCGCTTGGCAACACCCGCGCGCTCAAGAAGGACACGCCGGTGCATCGCGTGGTGTTCAACGCGATCACCAAGAGCGCCGTCACCGAGGCGATGAAGGCGCCGCGCGAGGTCGATATGGAGCTGGTGCGCGCGTATCTCGCGCGGCGCGCGCTCGATTACCTCGTGGGGTTCAAGCTCTCGCCGGTGCTGTGGCGCAAGCTGCCCGGCGCGAAATCGGCCGGGCGCGTGCAGTCGGTGTGCCTGCGGCTGATCGTCGAGCGCGAGATGGAGATCGAGGCCTTCGACGCGCAGGAATACTGGAGCGTGAGCGCCCGGCTGCGCACCCCCGAGGACGCCGAACTGGAGGCGCGGCTGACGCATCTCGAGGGGCGCAAGCTCGACAAGTTCGACCTGCCCGATGGCGACACCGCCGCGCGCGCCGTCGAGGCGGTGGCCGAAAGCGCGCTTGCCGTGCGCTCCGTCGAGGCCAAGCCCGCGAGCCGCAACCCCGCCGCCCCCTTCATGACCTCCACGCTCCAGCAGGAGGCGAGCCGCAAGTTCGGCATGGGCGCCAAGCAGGCGATGAGCACCGCGCAGCGGCTCTACGAGGCGGGCCACATCACCTATATGCGCACCGACGGCATCGACATCGCCCCCGAGGCCGTCCACGCCGCGCGCGACGAGATCGCCGGGCGCTACGGCGACCAATACGTCCCGAAATCGCCGCGCATGTTCAAGAACAAGGCCAAGAACGCGCAGGAGGCGCATGAGTGCATCCGCCCCACCGAGATGTCGGTGGCGCCCGACAAGCTCAAGGTGGCCGATGCGGATCAGCGCAAGCTCTATGACCTGATCTGGAAGCGCACCATCGCCTGCCAGATGGAGGCGGCGCGGCTCGAGCGCACCACCGTCGAGATCGGCGACGCGGCCGGCCGGGTCGGCCTGCGCGCGACCGGGCAGGTGGTGCTCTTCGACGGCTTCATGCGGGTCTATGAAGAGGGCCGCGACGATGCCGAGGACGAGGACTCGCGCCGCCTGCCGCCCGTCAAGGAGGGCGATGCGCTCACCCCGGCGGCGGGCGCGATGGAGCCGGCCTTCGCGAAGGCGGCGGGCACCGAGGATGCGCTGATCGAGGAGGCCGGCGGGTCGGACGATCTGCGCCGCGCCGACGCGGCGATCGCCGACGCCGCCGCGGCAGTGCTCGCGCTGCAGCATTTCACCCAGCCGCCGCCGCGCTACACCGAGGCGACGCTGGTCAAGAAGATGGAGGAGCTCGGCATCGGCCGGCCCTCGACCTATGCCTCGATCGTGAGCACGATCCAGGAGCGCGGCTATGTGCGCAACGAGAAGAACCGCCTCATGCCCGAGGACAAGGGCCGGCTGGTGACGATCTTCCTGCTCAAGCATTTCCGCAAGTATCTCTCCTACGACTTCACCGCCGATCTGGAGGCACAGCTCGACGACGTTTCGGCCGGCGAGCGCGACTACAAGGAGGTGCTGGAGCGGTTCTGGGAGGATTTCGCCGCCCATCTCGAGCAGACTTCGGATCTGCGCATCACAGAGGTGCTCGAGCAGATCGACGAGGTGCTCGCCCCGCATCTCTACCCCGAGCGCGAGGATGGCGGCGATCCGCGCCAATGCCCGCATTGCGGCGTCGGGCGGCTGGGGCTCAAGACGGCGCGCTCGGGCGGCGCGTTCCTGGGTTGCTCGGGCTATCCCGAATGTCGATACACGCGCCCGCTCTCGCTGCCGAGCGGCGAGGAGGAGGCGATCGGGCCGGACGGCAAGCTGCTCGGGCATCACGAGGGCGATCCGATCTCGCTGCGCACCGGCCGCTTCGGGCCCTATGTCCAGCGCCGCGAAGCGACCGAGGACGAGCCCAAGCCGCCGCGCGCCTCGCTGCCCAAGGGCTGGGCGCCGGCCGAGATCGATCTCGAGAAGGCGGTGATGCTGTTGTCGCTGCCGCGCGAGATCGGGCCGCACCCGGAGGATGGCGAGCACGTGGTCGCCGGGATCGGACGTTACGGCCCCTTCGTGCGCCACGGCAAGACCTACGCGAACCTGCCCGAGGTCGAGGAGGTCTGGACCGTGGGCATGAACCGCGCAGTCGAGCTGATCGCGCAGAAGGCGTCGCGCGGGCGCAAGACGGCCGAACCGCTCAAGGCGCTCGGCGAGCATCCCGAGGGCGGCGATGTCGCGGTCATGGATGGCCGCTACGGCCCCTATGTCAAATGGGGCAAGATCAACGCGACCCTGCCCAAGGAAACCGATCCGCAGGCCGTCGAGATGGACGAGGCCGTCGCGCTGCTGGCCGAGAAGGCCGCCAAGTCGGGCAAGAAGGCGCCCGCGAAGAAGGCGGCATCGAAGACCGCTGCGAAGGGCAGCAGCAAGGCGGGCGCCGCGAAATCGAAGACTGCCGCCAAGGGCGCGGGCAAGACCAGCGGCACCGCGAAGAAGAGCGCGAAGACCGCCAAGGCCGACCCGCAGGGCTGACCGGGGCCGCATTGACTTCACGCGGGTGGCGCGCCACAACGCGGCAAGACTGTCAAAGCGGGGGGTTTACCCATGAAGAAGATTCACGGCTCGGCGGCGGAGGCGCTCGACGGGCTGCTGCACGACAACATGACCATCGCCGCGGGCGGTTTCGGCCTGTGCGGCATTCCCGAGCTGCTGATCGCCGCGATCCGCGACTCCGGCGTGAAGGGTCTCACCGTGGCGTCGAACAATTGCGGCGTCGATGATTTCGGCCTCGGGCTGATGCTGCAGACGCGCCAGATCACCAAGATGATGTCGTCCTATGTCGGCGAGAACGACACCTTCATGCAGCAGTATCTCTCCGGCGATCTCGAACTCGAATTCAACCCGCAGGGCACCCTCGCCGAGCGGATGCGCGCAGGCGGCGCCGGCATCGCGGGCTTCTACACCAAGACGGGCGTGGGCACGCGCATCGCCGACGGCAAGGAACACAAGGAGTTCGACGGCGAGACCTACATCCTCGAGCGCGGGATCGTGGCGGATCTGTCGATCGTGAAGGCCTGGAAGGCCGACGACACCGGCAACCTTGTCTTTCGCAAGACCGCGCGCAACTTCAACCCGCCCGCGGCGATGTGCGGCAAGGTCTGCGTCGCCGAGGTCGAGGAGATCGTCCCGCGCGGCTCGCTCGATCCCGACTGCATCCACCTGCCCGGCATCTATGTGAACCGCCTGATCCAGGGCGAGCACGAGAAGCGCATCGAGAAGCGCACCCTGCGCGAGGCGTAACCCGCTTCCCGGCCGCGGCCGGGTCGAGACGACACCGATACGGAGGCGAGACAATGCCCTGGGACCGCAATCAGATGGCCGCCCGCGCGGCGCAGGAGCTCGAGGACGGGATGTATGTCAATCTCGGCATCGGCATCCCGACCCTCGTGGCCAACTATATCCCCGACGGCGTCGATGTGACGCTGCAATCGGAGAACGGGATGCTGGGCATCGGCCCGTTCCCGACGGAAAACGAGGTCGACCCCGATCTCATCAATGCCGGCAAGCAGACCGTCACCGCGCTGGAGCGCACAAGCTTCTTCGACAGCGCGGAAAGCTTCGCGATGATCCGCGGCGGCAAGATCAACATGGCCATTCTCGGGGCCATGGAGGTGGCCGAGAACGGCGATCTGGCGAACTGGATGATCCCCGGCAAGCTCATCAAGGGCATGGGGGGCGCGATGGACCTCGTCGCCGGCGTCAAGCGCGTCGTGGTGGTGATGGATCACACCAACAAGGCGGGCGAGGCCAAGCTGCTCAAGGCGTGCACCCTGCCGCTCACCGGCACCGGCGTGGTCAACCGCATCATCACCGATCTCGGGGTGCTCGACGTCGTCGATGGCGGGCTCAAGATCGTGGAAACCGCGCCCGAGGTCAGCGAGCAGGAAATCCGCGACAAGACCGAGGCGAAGATCGTTAACTGATCCTGCGGGGCGGCCCCCGGGCCACCCCTACTGCTCCCCCGCGAGACAGCGCGTCGGCGCCCCCCCGTCCGACAGCACGACCACCCCACACGCCACGCAGACAAACCGCGTCTGTGCGCCGTCATGTGTGCGGTCCTCGCGCCAGCGACAGGCGCGGCTCTTCCAGGGCTGCAGCCAGAGGAGCACCACGAAGGCGACGATCAGACCGATGACGACCAGCATGGTGCTCCCTGTTCGCGGTTTACATCGTGCGCTCGACCATCAGCTTCTTGAGCTCGCCGATCGCCTTGGCCGGGTTGAGCCCCTTGGGGCAGCTCTTTGCGCAGTTCATGATGGTGTGGCAGCGATAGAGCTTGAACGGGTCGTGCAGATCGTCGAGCCGCTCGCCCGTGGCCTCGTCGCGGCTGTCGATCACCCAGCGATAGGCGTGCAGGAGTGCCGCCGGCCCCAGATACTGGTCGCCGTTCCACCAGTAGGACGGGCAGGAGGTCGAGCAGCAGGCACACATCACGCACTCATAGAGCCCGTCGAGCTTCTCGCGGTCCTCGATCGACTGGCGCCACTCCTTCTCGGGGGTGTTCGACTTCGTCTCGAGCCAGGGCATGATCGAGGCGTGCTGGGCGTAGAAATGCGTGAGATCCGGGATCAGATCCTTGACCACCGGCATGTGCGGCAGCGGGTAGATCTTCACGTCGCCCTTGATCTCGTCCATGCCGTAGGTGCAGGCGAGCGTGTTGATCCCGTCGATATTCATCGCGCAGGAGCCACAGATCCCCTCGCGGCAGGAGCGCCGGAAGGTCAGCGTCGGGTCGATCTCGTTCTTGATCTTGATGATCGCGTCGAGAACCATCGGCCCGCAGCTATCCATGTCCACATGGTAGGTGTCCACGCGCGGGTTCTCGCCGTCATCAGGGTTCCAGCGGTAGATCCGGAAGGTGCGCAGATTGCTGGCGCCCTCGGGCTTGGGCCAGGTCTTGCCGGTGCGGATCTGGCTGTTCTTGGGCAGGGTCAGCTGGACCATGGTCGCCTCCTCAATACACGCGCGCCTTGGGCGCGATTCTCGCGGTGTCGATGCCGCCCGCCTCGGGTTTCGTCAGCGGCTCGGTATGCACCGGTCGGTAGCTCAGCGTCACCTCGGCGCCCTTGGTCGTCGCGAGGGTATGCACGCGCCAGTTCTTGTCGTCGCGCTCGGTATAGTCCTCGCGGGCATGGGCGCCGCGCGATTCGTGGCGCGCCTCGGCGCCGACGATGGTGGTAAGCGCGTTGGGCATCAGGTTGGTCAGCTCCAGCGTCTCCATCAGATCGGAGTTCCAGATCAGCGAGCGGTCGGTGACCTTGAGATCATCCACCTTCTTCGCCACGCCGGTCATCTTGTCGACACCCTCCTTGAGCACCTCCTCGGTGCGGAACACCGCGGCGTTCTTCTGCATCACGTCCTGCATCTCGTCGCGCAGCGCGGCGGTCGGCGTGCCGCCATCGGCGTGGCGAAGCCCGTCGAAACGCTCCAGCGCATTGTCGATCGACGCCGCCGAGGGCTCGGGCACCGGCGCCTCGGGATCGACGATCTTGGCGGCACGGATCCCGGCGGCGCGGCCGAATACCACGAGGTCGATCAGCGAGTTGGAGCCGAGCCGGTTTGCCCCGTGCACCGAGGCGCAGGCCGCCTCGCCCACCGCCATCAGCCCCGGCGCGATGGCGTCGGGATCGTCCGTCGTCGGGTTGAGCACCTCGCCCCAGTAATTCGTCGGGATGCCGCCCATGTTGTAATGGACGGTGGGCAGCACCGGGATCGGCTCCTTGGTCAGGTCGACCCCGGCGAAGATCTGCGCGCTCTCCGAGATGCCGGGCAGGCGCAGATCGAGCGTCTCCTTGGGCAGGTGGTTTAGATGCAGATGGATGTGGTCCTTGTTGGGACCCACACCGCGCCCCTCGCGGATCTCCATCGTCATGCAGCGCGAGACGACATCGCGCGAGGCGAGGTCCTTGTAGGTGGGCGCGTAGCGTTCCATGAACCGCTCGCCCTCGGAGTTCGTGAGATACCCGCCCTCGCCGCGCGCGCCCTCGGTGATCAGGCAGCCCGCGCCGTAGATGCCGGTCGGATGAAACTGCACGAACTCCATGTCCTGCAGCGGCAGCCCGGCGCGCGCGGCCATCCCGTTGCCGTCACCCGTGCAGGTATGCGCCGAGGTGGCCGAGAAATAGGCGCGCCCGTAGCCGCCGGTGGCCAGCACAACCATCTTGGCGCGAAACACATGCATCGTGCCGTCATCGAGGTTCCAGGCGATCACGCCCTGGCACTGCCCGTCATCGGACATCAACAGATCGAGCGCGAAATACTCGATGTAGAACTCGGCCTTCTGCTTGAGCGACTGGCCGTAGAGGGTGTGCAGCATCGCATGGCCGGTGCGGTCGGCGGCGGCACAGGTGCGCTGCACGGGCGGGCCCTCGCCGAACTCGGTGGTGTGGCCGCCGAAGGGGCGCTGGTAGATCTTGCCGTCCTCTGTGCGCGAGAAGGGCACGCCGTAATGCTCGAGCTCGTAGACGGCCTTGGGCGCCTCGCGGGCAAGATACTCCATCGCGTCGGTGTCGCCGAGCCAGTCTGAACCCTTCACGGTGTCGTACATGTGCCACTGCCAGTGATCGGGGCCCATGTTCGACAGCGAGGCCGCGATGCCGCCCTGCGCGGCGACGGTGTGCGATCGGGTCGGGAAGACCTTGGTGATGCAGGCGGTCTTGAGCCCTTGCTCGGCCATGCCGAGCGTGGCGCGCAGGCCGGACCCGCCCGCGCCCACCACCACGACGTCGTGGCTGTGCGTCTCGTATTCGTAAGCTGCCATGTCGTTCCCCTCAGGCGCCGAACAGGATCGTCGCGACGGCCAGCACCCCGGCGGCCCCCAGCGCGAAGTTGGCGAATGTATTGACGAGCAGGAGCGCGGTGCGCGCCACCTTG
>LKMJ01000589.1_pt1 | contig 28581 bp, 32 predicted proteins | sample 643391 | NCBI WGS metagenome assembly LKMJ01 (sample SAMN04112250, study PRJNA286221) | soda lake metagenome | biome: soda lake; feature: Kulunda Steppe; material: water; isolation source: sample PL-Br10 brine of Picturesque Lake | place: Russia: Kulunda steppe | collected 2010-07 | reverse complement strand
CTCATGGCCCAACGGCAGGCACGCACTCATGGCCCAACGGCAGGCACGCACTCATGGCCCAGTCCAGCCACTTTTGGCTGAATGTCAGCTTCTACTGCCTGCCCTCTGCTTCTCAAGTGCGGCCTTGCACCCCCCTCAACCTCTTGCTGCATGGTGGCCACTCTCTTCACGTTTATGGCTGAATTGCCCTCACCTGATAGGCTGAGTCGGCATGGCTCCTTCCCCCTGGGTTGCTTAAGAAAGGCTTGTAAGAAAGGAGCGTACTCTGAAGTCCGCCAAGCCCCGGTGCTCCTAAATGCCAAACCTCAGGTGCACAAGTCCAGGTCCCTGCCCTGGCAAGTGCCTCGGCTTCTTTGCTTGCCTGAGCGCCTCTATATGCACAATCACATCTTACCTGTCTGGTTCGCGTAGACTCCTGACTTTGATTTTGTCCGGCCTGCCTGCGTCTAGTTGGGCCTGCACGCAGGCACGCAGCCTGGCCGCAGGGTCCATGGGTTGTGGATCCAAGTATCTCAGGCTGTTGATTCCATTGTTGGCCCAACTGCACAGGCTGTTACATTTCTTAGCCAAGCATGACTCAATGCGCGCTCTGGATATGTGCAGGGCCTGCCTTCATAAAATGGGGGCAGTGGGCGGCCACGCGGCACGACCTGTTCCCTCCAGATTTCTGTGCAGAGCTGGAGATGCTGCACACACAGGTGAGCTGAATACAACCGCCCCGGATCTTCATCACAGATCACAGGGAATCGTAAGTGTGTGTTGGTGTCGGTGGTCGTAAGTCATTTTTTTTGCAAGCCGGATAAGTGGCAGCGTGCTCCCAAAGTTAAGTTCCATGAGCGTAGCTTACAGAATACCAAGGGCCCAACTGCAAATAATGGAAAGCCTTAGATCTGAGACTAGTGGAGACCTGGCCGGTCATCTGCGCACGCGCGTGGTAGGCTACTACGCGTGTGGTAGGCTGCCACTGGTAGCCCACACGAACCTCCCACACGAACCTCCTTGCTCCAGCCCTAGCTCCAGCGTCAGCCTCTGGATCAGCAGCAGCAGCCCGTATCTCCGACTCCTTGTGGAATCGACGTTAACTTCTTGCCTGTGTAGTTTGAATGTGTGTACTGCATGAAAGTGAGGTTTGGTTTCAAATGTCTTAGCTTTGTTCCTGTAAGTCCAAGCTGCAACAGTGGAGCAATGTTGTGCTGTTCCAGCAACTCCACGATGGTGATCACTTCAGCTGCTCACCAATTCAGGACATGGCTTTGGGCCATTCTCACCTTTCTTATCTGTCTGGCATGCTGGTGATGATGATGATGATGATGATGGTGATGATGATGGTGATGATGATGGTGATGATGATGATGCAAGAGAGGCCAGGCAATGAAGTCCACCAATTCTGAAGGGACGGCGTGGTAAACAAATTACACGTGTAGCTAGAGCACCGTTGATCCTTGGATGTGGACGCCAGCGCACAAACCCCAACACACTGCGCCCTACATTATAGGCCGCATCGGTCGTGTCTGCTTGCTGTCACAGGCGCCTGCACACAAGTTCAAGCACACTGCGCGGACCATTGAATCGGCTTTGGGCATGTCGGTGGTGGAGCTGTTCGAGTATATTGACGCCCGGCCCGTGGCTAGCGGGAGTATTGGCCAGATACACAGAGCGCGGCTAAGCCCGAGGGGCGCGGCACTCACTGGTGAGCATATATCCCTGCATGTGCGCGGTGTGTGTGAATGTGTGGACGAGCAAGTGTACGTGTGCGTGCGAGAGCAGGTGTACTTGGTGCGCATGTGTCCGTGCGTGTGCGTGTGCGCGGTGTGTGTGCGTGGTGAGCATGTGTCTGTGCATGTGCGTGTGTGAGGCGTACTTGTGTGTGTGCATGGTGAGTGTGGTTTGTTGCATTCATGTATGTGTGTATGCACATGAGCACGCTTCTGTTGATTTGAGGTCATCTTAGGACGTGGTTTCGTGTAAATTGGCATGCAAGCGTGCTTGCAGAATACGCTTGGTTTATCTCAAATTTGAGGCATAGGACAGAGCAACACAATTGGGTCATGGGGGGGCTCATACAGACCACCTCTTACGCTTGGCGTTCAATATGTGATGCGGCGCCCCTTCAGAAGCCCAGGATACGCACTTTACCTCCTTGCTTGCGGTCCTCCACGTACTCATCTCCTCTTATGATGCCTCTGCACCACTGCGTGTGCCTTTCCCTGCGGCCTCCTGCTGCCCCCCTTGCTCTTCATAAGATGTCCCTGCTGAGAATAATTGTGTAATTGTACGTGGGGTTGCCGTGTGACGCAACATAGGGCCGTTGCCCCGCCAGGCTTCCCTGCTGCACGTAGCCAAGTTGTGAAAGTTATTGTGTGGTCAGGTGCGTGCTGTGTGATGCAGCACACATTCATTCGCTCATTCAATCATGGTACATGAAATTTTGCAGACACACGGGCTGTTTGTTTGCCCTCCCTCCACCAGGCTTCCCCGCCGGCCAGGTGGTGGCGGTGAAGGTGCGGCACCCGGGCGTGGCCGACACTATCCTGCGCGACTTCTCGCTCATGATGGCCATCGCGGGACTGTCCAGCCAGTTGCCGGCCATTGCCCACCTGCGCATCGAAGACACGCTCAAGCAGTTTGCAGCGCCGCTCACGGAGCAGGTGCGAGGGGCCGGCACTGCGCATGGGAGGTGGTAATGTGTGTGTGCCAGTGTGTATGGCCAAGTGGGCGTATACACGTACGCGTATGTGCACATGTGCATGTATGTGCAGGGCTGGCAGTGCGCGGCCTGCTGCACAGGGCAGCCGTGGTGGTGTGCTCTTTTTGTTGCCTGAGGACTAAGGAGGGTCAGAGCAAGGCAGGCAAGGACCTGCTGAGTGTTATTGTTGTTGACGGTGGAGGTGGGGGTGAGTAGGTGTGGTGCTGCAAGCGCCCTGGGGAGACGCCGGTTACGGTGCTGCTCAGGGGCCGATCGGGGCCTTTGGTGCAGATTCTGTGGTCTGCCCTGCACATGTGTTGTGACTCCTTGGAATCGGGAGGACTGCATGCCTGGCCATTTGCCAGCACACGCGCTCAAGCGCACGTGCGTGTGCACGAGTAAAGCCCCTTAGACATGCCAAAGTCCCTTAGACATGCCAAAGCAGGCCAGCGCTCTGCAATTTGGGTGTTCCCAACATGCATCATTGTATGAGGGTCACACCCGCTCATTATCATGCTCCTGCAGGTTGACCTGTCTCGAGAGGCCTCAAACCTGCAGCAGTTCAACTACAACTTCCGGAACACACTGGCCGTGGACTTCCCTGTTCCTCTCTATCCCTTGGTATCAAATGAGGTGAGTGCTGATGATTGTCTGGTCCTGATGTGTGAGTCTGTTGTATGTGGTTTGCGCCCACAAGTCACTCACGAGCAAATCTTTAAAGCATGACAGATGCAATTTGAGATGCAGGTGCTGAACAATAGGCAGCTTGGGGAGTTACAGCAATAGGCCATGCACATCAAGGCTTCAGGAGGGTGGCAGGAGCACGATTCCACGTGTGCTCAAACTCAATCAGTGGGGGTCAGTGAGTTTGTAGAGAAGCTGTTTCATGGCGCATGGGGGTGCCTGCTGTGTGCTTCAACACGGCCCCTTCTCAGAATTAGGCACTTGCACCAGCCTGCAGGCATATGGGCTTTGTGTGCATGTGTGGGGAGAGAATGCATCAAATTTGGGTAATGCCCTCTCTGTTCTACAGAGTGGCAGACAGCCCACTTCCCTGATTCTGGATTGCAACCATTGTACATGCTCAGAGGTGTCCAGAAATAATTTGCCTGTACTTACTTGTTCATGCCATGCAAGTGCATCCCTTTTAAGACCTATGTCTGGCCTCAGATTGCATGCGTGCATGGAATTCAATCCAATGCGTCTTGCCAAACCAGACCATTGATGTTTATGGCTATGCCATGATAGTTCGTGACAGGAAAAGCCTCCTGGACGAGGGCATTGCAAGTGTGCAGGCCATGTGCCCAAGCAAATGCCAATTGGCAAGAAGCTCACAACCACCCCTTTAGACTCTTCGAGCTCCTGACCCAGGGTCAAACTCCCAGACTTGCCTTGGCTACGCCAACCTTGGACTTGTCTGAGCTGGGCCCGCTTTGCACGCAACTGCAGGTACTTGTGGAGACGTTTGAGGAGGGGGACAGCATTTCACGTTACATCCAATCTGGCCCCGGCCCTATCAACAACAGGCTGTCTGTAATTGGCTCCGGGACCATGCTTCAGGTGAGCCTTCAACACATGCAAGCCTCTTATTCAGGAGGAGCGCCACACACAGCCGTCCTGAATTTAAGCGAGGCACCTTGATCACCTTGACCGCCTTCATAGGGGGGGAATTGGTAGCCCTCACTTCCTCCTGGCCAAAACCTTTCGTGAATGCGCGGTGGATTTTATTACATAAGTCACCACAGGTGCAATCACACAGAAAATCATGTGCAGGCATTTTAAAATTATGGCAGTGTCAAAACTTGTCAAAAAACATGCCCCTCAATGCCTGTGGCAGCTTCCATTGAGGCTTTTGTGAAAGGCAAGCAGGGATGCCAGTGCATGCAGCCTGCCATAACTCAGCACAATCAAACAAAGGCAACCTCAGTCCTTAGCCTGCCTTGCCTCTTCCATTGAATGGGCAGTGGTTTTGCTACACAACTATAATTGTTGCATAGAGTATGCATGTGAGCAGGTGCAAGAGGCTGCAGGGTCTGTGTAGTTAACACTGAGCTCAATGAGCCAGGCTCACACATACACACACACGCAATCGATGCACCAAACAAACTTCCTTACTCGCTCGTGTGGCGCCCCTCGGCATTTCTCAATGCGCCTACTCAGAGCTCCCATGCAAGCGGTTCCACATGCATGAGTGTATGAGGCGTGACAGCACCTTTCGCCCCCCCGTGCAGATGATGCTGCTGGACAACCTCATCCACTCGGATCTGCACCCTGGCAACATCCTGGTGCGGCTGATGCCCCCAGGCAGCTTGATGGGCTTGCTGTACGACAGCTTGGAGAGCGTGAAGCGCAGCAGATTTGTGAGTGGAACACAGGCTGGGGTGTGCCTGTGGTATGAGATGCGCTGTATCTATGAATGGCACACATTGTGTTGCCTGCAGGCCTAATTTGAGCAAAAGAAGGGGTGGGGACACATGGCAGGTACCTGTGGGTGCCAGGCACTGAGCCATATGCTTGTGTGTGCCCCAGGGTTGTAGGTCCACCAAGCAGCACATGGGCGCAGGGGAGCAGCAGCTTCCACAGGCAAGCCGCAAAATGCTTCATTGCTCACTGTCTTTTTTTTTATGCTGAATGACCGTGCTGCTTGTCCATGTTGTAAAACTTGTGTCTTTGACTCGACTATTTGTACATGTCCTGTCAGCGTGCACTGCCAGCTCCTTCCACACACTGTCTGCTGACACATGCCTGTTCTGATTATGCGCAGGTGTCCAACACTACACGTGCCCACATTGATGTCTTGCAGCAGCGCTGGCTGCAGCCCCAGATCGTGCTGCTGGATGTGGGAATGGTGGGTGGTGGAGGGGTTCCATGCTCCTTAAATGTAAGCACGCACAATGCACATGCATGTGCTGCGTGCGCTGGACGGATGGATACACACAAAACACACTACGTCTGTGCTGTGTAGATACTAGAATATAGCGCTTGCAAGCACACCACTGGCATGATTTTGGCAGACCAGCGCTGATATGACTGAAGGTGTGCCTGGGGTGCCTAAATTGGGCAAAGGGGGTCCCATGAGCATGCATGGTGCAATATTGTGGGGTGTGCCGCTAAGGTAGGGATCAACATATAGCGCTATATGAGGGAATTCTTTAGTGCTATATAGCGCAGTATAGCAGTATGGCGCAATATCTTGCAATGTTATTTTTCTGCTGCTTTATCTGCCAGAACTCCACCTTTCACTTCGAACGCTTGGCATCAGAATTGGAAGGGAGGTGCAGCACCCTGTATGATGCCCCAATTGAACATAATGGAAGTGAAAGATTCATTCGTTGGGCTGGGGGCCTACAACATTCAGATATAGCGCTATATCTGGCACTAGGGTTACACTCCTAATCATGTGCGGGCACATGCCTTAGTACCCCTGGGCACCTCATTCCTCAAATCTCTTTACGCTAATGACAACTCTGGATATCCCCTTGAATGCTGCTTGAAAAAATCTAAAATGTTGACAGGCTGGCCTTCAGATCAGGTGCATCGTGATCTGTAAAACACGCTTGTGTTCCAAGGCACTCAAGCTGTCCATTTTCAAGTGCTGATTGCTGCCAAATGCTGATTGCTCTCTTCCGCTGGTGCTGGTGCTGGCGCTGGTGCTGCTACTGCTGCGTAGCAGCTTGCATGGAGCTGCTTGTGTGGACTTAATTCAATCAAGCGCAGGGCACTCCAGCTTGATGAAGGGGACCCCATAATTGATAAAATGAATGGCCATGAGACAATGGAACTGCTTGTGCTGTGCGGGGCCCATTGAGAAGGATGTGATTGCTGCCTCTTGGCCACTGGCTTCCCAACACAGTCCACCTCGTCAGCTCATTCTCCTCCTCCCTCCTGGCATGCTCCCTGGGGATTGTGCAAACCCCTGGCGCTTATAGTGCTTGCTGTATGCAGTTGTGACGCTGAATCATCCTGGGGTTCGCAGGGCTGAGGTCGGCTTGAAATTTTTTCACTCCATCATACAGCCCCACTCTGGCTTTATCTTCATTGTACATCTGTCAGACTACTTCCTAAGGGTACCTTTCTGCTGTCGTCCTCTTGAAGAGATCTGCAGATTTGGCACTGCCCTGGACATGGGGCTGCACGCCATCCGTCCCCAAATTCATCTAGGCTCGTCCCCATTCAAGACATCTGCCTATTTATTTTTGTACTCGAGTTTCTTAATTCTTGGGGCCCAGAGGTGAATTTTCGAGTTTTATATTTGGCTCACGCTATACCTGAGAATGTCATAGCGCTATTAGCAAACGCCAATCCCTACGCTTGTGTAGTTCTGACCCATTGTTGCTGGCACCGGCCCCGCGCCATTGCATGGCATGTATTCCTGGTGGACCAGGCTTGCTGCCGCGTAAGCACTCCATGGTCATGGGGCCGCTGCTCCCTGTGCTCGCCACGTTGTGTGCTGACAGTAGGACACTGGACACTGGTTGTATTTGAACAGAGGCTGCCGCGCTGAGCTCTTAGATGAGGAGATGCAACTGAGTGCATTGCTCGTTCATGCCTGTCCTGGCTAGCCCAACTGCATCTCCTCTGACTTGTGAGCAGGCAAGGTTGCATAGTCAAATGTGTGAGCTCTTGATTGTGGGCAGGGCTACCAGGAGGGCTGGCAAGTCATAAAGTTGACATCGTCTGGTGCTTCTGCGCCTCTGGTTGAACTTCACATGAGCTGCGTGGGACAGCCGGAAGGCGCGCCTGAACACGCGCTCATAATACATGATTGTATACACTGTTGCATGCCTGCTTGCACACCTGATTGCCGCGCACCCAATCGCATATAAGGCTGCATTCCTGAATGCATACGTGATTGCGTACACGATTGCAGGCCACCGAGCTCTCAGATGAGGACAGAGCCAACATGGTGGGCCTCTTCCGCTCCTTTGCTGCTATGGATGGAACGGAAGTGGGCAAATGGGTACTGCGTTTCTCAGGTGGGGGCGCTTTGGTCAGCTGGACGGTTGGCACCAAATGTCCATGAAAAAGGACGTATGATGGCAAAGGCTGGTTGGTGTTTAAGCTGCAGGACTTTGCCCTTCACAACGAGCATTGCACCAAAGCTGTTATCGCGTGTGACGTCCATGTACCCTGGAGTTTCACTTGATATGGCGCTGGCTTGCAGTAAGACTTTGTGATCGTAAGTAACTAACAAACTGCGTGTCACACATGGCCATGTGGACGCAAGTGCACATGCCTACTTGACGTCCCATCCAAAAACGTGGTTGCATGCAGGCCCGGATCAGCATTGCCCTGCCCCCACCAGCTTCATACATGCCATGAGCAAGGTGTTTGAGGAGTTGCGTAAGGCTGATGAGGCCGGTGAGACCACCTCAGCCAACAGCGCAGAGACGCTTGCAAACGTGCTTGAGATGGTGCGGCAGCACAAGGTAGGCATATCAGACAGCTAGGGCTTGCTGGATGGGAATATAGATAGGGCCCTCTGACAGTCTTGGACCATGCATTTTTCAAGACCGCGCACACACGAGCCCAAGTCCCATTACCCTTTTCTGTCCTTCAATCATTCGCCCTATTTCAGTGCATGCACATACTTCCTGCTCTACGTGCCGCTTTACGCTTGTATCACTTTATGAACAGAGCAAGTGACTGGTCTCCGCACGCTTTGCAGATACTGGCATGCAGTCTAAGATTAATAATTATGCGCTCCCATGCATTCTGCAGGTCACAATGCCAGGCCACATCTGCGCCGTGGTGGTGACCACCTTGGTGCTAGAAGGCTGGTCCAACAAGCTTGATCCATCACATAGTGTGCTTGTGCAGGTTTGTGGGCTGCTGCCGAGCTTGAGTACCATTCAAGCAATTGACTCAAGACGGACAGCACTAAGTAGAGTAGCAATGGGCCAGAAGGAGAGGAAGAGGGAGAGAATGGCACCTAAGCATTGAAAAGCACAAGCAGGGTGAAGCATAAAATGTGGAGTTCAAGACGTCAGAAGCAAACGGGGGGATTGAGCTGGGCCGTGGTGCCTCTGTTGCTTTTGTGACTCCCTGCATTGAAGCATAACGCCGGGCCGCGGGTTGAAGCGACTTGAAGCATTACGTCCGGCCGCGGTGCCCCTGTTACCTGCGATTCCATGCATTGAAGCATAACGATGGGCCGCGGATTGAAGCGGTATGAAGCATTGCGTCGGGCTGCGGTGCCCCTGTTACCTGCGATTCCATGCATTGAAGCATAATGTCCGCGGGGTCAAGGGTCTGGGAGGGTAGGAGGCTGGGAGGTAACACACTGCCACGCCTCGTCAAAAACAAACATGTTGTCACACTCAAGAAAATTGGCTTACAATCTGCAGGTGCAGAAGATGTTCGGAGGCCAGACGCTGCCCCTGGGGCGGCGGCTTGTAAACGCTGTAGATGAGGTCATGATGGAAGGCTGGGATGGTGATTTGTAGTTGTGTTTTAACTGTTGCAGGCTTTCGAGCATTATTCTGGGCGGGTGCCATGCCAGGGTGTCTATCAGGGGGGATTGTTTCATTCATACGTGCAGAGCCAAAAAAAGCTTATTTCATTGCTTGTTGTTGCATCAATTGTTTGTTGCATGTTAGAATGTTAAAAGGGGTCTTGCCCCTCTTACTGCCAAAGTCCTCCAATGGGTGAAATTATCTTCCTGACTGACAGTTCCCCTTCGCTCCGTCCCCCTCTTTTATCCATTATTTTACACACACTTCAGGCTTAGCATCTTGTCTCCTGTTTCATTCCCAACAAAGAATTTTGTGGGCGCATGTGTGCGGCTTAAGATGTTCTCTTGTGCTAATTCCCATCGCTACTTGCTAGAGGAAAAGGTTGATTTTAGGCTTGAAGTATGTGTTGAGCCCTATATGGTATTTTTGCGACTTTAATGTGGGACATACTACGTGATGCAAGGAGGTAGCTGCATGGAACTTGTTGTGCAAAGTTTCGACAAGCAAATGGAAGGGTAGCAAACTGACAGGAAGCCAAGGGATGGGTATTGAAGCTCTAAGCTATGATGGCTGTATTTGAATACGCAAATGTCATCATGATGACATGGGATGATCCCTGCTGCTGAAGTCTTTTCTTTCAAAAAGCCAGGCCTTCGATCTAGGTAACATATAAGGATAACAAAAGTAAGGCCCGATCTTATTATAAGAGTCTTCAGCCAAATGGTGTGACTGCTAGCCTGCTCATGGAAGCAACTTGCTTCCGTTGAACTAATTCATAAAGGAATGACTCTAGTTTATTATGTTTTGATCATAAAAGCACTGTATGGCATACACAGCAAGAGATCCTGTCTGAGAGAATAGGTGGGCATATCATACGATCACCTTGGAGACAGACCGTCTGACCAACTGTGTGTGTATGCAATGAAAAATGGCATGCTGCTCGTCCTGGATATCATGATAATAATATGATAATAATATGATATTACTGTTTGCCTCAAAACGTTTGCAAATTGGGAAAGACCTGTGATTTCACGTGGCTGTCTTCAAGGCTGAAGTAGATTAGGCTGTCTTCAATAAGTGACTTATAGCAACTCTTTCAAAGAGTGAACATGGAGTCTCTATCGAATCACGCCACAAGTGACATATGGGGGAGGTCAAAAAGCATGTATCTAGGAAGAGTGTAAGGAGAATGGCAACAGATGTGCAGAGCACTGAAGGCACGCGCATCTTGAAAGTGCCATCCGCAGGTCTGTCCTGGACATCCTTAATTCAGGAGGAGACAAACCGGCCCACGGGGACAGCGAGAATGGCAGGCTTTGCTCTCAGGGACAGCTGCAGGGGTATATCAAGCCAATAAAAGCCTCCACCATCCAAAGAGTGCGTGCACAATGCCCTCTGAAAGTCGATGTCGCCTTCAGGTATTGGTAGTTCTAGTGGAAAATTCCCCTCGTCGCATTCACCATTTAGTACTATTTTTTCAAGAGATACTTCGATCCCTCAAGATTCTTGATGCTCACAGCCGGGCGGCGCTTTCCGGCGGGCCCCAAGACGAAGGTGCGTTGCGTCTGCGAGATGTCAAGGCAATTCTTTTGTGTTACAGTCTTAATACAGCTGGTATATTCGGTTTCTGATGTCTGGAGCCCGAGATATCAACCATAATCTGCAGATCATGGATGAATGTGCGCTGCAGCGCTGTAATGCTAGCATCTGCAGATCATGGATGAATGTGCATGCTAGCATGTCCAATACTAGCATGTTAAGAGGCACTTTTGATGCTTGTGGCCACAAGATCCGATAAAGCTGTCGTACACAAATGATCCTTTGTGCATGATCATGATCACTTGCACTTGTTGCCCCTCAACCATTTGCGCAGTTGCCAGGGACCTGCGTAAACATATATGGGGACAAGAGGAGATTGCACAGAACTACCCGCCTCTGCAGCGGGACATTCGCTGTGATGTGTGTGTGATTGGCGGAGGAGTTTGCGGTCTGAGTACTGCTTATCGGCTTGCTAAAGCGTGAGTGTGTGCATTGTGTGGAGCATTGGGTACAGGCCACGGCAACTCTATGGCATGATCAAGTAAGAGGGACTTGATGAAAGGGTCTCCCATATTTCTGCTACAGCCTACCTTAACTACTTTTTGCATGCCTATTAAGATCATATATGCATGCCTTTCAAGATTATGGAGAGATCTTTGGACACGCAGGGATTTTTGGGGCTCTTTTTTGCAGAGGGAAGCGTGTTGCTGTTTTGGAGGCTTGGGCAGTCGGATCTGGCATGAGTGGGCGCAGCTTGGGAATGCTCAGCCAGTGGAATGACGGTATGACAACAAGAGGGCATTGGGCAGATGCGCATGTTTTCAACAACCTCTCCGATGCATCCCAGCATCGCTTGTCTTGAACGAACCCTGGGCCCAGGATCCAAGCAATACACATGATTTGTAAAGAGGAGCAATCAGCACCAAGGTCGACACTCAGCATAGGCATCTCCATGCATGCCTGTGCTTGGTTTTGCATGCGCAGATACCTTCAAGGCTGTCGAGGCAGTGGTGGGCACCCAGAAGGCCCGGCTTGTTGCGCAAGCACAGACAGCTGCTACATCTTGGGTGGAGGGAGTAGTGAAGACAGAGGGAATTGACTGTGGCTTCTCCCGCATGCCTTGCTTTGTGTTTGAGGCTGGGAAGGAGCGGGCCAGCAACCTTATCTACCAGGTGTGCTGCGCTGTGCCTTATCTACCAGGTGTGCTGTGCCTTATCTACCAGGTGTGCTGTGCTGCGCTGTGCCTTACCTACCAGGTGTGCTGCGCTGTGCCTTATCTACCAGGTGTGCTGTGCTCCGCTGTAAAATTCTTGAGGTCATGATTGCAATCAGAGTTTGTGATTCAACTAGAAAAGGTAGAAACTGCGTTGCAATGCATTTTTGCAGCCAGGCATGGCCCCAGGAGCGCCCTAGGCCTCTTGTGTGGGGGGATATCCAGTCCTGCAATTATACACTCCAGATATGGCATTAGCTGATAACTAGCAGACAGGATCTGCATCAGCCAATGACAATGTTGTGACGCAGTACCTAGTTTATGCGTTTCCCGGGGATTCTTTAATTGCAGGAGTTTAGTGCATGCAGCCGCATTGGCCTTATGCAAGCCAAGATGGAGCACATGGGCTGCGGAGCAGGTGCGATGAAGGGGGTTAGCATTGTTTGTTGCTGATGAAGTAACAAAAAACAAGGATTGGACAGAGCATAACCACAAACACACACACCCCTTCTCACTTCACGTGAAGCGTTGGCCACAGGTTTTGCAGGAAGTCATGTGATCAGCAAGGATGTTAGCCTATTTGTGCCAAGTCTACAACTGCATCTGAACGTTGGAGAGAGAATGGTATACATGTGTGCTGTGCCTGCACGAGGCAGGGGCCGTTGGACGGCAGCATACTTTTACCTAATTTTTGTGACCAGGCCTTAGACTGTAGGGCGCAAGGGCTCTGATCTGAGAAGCGCTCGCAGGCCCATTGATGCCAATTGATGAGCACCACAGGTCATACTCAGCACCCAGAGCATGCGCGCCATCCATGGCGGCCTGCTCTGGGATACTCCATGCTATTGTATGAGTAGCTCACCTGCGGTGGGGAGGGCTCACACACGGCAGTGGCCTCTCACCATGAGTCTTTGACTAACAGTGTGAGCCTTGAACTGGGTTGTGAGGTTCATTACCCGCTTCCACAGCTTTTTTGTCAAGCCCCCTTTGTTGGACCACCATCCTGTGACAGGCATTTCGACCGGGAACCTGACCCAAGCACTTTCCTTGCCGGAGTGTGCATGCCTCAACCCAGTCCAATACATTCAAGGCCTGGCTGAGGCTTTTGTGAGTGCTGGTGAGTGCTTGAAATGACATTCTTGAGCATTGTGACTTGTGCCTCCAAGGACAGGCTCATTTTTATGAGCTGTCAGTTAGTGTTTGATGATGAGACGGGAGGTGGTTGCAGGACGGGGCACTTGTTTTGTCCTGTGGCCTGTTTAAGCCACTTACCAGAACCAGTTGGACCGCGCAATTGCACCGTTTCTAAGACAGACAGACTAGTGTAACAACATAGCGTGGGGCCCTTGCAGTTTGCATTCACACAGCTCTCTTTGCAGGCGCCTCCAAGCGAGCACCCTCAGCACATTTCTTCAGACTGGCGTCTTTGGCCGGATATTTGCTGCACGTTCGACCAATCACTGCAGGAGGGAAAATCTTTGAGGGCACAAAAGCCAAGGGTGGAGTCATAACAGGACCTCATCAGGTGGGGTAAGGGTTAGGGTGGAGTCATACCAGACCTCACCAGGTGGTGGGCTCATCAGGTGGGAAGTGCAGGCAACCTTTTGGATGCTCGCTGCTGCACTGTATTGGGGGACCCTTCACACCGTGGGAGCCTTGTTGGGCACTTACCCTGTACAGCATGCATTGCTTGCCCTCCTTGCGCCTTGATTGCTTGCCTGCCCTTGCGTGTTTTGGCATATCAGGGGACTGTGCAGACCATGGATGGACATACAGTGCAAGCAAGGTAGGTGGGCTACAGTGCGAGGTGGACAACCAGTGCAAGCAGGGTAGGTGGGCATCAGTGTGAGGTGGGCAGACAGTGTGAGCAGGGTATGCACAGCATTTCTGCTCTTGGTGCATGGGCCAAGCTTGGCGCTGGCGGACACCGACAAGGAGCCCTGAGTTGAGTTGAGCTGAGCACTGCTAGCATCTGCAAACAGCAGGTCGCTGGCAGCATGCTTATTTTCTGGCATGGTCTGCAACAAAGGCCAAAAACGTTGATGTTTTCTTGAACTTATACCTGAGTTCAACAAAGCTGAAACAGGCACAGGACTGGCCTTTTATCAAGTCCTAGTCTCTTCATCAAACAGGAGCAAACATGCCCTAGGGTGACATAGACTCCTGCAGCCCTCTTTGCCAACAACCTCCTCTGTTTGGATGCAAACAGAAATGAATAAGATCTGATCTTATTTCAATTTTGCCTGCTTGAAGAAGACAACACCTGGCTGCTTAAGTACTCAGCTCATCACTATGCTACTTGCGTCCTCCAAGTGTGTCTACCGCGGCAAAATAGAACACCTGACATGAGCAGGTGTCAAATACTGATTATGAAGCAAGAACTTGAGTGCAGGGATGCAGTTGTGCTGGCAACTCACACACCTATAAACCGAGATCAGCTTTGGGTTCATGACAGGTGTGTTTTCATTCAAGTAGCCTGAGTAGAATAGGCAAATCTGTGCAGGCAATACGCTTCCAATAATCGTTATCATTGCATCTCCAAGCCTAAAGTAGCACAGATGCGTTTATTTGCAGGCAACTACCCAGAAGGTCGTACACTGTCGGGCTTGAGGTGGGTGTCAGCTTTTGCCCACAAGGCTACAAGATGGCACATGCATTTGAAGTCCCAGGGATTGAGTACCAAATATCTGATTTGAGGAGCACACAATGTGCGCCTCTGCCATCTTTTTTAGGGGTTCCTTACCAGCCAGACAAGGATTGCTGCGCCTGAAAAATCACTGCTCAGGTGCCAAAAGGTAGTGTGCAGCAAGCTCAATACTATGACATTGCTGGAGGCTACCACATCCGACTGACATCAATGCCCAGCAACCCTGAAAGTGATGTCTTGCTTGTCCAGAAGGCCATGGAGCTGCATGGATCAACTGGGTAGGTTGTGTGCCAAATAGGTACTATCAAGCACTGTGAAAAGCACATTGAAATATAAAGGAGAAAACAGTGAAGGACAGGTGCTTGTTGCTGGCGCCCCCGTCCCTCAAGCATACCACACTGATTCATCTTGAGCATGCAATCCTTTTATAGGCAAGCTATCTGCAAATAGCATTGCACTCTTGTTGATTTGCACAATAAGGGTGAACGCGAACATGCCACATGACTCTAAGTGTGGAGAAGACGTTTTCTTAAGAGATAAACTGTGTCACAGGGAATATGGCTGGCTGTTTAGTTAAGGCCTGCATACAGTCCATCTAGTTTGAGACCTGAGACGATAAAGCCAGTCAAGCCTTGAAACACAAGCCCTGAAATCTGTCCCATTCGCAAGTGGCGTGAGGCCTCTCATGCTTAAAGTCTTAGTGGGTAAGCACAGAGCCGTAGAGCAGGCTTTCATGCTGTCCCCAGGTCCTCAACATAAGGGTTGCGCACACCTTCGCACTTGAGCTGTGGGCTTGAGGTCTCAGGTACAGGCCTCTGGGGGATTATCTCCTCGTGCAAAATCAGCAGAGGGGGCTTGCGTCCTTCACGCGATGCACATTTCCCCACGCAGCTCACATCCCCATGCGCTCTTCCTCTCCGCGTGGTGCTCTTCCTGTCCAGGAACAAAGATCCCTACGCTGATCTGGAGGCATGGGCTCGTACCAGATTTCCTCAAGCTGTCGAAACGGTCACACAATGGTCCAGCACTGGCTTCTACCCTGGTGTGTGTTTGTGTGTGTGTGTACACATTCTCATGCACCTGTTATCGCAATATCCTTGACAGCAGGGCATGGGCAATTTCCTGGCCTTGGAAGGCAATTCTTAACAAGCTAAAGCTGGGGTACTCTCATGGTGCATCCAAAAGGAAACAACACTGGTTCTACTATCCCTCTAAGGGTTGCACGAGGTAGCTGGCCCATAGTCTCACTCCACACCCCTGACTTGCCTGGACAGCGCAGCAACGCTGTTTTGGGCCAAACTCAGGCGCATCATGCCATCAACACTGTTGAAGGGCCTGGCAGATCCCTTGCCAACCTGGTGGTAAGGCTGCACGCCCTTAACCCCAAGGCCCCCTTGTGCGCAGCCAACCTGATGATATAAGTATGTGTTGCAACCCCCTTTGTACGCAGCCGACCTGCTGGGGCTGTTTGGACGGGACCCTCTGGACAGAGAGCAGCCCCCAAATTTCATCCTCACTGGGCTCAGTGGCCAGGATTTCACTGGTAAGCAGGCTCTACCTTGCTTGGGAGGTCGAGGTCTATGAAAACCAGACAACTGGCAGCACATATAAAGAAATGATTCACACATGCATAACATACTGCGCAAAGGCCCCCCGCCAAATCTCAGGCACACCTGCCTGGCAGGCTTGCCTTGCTTATCTTTGGACTTATCCGTTCCTCCTGTCCGGTCACCGTTGCATGAGGCAGCTGGAAAGGTCAGATGTAAAGTCAACAGGGCCAACAGAAGCAATTCTTCAATGCGCGGCAAACAGGTTATGGCTGTGATGCACTTGAAGGCATGACTGATTTTTTAACATGAACAAGTGCAGGATCTTTCAAGCACAATGTCCTGAAGATTAAGTCAAATTGCTGTCGCAATTACCCTTGCTGCATCCCTGCATGTTCCTTCCCATTTACAAACACAATCATTATCAGCTTAATTCAGCTGAGGCCAGAGACGGCATGCATTCCTCGCGACAACTTTTGTTTGCTGCGATGCCACAGGTGCAGCAATTGGCAGTGAGGTTGTGTCCAATGCGATCCTGAGCCTACCCAACCCCTGGGCACCTATCTACAATCCATCAAGGCTTATGCTGGGCTTCAGCGCAGCAATCAAGGTGGCCTGTCTGCTTGCATGAGCTGCAGTAAATGCATGAACGGTTGCAGTAGTCCTTGAGGAGAAAGAGGAAGAGACTGCTCCGTCAAATGCAGGCTGTTGGTCTTTCTGCGTGTGATTTGGTACCATGTATTGTAATGGCCAGGGATGTGCATTCAGACTGCATGATTCTTGCTAGCTGTTCTATTGCCTTCGCTCAAGTTTGCTTGAGGTATCTTTATGTTGCACCAAGCACCAACCTGAAACAGGGCGGCTCATAGCCTGAAGCCTTATGTTGAGCACAAGTAAAATGAGGATGATAGTGCACTTGGGACTTGCTTGCAATAAGCGAAAATCCAATTTTGAGCATTTTTGTGCAGGTTTATTTTATTTAAGGGTGCATGCGCTGGCTCTGGGAGGCTGTGGGATCATAGAGGTGATCCAGATGAGCACATTTCTTGCTCCAGAGGGTGTGGGGTCATGGAGGTCCTTATGAGCACTCGATGGATCCAGAGGGTCTAAAATATGACGAGCACGACACTTGCTCCATAGGCTGTGGGATCCTGGAGGTCCTTGTTAAGTTCAAGACCTGCTCCAGAGGGCTGGGATCATGGAGGTCCTGATGGGCACCACAACAGGGGGTCTGGAATTCTGAGCAATCATGCACTCTCCGCTCACTCACAGCAATGCGTGCTGTTGCTGCAAGAGGCCAGTCCAGTCACAGCAACTCACAGCAATGTGCGCTTTTGCTGTGGGAGCCCACAAAAACCTAGATGAAGCTTTAAGTAGGCCCTGGAGGCTGCAGCATGCTTCTCCACGCTCATGATTCTTAAAGCTCATTCCTTTTTGCTCCCGCAGTACACACTCGAGTTGGCCACCTACTTCTCACGCATCGGCATCTACCTGTCTAAGCACGTTGTCCCCCGCAATGTCAATGACCTCCTTGGGGCAATCTTTCCTCAGAGTGTGGAAAGCCAGATCAAGCAGGGCGAAGGCATGGTAGGCTCAGGCGGCCTGCGGTTGAGAAGCAACATGACAGAGAGAATGCTCAACTGGCAGAACAGAGTATTCAGCATGTGTACCTGTTTGAGTGTGCGTGGGCTTAAGGCATATCACTGCCAGCATTCTGTTGGCGGTTGTCCTGGGCTGTCCAACTTAGAAGCAACCCCATTCCTAGTCAGCAAGGTTTCCCTTTGCGCCAGGCATGGTGCTTTTTGATTTATGCATGAATAACATCCTGTGCTTCACTTGCCTGTTCAGCCTGACCTGAGCAGTGTCGCACAGTTCATGTTCGATGATCTGCAGGCGGTCTGTGTGTCAATGGTCTGCAGGTGGTCTCTATTTCAATGGTCTGCTGGTGGTCCATGTGTCACTGGTATGCAGGTGGTCCATGTGTCAATGGTCTGCGGGTGGTCCATGTCCTGATGGTCTGCAGGTAGTCCAGCACGGATGGCGCAAAAAGGCTCTGTACAGAGACGAGGATGGCAAGCTGCACCAGCACAGTGCACTCTGCACCCACCTGGGGTGCTGCGTGTCCTACAATCCGGTTGAGAGGTACGGGCATTGCATGAGGAAGCCGTACTTCTTCATGAAATGCACAGGGAGACATCACCATCAGGCACTGCCAAGCGTGGGAAGTTGACGTAACATTGCAGGAATTCAGTTGGTGTCAGTCAACCTGCCCAACAGATGAACTGTCCCAGCAGGGTCCTACCTTGATGGTCAGCCAGCTAAAAAAGCTGGGGGCTAGCCCTCTCTGGCTTTTTTGGGACAGGATGCACAGGCACATCTATACCGGCAAACTTGAGCCTGCTGGCCCGCAGTTCTCAACATCGCTATTTGCAACTTGATCGCGATGCAACCACAGGCATGCAAAACGCGTGTCAACTGCTCCAAATCTTTCTTTGTCCTGGGCTTGCCTAGTATGCCCAATCTTGACAACAAGTGCAATGCTTGTCTTGTCCTCTGACAGAGACATTTAGCTTGCAAATGAGCATAAAGTAGGTGTTGCGTTTAGGACACTGAGGGCTTTGGACTTTGCTGACCAAAACTCCATTCAACGAGGAAACAAAGTCTCACAGCAAAGTTTGGATTCTGTGCAATATCAAAGTACTCCTTATTCCTTCATAGCACTCATCACTTCCCATACCTAAGCTTTGCTATCGCAGGGGATTTGACTGCCCATGTCATGGCAGCTGTTACACGGGCCGAGGCCAATGCGTGCACGGTGAGGCAGAGAAATCTCATTAAGATGCTCGGTTGTGGGTATGCTTATCACTGTGCTTGGCTTTGATACTGACAGCATGGTTGAAGACGGTGGAGTGACGGTCTGTAAATGTTAGCCAGAACTTGTGTGTAACTTGCATCTACTCGCCCATGCGCATGCACATGGTTTTGCGCTTTGCCTCAAGCAAATTTTTGCCTCATGCACATGCAAATTTACCTAATTTTGGCCTTGATGCAGACAGAAACAACCAATGCAGCATCAGTACCCCAACATGATATCAGTCCTGTCCAACAAGGCATCATTACTGCTTTAATTTACATGTGTGCACACACACAGGCCCAGCTGTTGCAGACCTGGAGGATCTCTTGAAATAAGGGGCACTTAGAGCTGGTTAGATATCCTGTGAAGATACACAAATGCCTTAAAAGTGCTTCAAGGGCATGAATCAAGTGCAGATTACAAACGTGTAGGCTCCAAACATCGGCCTTCTAGTGAGTTGTTTGTAAGGCCATATGAGTAATGATAGACTTCAAGCTGAATAAGTACACTCTATCTGCCCCTCTTTACAACATGTTCTACATAATTATGAAAGAAAGGAAAGACAATTACGCAGGCAGTAAGAGACACTCCCTATATCAATCAAGGAGAAGGGGGCACCATATGGCCCCTCCACTAGCAAAACAAAAACTGGAGAACAATGGAGGTTAGGAGGGTGACTAGCAGTGTACAACTCCTGACCTTATTGATGAGAGATAGCATAAGATTTCTCGAGAACATGTCTGATACTTACTTGTTGTACAATTTTGTAAACAATGCACTGACTTAGCATACTGAACCGAGAAAGCATGAAGCTTTACGGCAAGCTCAGTACCTTTCTGAGGGTTACGAGATTCTTGAGAGGCTATGCATTGCAGGTCCCCGGGGGCTGTAAATGTTCTACCCACTTCCAAAAGGATAGCGTGCCATGCTAGCCAGTAAAGACTATTTTTGGTTGCTGCTGGGTGAAGGTGTAGGTAAAGCAAGCTCTGTGTTATTGCTCGGCAGCTCCGAGAAGTCTACTAGACCTTTGCAATACTTACTTTCGCAAGATGAATATGCCGCTGGTTGGGCGTGAGCTGGCTGGATTTCCCCTATAGAAAGGCTGATAGGCTGTTCCTGTTGCCGAGAGCCTCCCATCCCCTCTGCACCCTACCCTACTTCTTACTAAGAAGTACTAAATAGGTTTTGCATTAGTAATGCATACCTAGGATGGGCATCTGGTTCTTTTGTTCTTTCATGAGCATTCTGTTGCAAGTATAAAGCCTTGACGCAGGAAGTATGCTCCCTTGTTCTCACAGGCAGGATCTCATGATGTGTCCACTTTTTTAAACCAGAACAACCGTAAACTTCCTTTTTTCCTTCATGAATTAATCGTTTTTTATGAGCAGGCTAGTAGTCGCAATTCTTGACTGAAGGCCTTATCCTTGTAAACCTTGTAAGTTTTTTTAATGCCACGCGGTCTCCGTTGCCAATATCCATTTGGACACAACAGACCCCTAGGGGACCTGCTTCAATAGCTTTCATAATAAGTCTGCAAGGAATGTTGGGGCACTTGGTAATCAAACCAGAGCAGCTGGCTGACACAATCCTCCTCCTCTCTATAATCCAAACGCAACCAAAATGTAGGCAAGCCCAATGTTTGCCAGGCAACGGAGGCAGGCACACTCCCAGCAACAATTAAGCCTGACTTCTTATTCTTTAGCCACCCCATTCTTGTTGCCGCACAAGGCCACAGCTCTTTCTCACAAGCCGCCCTCCACCAAAAGCAAAAGTGCATCAAAAGTGGCCAAATTCAGGGGCTTGGCGCCCGCATGCAGCAGTTCTTTTGATGTTCAGAGCGTGCGCGATGTACCATGGACACCATGCGCAAGTTCACCAAGAGTGGCGAGGGGAGTACGTCCCATTTGATGGCTTGACGCCCGCAGGCAGCAGCACACCTGACGTCCAAGACGTCTGCGGTGGCGCACCAGGGTGCCTTTGGGTCATTGAGCGCGGCAGCGATCCCCTGAGGACGATTTCTGGGTTTGCAGGGCCCTCGGTGAATTTGAGCCTGCACAAGGCGAGCATGCACGACGTACGGAGAGGCATATGACGGGCATGGATGGGCTTGTTGCCTCCAGAGCAAGCACCACCACCTGGAGAATAGGTGGGCAGGCAGGCAATATTACGAATTGGAGGTTGACCATTGATATCGGCCAGGCTGACAATAGCCAATTAGATTGGTGGATGAGCAGGCTGTCCAAAGTGCTTTGCACGGAGTCTTTCAAACAACAGGATGCAATCTCCATCATGTCCAAGCACTTCAAAATAGGCAATTCAGGCAAATAGCGAGTTGGCTGCGCCGTCTGCACCACTGCGTGCTGGCCAAATTGATGCCTTATGGGACAGTGCAGGAGCCTTGTTGAGTGAGTGAGTGAGTGAGTGAGCGAGTGAGTGAGATTGAGTGAGAGTGAGAGTGAGTGAATGAGTGAGTGAGTGGGGTGGCTGCCTGGGTTGTGCCAGTGGCTTGGGTTTTGATTGTGGCATCTCAATCCGGCACTGCCTGCATGAGGTGAGGGGGGCATGCAGCTTGCACAAGCACGGAGACAGGTGTGTCACACTCGTCCACACTGCATGCAAGAGTGGCACGAGCCTTTGTAGCACAAAGCTTCATCTCACCAGCAGCTGCCTTTGGCGGAAACATCCGGGTTGGAGATGTCTGGCTCCCAGCAGCCTTTGGTGTCAGGGCAAAAGGCAAAGGAGTTGCATGGCAACCCAACTCGCATAAGCTCCGATTCTGCGGCCATTGGTAGGTGCAGCTTTTGTTGATGTGCAGCAAGGATCTCTCACGTGCGTAAGCGCCAGCGCAGTAATAAAGGGAGCACCAGGCTCATGCCCATCTTAGGCAAACTCTCAGATCCCACCACAGGTAACCTTAAAGCCTAGAATGCTGACCAGCAGGCCAAGTCCGGGCCAACACGAGCGGATCAAAGTGGCGCAACGCAAGCTGGCGCAACACTCAGGAAAGCTAGACACACCTCGCTTGTACTCGGCACACTGCTTCGCACACTCTTGGGCCTGTGGAAAATGGGAGGTCGGTACAGTACCATGATATCGTCCTAGCTTTTTGCAACCTCGTGATCTTTGTGAGCAAAAATCGCTGGTGAGCCCAGACACCAAAGAGGCTGCTAAACATCTTGGGACATTGAGCTGATCATGAGATGAATGAAGAGAATGCAAATAAATGACAGACCAATGCAGCTCTGAGCACAACATAGGAGGCGCTGCACGACTTAATGAATAAGGGCATTGTACTCTCTGCACTTACTGAGGCCTTCAAATTTGAATGCCCCCAGGCCACTGCAGATGAAAAAAGCAGCCAGACATTTACACGGGGGGGTATCCTCCAAGGTTTGGGGAAGTGCATCTAATATGGTTTCACCATTTGCTCAGCCTTGGTGATCAGGGGGGCAGCTAAGCATTGAGTGATCATGTCATTACCCATGAGGCGGGAGCCAGCATCCTCAACAGCTCTAAGAGATGGGTTGACAAGCATCCCAGCACAAGCCCGCCCTTACCGATCAAGCCATCATACAGGGCTGCTTCTTCATAGGTAGGCACTAAATCCAGCCGCGTCCCTGCAGTGGCTGCGTCATTCTCCGCATACCAGGCTATGGTGGGTGATCGGGCCAGGCAAGAAGACGCTGGAGCAAGCGGATACACAATCTTGGCAAATCTGCAGCAAAAGCCAGGGTACAGAAGTGTGTGCTGCAGGGCCACAGGCACACCCACAGGCTTCCGCAAAGACAGTGACAAGGCGGGGACTGACGTTCCTGCTGGCGAGAGCGGGAGACCTGCTGATGTGCCCTGCTCATGCTCTTTGTTCACACTGAGGCCAACTGTGCCCCTGAGTGCTATGGGAGACCTGCTGATGTGCCCTGATCCTGCTCCTTTTCAACAGGGGAAAACCTTGCCCCTGAGAGCTTTCTCAGACCTGTTAATTAAAGTCTGCTAGTGTCCCCTCTGTCCATGTAGGCATCACATCAATCACGAGCATTCGCTCCTTGCAGGTCATGTCCTCCAGCTTATCTGCTTTGCAGCTATAGGGCATTGCTCTGTGCTTAAAGTTGCTGCGCCTGCTTGCATCACCTCGCTGTGACGCCCCCTGCCCTCCTTGAAAGGCTGCGTCCGCAACTGCTCTGGCTCACTACCATGCTGCTCTGCACTGATTTCAGCGGCAGCTTGTGCTGGCAATACTTACCCTTGAGTGGCTGGGGAGCCGCATGTGCGCAAGCTCAATGCCTTCTTGGCAGCCTCTAGTTTCTCACTGCTTGCTGCACACAAATACAAAGGTGGGGGACCATATCAAGCTACCAGGCTGCATTTCATCAGTAACATGATCCCAACTATCAGGCTGACAGAGGCACAGCCCTGCCTTGCTTGTTGAGCAAACATACAACTCTCTGCCTTGCTGCATGTTGACAAGCCTCATCTATGCATGCATTTTCTACTTCTAGTACAAAAGAGGCGCTCAGTGCGACACAAACTACATGACTAGGATGCATTTGTTTAGCATTGCTGCATGTTTTGGTGGCCTCGATCTGTCTGGATGCCCTTCCGGTATGGTGCAGCGAAGCAAATCACATCTCTGGAAGGACAGAACAGGTGACGTATCCTTTGAGAGCTTATATTTATGTACCTGACAGGTGGTCGTAAGCAGGAAGGCTTGAGCTCTAGGATGAGACAGCTCAAATAGAGCCCTAACTGCAAGCCTGCACAAGATTTCCCAAGGCTTTTTTGATGCACCCACTCTTCTGCTGCTCCCAGTTTCAGTTCAACTCGTGAGTGCACTCCCAGATTCAGTTCAACATGCAATCTAGATTACTTCGCATCCGAATCTACGCTGGTCCTGGCTCCGCACCTTCTGTGACAACCCCAGCGTCAGGAGGCCTAGCAGAGGCTTCAGCAGGGGCTAGAGCAACAGAGGTTGGAGGGCCTGCTGCGCCAACCATCGCAACGTCTTGTACAGAGCATGCCTGCCCTGATGCACAGGGTCCAGCACTGCAAGCATAGAGCAGACATCCATGAGCAGTAGAAGGCAACAAAAGCCAAACATAAGCTGCAAGAGAACGCAGCGACAGAATTTTTTGCGTCCAAGGTGTTCTCCTTGCCTGATGGTTCCAGGCACCACGCTGTATAGGTCTATACTGCTTGTCCTCCGAAGATGAGGGATGAGGGGGATGCCAGAGTTGCCCATCAAGTAGCATACAAAGAGGGCACCCAACACAATCAGCACCATAAAGCGTCTGTTGGACCTCTTGGGAGCATTCTGAATGACCAAGAAGGACTTCTTCATGCTGCAAGTACGTGCAAGTGCGCTTTAGCTCAGCCATCTCCACCTCCCGGAAATAGTTTTGTCTGATCGGGGCCTTGATTGGTACAACATTTTAATTCGGGCACTCATGAGGCCTCGTCGTAAAGCACGTTTGACTGACCTGTCGGTAGGTATGTTTGATTTACAAAATTTGCACATCAATATTAAATGATAAAACAAATATTCCCTTTCGCAATGAGCCGCTCTGCAGCATTGCTGGCCTGGGCCGCGCTGCTTGCTCTGCTGTGTTCCCCTGCACTGGCCATAGACCCCTTTCAGACAGATGATGTCACCCGGCTGACTGGACCCACTTTCAAGGAAGCAGTGAGTGTGAATCCTGCACTTGTAAATCCTACTGCTGGCAATCAGTTCTCATGCTCGCTCTCTGCGGCTTGCACATGTTGCACATGAAATCGCGTCCTCATACTGGCTTTGCTGCAGGTTAGTGACGGCAGGATCCACTTCATAAAGTAAGCAGTGTTTCTTCGCGGGGTGCTACAGCGCGCTGCCGCCAAGCCAGCGCTGACCAGAAACCCTGCCAAGCTGTCCATCGCCCTTCTGACCTAGAACTTTCCTCCTTGCCCTTGCAGATTCTACTTGCCACGTCAAGGTAGTGCTTGGAATGTTTGGTACTTTTTTGTTGGGACAAGGAAGGGCAGCTAGGTTGCAAGGCCCCAGCTCATTCAGCTTTGGAGTCTCCAAGCATGCTTGAGTATCGGGCATGATACAGGCATCACAATGTAGTGCAGGTTCATGGTTTTTGCCTGCCTACTTCAGCATCACCTCAAGACCTCAGGGTTAATTGGCACCGTGACAGCCTAGGGCAAATGGCCTTACAAAGCACCCGCTCGGGCGACAGCACCCAGGCGTACTTCACCCACAAGCGCCTGATCAAGCGCCCAACTTGCACGTTCTGTCTGCCTTGACGTCCACCTCATGTATCTCCTTGCCCCCTTGAACGGAGACAAATGCACCCGGCCTGCGTGGCACGAGGTGCCTATGTGACCTGGCAAGATGCTTAGTCAGAGGCTGGACTTTGAGAGATGCACTTGACTGACGGTGCAAGTAGGGGCCTCCTTGGCTTGGCAGTGACATCTGTGGGGTCGAGGAGTTGCTTGTTGAGGCTGAGTTGCTCGGGCTACAACCAAAAGGCGCATCACCACGCCTGCATAGCACTTGCGGCGGCGCCCCACTGCGGCCCCAGGCATGATGTATTTTTACTGCTGCACTCCATCAATGATGGCAGGTGACAGCCAGAAACTCGCACCCCTGTGGATGGACCTCGCTGCTCACCATCACGTTAAGGGCGACGACCGCATCTCAGTCAGCGTTGTGGACTGCAGGTGTGGGCCTGAAGGGCATAGGCTGTACCGCGCTGCACTCAAAAATGTTGTTAGGCTCGCTGCAGCCATGCCTGCAAGCAGTGCCAAGGATTACCAAGGGTCCTTGCCACTATGTGAAAACATGGCGCACTGACAGCTGTGTTCATGTGACGGCACATAGAGGAGCCTGACATGGTGCCTGCAGAGAGCGTTCTTTGCAGCCACAGGCCGGCTTGTCGCGGCCTGACTCCCAGTTTGATGTTATATTCTCCTCTTGACTAATACATGCTTGGGCAAGTCTTATGCTCCCCTGTTAGTCTTGTGCCATGATTTTTGAAGTCCACCGGTCTCATGGGAGCCTTCTGCTATGCTCTTCTAAGCCTTTTGCTCCACTGTCAACCTGGATATGTGTTTTATGCATACACTTTTATTCATAGACCCTCACGAGCCGCCTCCAGCAAGCTCTTTGACTAGTGGCATGATTTTACTCGTGTATATGTGTATATTGTGTGTCTGCACTGCATGGTGCGAGAAATGTTTCTACACAGAGGGGCCTAATGTAGGCGTGCCAATTGTTTTGGGATCTACTTTGTCGCTCCTTGCATGCACAGCATGGCAACATGCAGGGACGGGCTTTTTCAGCAGTGTGTTGTTGGCGCTCGTGTCGGGACGCTTCTGTGAAAGTGCAACGTTGTTCGAAAATGCAGGATCTACCTTATATCCATGCCCATGTAACCCTGCCAAGTCTCCATGCTCGAGCACATCGACCCTGCCCTGTGGGCAGTGCCACGGACGCAGCAGGCCAGATCCATGATCCATCCCACACCCTGTGCTCAATCCTGCCCCCCTCACACGACAGCCAAGAGGAGAACGTGGAGCTGTGCCAGAACATGACCTCATTCCCTTTGTTCAAGATCTTCAGCAAGGGCTACGACATTGGCACCTACAAGGGAGCCTTGGATCTGGACACCATGAGGGACTATGTCCTGGGCGCAGCACACTACCTCAATCCCATCAAGTGCGCGTTACGAGGAGATAGGATGAAATTCCTTCCCCCTTGAAGGGCAACTATAGGTGCTGTATGTCACAGTCCTGGGCAAGGCATGCTCTTGCAAGCTGTCTGTCAGTGAAGGCGTATGTCTCAATTAGGCAAACCTACGGCCCAGCACGAGGACGAGCGCCCTGTGCCCAGGGGATAAACCCAGCATTTCCAGGCAGCTTGATGGTTGCTATGTGTGTGCGAGGGGGGCACTGCTGGGTTTGTTGTTGGTAGGGGGGGCACTGGTCTGCTGTTAGGCAAAATGGGGCACTGGCGAAGGAGTCCACTGGTCCATTGTAAGGCGTTGAACCGAGCTGCAGGGTTTGTTCGTTGAGGTCAGGGACCCGTGCTGCAAGTGTTGCACACGGGTGCTGCATGGTTCAATTTGGAGGGCTGCTGCTAGACAGATCAGATCAGATATGCCTGCACAATATGCTGGAAGGTGCCTGTTTTTTATATTTCATGGTTGTACCCCTTGGCAGGTAAGACCAGATTTTTTGTGTGCAGTCCTTTCAAAGTCCAGCATCACCGACTCTTGAGCAGCATCCTCCTAGCATCAATTCCATCATCATGCATAACCTTCAACCTGGTGCGAAACGTCATTGACTTGCCGCGCATTACATCTCATGCTGCTTTCCTGCAACCCCGGGTGCTCTCAGCCACTCCTCTTAGATTTTAATTTGAAACTGCTTTTGCTTTGCAGGGGCAACTGGTTTGTGGAAAAAGTCCGATCTTACTTCAAGCTTTTGAGACAGGCGTACACAGCTAAACCTCACAACCCACACCATGCTCGTCGCCGAAGGGAAAAGCACTCTGAGTTGTGAATGCCTGGTGGCAGTAGCAATACACCTCTTTTGGGGTGGACACCTTCTGTGCTGCAGCCCAGCAAAAGTTCATCCGCTCAGATGTTGTGAAGTCCGCACATGAGCTGGCATGAACGAGTTGTGAACAGGTAGACCTTGTGCGCTCCAACCTCTAGCCTTTGACCATGCTTTTTAGTACGAGCAGAGCCTTGCAAAAGGCTATCTTGTAACTCTCCCTTTTCGTCCTTGTCCAAGAACATAATAGATTTTGTACCTGAGGCGGCTGCCTGTGGAGGTAAACCACTATCAGTTGTCATTCCTGCGGCATGCATCTACCTCAAGTTGCATCCACACGAGACAATCACACTTGACAACCTATCCTTCCTGCAAATGATTGGAAACCGGTAAGTTGCCCTCTGCTGTCATAGAAAGGCAGTACAGTGGGTGCCTTGCTTGGTGCTTGCCAGGGATGCGTCTAGGTCTGGTCAGGATTGGCAAAGCAGGTTGGTCGGCAAGGATAGAACCCAAGCCCCGAGCGCGTCTGGTCTGGCCTGGTCTGGCGCTCAAGGATGCTCGAGCACCCCATCTGATACCAAATTGTAAAAAGACAGTGCTCCGTCTTGGATACCGCTCTTGCCGATAGCTAGGTTTATGTATCGTTACACCACACCTTCTCTCTGTTCAGCCTGCGGATAGGTTACAACTTACAAGTTAGGGTAAATTGCCGGCCAGGTCGTTAGGCTGATTGGTTTGTTGCTGGTCTTTGCCAGCCAAAAAATAGTCCATTATGTCCGAGATAAAATGGCTGGTCTGGTAAGATCTACAACCAAAAACACGCAGTCAGTTTCAAGCAGTCCAACAGCCTTAGTTGCCCCATCTGCTCCTGCCAAGTTAAAGTTAAAAAGGGTTAACCGCCAGCCAGATCATTAGGCTGATTGGTTTGTTGCTGGTCTTCGCCAGCCAAAAAATAGTCCATAATGTCACATTATTCGGACAGTCCGAAATGAAATGGCAGAGTCTATTGTGCCATTGAGAAAGAAAATCAAAGACAGTCTGACTAGGCAAGGCATGTGGAATATAAGGGGCCTCCATGGAAAAGGATTGGCAGAAAGGGAAGAAAAGG
>LKMJ01000588.1_pt1 | contig 28587 bp, 35 predicted proteins | sample 643391 | NCBI WGS metagenome assembly LKMJ01 (sample SAMN04112250, study PRJNA286221) | soda lake metagenome | biome: soda lake; feature: Kulunda Steppe; material: water; isolation source: sample PL-Br10 brine of Picturesque Lake | place: Russia: Kulunda steppe | collected 2010-07 | reverse complement strand
GCATCAGGGGCATTAGCTAGAAGGGTCAGGTCATCTGCATACAACATGTGCGTGACCCGCACATCCTCTGTCCCAGTAACTGCTCCTTGCACTCCCTCAGCAATCAAACCAATGTCATTGATGTACATCTTAAAGAGCAGAGGAGACAAAGGGTAAGGGTTAGTTCTAATCACCCTTGTTTCACGCCAACAGTAGGCTTAACCCGTGCAGCTTTATGGCCGTCTTGAAAAAGGTACTGGTCACCAGCATACAGGCTTTGAAGAGCAGAAAGGAGAATTGTAGGCATGCGTATGCGACGGAAATGTGACCAAAGAGCCTGTCTGGGGATAGTGTCGAAGGCTTGTTTAAAATCAATGAAAGCAGTGTGCAGCCTGGAAGATTTGCTTGGCTTAATGGAGCAGGTAGCGTGCTGCAGGTGCCTGGGGATTAACATGGGCTGGGCATCTCTCAGGGTGTTGACATACAACCATCTCGGGTATGATTACTGAACGCCATAATGTTGCCTGCAGGCTCATCATTAAAGCCATCAGCAAAGGCTCTCTAGCAGGTTGTTTGGTCCATTTGGATGCCGGCAGCGCTACCCGTTTGGCTCAACAAAACCTTCAAACTCCTGAGAATGCCAATAACAGGGCTAAAACCAGCTGGCTTTTCGATGCTCGTTTATCTGCTTGAGATAGACTCACCTCTAGTCGCCCTGATGATCACCCCCTTACCTAAAAAACCCAAATCGTCGACCACTCCTCATCTGCTCCAGGTGTCACAACCAAGGCAACCCAGCAGAGATGTACGCAGATTCCACGAGCTAAATATCAACATGAGGGAGATACACCTGGTTGAGGTTGCGTACTGTGAAGATACACAGCCTGGACACCAATTAGAGGCCTCTAAAAAACAACACAAAGTTCTTTGTAAGCGCTTGAAGGCCAAGAAAGTCATCCTTCACACCATTCTTCTTGGTGTGGGAGGCTCTACTTATACCTCATGCACTTTGAATCACCTTAAATTGATGTACAAAGAGCCCATAAGACTGCCCTTAAGCTTCATGCTCGTTCTGTGCTCTATGCACACAAACTGACAACTACTAGACGCACTCTTGAAAAATCCAGTTACTCTCAAGGTCTTGGTCTGGAGCAAGGGGCGGCTTGTCACCCTCCAGATCCTCACTAGTTCTTCCTTAAATGCTGCACTCTCGCATGCGCGCACACACACAACTGAGTCAACATGGTTTGGGTCACATCACATGTCATAAAGATTGCGAGGGTTTACAAGGGTTTGCGAGAAGAGACCTTCAGTCAAGAAGTGCGACTGGCCTGCTCATAAAAAGCTAAAAGTGCATAAAGGAAGACATAAAGCTTTTTGGGGGGGGTTTCTAAAAATTACACATTCAAAACCTCCTTATCATGCAAATAAGATCTCAACACTTCAAGGCAGGGGCCTAAATGACAACAGTCAACAAGGTACCACGCATTTCTATACAAATGTTGACCGCCATTTTGTCCAGCATGCAACTGAAACCAAAATACAGAATGGAAACTCATCAGAGCCTTAGGACAAACAGAACTCCATCTCGTTTCCCAAGGTTGATTGAAAGATCAGGAAAATTAAGGTAAATGCAGGCAGACCCCTCGTAGGTACGTCGGAAGTACATTTGCACATCCTCTGCCAATAAAGGCCTGTGCTTAAAAAAAAACACTCTTTGGGCATAACCGTGCATCAGGTATGAAATCAGTAGCTTTTTCAAAGATGGCAACAGTCATCCTGTTAGCAAACAATTTGCAAACAAAAAAGGGTGGGAATTCTAACAGCATTTTTGGAATTCTAAAGCATTTTTGGCACTGAGCAACATACCATGGGTTGGATGTGTGTGTTTCTTGTATGGCGCACACGTGATCAAAACATGGAAAAGAAAAGAAAAGAAAAACTACATAGTCAGAGAAGCTACATCAATTTAGAAAGAAGAGTCACCTAGGGCCTAAGCACCGTGACTCCTCCATGACTCCTTAACCACTAAAGAAAACAAAAGAAGTCAGTGGGATCAGGGGGATGACTAGCAGTACCCCATTCCTAGTCTTGATGATGATTTGCAGCAAAAGTTTTTTCAAGAGCGCGTTACAAGGTTACAAGAATAAGGCCTCAGTCGAGTAGTTCGACTGTTGGCCTGCTTTAAAAAACAGTAAAGGAGGTTCATGAGCAGCAAGTCCAAAAAACAAGGACAGCCTCAAGAAATGCAAGAACGCTTAAGCAGAACCATAAGACTGCCCAACAGTAGGGTGTATTTGAGGTCTGAAATTTGCCAGCAATCACCTATCTTTTGGCAATGCAGATCAGTATGAGCGGTATAAGGATAGGCTGCTGGGAAAAGAGTGCCAGGCAGGATGGCGAGTAAATGGGTGGAAGTGAAGCATGGCAATTTGCTCAGCACTCCTTGCTTCTGTTTTTCTTGGTGTACAAAGGACTGGAAAGACTTTTTTTTACATTTTTTCCATGTGCAGGGGACCTCATTAAACGTCTTGTTTGGAAAGCTTTCTTTTTTTAAGAGCATTCCAGAATTTTAGGGATGTAGGCTTCAATCCCGCGGTATCCATCATGGCTTGCCAGTAGAATGCCCTAGGTCAGTTTGGCCAGATGCCAATCTCACTTTGTTCATCAAGCGCCCGGCTGAACTAACTGTGGAGCTGGAAAAGCTCAGCTGCCAGGGCTATTGGCTACACGACCCATAAATTGTGGGTCATAATGTGTTGCAGGTAAAATGACTGCTAATGGAGGGCAGCTCCTGAAATTGCTACCCTTATGCACAATAATTACAGCCAATTTGGTGCTTTCACAGAAAATTTCAGGTATTTCAGTAATTGCAGCACATTAGCACATAAAGCTTTAGAGTATGCACATGCCCATTGAAGCATGCTGCCCGAGCAACAAATATGCAACATCAGGCCATGCTAGCAGCTTCCAATTGGTCAAGCAGGTCTGAATGAAAGATTGTGCTAAGGGGTTCAACAATGTGGACAACGACATTGACCATCAGCAACACAGGTGTGTGTGTGTATGTGTGTGTGTGTGTGGCTTCATGAATACTGCTCATTTCTGTCCAGCGCAAGCCACAGCAAGCTGAGAAAAAGCTGCTCATTCCTGGAATACTTCTGCATGCGCGCTCAACATCATTTGGCAATCATGTGATTGCCAATAATTTTTCATTGATAATTTTCAAGTCCACTTTCCATGACGGTAGGCAAAAGCAAGGCTGGCTCAAGTGCAACCAGAAATCCAGGCCATAACAAGCCTCCTGAAGCAGGCGCTCGACCAAGAAGCTCTGACCGAGAGTGGGGAGCGTTTCATCTATGTGGTCCGCTCAGCAGTCTTGGCATTTATATCCTCATGGAGTGACCTTATTGAGCAACAGGCGGATGGCTTTTACATTATGGAGGTTTTCGCATGGTTTATAGTCTTTTTTGAATTCTTCCAGCTATTTCAATATTCTTCTCTTATCCAGGACATGGTGAGCACTTGTCAGCTGCCCTTGAAGCCAGGTACAACAATAGTGTTACCCCATCCCCTTCATGGAGGCTTATTTCTTCAGCAGTGCTGTTTTCTTAGAAGCATGATTGCGCGAGCCCCTTGTGGCTTCTCTCCAATCCTTTTGGTGTGTTAAACTTATTATTCCTGTTTGCTTCCTCTCAAAAATCCTCCTAGTCTTTGCATGCAAGAAATAAATAAATGGAAATGAAAACAAAAAAGGCACCCAAGCCTTCTAAGTAAGGATTATGGGGTGAGCAGGCAAGCGATGCAACACAATTCATCCCTGGCCATCTCTGCCCTCTCACGCTGCAGGTTGTCCATGCAGCTGACGATTCTTTCAGGAGGCCTTGGTTTGGCAGCGCGCAAGTGTTTGCTGGCCATGGGTTCCAGAGTGGATTCAGAGTTTTAGTCAACATGTTATTGCCCTTCTCTGAGTTTCATTTAGAATGGACTCGCCAGTCTGTGTCCCCTAAACTAACAACACATAATGCAGGGACTAAAGGTATTAAAAGGGTTAAAGATGGGTTTTGATATGTTGCAGCTTGCATTGTGAGGGGCACACTTTGGCACCTCACTTGCTCACTTCAAAAAGCTTTTCAGTTATTCGTCAACTGACCTAGATTTGCTTTTTTGATTTGGCACACACAGTCGCTTCTAGCAAAAGGCCCGAATAATTTTGGTTGCTCACTTAATGGCATTATGAGCCCACTTCAGCAAAGCTGCCCTCGTTTGGCGGGTACAACTTTGTAACCTTAGCCCACTTCTCTAGAGAAAAGTCTTGATGGGAGCATATGCCAATTGCATTAAGGCTGCAACTCCCCTCCCCCTACGACTTTGTGGTGGACTTGCATGAGCGCTTGTGTGCGGTATGGAGGGAGTTGGATGGTGCAGATCCTAGGACGCACGTTCAAAAACTGGCTACTTATCATACATGGATGGCTTCTCAAACCAAGCAATGTACGAGGCCCTCCCCATGTGTTGCCTAGGTACCTGGAGCTGGAACTAAGTAGGCATGTGCTTCGGAATATTGCTCATTTTCGTTTGAGAGCTCATACCCTAAGAGTTGAAACCGGTTGTTGGCAAAGCCACAATAGGATCTGTGACAAATGTGACTTGCATGATGTCCAGGACAAAAAGCGCGTCCTTTTTTTTGTGCCCTTGCTTGCATGTGCTATCTAAGAAAGAGATTCGAAGAACAACTTGCTGATTTTGCTGGTAAGACTTACATTGAACACAGGCGCTTTTTATATTGACAATTTGATGTTGAACATCGGAGCTGAGGATGGGAAATTGCTTCTTTTGAAGCAGACATACAAATCATTCCTTTTTATCTCTGAGACTATGGATGTTTTTTGTCGAGCTGGCAATGTCCAGCAAGCCCAGCAGTCAACCCATCTGGCTGAAGGTCCGACCTAGAGTCTAAACCCATTGTAACTTAACTTGGTGGGAGCAGTCTGAGAGCTCTTTATGGTCACCTCAGGTATGTTAAGGAACAGAAGAGGGGAACATCTGATTCAGATCAGCATCAGAACCTCGGAACCGACTCAACATGGCACTCAGCTCCCCACCACAGGCGCTTCCTAGTACCCTAGATCTGAATCAAATCTTGGTTATACTTATTCAGAACCAATCAGAACGAAATCAGAATGAAGCACACTTTCCGACGTTGACGGTGGAGGTTTGCCTGGTGCTTGCACCAGATGCTAACTTCTTAATTCAGGCAAGCAGGGGTTACCATGTTGGCGTAGTCTTTCTTTCTAGTCTACATCTCGTCTTTGAATTTTTGATGATCAGGTTGTCACGCCAGATTTATGCAGTGCCAGATTTATGCTGCATTGTGATCCGGAGGTTGGTTGAGTCAGTTGGAGGAGTGTTATGGCCATGCTGCGAGTAGTTTGGATGCAGCAGTGTCTCAGCGTGACAAGCTGATGCTGCTTGCACCAAACACGTGCGTGCCCTGATAATGATTATACATGCCACCTGGGAGTCCCTCTCTTCTGTCTGTGCCATACCCCGTACCAATGCCTAAGAAGCAAAAGGACAGGCTTGTAGGAAGTCGACGAAATTTCCTGCCGTTGACTAAGCTAAATGCTATTTTTATTGAGTGTGAATCAGCAGAGAAATGAGCGCCGGAAGTGGTAGCATGAAAGCAAACTACCCAGAGCAGTGTCCGATATCCAACCCGTATTAGCAGCCCAGTGTCTGTGCCATGCACAGAGTAGCACACAGCAACAAGCAGTGGGCAGCTGGTGCTACATCGGTAGGCGCAGTGCACCCAGGCCTCCACACCAACACCGTGTCTCTCACATCACCATTGAGCCTAGGTACAAAGAATGTGGGATCCCATCCCAGAATACATCAACAGAGCATCTATTGTACATGCCAGCATAACGCCTCTGTGGCAGGCACGCAGTAAGGTGCCATATGGAGGCAGGCAGACTGCAAGGGCCTTGAGTACCCTGCCTGGCCATGGCCGCAAAATGGGGAGAGGGAACCGAAGCTAGGCTCGGCCCTTCTGCATGGCCGCCTCAACAGACGCGGCCACCACGCACGGCACATTCAGAGGCTTGGGCGCAAGCCAATGGTGCAAACGCCGCAGCGGAGGCCCTGCCTCAGAGAGGGCCAGCAGCGCAGGCCTCATAAAAGTACACTGCCAGCAGCTCCGCCTGCCACGGCTGCCCCTTGCACATCCCCCCCCCACCCCTGGCCTGCACCAGGTGCTTGCACTGCCGCAGGCTCACTGCTGGGGCCTCCATCCTGCGCCCCTGCCCCCGCGGCCCCTGCTGCTGAACCAGCCTCCATGCCTCCCATGGCCGTGTCCCTGCCACCATTGGGGATGCCGTTCCCTTGCTGATCTAAGACACCAGGAGCAGCAGGCTGCAGTGCTGGCGGCTGCGCTGCTGGCTCTGGCGCTGCAGGCTGCGGCACTGCTGCTGCCAGCGACTCAAGCGCAGCCGTGGGTGCACCAGGCTGCGGCAGAGCTGGCTGCTGCAGAGCAGCCGGTGGAGGCGCCCCCGCTCCTGACGCCTCGGCGGCCACTCCCGCACCACCTGCGTCGGCCGGCGGCAGCGTGGCCGGCGGCTGCAGCCCCACGCTATCGTTCATGGGCGGCTGCAGCCCTTGCCCAGGAGGCACCTGCACGCCATGCGCCGCGTGCTCCAGCCCAGTGCCCCCCCCAAGCATGCCCTGCTGCGTGGCTGTCGCAGCGCTGTCTGTAGTGCCTGCAATGTCCTGGCCCGGCCCCGCGGCCCCAGTGACCCCCAGCAGCCCCTCCTTCTGCTCTGCAAGCTGGGGCTGGGGCTGCGTCATACCTTGGAGGGCGCTCTGCTGCAAGCTCAGGCCCACCAGAGGCCCTTTGCCGTCCTGCCCGCCCGCCGCGTTGAACGCCTCCTGTGCGTCTTCCTGCAGGCGGCGCACGCGTGAGGTGTTGTCATGCGCGCAGGCCGCATGCGGGCACGGCACATCACAGGGAGGTGCATGCACGCGCCCCAGCACCCAACAGAGCAGGCGTGAGGCAACCGCATGCCACTTCGCTGCCGGTGCTGGTGGGCTGCGTGGTGTAAGGCTGCGTGTTGTAAGGTGTAAGGGCTGCGTGTAAGGTGTAAGGTGTAAGGTGTAAGGGCTGCGTAGAGTAAGGTGCTGGTGGGCTGCGTGGTGTAAGGTGTAAGGTGTAAGGTGTAAGGGCTGCGTGGTGTAAGGTGCTGGTGGGCTGCATGGTGTAAAAGGCGTGCTCGAGTGCGCACGCAGCGCTTGGCCTCCTAGACATATGCAGCATGGTCATGTGTCCTTGGCTTCGTGCAGGCATGCGCTTGGCGGCAAGTGCCTGTGCAAAAATGGGGGGCTGGAGAAATATAGGGGAAGAAGAAGGGAAGGGGGGGTGGGGCATCTTGCCAGCATGAATGAACAATGTACTTCAATATGACACATGGCGTGCGGCAACGAGAGCGAAGGTGCGCACAGCAGTAGTGAGGGCTGTACCGTGGTAGGAGAGGGAAGGCACGGGAGGCGGGCAGGTGGAAGTGCACACACTTCTAAGCACATGCCTTGGCGGAGGGGAGCGCGTGTGTCCGAAAGGGCAGCCCTTGCACCAGCAAAGCAAACGCTGTGCTGCATGGCCTCTGTTATGCGGTGCTGCATTATGTTGCATGGGGCTTTGAGCCAGGTGCTGCGTAATGGCACGTACCACTAGCGTGCGGCAATGGCATGCTATGCTGCGTGATGGTGTGCAATGGTGTGCAATGGCAACGGCGAGTGACAGGAGGGAGATGTGTGACGATGGCGCGCTCGTGGATGGCGTGCGGCGATGCCGTTCTGCCCACGCACCGGCGAGTCAAACAACGCCTGGTACAGCTCGCCCGCCAGGTTCAGCGTGACCACCCATCGGCCGCGCAGCCCCGGCGCCACTCCGCTGGGGTCTGTGGAGGCTGCTGAGTCTGGCACTGCACGGAAGATACCGTCCACGGCCGGGTCCAGCTCCAAGGACGGCACATCACCTGCATGTGTGTGTATGTATGCGAGCATGCGAGTGTGTGTATGTATGCGTGCATGCGCGTGTGTATGCGTGCGTGCATGCGTGTGTGTATGTGTGCATGCATGCGTGTGTGTATGTGCATGCGTGTGTGTGTATGTGTGTGTGCGCGTGCATGCGTGTGTGCGCGTGCATACGTGTGTGTGTGTGTGTGTGTGTGTGTGTGTGTACACGCGCGTGCGCGCATGCGCCATGCATACCCATGCACCTCAGCAAACAGGGCAGAGACGAGTACAGCCCCCAGGCAGCACATACACATGACTCTCCCGCCCACAAGCGCATCCAGCGAGAGGCGCTGGTCTCTCACCCAAAGCTGCTCTCTGCGGCTCCTGAGCCGTGCCTGCCCAGTATCCAGAGGTCAGCGCACACAGTTGGTGGCACAAAGAAATCAAGCGAACACAATCCAGCCAGCACAGAGAAAGCAAGCACACACAAGCTGTTAGCACATAACATCAAGCGCACACGAGCCTGCCAGCACCGAGAAAGCAAGCACACACAAGCTGGTAGCACATAACATCAAGCGCACACGAGCCTGTCAGCACAGAGAAAGCAAGCACACACAAGCTGGTAGCACATAACACCAAGCGCACACGAGCCAGCCAGCACAGACAAAGCAAGCACACACAAGCTGGTAGCACATAACACCAAGCCCACACGAGCCAGCCAGCACAGGGGCGTCAAGCGCACATTGCTTGCCGCCCCAAGCACAGCTGCCATGCATCACAGAGCGGCCAAATGGGGCATGCAGAAACGCAGCCTGGGCACAGACACGGGCTGCAGGTGAGCACAGGAGGCGCTCACGCTTGCGGGACATGCTGAAGGCCAACGTGCGCACGCAGCGCAGCCACCAGGCACCCAAGCCACGCACTTGGCTTTGCTTTCTTCCGGTGCGGCGCGGGTGTGCCACCCGCATGCCGCGCCTGCTTGATGCGCGGCTCCCGGCCGCCTTTGGCCTTCTCCTTGGGCTCCCCTGCGGGGCGCTTCACGGGGGCCTTGCGGATCACGTCATTCTGCGCAGGAAGCGCAGAGTGAGGGCAGGGCAGTGAGGCTTATGCTGATCACGTGGCTTGGGCAGAAAGCACAGGGTCAGGGCTGCATGCAACACTAAGATCTTGCAGGCCAAGCTGTTTGCATACCACATGCTGTCCAGGGTTGCTAGTCCAACCGGCTTATTGGTCTCATATTATGGTCGTGTATTGTTCCTAGGCTGTGCTCGAGGCAACCCTGTCCCACAACCAAGCATGTGCACACAGCTGGTAAGGGCTCCCAATTGGCTCTAAACTTACTGGAATTGATTGATCAGCTGATAGGCATGGAGTCCGATCCATTTCAACGATCAGGACAAGAGGAGGAAACATGTACAGGGTGGCAAAGGAGCGCCCTAGACATAGCCACAGGTGGTCACTGGCCCTTTTGAAGAGGGCACTTGCAAACTTGCCGAACCGTAGCATTAAATGAAAGCGGAAGGGGCGTGGCATACGGGCCAGACATGTTGGCAAAATCCTTATGATCTCTTGTTCAGACTCCTTGGGGCGTGAAGGCGCTGAAATGAGGATTGTAAGCGCCAAGCCTGAGGCAAGGCTTGCATGCAAAAATAACTGGATTTTCCTGGGAGAATACCCTGCTAAGTGGCAGAGGCCAAGCTAAGATGGCAATACATAAAATTTTTTGGGAACGCAGAAAGATGAAGAATAGCCATTGCCTAAAAATGAGCACGTGACATAATGAACATGCAAGCGCGCAAAGCTTAGCTTCATTGGGCGCCACAGGCTACGCGCACACTCCTGCGTTGCTGCCACAGCATGCCCCCAGCCTTTCATACCAATGGAAGTGCTTCAAAGCAATAACTAAGGCACAGAATAGACCTCGCAAATTAAGAACTCCTGTGATGAATCAGCATCTGCAACCTCTTACATCCACATGAAAAGGGTGCATGCACGCATTCAACTTCAAGCCCCACAGGTGTCCGCTCAGGCCTTATGCTGCAAAAAAGAAGGTTCAGCACCTGCAGCAAGGCATTATACCGTGACCCCTCCCGTGCTTACGCACCTTGGTGGCTGGCCGCCCTGCCACCACAAGCGTCCGGTCCGGTTTTTGTGCAAACACCATGACATCGCCCACTACCATCGTGAACTGCCGGTGCAGCTCCCCCGCACCCTCCAGAAGGTACATGCGGCTCTGATTGTTGATCCAGAACCTATACGGAAGATATGCATGTTTCCAGCACAGAAGGGTGACATCCAGTTTGATCTGATCTATGACACAGGGAGCACTCCTGCGCACTGATTTCTGGTAAAGGGCAGCTTTGGACGTCTCAAACTTGTGTGTTAGCTGATGTGAACCATGTTCAAGGTTACTGGCTGCCTCTCGGGTGCGGCATGCATGCATGCATGCATGCGAAAGTGCTCTTGAGGTGTGCACCTGAATTTGAAGGTATATTCGTGACCCCTGGTGTCCACTGCACGCACAGGGAGTCCACTGGGCTGTTCCAAGCGGGGGAAATACTGCTCTGCAATGGCCTGCGCAGTGGGGGCAGGGGCAGAACAGGGCTTCACCATGCGGAGCCTTCCATGCAGCCAACTTTGCACAAGCTGGTCGCATGCGCCTTTTATCAAAAACAGCAGCTGCCATATGGGAACTATCACCCAGTGCATGAAACAGCAGTTCAACACAGGCATCAGCCGTGGCATCACACGGGGAAGCATGCACAGACAGGCTTTCACCTTCGGAATGACGACCCTCCCACTGCCGCTCGCATCGCTTGCCGTGAGTGGTTTTTCAAAGAAGACGGTTGCCCCTAGATCATGCTGCACCTGGTGCAGGATCGCTGCTGCGCGCTGCTCGTTGTCTTCCGAAATCTCCATCACTCCAGGAATCAGAAATCTTTTAGTTTTACATAAATTAAAAATTCATCAGCATTGTACATAGTGTGCGGATGTACTTTGTACCCGAACCTGCCTGCTGACTGTGTGTCACTTCATATTCTATTCTTTCATTCTATGATTTTATATTTATTGATATACTTGTCAAAAAAGTTGAAATGAACAATCATTGATGAAAAACCTCTCACTGTCCAATTTTGAGCTTTCACGTATATTCCTGATGAGTTTGTCAACATGTGCCTGAGATGATTCTGGGCCCTGTTGCTCTTGTCAAGGGTTTGATAGGCACTTAGGGTTTTGGATTGTTACTCCCATGCTCGGTGTCCATGAAGCATCTGAAGGCTGACCAATTTAGTAAGGCAGCACTCTCGTAGATCTGAATCTTTGGCTCCCCTGGGGTTGTGGGGAAAAATACTTCTGACATTGATGTCGCACTGATGTTCCCTCTTCCGCAATGTTGACGGCTCTCAAGGAGCTCATTGACCCATGGACCGCCTTCAACGCTGGCTTGTGCGCTTGGCAAGAAACCTCAAGTGCACCCCAGTCTCAGCCGAGTTTTTGCCCCTTGCTCCTCAGCAACCAAAGCTGCGTGGCATGGCTGGAAGGCAGCGGGTTGATGAGTATAGGTGTGCATCGTTCAGATTGCTGACTACTTTCCCCACCTATTTGAGTTGTTCTTGGGTTGGTGATATGTTGAAGCAACCATACATGCCCATGCTCACGGCGTCCAGTTGGGGACAGCTGAAACTGACACGCACCCACAAATGAATTATTCGTCAGACATCATGTACACATTCACATACACGTGCAAGTGGTTTAGTGCAAATTGTGTGTGCAAAAAATTCCATGCACTTAACAAGTGGCATGAAAAGAGCACGCACAGGCAGCAAGCATGCAGAGTATGCCAGCTTTAGCAGGCATGCGTTTCAAAATGCACACAGCCACATACGGATCTCTTGATCTCCTGCCTGCCTGATGCTTGCAGCTGGATGGAAGCAGGCTCCGGAGGCTGTACAGCGTCCCCGATGCTGGCCCACCACCTGCGCAGTGAGGATGCGCATGCCAAAGCTGTGCTGAGGAGAATGCAGGTCCCTGCGCTGCAACAGCAGCTGCTACACGAGATGCAGAGGCGAGAGCACCCACAGGTGATCAAGGGGGCCGAGACTGGAAAACAAATGTTTCAACAAAAGAAACAAAAGCCATCTGCGGATGCCACTAGCACCTCCCAGCGAACCTCAAGGTGCCTGTGTGTGGCCTGGGTCTGCTGTTAGGTAGCAAAGCTCCGCAAGCCTGCCCAGCTCGTGGCTGCTGATTCTTAGCACCCTCAATCCCTCTGCTCCACCTTTACTGAAGACCCTCGCGACTGCAAAGCCGTGCATGCGGGTATGGGGTCTGTTTGCAGGGGTGAGCAGACAGACCTCTGCGTCATGCAGTGCGCTCAACACTGAGCTTTACAGGGAGTGCGTGGGCCTTGTACAGCAGTGGGCATGCACCGCCTAGGGCTCGGCATGGGTGTCGCCGCGCATTTGTATGCTATAGTAGCGGCCTTGTGTGCAACTAGGTGGATGCAGTGATGGGTGGGTACATGAGGGTGCAAACATGTGTGCTTGCCAGGGCAGGAGACCACCAGGAGGTAAAGCGTCCACGCCCAAAAGCCATCAAAGGGACTCCAAATACTTTCTGACATGGGCACATCGCTGTTCCTTGTTGGCACCTGCACGCTTGTGTGCTCGTTTTTCCATGCTGGCATGGGGGGCTGGAGACCAGCAGCGGCGCGCTCCATACCTGCCCCGATGTCGCTGTGCATTGGCCCATGCCGTTGCAGGCACATGGATCAGGGCCACAAACACCTTTGTGCCCATGCTGCATTGCAGGCGCATCGGGGTTATGCATAGCTACTTGGTCATGCTAGCATGCAGGGCAGGGACCGCCCGGCCTGCGCCAAACCCTCCGCCGGAGCGCATTGGGCCTTGGCTGTCCAAGCGCATTTTCCAGAGTTATACACACCTACTTGGTCATGCTGGCATGCAGGGTAGGAGCCTGGAGGCAGCCCCGCCTGCGCTTGACCCTCCGCCAGAGCGCATCGGGCCTTGGCTGTACTGGCACACAGATCAGAGCAGCTCCCTGCTACGCTGCCGCGCGCCAGGCTTTGATGACAGCACGTGCTGCACGAGCCGCACGGCCGCGCGCGAGTCAGCCAGGGCGCATGCTGCACGACCACATGCGTGTCCGCTCAGGGACGGCGCAGCACAGAGCGCTGGAGCGGCATCAGCAAGAGTGCCAGCTGCGCCGGGGTTGGGGGAGGGGGGCGACCTCGGGCAGGGGCAGAGGGATTTGCGCCCTCCTGCGCATAACGCGGGTGGCGTGGAGGTGGTGGTGGACGCAGATGTGCTTCAACAGGCTGCAGGTTTTGCATGGAAGGCCCGTGGGCTGGATTTGGGTGGGTGCTGGTTTGGTCAACAAGGAAAAGCCAGGCATACACATTCACGAGTGGCGAGGAAAAGCAAGGGAGTCAGCATGGGAGGACAGGGCAAAGTCAGCACAGGAAGGCGGGGAAGTAAGGGATGAATCAGGTGCCTGTGCCAAGACAAAAGTCTGAAGGCGGCTGCTAGGTTGTGCCACTGGCAGTGTGAAGCCGTGCTTAATGTTATGTCAACCACACCGGTGTGCCAGGCACAATGTAGCGCTGAGCAGCCATGAGTATGGACGTACCCAGAGTGAAGCACACTTTGAAGTGCTGAGTGTCCATGAGCATGCCCAGAGTGAAGCACAGGGCAAGGCGTCTGAGGCCATGGGTGACTGGCGCTTGCATGGAGTTGCAGGTGCATGGGCCTCGCATGGGCACCACTCTCGAGCTTAGGTATTGAATGCCACGTTGACTCCATCACAAATGTGTCCGTGGTGTATCATGCGCGCCACACTCTTCCCCATGCCAGCCCACCAGTAGAACTCTTACTGCAAACCAGCCCATGCTGCGCATGAGTGCATCTGATCAGCTCCTCCCCTTAACAAGGGTGCGGCACCTCCCAGCATTTTAGTCAGGCTTTATGCGATGCATGGAGCCTGCCACCTCACGCCACCCTGGGCGTGGCATGCTGCAGGTGTGCGTGCCACAGTTGAATGCTATGAATCATAGCCTATGATAATCCACGACTCTTGATTATCTAGGGGAATGACATGCTTGCAGGTATAGATCGCCAGAGCAGCGAGTTCCGTGGTAGTGGGTACTTTACAAGTGCCCCTGCTTCAATGCATGTGCTTTGCTAGTGTGTCCACAAAGCCCGGCCCACCCTGCACGGAGCCAAGCTCCGAGTCCCTGAGTAAGCCCAAGCCTGCCATGCACAGGTGCAGGCCCATGTGCCCCCCTCTTTCAAAGCACGATCACTGTCCCCAGTGCTGCCCTCAGCCTCTGCCTGCCCTTGCTGCCCTTATTCAAAACACGATCACCGTCCTCAGTGGTGCTGCCCTCAGCCTCTGCCTGCCCTTGTTGCCCTCATTCAAAGCACGATCACCGCCCCCAGCGGTGCTGCCTCCAGCCTTTGCCTGCCCCTGCTGCCCTCTCCCATGCAGAGCCCGCGCTTGGTGCCTTGAAGCTCTCCCGCTGCCAGCGCTTTGTGGCCATAACGCTGCCCATGAAGGCGCCGCTCCCTGCACACATGGCGCATCAGCACGGCGCGCACGGGGCTGCGCCGTGGCCTGAGATGCCCAGCCACGATGTATTCTGCTGCGTGGTGCGGGACATCAGCACAGGTACTTTGTTGCCACGTGGACTTTGTGAAACAAGGGAGAGAACAAACGGGTTTTGGGGGTGCAGTGCCCCTTGGCTTTGCCATGTGGGAGCCTAAGGAATAAGATCTGTGCAAGTGCTTGACTGACCTCCGCGTGGGAGAGTGGGGGAGGGTGTGGGGCAACACTTTCCATTGGGCTCAGGCAATACTGCCGGTCCACGCTCTGGAAACAGCACGGCTGCCGGACACCAGTGTAGGGAACAGCCTTGCCAACATTAAAGCACCCCTCCTAAACCTGCGGGTGCATGCGCGTGGCAAATCCACGCCGTCGCTGTCGCATTAGTCCCTTGGCACAAGTATGTGCATGCAGGTGCATGTGTGTGGCATGCGCGCTGGCACACGCCATGGCAGTAGCCTGAACCTCATGGTGTAAGCATGCGTATGCAGGTGCATGCATGTGGCATGCGCAGAGGGGCTGCCTTAAGGCCATTCATAGGTATTGGCTTGAGATTTGCTGCTTTATGTATGCAGCATGCGCGCTGACACAGCGTGGCAGTCGTCTGCATCTCTTGGCGCAAACATGCGCAGGAAGCGTGAGTGCTCTAGCGCCCTCTTATGCACAAGTGTGACTGAGGGCAAGGGCAGGCATCATGGTAAATGTTGCCTTTCACTTTAAAGCTTTAAGGGTGCCAAGATCTGGCGTTGGCTTGAAGATGGCTTGTTTCTGAAGAGCCTCACGTAATGTTGATCTGTAGGTCCTCATATCCTACGGATCTGCGCAAACTTGGAGCTGATTTAGTCTGGGCAGAAAGCATGTACCACTGCCTCATGCTCCAAGTGTTCATTCCTGCTTTAATGATACTTCAAAATGTGCAGTTCTCCATAACGGGAGCCCCTTCAATGCACACCTTCTTTGATGCATATTCTCCTTTTCAAAAGCTCTCCTTGCTGTGATGTGCAGGCCAGATCATGGAGCAGGGCCTGATACCTGGAGTGTCTGATGTGGAGCTCAGTGCTGACAGCAGGACCCTCATTGCCACACACCCAGATCATCTGGGCAGGCCCCATAAAGTAGGTCAGCAGACCCCAATCATTACGTGGGCAGGCCATTTAAAGAGTCTGCAGGCCTCAGTCGTAATGCGTACAGGTCCCATAAGCACTACAAGCCCATGAAAGTGAAGGCGCAAAGGTAAAGTGGGTCGCCAAGCCCCACGAAGCAAACCTGCAAGACCTACAAATAAAAGAGGCGTGTGTGGCTAACAAATAGATAAGGCCTGCAAGTCGTACGGATTAGCATGCTATCTTTTATACTGAGCTTGTTGCTGGGTATAATTACTTTATAGCAGCCCCAAAGCAGGAAAGGACAACCAGTGAATAGATGCCTGCTACTTTATTTCTACACAGGACTTGCCCTTTATGCGCAATTGGTCTTTGCCGCTTCCAAGGATTGCCAATGCTTGTGTCATGCTCTCAGCTGGCTTTATGCAATGGCCCCAATGTTGCAGGCGTTGTGGTACGACCTTGCTTCTGAAAATCAAGGTTGGTGGGCAGGAGTGATACTTAAAATCTGTGGAAAATCAACTGCTGCATGTTCTTCAATTTTCAGACTTGCTGAAGTGTTTGCGTCCGTCAAACCCCAAGGCCATGGTGTTGCGCATTGACGAAAGTGTGAATTGCTTAGAAGGTGTGATTGCTCAGGTCTGGCCCAAACTTATTTGGGATTGTGACTGAAAATGAGAAATAGACTCTTGACATGGCTGCTTGTGTAGCCAGAAGCTGTTCCACTCAGCTGCAGTCCAACCCCAACCCCTCCAAGTCCATGCCCAGCGCAAAAACAACGCAGGCCTGGCAAACAGCGGCAATGCTGTCCCATTCCATGTTCTGATGCACGCCCTGCTTCAAGCCGGTGGTGGCCAGACATCCAGCAATGCTCGATGTCCGGTGCCTTTGCTCGCATCATCGCCTCAGGCACGCCCAGGCCTAGTGTGTCGTCTACTGGTGCTGGTCACATCGCCTCAGGCATGCCCAGGCCTGGGGTGTTGCTGCATGAAGAATTGGACCCAGCAGCCTTCCTTGCGCTTGGCCATACTAAGGACTGGGCCTTCATCACCATAAGTTCCAACTCAAAGACAAGCTCAGAGGTGCGCAGTGTGCGCATGCCTTGAAGCCGTTTTGGTGCCCTCTAAGCATAGCGACCACTGTGTAGTCATACAAAGTCAATACAAAGCAAGCTGACAGACGTTACTGATTCAGTCTGCTCGTGCTGTGGGTGTCTTGCATCGCTGCCACATGCCCGCGTTTGTGTGAATGGAGTCAGTCACTTACTGTATCAAGAAATGTTTGCGTGCCTTGATTTGCACTAGCAGGTTCTGTATGCACTAAATCGGAATCTTTGGACCGCTGCGTGCAAAATCTCTTCGACCAGTGCTTGATGGCTACATGCCGTTTGCACCTTCTGGCCACCTCATGCACCTCTGCCCACAGCCGTGGCGCGCATGGCTGATGCGCAGGTGCACATGCTAGATGCATGGAGGCCTAGGGACAGCGCTGCCTTGCGCTGTGTGCAGCCTCGCGTGGCGGGCTTGGAGTACTATGTAGAGCACCACGCTGCATCGCAACGGCTGCTCATCCTCGCCAACTTGGGGCACAGCTCGCAGCAGGCGGCACACACAGGGGGAGGCGCACGAGCCCATAAGGAGGAGGTGGTCCAGCACACAGGGCAGGGCATACTTTGTGCACAGCACGCAGCACGCCCAGGGCTGGGCCTGCAAGATGTGCAGCCCGCCGCGCGCTTGGGGCAGGACGTGTGCTGCCAGCTGCAGGGGCCGCGCACAGAGAAGGGCATGCACAGCCAGCAGCAAAGCGTGCCAGGCCAGTGCTTATCCCAAGCGCCGCATGCCCCAACGGAGCCCCAACCGCAGCGGCGGCAGCCGCAGCCGCAGCCGCAGCAGCAGCAGCAGCTCTTTGCTCTGGGGCATCTCTGCAGCCCAGCAGCACAGGCGTTGCGGGAGCAGCTCGGTCGGAACGGACCCCCAAGCATTGATGCGCAAGCAGCACAGGCGGTGCCTGGATTGGAAGGACAGCCGAGTGCTGCAGAGCGTGCAGGGCAAGGGGCAGCTGCTGCCATGCCCGCTGCCGAGCTGGTGTCAGCACCGGCAGAACTGAAGCGCGAGCTTGAGGCGCGCCCAGGAGCAGGAGAATCTGAGGAGCAGGGGATTGCCTCCAGCAGGCGCGCCAGCCCAGCAGCGCAAGTGGGGCTGGGGGGGGTGCTCCAAGGGTGGATACTCAGGCATGAGTACAGTTTAATGAGTGTACCCACTGCCATGTCCTGCTGGGGTGCCCACAACTGGCAGCCCGTGGCGTGGGTTGACCCGCCAAAGGAGCAGGCGCCCGCCTCTGGCCTCTCGGCTGCCCAGCAGCGCGCGGCTGTCGCAGACATGAATGCGGTGTCTGTGGCGGGTATGGCGGATGTGCGTGCGGCATCTGCCGCGGAGATGGACGTAGCTTTTGCAACAAACAAGGGCGCGGCATCAGTGGTGGATATGGACGTGTTCCAAGGGCATGCCATTCTTTATGGCCGCACCGTCATTGGCACGCCCTGTGTCCAGGTAGCTGGACTGCGCCCATGCTTTCTTGGCACCTGCACTGGTGTGCCTCATGTCTTGCGCTGGTGTGCCTCTACGTCTTGCGCTTGGGGTGCCTGTGGTGGTGTGCCTTGTGTCTTGCGCTGGTGTGCCTGCAGTGGTGCGCCTCATGTCTTGGGCTGCGCCCTTTTGCACAGCATGCCCTTGCACAGCATGCCCTTGCACAGCATGCCCTTGCACAGCATGCCCTTGCACAGCATGCCCTGGGAGTGAGGAGCACCAAGTGCCCTGGGGCTACCACTGCAAGCATCTCTCAGATGGAACCAGTGGGGGGGGCGGCATAGGACCAGTTGCCTCCCTTGCGCCATGCGAAGGGACCGGGAACTTGGCAGTGCAATTATGGCCCATCCCTGCAGACACTTGCTGCTGGTGTTCAGAACCAGGCATAAGCCCCTGCTGGCTTCTTGCCAAGAGGCAGCATGTGTGGTTGTCCTCTAGGAGGGGGGGAAAGCCTTCACTTTATGCAGACAGGCTGGAGCACTTTCATAAGATAGGGCAGGGCCTTGGGGCTTCTACTCAGCCCAGTTGTGACCTGCCAATACAGGACACACTCGTTGAGTGCAGGTGCAGCAGGCATCCTTACCAAAAGACAAGGCACATTTACAACAATGAGGTGCACACAACCTACAGGCCCTTGCTCCTGCCTGTCCCTGGGCATGCCTGGCACTGGGCCTACGCCTTGCACAGGCTCACACACAAAGAGTATGCCTTGCATGGATTCAAATATAAACAGGTGCTAGCCAATCCATGTGCACAAAGAAACAATGATTTGATGGACGCAGGTGCTGCACCTTGGAGGCCAGTGCCCAGAGGAGGCTCAGCACGGGGCAGCGGCCGCACTTGGGCAGGACACTGTTGGCGCTGCCGGTGTTTTTGCCGCCAGCTGCAGCGCTGGCGCTGCAGGGGCTAAAGGCTCTGGCTATACTGCCAGGCTGGTAACCGTGCCGCTGCCCCCCTGGGCTCTGAGCGTGGTCCCTGGAGCAAACGCGGGTGCGTCCACTGCGTCAATTTGTGCATGCGTGCAAATCTGCCTGGGTTGTAAGCGCATTTGGCAGGGGCAACACAGGTGAACCACGCCTTTCTCCTTGCGTGTGCAACACTTGCTGCTTGCTGGAACCCAAAGCCTTCCCTTGAGGCTTTCAATTCTAATTCAGAGGCAGCCTCAAGTTTGAGACACCCTTTGAGCCACCGTGGCCATTTCAGCAATGCTACTGAAGTGGGCAGTGAGAATATCACACACCATGGTTTCCTGGCGGGCTGTGCGAGTAGATCACCCACCTCTTGCAGGGCATGTGTACCTTGTGTGTATTCATGATAGCTTAAAGCTGCTATATTGCACCATTGACGACCCTCAAAACGCTTGGATCGGCCCCAGTTAACCCTGCCTGCCCCCCTATGGCTAGCAGCATATTGAGACAGCTTGTAGTCAGCTCTTAGAGCACAAGTCAGGGTGATGGCAGGCATAGCATGCTGCACAAGGTTCAACCTGCCATTTCATTTAATCGTACGCACCTTCATCTGTCCAGCAATCTCGTCACAAGCAACCAACTCCCTTTGAATACCCGCCACCGCCCAAGGCTCCCAAACATAGATGCAACCACATCTAGTGCATGCAGTGCCTTGCCTCCACCTCTCTCACTCGTGGTCACCCACTTGTGGTCCCTCTCTCACTCGTGGTCACCCAATGCCCTCTCACTCCAGGTCACCCAATGCAAATGAAAAGCCTCTCCTCCCACCCTTGCATGCGCCAATTCTCCCCTGCCGCGCTTCTCCTGAACCCTCCTTAGGTTCCCATCTTAATGCCCCACCTACCCAGCATGCGCAGATCCTGCTGCCTGCACGCTTATGCTTGTGGCTACCTGGCCCATTCATCTTCCCTACGCTTTCATGCACCGCAGCCCACTTGCCCAAATTGCCACCCCCATTCCCCACCCCCACCCTGCAACCGCAGATACTGCCGCCAGCACGCTTCGGCTGGTGGCTGCCTCGCCAGTTCACCCCCCACACACCTTTGAGTACTGCATCCCCAGCGGCCGCCTGCGCCTGCTCCATGTGCAGCCAGTTTGCACCATGCTGCCGGCGCCAAAGGTCCCTGCCCCTGCCATGCCTTGGCTCAAGGCAGCGTCACATGCTTTGCTGGACAGAAGAGCCGGTGGCCTTACCCAAGGGAGAGCAGTTCAGGAGGAGGGGGAGGCTGCCGGGGATGGCGAGGTGGCTGCATGCGTGGGTAAGGTGCGCACATGGTTCGATAAGAGCGAACGGCAGGCACAGTTGCAAGCATCGCCTGCAGCAGGGGGACACGAGGTCCAGGAAGAAGGGAGCAGCAGCAGCAGAAGCAGCAGCAGCAACAGCAGCGGCAGCAGCTGCAGTTACGACAGCAGCAGCAGCAGCAGCAGCAGCAGCAGCAGCAGCAGCAGTAGCAGCGACAGCGGCGGTAGTGGCAGTGGGGAGGGCGCCAGAGCGCGCTTGCATGATCCGTCAGAGTACCGCGTGCTGCGCATGTTTGCACACTCCCATGATGGTGCCCGTGTCCCCATCACATTGGTCCTCCATGCCCACTCCCAGCAGCTCCACATGCAGCAGCAGCTGCTGCCACCCCAGCCCAACCAGCCGCACCAAACCCTCTGCCAGCAGCTGGATCCGCAGCAGCCATCCAAAGCTGACCTACCTGACACGCCAGTGGCCCTTCTGGGAAGGCAAAGCCCAGGCCCTGAGCTCTCCCATACACGTACAAAGCCGCCTGCAGCCTGTCAAGTGCACCCGCATGCCTTGCACAGCGCACCTCACCCACCGACCTTGGAGTCTCTGCTTCCGTGCTCAAACGCCAAGGGTCGGCCAATTGATGCCACCCCACCTCCCGGCCTGCACGCGCCACCGCTGCTCCTGCATGTGTATGGCGCGTATGGCATACCGCTGGACCCTGGCTTTGAGGCAGCGGACCTCAGCCTGCTGGAGCGGGGCTTCCAGGTGTGCGAAAGGGAGGCTGGCTCACCTGAAAAAGCCTCTGGCAGCCTGCAGCGATCACTGGCCTGACTGTGTTAGCCTGGCGGCCTGCGGGGCTCGCTCGCTACCCTGAAAGTCTGGCATCTTGCTGTAGGCCCAGGTGCAAAGAAGAAAGGGAGGGAGAGAAACCACGTAGGCAGTGAAGACACTCCGTACATCGATGTATATCGATAAAGGGAAAGGGGGTGCCTATGTAGGATCAAGGCGCCGTGTGACCCCTCCGCCAAGCTCTCAGGTGAAAGCGAGGACGGGTCATTTGCAATCCTGACGGATGCTGCGCTCTCCAAGCACGAGTTTTGGCAGCTGCAGCCACACAGATCTTGCCATGAGCGCCTTTTCACTTCAATGATGTTGAATGCCCAAGATGCATTTTTGTGCGCTGCTGCTACCGCACAGCCTTGATTTCCATGGTTTTGCCAAGGATAGAGAAGTGCAGTGATGCCAGTCCTATTCGTTGACTGAAAGTGAGAACTTCTACTGCCCGCACCACCCTCGCTGCGGCTACCGTCATAGCGCTGGCTTGGCTGGCCGCACCATGCTTGGCGCAGCCGCTGCTGCCACTGAGCTGGCTTGGATTCCCCCACATTGTGTTCATCTGTGCCCAGCCCCAACTCTAACCACTCGTGCACTGCCTGCACGGAGGTCACGTGCGCGCGTATGCTGCAGTTGGTTTTGGGCATAGGGAAACAATTCTAACTCCATGTCCTTCCCTCCCATATGGCGTATGATTTAGATGGTATGACGCTTGCATGGGAGCGTGTCCTGACTTCACAGTGTTTGTGTTGCGATCGTGTGCGCAAACATGGAGATGCACGCAGATTGCTTACGCACATGTGCGCGGTGGGGGAGAGCTTGGGCAGGGATGGCACGCTGCTGGGCGGCGCGGCAGAAAACCCAATGCCCTGCATGACTACCTGGCCTGCCTAGGGGCCCTACATGCTGCAGGGATTGCGCAGCCAGGGCGCGTGGCGGGCCACGCATTCAGTGCTGGTGCGTTTGTTAAAGTGATGGTGTGCTGCCCCGTTGGGGGTGCCCTGCTGCTGCTGCTGCTGCTGCAGGCCGTGCATACCTCTGACTCAGTAGAGCATGGAAGTATGCAGCTAATTGGGAATGCATGCAAGCAGATGAAGAGTTTGAGTGTGAATGAAAAAATGCGGGTGTGAATGAAAAAATGGTCTGCTGGCGTGGCAAGAACCAGGTGATCCTTAGGTATTTTGGGAAGGAGAGGAGATAAAGACCTGCGTGAGCATGCGCATGTACACGTACATGTATCTATGCAAAGAGTTGATGCATTCAACACAGTGCTGATGTTGACACAGGCAAGGTGCAACAGTCGTTCCTTTAGGTTGGCCTGTAGTTGGAGGTGATCGGTGGTGCACACACGTGTCTATGCACTAAGGTGAACCCAACCGACTACCGAGGGTGCTGCAGGTGAAACTGCTCCTGGGGTGCGCCCTGGCTGAAGAGTTAGGTGTATCTGTGTGGAAAGTGTGCCTGTGTGTCTATGCATGTTGTCAGACATGACTAACTGCTGGCATGGTATCGCTGCAGGCGGGCTGCTCCTGGGGTGTGCCCTGACAGAAGGGACGCCTCTGCAATGTAGCGATGCACTGTCACCATCAAAGCTCCAACAGGCTCAGGCTGCGCGACGTGCTCAGCCCTTTGGTGACCCGCAGCGAAAAGGTACACACCCCCAGGGGCCCCACCAGCACAAGAGCGCCCAAGTGCATCAGCTGTGGCCGCCGCTGGCAGCTGGTTCCATGCAGTCCATGCCCTCCAGCAGCAGCCCTGCCACCCGCCTACCCTGGCCCTTGCACCCGCTGCCACCTGCGCCGTACATACAACCACCAAAACCGCCACACCTTCCGCTGCGTGCCTCAGACCTGCTCGCTGCGGCGGTGCTGCGTGCACCCTTTGTGGACCTGCTGTCTGCCATGGAGGACCCCCGCCTACCGCTCACCGTAGGTGCCCGCTCACGTTGCGCGTGCCACCACCTGTGCGCACTGCAGCAGGCACTGCCTGCTTGTATGCCATGGAGGGTGCGCGCCTGCTGCTCACCATGGGTGTACACGAGCGCCATGCCTCACTCTGAAAGCAGGTAACTGGTTTTAAGCGCACACGCGCTGCTGTTTTTCTGAGAGCTGTTGCTCCACTGGAGACCTTGTAATGCACTGCTCACAACCCTGGTCAGCAGTGTGAGAGCAAGTGGGGAAAAGAAGGAAGCACGCGCGCAGGCCATTTGATGTCTTGTTGCGCGCGTCAGACTGGGGCTCAGTGGAACGGATAAGATTTGTTGCTGTAGTAACCTGTCCTGAGTCATTGCATGCCAGCCACTTGAATAAGACAAAATAACAGACTGCATGGTCTTGCAGCCAGGCTGGTAAGGTGGGCAGGTAGGAACCTGGCATGCACAGTACAGCATATGAACTTGAGACATGCACAGCTCCGTCCATATGCATTGAGCACAGATGCTTTAACTTCCACCTGCAAAAACCCACATGCAATGAGCATATGGTTGTGCCAACTTCCGCTTGCAATGGGCATGGGCGCACCAACACTTCCACACGCGTTCCACGAGCACGGGTGTGCCAAAGAGGGGTGCGCAAAGCATGGGGAGGGATGCTCAGGGCCTGGGCAGCTTAGCCTACACGTGTGCGCCACAGGCTCTGTTAACATGCTGGCAACCACTTGCATGTTTGCCTTGCAGGTGCATGAGTACGATGAGTGGGGGAGCGCGCAGGACCTGGATGACCTGGCCTGCTTGGAGGCCATGTGCCCTTTCACCAGGCTGGGGCACGCGCTGTCCTCAGTGTCCTCCAGCCAGGGTACACCGCACAGCCCTGCAGAGCAGGGGCTGCTGCAGGGCGCACGGCGGCATCTGTGGAGGAAATGGCCGGGCCGCCACTTGCGTGCAGCCGGCAAGCAAGAGGGGGGCAGTGCTGCAGGTTGCGTGCAGGCACAGGCGCTGCCGTTGGGCACAAGTGGGTGCAGCAGGCAGGAGACACTCAGCGCGATCACGGAGGCGGGGCGGGGAGGGGCGGCAGGAGGCATCCAGGGCCTCCCTGCGGTGCTGGTGACGGCTGCCCTGGATGATTCGCGGGTGCTGGTGTGGGGCCCTGCAAAGTGGACGGCACGCGCGCGCAGGCTCCAGGTAAGTGCTTGGCTGCCATGCCGTGGGGGAGGGGGATGTAGTGTCCATGCACTCTGCCTAGCATGAATCTGCCTTGCTCTTAGTTTATTTATTTGTATATAAAAAATATATAAATATATATATGTTCATCCTAGGATATGCCTGCTTGGAGGTCTGCGTCCACTTTTTTGTGCTTGTCCCAGTGCAAGGTGCTGCTGCAATTACCACATGACCTAGGTTGGAGCTGCATAGCAACACAATCTAGGTCCACTTGCCTGTGTATTTTTGTTGTCGGGTACTTCGATTTGTTTGTACAAGCGCCATGGTCAAAGTTTGCATGCAAAGATAAGAGATTGATATTGTCAAAAAGCAGCAACAACCTGAAGCCTGCCCTGCCACATTTCCTAACGTGTGCATGCAGCAAGCTTTAGTCAAGAAACATGGAGCGAATGCAGCACCACCGATACTGCTGCGTGTCTATGAGGAGGGCGGCCACTTTGCTGGATGCTCTGAGGACGCAATCGCAGAGGAGTATGCTTTCATCATCGCAGCTCTGCAGGGGGGTTAAATTGATTTGTGATTTGTGAGGTTGAAGGCCAGCACTATATTTTCTGGAAATGTCATCTATTGCCGAGCAACATTGAGATGGTCATGTCCAAGGATATTGGCATTGATTGATGCATGCATGGCAGCTTGCTTTTCCTTTTACCGTAGCTCTTCTTTGGTAAGTATTATACTTCAGTAAGCTTGATCTTGACAAGACCTTCAGAGCCCTGGTGGCGCGTTTGCTGTTTTGCATATGCAAAGATCTGCGTACATGAAGGGTAAGCAAATTGCTAGCTTTCCTCTAGCATTTCCAGCTTGTTCCAATAAGTCACATCACAGACACCTTTGAACGCATTGCTCTTCACCCAACATCCATGCCACCTGCTGGTCACGGGTTTGCAGGGTTGCAAGATTGGAATCCATCCTAGCACAAAACGGCAAATAATCCGTCAGCTTTTATGCTTTTTTAACAATATTGATAAATCAATTTATCTCTCTTTTTTGTCTTGGAAAAAGTCGATGATAACCAATAATTCAAACAGGAATTTAAACGCATATCATTCTCTTGGTTCGAGTTCCTGACGTAGTACTTACATTCCAGAGAAACGAATGGTCAGACACAACTCCAGCTTTAAAAAATCAACAATTTGTTGAAGTCAATGGCCAAGCAAAACATTGACTTTGACGTGCCATGCATAAGTGATGCAGACGAACAGTCGCCGGCTCCACCGGCCGACCTGATCTTGGCAAGCATTGGCCTTAAGGCAGGTTCCACTGTGTGTATACGTTATGCGGCACCTAAGGAGCCCGTGTCCCACCAGCAGGAAGCATCTCCTGAGGGAGAGGGAGAGGAGGGGACAGCTGCCAAGGGTGAGGGGGCAGGGCCCCCCTCGTCATCCGGTCAAGCCCCTACAGAGCCCAGTGCACGTGTGTGTCTGGACTATAGTGGTCAGCATTTGATAGGGCCAGTGCCAGAGAGTGCGCGGAAGAGACTGGCTTCCCTGGGCGAGGAGCTGCAAGGCAGTGTGCGCTCCATTAAGCGCAATGAAACGGGCAAGCCCACACAGCTCCTTGTGCGTGTCCAGGTGGTCAATGGACAAGCTGTGTACCAAGGTATGTTGAACCTGCAAAAGTGCTGCTCCAGCTTGACTTGGCTGATTTCGTGTTATGGCCGAGGGATGGTTGCTCTGGCATGGAAGGCACAACTGCAGGAGGGGCCTGTCTAAGCCTATCAGGCATGACCATCGCCAGCATACCCCCTCCATGAGGATTTCTGCAGATTTCGCCCATGCCCTTTCGCCTTGCAGCTCGGCATCCACCACCTAGTGTGGCTCCTTCCGCGCAGCAGCCAGTTGCGTCAGAGTATGAGGTCGACATGGATGGATTCCAACTGAGGCGTGCGCAGCTGGAGCAGCTTGGTAAGCTTAGGTTAGGTTAGGTTACAAAGCAGCTGGTGCAGCTTGGTAAGCCAAAGACGGCATTTAATTGCTAGAGAGAGTGGTCTCCTAGGAAAGACCCCCACTTTGTATACGCATGCGCACGTGTATGTATGTGTGTGTGTCTGAATCTGCCGAGCATATCGCTCAGTTCTGTCTTGCCTCTCCTTTCCCTTAAATAATGCATGTGACATGTGCTCCACGTAAGTTTTTTAGCACAAATTTAGAGTGATGCCTACAATACCCATGAGGAGGGTCTTTTGGCCTGGGCAAGAATGTAGACAAAAGGTTGCAAGCTCAAATGGCACATACAAAAGGGTGAACGCTTGCCTGGCACGCATAAGTGTGGGTTGACGATAAGTGTACATGCTTGCTCGGCACGTTCACAGCAAATGACGTACTGGAACCTTGCAAAGCTGCTTCAGAGGGCCCTGGTGGAAGCAAAAGCAATCTTTATCCTATATGAGCATACAGCACGCACCATGCATTATGACGATGCAATACTTCTGGCAGCACTAGCACTGCCAAAGCCAAGTTTGGGCCATTAGTGAGATAACCCTGACACAGTTGATAGGGCTTCCTGCACACTGATTCCACAACCATTTGGTAGGTTTTTGCAGATGAAGTGAACTTGGAAAGAAGTCGTTTTCTTTGCTTGTATGAATGCTACAGAACCTCCCTTACGACAGCGGCTTTTACACAGGTTATATTGTGGATTTTCTGAGCGCACAGGCGCACACCACACACAACAAATATGCATGTAGATGTACACACTTGCATGTGCACATGCGTACGTGCACAAGCCATTTATTCCACAAATTGCGTTCTGTCCTTGAAATGTCTTGGCAGTTTATGACGAGGCGCTGCGAGTCACATTAAAAGATGAGCGCCTGCAGAGGGTGCTGACGGAGATAGACAGCAGCTCCAACCGGGAAAAGGTAAATCCATTGATTTTGCAGAGGCAGCAACCTGAAAAATGCTGGACTCGTTTTGTTGTGCAAAGGATGCTGACAAAAATGAGAGCAGTTTCAACCGGGAAAAGGTCGAACTTTTTCGGTCATGCATTAAAAAATGTGCTTCTAGTGAGCACTCAAACAGAGGAATGAAAGCTTCAGCAAAACACAAATGGAGCCAAAGTTACCTTCAGTATTTTTTGTTCTTGTTAAACTTTTATTTTGCTTCTTGGACACATGATCTTGGAGCATGTGCGAACACTTGGAGCATGTGCGAACACTTGGAGCATGTGCGAACACTTCCTATATGCAACCCTTTATCTTTGTAGCTTACATGTCAGGCTAGGCTGGTTGGCAACCGCTTAAATATAAACCCAATACAGCTAACACAGGAGATCAACGAACAAGCATGCTTGCTTTATGCATTTCGTGTGCATGCAGGCCTTAGACGCAGCCATGCAGGGACCAGCATTCCAGGAATTTGCTGACAAGGTGTGAACTTGTTGCCGAGTATCAGAAATGTTCCATACACAGCTCATGCACTGCATAAGTGCCCCTTCACTCATGTCTGTCATAAGCCACTTCTAGAGCAAACACATTATAATACAAGATAAATCACTGGGACAAGATGGTCGTCCCCACCACTGGGTCACCCCTTTCTTAGGCAAACGTAGCCAACTAGGCCTCTCAAGGCATAACTTTGCATCCACCGCACCGTTTCCTGACCTGGATAGCTTATATTTTTACGTTTCTCATGGTGGTCTGGGGGTTGAAATTGGTGCGTTGAGTGGAAGGCAATTTTGGAAAAATGGTATGTTACGTTGGAAGAGTGCGCGCTGTTTCCCACTCCCAGCCCCAAACTCCGAGCTTGAAATGCCTGCAGATGTGTGAAATTGGGCCGCATATCCTGTGTGGATTTGGGCGCGGGATGCTCTCCCGTTGAGCTGTGCACTCAAAAGAGGCAAATGTTACGCAACGTTTTGGCCCGCCGCTTTCCACCCACACCCTCGATCGGCTCCATTTTAAATTTCCTAGATTTGATTTGATTGACCGCAACCCTCAGACTTGGTCTGGCTTGAAAGCATGCATGTGTTGCGGAGTTATCGCATTTCCTGTGTTTGGACCCTTATCCGGTCGCGACAGGGTCACCCATGGAACACACCTTCCCGACCGCCTCCCCCTTATCCAACTTCGCAGCATCAAATCATCATGCAAGAGCAG
>LKMJ01000587.1_pt1 | contig 28597 bp, 31 predicted proteins | sample 643391 | NCBI WGS metagenome assembly LKMJ01 (sample SAMN04112250, study PRJNA286221) | soda lake metagenome | biome: soda lake; feature: Kulunda Steppe; material: water; isolation source: sample PL-Br10 brine of Picturesque Lake | place: Russia: Kulunda steppe | collected 2010-07 | reverse complement strand
GTTGAGTAACGAGGACCCGGAAGATGGAGAAGCCGGTTTCCACACTAGGAACGATAACTGCTACATCAGCGAGGTTACAGGCCTTGATGGAGAAGAATTTGCTTTCGGAGTCCAGGTTTTGAGCGATGAGAACGAGTACGCCGAAGAGCCTGAAACTATCCAGTGCCGCTTTACAGGAGTGCAAGACTCTGTCTGGAGCCCTGCATTAATTAAAAGAGAGGATAATCCTCCTTTAGAGGTGATACTGCATGTATACTCGCCTTAAAGGCCAGGGAATGATTGCCGAAGTTTTAATTTTTGCAATGGCAATATTCATGGCTTTTGCAATATTCATTTTCCTGTCATCTGATGACGCAGAGTTCGAGCAAGACGTAGAAGTGGAGATCGAAAGCAGTATGGAGTCAATAAGCGACCGATCAGTCCTTACAACAATGTTAAACGATAACGTTTGGAGAGCTGACGATGTTGAAGAACAGTACTACAATTTCACCGCAATAAAACTTACCTCACACTACCTGTCAACTGACGACGATCTTGACATACACGGGGAAGAATACAGTAGAGAAAAAGTTGAAGAAGACTTAGAAGCATATTACAGTTATAAAATGGAGCAAAGCTTTTCGCAGAGGCCTGAACAGCAGGATTACTATCTCAACATTACCAACAGCGACGGCAGCAAGTTCATCGAAGTATCTGATAACGAGGGCCGAGACGGATCCTGGAACTCGATAAGTCTCCCGTTCCAGTTGAGCGGCGGCGAAGTAGGAGAGATAACAATGTACTTTAGAGGAACCGGAGGTGTATTCGACGTAGAATGAAAGGATCAATGGAAGGCGTTCTACCAATGCTAGGCCTATTCATACTATCTATAGCTATGGCTACACAGTCACTACCTATTGCTGAGGCCCTTGGACAGATAGTCGGAGAATCCACAGACGATATTGAAAGAGTTGTGGACACAAGGGCCTACGGAGACTTCTACTTCTACAACTATGTGCCTTTAGCAGCAGAGTACTCAGTAAATAATGCCAGTCAAGAGCTAGGAAGTCGTGGCGGCGGATCCAACTGGAACAACAACTGGCTTAGCAGCTATGAAACCAATATCCAGATCCTGAACGATAATATTAACGACGCTTCAAGCCGTAAAATAACGGATACCTTAGACGGATCTGAAAGCAGAAATTGCCAAGTACCTGACAGCAGTTATGACATAGATATACAACACGGCGTTCTATCATCAGACTATTCTGAAGTAGAGACCAAGGACAATCCTCTTTCAGTCGGACATGAAGTAGACTTCGGAGACCCTTTTGACTTCCAACTTCCTGATCCGGAACCTATAGAAGTAAGATGCGAAAGTAGTTCAGGAGAAACATTCTACATCGACGAAGGCCTATTCTACTCAACGGAAACGAACGCCACAAACAATAGATATCCACAGCTAATGGACGAGACCGTTGAGGCCTTTTTATCAATTGAAGAGGAGCTTGACGAGCTTTCAGGAGAAGAATATGATTCTACAGCTACAAGCTGTGTCAGCAGATCCTCAGCAGAAGAATCTGCAGAAGAGTCAGCAAGAGAGGATTTAGAAGACGCAGTGGAAAGCAGCATTGAGGCAGGACTGGACTCTAAGCCAAGAAGAGGTTTTGTCGAGCTTGTAACTGATCCGAGCGAAGAATACTATGTTTCTGATGCTGGATGGGACCGGTTGGATTCTGGTTCGGTCGAGAGATCAGGAAGCACAACTTCGGAGGACGCAGGAACTTGCGGCTGTTGTGGCGATGACTGTGATGAAGATGATCCTCCCTGCAGAGACCGTTACAGCGCTGAGGCGGAAGCAGAGCCAAGTTCTGTGAACATGGACTGGGTGATCAGAGATTCGGAGCAGTCAGTGATTATTGATGACAGCTACGAAAACTTAGAGTTTAGAGTAGAACCTTACACCCACGAATTCAACTAAAATAACACTTCTTCTAAACAACAGCCACAACTATAGATTAGACCTTCCGCTGAAAAAAGTATTTTATAGATAAACCCTAAACCAGAACCAAGGTGAACGAAAGTGCCAGAACAAGAAGACGACAACACAGTATACGTAGGATCAAAACCGGCAATGAGCTATGTGCTAGCAGTAGTAACACAGTTCAGCGAAGGAAACGAGACAGTACACGTAAAAGCAAGAGGAAAAGCAATCTCAAGAGCAGTAGACGTAGCAGAAATCGTAAAAGACAGATTCGTCGAAGACGCAAAAGTACACGACATCACAATCGGGACAGACGAGATCGAGACCGACGAAGGAGACGAACTAAACGTATCCAGCATCCAAATCGACCTCAACAAACCTTAAACTTTAGGAACACTATCAAACCATATCATTCTCTCCTTTCTTTTTGAAAGACTTTTTATACAGGCCTCCAAACAATATACACATGAACAATAGAAAAGGCCTATCCCAAATTCTCTGGCTGATCGTAGCCGCATCAGTCCTAATGATCGCAGCACTCTCACTGGTATTCATGCTGCAAGGAGGGCTGCAAGGCCTGATAGACTTCGGAGGCGAAGCAGACGAAACAGGATGCGAAACCGCATTATCAGCGTCCTGCCAAGGCCTAGACGATAATGCAGAGGTTGACGTTCCTTCCAGCTGCATATCCGAAGGTAATGTAATACCTCCTGCAAGCCAGTCGACTGATGATCCTGACGGCCAAATAAGCTGTGCAGAGGTCTAAATAATGGATAAAACCATTGAAGTAGTGCTGGCTGCAGTAGTAGTGGTCTTAATCGCCAGCATACTAATTTTTATGGTAGCCGGAGAGTCGACAGAGTTCACCGAATTTTTAGGCGATCAAACAGATGAATCTAGCTGCGAGCTGTATGAAGCCAGATGCAATTATGAAGCTGCTGAAGACGCAGACTGTCCAGACGTAGACTCTTGGAGATCAGAATGCAATGGCGGAAATGGAGAAGAAAGTGGAGAAGATGATTAGCTTTTAGGCCTATTGAGTAAGGATTCAACTACTTTTGAGACATCAGATATTGAGTCAATCCGTTCTTCTCCTTGTTTTTCAGAGACCAGTATGAACGGAATTTTATTCAACGTATGAGAGGTGTTCGAGCTTTTTTCTCCTCCCATGTCCTCGCAGTTCCCGTGGTCAGCAGTAACAATCATGGCATACTCTGAGTCCTCTACCGCCTCAGTTAAACGCCCAATATTTTTGTCAACAGTTTCAACAGCAGTAATTGTAGCGTCGAGCTCGCCAGTATGCCCTACTAAGTCGCAGTTGGCGTAGTTCATTAAGATAAAGTCTTTTTCACCTTTTTCTACCGCATCAATTACAATATCAGTTATTTCTTCAGCATGCATCTCAGGTCTTTCATCGAAGGCCTTGATCTTATCGCTTTCTATAAATCTGCGCTCTTCATTATCGAACTCCAGCTCGCGCTGGCCGTTGAAGAAATAAGTTACGTGCGGCTTTTTTTGAGACTCGGCAACCCTTAACTGCGACATACCCCATTTCTCTATTTTCTCTCCCACAGTATCTTCCACAACCATTTTTTCGAAAATAACAGGATTATCGAAATCCCGTCTATATGGAAACATCGAGGTGAAAGAAGGCCTGACATTGTTCTCAAAATGGTTAAATCCAGGTTTGATAAATGCTTCTGCTATCTGCCTCTCTCTATCAGCTCTATAGTTGTAAAATATCAGCTCATCATCGAAACCTATGCCTTCATAATCAGATCTTGCTGATGGCTGTATGAAGTAGTCGTACTCGCCATCGCTGTAGGCCTTTTCAACTGCTTCTCTTGGCTCTTCGAAACCATATCCTTTTCCGTGAGCCATTGCATCATAGGCCTGGCGAGTTCGCTCCCAATTACTGTCCCTATCCATGGCATAGAACCTGCCTATTACTGTTGCGATACTTCCTTTTGAATTTTCGAGAACTTTTTCTAGCTCTGAAATATATTTTTCCGCGGATTTTGGCGAGGTGTCACGGCCATCAGTGAAGCAGTGAATCTCAAGCTCTACATCATAGTCACGAGATATTTCTATCAAGGCCTTCAAGTGTTCTATGTGGCCGTGTATTCCTCCGTCACTGATTATACCTGCTAAATGGACTTTGGATCCGTTTTCTTCCGCTCTTGAAAACGCTTGTTTCAAAGCTTCCTTCTCTCCTAATTCTCCGGATTCAATAGCCTTATTTATTCTTGTGAGGCGTTGGGGCACTGTTCTTCCTGCTCCGATATGGAGGTGGCCTACTTCACTGTTGCCTGTGTATCCTTCTGGCAGGCCTACTGCTTTTCCTGAGGCCTCTAGTTCTTGGCAACCATGTTTTTGCATTAATTTTTCGATGTTCGGTGTTTCAGCTTGTTTGAACGCGTTTCCTTCTTTTTCTTTTCGGAGGCCTAGTCCATCAATTACTACGAGCAGAGTCTTCATGTCTAGAATTATTGTTGGATGGAATTTATTGATTTTGTTAGTAGTTGTTGTCGGCTAGTGAAAAATGCTTTTAACATTTGAGATTCTTTTCTGTTCTACGGAGAGGGTTAAAATGTCAGAAAATGTGATTTTCGGTGGAAAAGACGACCAAACTAAACTGGGAGCAGACTCAAAAAACGATACTGAAGAGGAAGAACCCGAGGTCTCCGAACCGCCGGTAGATGAAGAAAATAATGAATCCGATGACGCAAACGATGTTGTAACCAATACAGATCAGTCTGAAGAAGATGAAAATTCTGATGAATCTTTTGAAAGAATTGAAGAACGCATATCGGAACTTGAATCAGAAATAAACGATTTAGATTACGCCGAAGCTATTGAAATGTTGAAAGACAGAGTAGCAGAAAAAACAGATCTGGTAAACAATCTGAAGAAAGATATAAACGACCTTGAAACGGCCGACACTTCAGGCCTTGAAAAAAGGCTCAGCACCTTGGAAGACGAAATTGATAGGCTTGAATCTGTTAATGAGAAACTAGATGATTTTGAAAAACGGATTGAAGACTTAGCTGATTCGGACAGCGAAGAACTCCATGACAAGATAAGTAAACTTGATGAGAAGACATCAAAAATAGAAGACATAGAAAACGATCTGGGAGAGATTGAAGAAAAAGCTGAAGGATATGACCACTATGAAGGCCTAGAGGAAGAATTTAACAAGCTAGAGTCAAGAATAGAAGAGCTAGAAGATTCTTCTGACAACTCATCAAGCGACTTTGAAGACCATATTTCCAAAATTGAAGGTCTTGAGAAGCGGATTGATGCTCTTGAATCAGAGGACACCGATTCATCTGAACTAGAGGAAGTTAGGTCTGACCTATCAGATCTTAGCGATAGAGTTTCAGATGTTGAGAAGAGAGCTTTCGAAGATCTTTTGATTAGCGTAGAGAACTTAGAGAAGAAAATTGAAAAGCTTGAGTCCTCAGAAACAGCCGAGAACTATAAAGAAATCAAAGAACAAGTGAACAATCTTAGAGGCGTTGTATCTGATTTCAAATGGGTTTTCAACGACTTCGACGACCTTGCTCAGCTCAAACTGCTTTCAAAAGACGAGTACGACGAGTTGAAAAAGGCCTCAGATAAGATAGATGATTTTGAAGAATCTAAGAAAAAGATTGAACGACTTGAGAAAGGAGAAAGCAGTCAAAGGCTCAGCCGTGTCGAGAAAAGGCTGAACCGGGTTGAAGGTAAAGGAATGAAAAATCTTCGGATGAGGGTCAACAGGTTAGAAGACTCTCTTGATAGAGATGATTTCAAGGCCTTGGTTTCAGAGATAGAGCACCAAGAGGAGCAGATAAAGGATATAAGAGAAGGATATGTTGAACTTGGAGAGATGATGGAGCTTGTGCTTGAGGAGTTAAAGACTAGATAAAAGATCCTAGGCCTCTTTGACGGGCCTCCATCGCTTTCTCAAGGTCTTTTACCTTGCTTTCTACCCTGTCTTCTGAAAAGTCGTGATCCTCTACTAAGATCTGTTTGATTTTCTCAGGTTCTGGGCTTGAGAACTCGAAATCAGTGTTTTTCACAGGAGGGTTCATGAAGAAATCAAGTATTTTTTCAGGGCTGTTTTCGGACCGCCAATCCACTTTTTCATCATCCATTAGCTTTCCAAGCTCGTCATACTGTTTGACAAGCTTCAATCCGGTTTTAGGGCCTATTCCCTTAACACCTTCATTAAAGTCTGTGCCTACAAGCATTCCAAGCCAGATAAGTTGCTCCCGAGAAATATCTAGTTGGCCCAGCACTTTTTCGAGCTCTATCTTCTCCGTCGATATCTTCTTGCGTGTTCCTGAAGAAGTTTTACGAGTTTTACGAGAAGTCAAGTTCCTAACCATCACATCCGCGCCGAAAAGCATACAGTCCCAGTCCTGGCTCCCCACAGCATAAACGCTGCCTTCAGAAGCCATGTATGCTGCCTGAGCCTCACCCTCGCTCGGAGCCTCAACATAAGGCAGCCCCATTGCTTCCAACAACTCTTTGGACTGCTGAACCATTTCCGAAGTAAGCCTGCTAGACTGCGTAGCTTTACTATAAGCCTCAGAAATCTTACCGTCTTCTTTCAACTTTTTCCACTCTTCCAAGGCCTCATCCCTCTTTTTTCTTCTTTGAGACGTCTCCTTCTCTTTCATATCTGGCATCGAACCATCAAAAACATATACAGGCCTCACATTCTGCTCCAAAAGATTAATATTCCTGTAGAACAGGCCTGAGAGATGAGAAGTAATGTTTCCTGAACTGTCTTTTAGTGGAGTGCCGTCTCTTTGCCTGATGATTGAGAGAAATTGGTATAATGCGTTCATGGCATCTATGGCTATGACTTTATCGTTCAAGTCTTGGAACTTGATTTCTTCAGGCTCTATCAGATCAGTAAGGTTTACTCCCATTGAATAAACGTTAAGGCCTAGAAAGTTTAAACAGTATCCTATGCTGTGCGACTACTGTCAGAACCTGGAAGCTGTTATCGGCTGCGAAATATGCGGATCAAACGTTTGTAGAGAAGATAAACTGGAAACCGGTTGCAGAGCCTGCAACGGCGGAGAAAAAAAGTTTTTAACAAGCTAGAATATGTTAGGCCTGTTAGAGTTTGTCGAAGTGTTCTAGTTCGTAGCTTTGAACGCCTTCTAACTGTTCGAGTTTTTCCTCTACTGCATCTGTGCCGCCTTCTTCATCTGTTGTGACACAGGATACTTTTACAGCTTTTAATCCGAACGCGACGTTTTCTTCTCCCATGTCGTCGACATCCAATAATTCTCTTAACTGTTCTTTTATTTTTTCTAGATCGGTTTCAGCGTCTTCTGGCATTACCTTGTATACACAAGCTATGTCTCCCATTTTTTCTTTACACCTACTAAAGTTGTTCAAAAGAAAAAGTTAAAACATGTTGACCTCTGCTTAGAGGCCTTGACTGTTTGAGAAGCCGGCCTAGTCTAGGCCCAGCTTGCTTTTTATCTTGTTGATTAAATCTTTCATATTAAAACCCTAAAAACGGATTTAACGTCGTTATATAAAAAAGGTGAGGGACAGCAAACGCGTTAAAACAGTAACTTCAGACAACTAATATGTAATGCCCCCTTGGTCTAGTGGAAAGACGGCACCTTGCGGAGGTGCAGATCCAGGGTTCAAATCCCTGAGGGGGCGATCTAAAAACGTTTAATTTTTATTTAAGGCGTTTGAATTGTAAATTATGGATTGGAGCAGAGTTGAAAGATTTTTTGATTTAATGATTGTGCCAGCGCTGCTGGTACTAGTAGTGATTGTTGTAGCCGACATATTTTTCACTGACTTCAAGTATACCTATGAGACCTATTTTTTCTACGCGGACGTATTAGTTATCTCCATTTTTGTGGGCGACCTATCCTTCAAGTTTAAGCGGGCGAAGAACTGGAAAGGATTCCTGAGACGTGAATGGCTTGAAATACTAGCAGTAATACCGTTTTTCTGGATTTTCAGGCTAGTTGACAGCGTAGTAAGAGTTGGAGAGCTGTTACAGGAAATAGTTCACTTGGTGGCGCGGGGCGGAAGATTGATGCGTTTATTCGCCGCTCTAGGCCTAGTAACTTCCAGGCATGAAAGATTCAGCGAATTTCTAAGAAAAGTTACCGGCACCGACCGCTTCGAAGACGCTGCAGAGTTTTTCAAACACCCTTACGAGGATTAACCGGTCGGGGACTCTGCCTCAATTTTGTCCATCTCTTTTTCAACGACTCCCTCAACCTCGTCCACCACATCTAGGCCTGCCTCTCTGTACTTTTTCACAGCTCTTAAAGCAAAGAAGTATGCTAAAACCGATAGAAACCCTGCTATTATCAGGTTGCCTACGATCAGAAATGTCAAAACAGATTCAGGGTCTGTAGTGTAAGCCAGCCTTCTTGTAATGATCAGGCCTCCAAGGTTTATGCTTGCAAGATATACTAGAGGCTTTATAAACGGATTCATGACTAATACGCTGGATAGTAAGGCTAGCTTGCTTATAGTGGCAAACATTTTCATTAGCACTGCGAAAACAATAAATCCTGTTCCAAGGGTAGGCAGCGCAGTGATGAAAACTCCGATAGAAAAGCTCAATGCTATCTGATGCGGCGTATGTTCCTCATGGAAGGCGCGCCTAAGTTCAGACATGATCTTCAAACGATAACCGCGATACGCATTCACAAGCATTATGACTAAAAGTTAAACATCCAAACTTAAACAACTGTACCCGTGATGAAAAACGAAAAAATCAAAGCCGGAAAAAAAGAACTAGAAGTCGAAATCGCTGACAACGTATTCAACCGCGCCAAAGGCCTATCATTCAGAGAAGAAGGAAAAATGCTTTTCAAATTCCCTTTCCCAGTGAAGACCTCAATCGACATGATGTTTTTATCAAAACCTCTCTATCTCTATTTCTTCAACTCAGATAAAGAACTTATACACAAGGAAAAAGCCTTGCCTTGGGCCTGGAACCCTAAAACCTGGAAACTTTACAGGCCTAATCAAAAATACCAGTATCTCCTAGAGAGCTTTGAACCGCTTGAACTGGAAAAAAATGACAAACTTGTTCTAGGTTAAAGAAGCTTTATCGATAAACTTAGATTAACATAACATGGAGCTTTCAAAATTTTGCCCAGCCTGTGGAAGAGAGACATCTGAACTTTACGGAGATTCGAAGAAACTGTGCGCGGAATGCTTCACTGATCGGAACAACTTAGCAGATCTGCCGCGAGAAACAGAGATAGTGAAATGCACAGTCTGCGGAAGAATGAGAAAAGGCCGGAACTGGATAGAAGCATACAGCATCGAGGACCAGTTAGCAGAAACATTTTCTGACATGGTCGAAGGCCTAGAGTTCGAGCTCCAGTACTGGGAAGAAGACGAAGAGTTTTACGTCCGCGTGCACATGAGAGACGAGGCCTTAGAAGACCATGGAGATGTCAAAATAGACTGGGTAAACGAACAGTGCCCCGACTGCTCCAGGTTTCAGGGAGGATTCTACAAAGCAAAAATACAGTTGCGAGGCGAAAACTTGGAAGAGGCCTCAGACTTTATAGTGGACAAAGCCGCGGAACTCACAAACAGAAATCGGAAAGACTTCCTTTCAAATATAGAGCAAAATAGTCACGGCATAGATTTCTATTTGTCCACAGAAGCAATGAACAAAAAAATACTTTCGGAACTGAGACAGGCCTTTGACCCCGAGATAAAGCGCTCATATGAGCTCATAGGTGAGAAAGATGGTCAAAGAGTCTACAGAAACGTAGTATCCGTAAGGTTACCTAGTAAATAAAAACAGTCAAAAACGATGACCTATCTATGAGACGCAAACTATCTTCAAGACTCCTAATCTTACTGACTTCCTTAAACACGTTTATATTCACAGCCTTAGGCTATCACGACACATAAAGCGCTGGCGTAGCCATATCTTTCCCTTCCTATTCTGAGCCAACAGGCTCACTAGCTTACCTAATCCTTCCCGGAATACTGATGTTTTTTGCAATACAGCAGACCATTGAAACAAAACTACAGGGAAAATGGAGGCATGACGAACCTGCCAGAAAGTACTCAACCATCATATCCCTAGTCATAGTAGGCTTCAGCATTATATCCCCAATTTTTCACGCCTTCCCGACTCTAGACCCTTACATCTACTCAGGACTATTAGCATCAATGGCAGCCACAGCCCTCATAGCAAACAAATGGCAGATGATAAGTGAAAAACTGCCTGTTTAAAAAACTTGAACGACAAATTTTGACTACAGATGCCAGAAGATGAAGAACAAGTAAGACGAGTACGAACCCCAAGCGGCGACGAAGTCCTAGGAATAGTACTCAGAAAAGTAGGCGGCGGAAAATACCAAGTATACTGTAACGACGGCCGAGAAAGAATCTGCAGAATACCCGGAAGCAAAAAAAGAGGCCTCTGGGTCAAAAGAGATTCAGTAGTACTAGTAGACCCATGGGACATCCAAGGCGATGAAAAAGGAGACATAGTAGAATCATACAGCCAAGCACAACAAGACTGGCTAGAAGACAGAGACTACCTAAACGAGATAAAAGAATTCCTATAAACGCGCCCGCATGAACCGCAACCAAATAAAACAACGAGACGAAATAAAACCCATTCTGACAGGCCTAACAATCTTCACAGGCTTTATAATAGGAATAACAATATTCAACAACCCCGAAATATTCCGGCTCGAATTCTGCGGCTCACTACAAGACTTCCAACAAGGCCCTGCCCCCACAGTATGCATAGGCCCCGGAGAATACCTTTACAGAGCCATAACACATCCAAACTACTTTCTACCAGCCTCTATAACCGGTTTAATCGCAGGCCTCATACAGTACGGAGACTTTACACAACACGCCAAAGAACTGTTAAACAAGTAAAAAAAAAGGAGAGAGTTTTTACAGATGAAAGATGACGAAATGTATCCCCGGCGCAAAGACGAGAAAAAGAGGCAGATGTTCGACTCTTCCGAGGCCCAGAAAGCTATTGAAAATGTCTTGGACGACCAGACCATGGATGCATTGTTAAAAGCAGCAGATAGAGGCCTGATAAACCGGATGCATGGGATAATCGAGTCCGGTAAAGAGTCTGCCCTGCTTCTGGCCGATACAGATGACGGCTTGGCTGCTGTCAAGATTTATATGAAACGCGCCGGCGCCTTCAGAGAAATGTACCGTTATCTAAAGGGAGACAAAAGATTCAGGAACTTAAAAAACGATAGAAGAAACATAATAAACGAGTGGGCGAAGAAGGAGTTCAAAAACTTGAAAAAGGCCTCAAACATCGTTCGATGTCCAGAAGTCTACGGTTTACAGGAAAACGTCTTAGTCATGGAGTTCATAGGCGAAGATTTCAGGCCTTACCCCAAACTCAAAGACGTGAACATTGAGAACCCTGAATCAGCTCTTAAACAGACACTGGACAAAATAAAGGCCTTATGGATTCAAGAAGAGATAGTGCATGGAGACCTGTCAGAATACAATATCTTGGTCGAGAAAGATTCACTGGCCTGGATTGATTTTTCACAGGGAGTGCACAAGTCCCACCCAGAAGCAGAAAATTTACTGGAACGAGACGTGAAAAATGTAGTGAACTTCTTTAATTCTCAAGGCGCTGAAACAAAAACTGAGAACGCGTTAGATCATGTTTTTTCCAACAGTTAAGGCCTGTAAACAGCTTCGAAGTTATAAAAAGGTTGTTCTCGGCAGTATAAATGTGAGAGAGTTAAGAGTGCCTGAGGAGCGGATCGGAGTACTTATAGGCCAAGGCGGAGAGACTAAAAACGACCTAGAAGAGTTCACCGATTGTGAAGTAACGATAAATGACAATAACGTCCGAATAGAGGGCGAGGCCTTGGATGAAATGATTGCAGAAAACGTTGTAAGGGCTATAGGCCGAGGATTTAACCCTGAAAAGGCCTTCAAGCTTATAGAGGAAGGTTATGAGTTTCACCAGCTTGATATAAACAGGTTCGCCGACACTAGAAAATCCCAAGAACGTTTAAAGGGTCGTGTAATCGGTAAAGACGGAGAAGCACGGAAACACATTGAGAAAATGACAGAGACTGACATATCAGTCTACGGCAAAACAGTAGGATTTGTAGGACACATCCAAAATATTGAGATAGCCCAAGAAGCAGTTAAAATGCTTTTAAACGGCAGCTCACATGCTACAGCCTATGATTACCTGGAAAGAAACCAGAACAAAGTCAAAAAATAGGTAAGACAATACTATGAACAAAAACTTTAACTTTACACAGTCGAAAAATTTCGAAAAGTGATTTCAAAATGTCTAACGCAGTAGAAGAAGAAATAGTTGAAGGAGACCACAGAGAAATATCTGTGGCAGAGTTCTTCGAAAAGAACAAACACCTCCTTGGATTCGAAAACGCGCAGAAATCCATAATAACAGTAGTTAAAGAGGCAGTCGACAACTCGCTGGACGCATGCGAAGAAGACGAAATACTGCCCGAAATACACGTACTAATAGATGAAATAGCAGACAAAAAATGCCGGATAGAAATAAGAGATAACGCAATAGGCCTAGACAGAGAAACAATCCCCAAAGTATTCGGAAAACTCTTGTACGGATCTAAGTTCCACAAGCTACAGCAGAGCAGAGGCCAACAAGGAATCGGTATCTCAGCATCAGCAATGTACGCCCAGCTAACGACAGGAGAACCCGTAACAGTGTACTCAAAACAGAAAGGCAGGCCTTGCCACAAGTTTGTCGTAAGAATCGACACGGAGAAAAACGAGCCCGAGATAATAAAAGATGAAGTAATAGATGCCGACAGCAACGAGTTCCCAGGCGACAAAGACTACTACTTCGATCACGGGACTACAATCGAAATGGATATAGAGGCTAAATATACTCGTGGCCACCACTCCGTCTACAACTACCTCAAACACACGGCAATCATGAATCCGTACGCAAGAGTAGTTCTAAGAGAGCCGGACGGAAACAAGGTAGAGTTCCCGCGCGTATCTCGGGAGCTGCCTCCAGCACCAAAAGAAATCAAACCCCATCCGCATGGAGTAGAATTAGGAGTACTAATGAGGATGATCGAGAACAGCAACGCAAGAACAATATCCTCATTCCTGCAAAACGAGTTCACAAGAGTAGGTAGAACGAGCGCAGACGAAATATGTGACGAAGCAGGAATAGACACTGGAAGAAGGCCTAACACGCTAGAGAAAGATGAAATCGAGCAGCTACTGAAAGCAGCACAAAGAGTAAAACTTCAGAGCCCGCCAACCAACTGCCTAAGCCCTATAGGAGAAGAACTTATACTCAAAGGACTGAAAAAAGAATTAAACCCTGAGTTCTCAACAGCAATAACACGTAAACCAACAGTATACAAAGGAAACCCATTCCAAATAGAAGTAGGCCTCGCATGGGGAGGAGACATCAAGGAAGAAGGCAGTTACAACGAACTGCGTTTCGCTAACAAAGTACCTCTCCTATACAAAAAATCAGCGTGTGTGACCACGAAGGCTGTGGAAGAAGTTTCATGGAACCGGTACAACATTTCACAGACCGGAGAAAGGCCTCAAGGCCCGCTCTACGTATTAGTGCATATTGCATCTGTATGGGTTCCTTTCACATCTGAAGGTAAGGAGGCTGTAGCTAACTACGATCCTATCAGGAAAGAGATGAAACTGGCCTTGCAAGAGGCGGGTAGAAAGCTAGGGCGTTATATAGGAAGAAAAGAGCGGAGAGCAATCCAGGAAAAGAAGAAGCGCCAGCTAACAGCTTATGCAAAAGAGATGGGGCCTGCGATAGCACAGTTAGCAGGAGATGGCGACTCAGATCAAATCCAGGAGAAAATCGAGGCCATGGTTCAGGCCGACTACAACCCAGAACAACTTTAGAGGTGCATCAAAAAATGAGATACAAAGAAGACGTAGAGGAAACCCAAAACCAAGATCAGAACAGAGCTGTTGAGGCCTCAGCGCCGAACGCAGCTCAACTTGATCAAACTCAGTAGGTGAGTTTGATGCCAAAGAAAGACTTAGCAAACGACGAAAAGACACTTGACAGACTGACACACTTGGGAGAAAAACTGCTCAGACAGCTTCAAGACGAAGACTCTGACAACTTGACGTTTGAAACCCAGGTAAGATCAAAATCAAACGTAGAATACGACGAAGAAGCGGAAAAACTAGAGTTAGGTGATTCTTATTCCACAAGAAAATTCCTCAACATCTCCCATGCAAGAAAGTTCATGCAGACCACAATGGTCGCAGCAAAATGTAAAGAACTTGTAGAAGGTAAAAGAACCGCATCGATCAGAGAGGTCTACTACCAACTAAAGCACAGTGTTCCAGGCCTAGACGAGAACACGTTCGAAGACCAAGATGAGTCCAACAACGTTGTTGTCGACATAGAAACCGCTACAGGCGCCATCCGTGAAGACCTCCACCTCTTCGCAGAGCCTAAAGGAAGGCTTTTCGGACCGATCAAAATCGAAGACTCTGGCGACATCATCGACGGAATGAGCATGGGAAGCAGCGGAATGGCAATCAACTCAATCGTCGACCACTTCGAATTCGTGGAAAACAATGCAGACTTCATACTCGTAGTAGAGACCAGCGCCATGGTTAACAGACTAGTCGAAGAAGACTTCCACAAAGACCACAACGCCATCATCATCGGAACAGGAGGACAACCCGCAAGAGGAGCCAGAAGACTAATCAACATGATGCACAACGAACTAGACCTACCAGTCTACGTATTCACAGACGGAGACCCATGGGGATACTACATCTACTCCGTACTCAAATCCGGCTCCATGAGCCTAGCATTCCAATCCGACAGATTGGCAACACCAGACGCCAAGCTCATCGGAATGACAATGGAAGACATCGACGAATACGACCTAAACCACGTAACAGAAGGCCTCAAAGGAAAAAGCAAAGACAACGGAGGCCCCACAAAAGACTACAAACGAATCCACGACGTCATGGACTACGAATGGATGCAGAACGAACAATGGCAAAACCAGCTACAACTCATGCTCGAAAAAGGCGTAAGAGTAGAACAGCAAGCCCTAGCAGCAAACAGCCTAGAATTCGTAGCCAACACCTACCTACCAGAAAAAATCAAGAACGAAGAATTCCTAGACTAAAAAACCTGGAAAGGCCTTCAACAAAAACAACCCTTCATGAAAAATTGTTGGAGGCCTACAGTTTATAAAATTCTTTACAGATCAACTCTAATACAGGCCTAGGTAGCTCAGCAGGTAGAGCGCCACGCTGTTAACGTGGTGGTCGCAGGTTCGAGCCCTGCCCTAGGCGCTTTCTCAGAACCTATAATAGTCGACAAATTTATGAATAAATGAGTCAATCTTTTTTCTTTATGAGAAGTATTAGTTTTTATTTGGGTTTGGCTGTTTCTTCAGTTCTGGATTTGTTAGGCATATTGACGTTGATAACTAATGAGGGCGAGATTGCTTTTGATGCAGAGTTAGGGTTTAATATCCCTGTAATACTTATTTCTCCAGAAGCTCAGGGGTTAACGCTGTTTATCGGAGGCTCTGTAATACTTTTAGCCTCGTTGTTCAGCAAGTAGTTTGGTTAAAAGTAGTGTGGGAAGCAGTACGGGTTACTTGATGAATGGTGGCCGTTACTGCCTCCTGAGCATCTACTTCCGCAGATGCTACCTCATTGAAGAAACATTAAGTCTCTGTCAATGGGCACTCACATCTTAGTTTTTAACCCATGTTCTTTAATACCAGCGGTTTTTTGAAGAGTTTTTGAGAGTATTAAGAAAAAATATGAGGGAAATATGGTTAAGTTCTAGAGGAAAATAAAAGACTAAAATTAGTTTAAGGCTTCCTTAATGTCTTCAGCTCTGACTGTGACGCGTCCTTTTTGTTCTGCAGCCTTTAATGCTTCTTGAGTAATTTCTTTGCCTCGCTGTTCTAAATCTGCGCTTAGTTCTTCTGCTGCTTCTCTAGAGACACGTTTGTCTGTCTCTGCTTTTATTACTTCCTTCATTTTGGAAATTGAAAACTCCATTTTTCTCTCCTCCGGCATGTCGAATGCCATATTTGTCTTGGTTTTTGTATAGAGCGTTGGAGAACAAACTTTAAACCCTCAACCCTGCTCGATAGCCCGTTAATGGAAAGTAAACTTTAAATAGCTATTGGTTCAATAATTTATCTCGCTAGCTTTGTTTTAAGGTCGGCAAAAAGACTGCAAAAGACTAGAAGCTAGATTAAACATGTGCTACAGTTCAATAATACTTTAAATACGACCAGAAACGCTTAATTTTGATTTAAAAAGGCCAGAACAATTTAGAGGCCTGAATCAAAGATTTATTTTGAGGCCTCAAAATTTTTGAATGATGCTGCGACAAGAATAGGAAATACTAGTGTTGCTTCAGCCTCTATCTGCGTATAGTTTCTGTCTTCTTGCTTTATTTTACCCCATGATACAGCTTCTTTTGGAGGAGCGCCTGAAAGACTGCCATCGCCCTCCATCCCTGTTGATATGTAGACTGCGTAGTCTGTTCCTCCTCTGAAAAGGTTGCTCATTATTGCTTGATGCTTTGGGACTCCATCGCCAACACATATCAGACCTGTCTTTTCTGCTTCAATTGCCTCATGTATCAGTTTGTCCCAGTCGTCGAGTATCTCTATACCTATTTCTGAGTCCTGTTCTTGCCGGTAGTAAAACATGTAGTCTCCTATTTCTGCATCTATAAGTGCTGGGCAGAATACCGGTATTTTGTGTTTTGATGCCCAGTTGAGGATGGAGTCTTTGTCATCCATTTCTTTTCCCAGTTCATGAGCTACTTCTGTCGGAGTCCTGATCTTTTTTTGTTCGAAGAAATCTGGGAAAAACTCATTGTTAAGCCAGGATTCAAGCTTGACATACCCATCTGACTCAACGTAAATATTTCCTAAACGATTGATTCCCTGTTCTCTTAGCTCTGCTTCATCAGCATCCCATTCACCCATCTTAAAAGGATGCATAGTCTTAATCACGTCTTCAGTAATCGATCCCGAAGTAGTAATCATTACATCAACCAAGTCCTCGCGGGCCAGATAAGCTATGGCCTCCCTTAACCCTGAACTAACAATATTTGATGTGAAAGTAAGGAATATCTTTGCATTCTCTTCTCTCATCTCCTTCACTATATCTATAGCTTCTTTTAGATGTGAGGCCTGGAAACCTGTGTGCTGATAGGCATCCAGCATTTCTTCAAAATCAAACTCTCCTCTGAAATCGTATCCCTTTACTTCTTCTCCCAAATGCTGTTCCTCCGTACCAGGTATAACGTGATCACGGGTTTCCCTAGAGTCTGTCATACAAAGAGATGCAGCATACAACATTTAAACAGTTGACCAAATAGTCTAAAATGCGCCTGTCAAAACGATCAAAAGCCATAACACATATAGAGAACCTGCCAAAAACTTGTTTCTAACTAAACCATCGGCAAAGTATGCTAAAAGGCCTGACACAAACGCAAAGCCTGTTTTCTGAACCATTTCATTCAACGGAATACCTCCTGTATATACAGCATCAAGCGCAAAACCAAGCAAAATAGCGGATGTTACTATTAGGCCTCTCTCAAGCTTATCAAAGATTTTAGCGTATCTTAGGATCGTGAAAAAGATAGACGCTACGATAAGCATGTAGATGGGCGCAGTCACAAAGTAGGGATTAGAGATAAATTCCGATAAAATTATCCCCGTCGCCCGCGATCCAATTATAATAACCGGGAAAATTGCGAAGAACAGGATTTTTTGACTCTTAACCGTTACTGCAAGAGCTAATGCCATAGATGCTGTCAAAGCCATCAATCCGAAATCTTTCTCTTTTTTCTCTAGTTCAAGGCCTGCGCGCTCCAAATCGTTTTTCGCTTGTTTCATCGCCTTCTCGTTGCTTGTTACTTCGTGCCTGAGCGTCAGCCAGTTAAAGTGTTCATAATGTGCCTGAATCAGCTCATGGTCAGACCAGGGAGACTCGTAGATTCTGATGTGATGCCGGTTACCATGGTAGTTTCCCTTCTCTAGCTGCAGATCCGACGTCTTCCATTTATCTTCTTCAGAACCGTTGAAATAAGCATATCTCTCCGTCCCGCTAGCATTTCTCCAGCCCTGATCCCTTAATAGATCTTCAGCACTTTCTTCAATTAATACATTGAAATAGTTAGAGGAGGCCTCCAGAGACTTTTCCGGCGCATAATACTGCCAAACTTCTTTATCGTCTTCAAGCAGTATAAACTCAGAAGATGCGGCTGTAAAGACAAGTAATAATATGCAGAGGCCTAGAAAAATTTTCTTCATAAACCATTGTATAGTTATCGACAGGAATAAAATCTTTCGCGCGATCTTCACAAGAATTTCATTGACTTATTAAAGCTTAGAGATACAGATTTGATTTACTAGAGATGGCCGAATAGCTCAGCCTGGGAGAGCGCTTCACTGAAGATGGAGTTGTCCCCGGTTCAAATCCGGGTTCGGCCATATGTCTAGCGAATACAAGAAATATCTGGCATCCATATATTATCAGGCCTCATAATAGCGCTTATTTCAGCAGTTACGACAATATTCCTATATTTAGAGGTTCTATATTCTGATACCGTATTAAGCGTAGGAATAATAGGAGAGGCGTTTTTACTAGGGATCGCAGCCGGCATTTTATCGCTAGTCATCTCTGTTGCGGTAATATATAAGAAAATCGATTAAAGCCAGTTACCACGGATCGTGTTCGTAACCTTTTTCTTCGGCTCTCTCAATCATTTCTTCTTCTGATGCTTCACTGACAGGCTCCATCTGCCAGTCTTCAAAGTCATCATTCAGCTTCCTAGTTGCTTCTGCTTCTTCTTTACTCATAACGGAAATATTTGCAGTTTCTCCGTTGTAAATCTCAATTATCCAGTAATTATCTTCTTCCCCCATATTATCGCCTTCTATCAATACTGTTATAATCCTAGACTTTAATCAATTACCTTACATTTTTCAGCAAGGCCTGTAAAACCTCTTGAGCGGCCTCAACAGTACCTCCCTCATCAAGACATGGAGCGACCTCAACCAGATCCGCATGTAAAGGCCTGATCTTTCTTATCACGTCCAGAACCGTTTCAACGTCCAGTTCCCCATCTGGGTAACCTGTTCCTCTGGCGACTTCAGAGATTAAGACATCAATATCAACTGAAAGATATGAAGGCTCTTCAAAATTTGAGAGAAACTGGTCTAATTCCTCAGGCTTGACAAAGTTGAATCCCTTATCTTCCACATACTCTTTTTCGTCCCAGTCAATCTTAGTGAACCCTAGAAAGTAGACTTCTTCCGGTTTGAAGACATTCTCCTCCACAAGCTGGCGAACCACAACATCGTGAGAAACATGATCGCCGACCTTCTCTTTGACATCTAGGTGGGCATCGAGCCACAAAAGCTTCATTTCCGGATGCTTCTGCTTCAAGACCCTTGCCACCGGATACGTCACGGAGTGGTCGCCGCCAATCGAAACTAGAGGCCTTCCATAAGTTGAGAGCTCGCGAGTATTCGCAAGTATTTTCTCCTGCGTCTGCTTCAAACTGAACTCATCGGGGAAAACCTCGTCAACCAAGACCTTTTCGTCAAACTCTAGGCCTTCCAGTATCTTTCGCGGCGCGTTTAACGTGCCTTTACAAGGATTTCTGTGTATGCCCATATCACTTGGAAGCTTTTGTACGAGCACGTCAGCATCTTGGAACTTATTGGTGCGCATAAACCTGCTAGAGTCTCTAATGATTTTATAACAGGGGCAAAGTAAAAATAAGTAGAAAAATAAAACAATCTCGAATTTTTTTCTAGTCTGGAACGCCTATGGCTTCAAAGTCTCCAATTCCTGCTGAAGCTAACGCCGCTAAGACCAGTATCACTGTGACCCACGCTATTAGGCCTATCATGGCTGCATTACCCCATCCTCCAGGATACCTTCTATTAAGTATCCATATCCAAGCCAGCAGCACTATTGCAGGGCCAATACCCGGTATTCCTCCTATAAAGAATGCTGTCACTGCCCAAACTATTGCGCCTATAAAAGCGGTTCCTATCGCATATGTGTAGTCTTCTACACCTGTTACAACTCTGCCTCCTATATAAATTCCTATAGCTCCTATCAATAGGCCTATTCCAAATACTATTAGAGCATCAACTAGAGTCATGGCTATCAAAGGTTTTTGGAGGTATAAACTCTTTGTTACATGCAAACAAAGCTTACACAGCTAAACCAAAGAGTAAAACAAAGTCGATATGTCGTGGAGAACGGACCCGGAGGGATTTGAACCCCGTTGAAGATCTCAGATCTTCTGAAGGCCATCAAATCGCAGTATAATATGTAGAACGGACCCGGAGGGATTTGAACCCTCGACCTACCGGTTAGAAGCCGGTTGCTCTGTCCGGGCTGAGCTACGGGCCCTTTCCACCTAAGATAATCGAGTGACTTTACTATTATATATGGCACGAGGCCTCAACTCACTAAAACCAAAAAGGATCCCTAAAGATGGCTAGGTCTTTCTCAATAATTTCTTAGATAAGACCTGCTTGTAGCGCAATCCCGAATATCGCGGTAAATACCCCGATTGCGATAACAGTCTTTGGATCGATCTCTATGCCTGTATCCTCTTCATAATACATTACAAGACCTCCCATACTGGAAGGCATAGCTCCTCCTTCTTTCTTCGCCATACAAACTTATGTAGGTGGAACATTCAAAAAGATTCAATTTGAACAGTGAAGATCTATAAACAAAAATACTGTTTGGAGCCGGTAAGTAAGCCTGATTCTGTTAGTAGACAGGATTCAACTAAGCACCTCAAAGGGCTTGCCGCACAGATCAGGCCTCGTTTCACCGATCCAACTGCGAAACATCATGCATTTCATACTGCAATCATCTTTAACGCAGGACGTGTCGTTTCTGCGACCCAGGCCTCTCCCTACCCTCTAAATTGTTAGAGGTTACGGTAAAAGCCATCTCCTTTCAGAGTACAGGCCTTGCGCCTGCACTGCCAAATAATGCGGTCAGGACTTTCCTCCCTTTTCAACAAAGGGATACCTGTCTCCCGGCTCCAAGCAGTAGTTATCAATTCAAATGTTAAAGAATAAGTAAATGTTAGTTGGAAAAAGCAGGATTCGACCAAGAATTTGGTTAACTTGAGTTTTTTACGTTAGAGCTCAAGCCGGTTGCCGTCGGCCTGAACCCGAGTTCCGCTCTTAGTAGTGGTCGGCTGAATACCTCGTTGCCTTGGTACTTACACCGCCACTCTATCAACCCATCTTATATGGGCGCGGGAAATGCGGTCTCTTTTTGAGGTAGCTTTCGAGCTTAGATGCTTTCAGCTCTTACACCTGTGGAGCGTAGCTACTCGGCACCGCCCTTCCGGACGACCGATACACCAGAGGCTCCAGTCCGGGGTTCCTTTCGTACTGTCCGGACTTTCCTCTCAGACCACTCTGCACTCCTGGCAGATAGCAACAGATCTGGCTCGCGCCGATCTAAACCCAGCTCACGATCCGTTTTAATGGGTGAACACCCCCACCCTTGGCTGCTGTTGCACAGCCAGGATACGGAGAGCCGACATCGAAGTAACAAGCCTGAGGGTCGATGTGAGCTCGCGCCTCAGACAATCCAGTTATCCCTGGAGTACCTTTCTTGTCAGGCCTAAGCCTCACGAAAATTTTGGCTATAGGCGTTCGCTAAGCCACGCTTTCGCGCCTGGAAACCCTACTATCAGGATTCCAGTCAGGCAGGCTTTTGCCTTTGTACTCTACACCCGATTTCTGACCGGGTTGAGCCTACCTTTGGACCCCTCTGATGTGTTATCAGAGGGATGCCGCCCCAGCTAAACTGCCCAGCTACCGCTGTCCTTCCGTAGAAGTAAGCAGCGGGGTTCCAAGAGGGTAGTGTCCAATGGACGACTGGGCGACGGCCTAGCGACCGCGCCTCTGTAATGTCTCCTACCTACGCTTCACACTTGGGACCCCACCGCAACGATAGACTGCAGTGAAGGTTCACAGGGACTTCGCTTCCCACCAGGAGTCACCGGCCTGTGCGCCGGTATGGCGGGTTCACCGGACCACAGCTTGGGACAGTGGAAACCTCGTTACTCTATTGATGCGGGCCAACAATTAATTGGCAAGGGACTACGCTACCTTAAGACGGTCATAGTTACCGCCGCCGTTTACCAGCCCTTCTTCTCCTTGAACGGAGGTTTCAGGTGCTGGCACTGGGCAAGAGTCGCCGACTATACAAATCCTTTCGAACTAGCAGTCGGCTATGTTTTTAGTAAACAGTCGAGCTTCCCTGGTAATTGCAACCTATCCAATCAAGTGGATAGGCACCCCATCTACCGAAGGTACGGGGCTAATTTGCCGAATTCCCTAAGCTGCGTTATACCCGATACGCCTTAGCCTACTCAGCCAAAGGACCTGTGCTGGTTCTGGGTACGGTCTCTCACACCTTTTCATGGATTCCAAGAATAGCGGAAACCCGGGATTTTTCCCAGGCCATTCACTGATTCGCAGGCTCTAAGCATTACGCTCGCCATGCATTAACAGTTTAGACTGCGCGAAGGCGCAGCTTCCGTTATCCCGAAATGTCAGTTAACGTGAGTAGGTGCAGGAATATTAACCTGCTTCCCTATTCCTCCACGTCCAGTTAGGAGTGGAGTTAGGACCGACTAACCCTCTGCTGATAAACATTGCAGAGGAACCCTTCCTTTTTTGGCGGAACGGATTCTCACCGTTCTTGTGCTGATACTGCCGGCAGGATTCTCGTGTCTACACGGTCCACACGAAGTCAACTCCGTGCTTCCGTCCATGCAGACCGCCTCTCTACCCGTCCACAAAAGTGAACGGCATGGTCTCGGTTCCTGGCTTGAGCCCCGTCCATTTACGGCGCCCCGACTCTCAACGGGTGAGCTGTTACGCTTTCTTTAAAGGGTAGCTGCTTCTAAGCTAACCTTCCCGCTGTCTGAGAATCAGGACATCCTCAACGACACTTAGCCAGGAATTATGGGACCTTAACCATGCTCTGGGTTGTTTCCCTCTAGGAACAATACCTTACGCATTGCCCCTCACTCCCAAGGTCTACAACGTCTAAGAGTTCAGAGTTTGACTCCAGGCCTGGACTTGCGTCCAGAAACCCAGAATCAGTAGCTTTACCTCTTAGACCGTCTCGCTTGAGGCTGGACTTCGATCCATTTGGAGAGGAACCAGCGATAACCGATCTCGATTGACATTTCACCCCTTGACCTAGCTCACCCGAGCGCTTGTAACACAGCACCGGTGAGGCCTTCCACGGAGCTTTCGCGCCGCTTCAGCCGGGCCAGGCCAGGATCGACCGGTTTCGGATCATGTCACGGTGACTTCACGCGCGTTAACACGCGGCCCCTCACGTCAAAGACGTTGCGGGCTTCTTGCTTTCGCTACAGCTCCATCGCGTAAACGACTTAGCTTCGCCACGGTGACAAACTCCCTGCCCCGTTTTTCAAAACGGATGATATGACATCGCTCCACCTCGTTCCTACTAAAGTCTCTCGACTGATTCGTTCAGAGATATCGACGCTTTCATGCCATATCTAGCCTATTACTGAATAGTTTGAGGCTCTTTTAACCCCCTTTCTAGGGGTACTTTTCAGCTTTCCCTCACGGTACTTAGTGCGCTATCGGACTCGAGAAGTATTTAGCGTTGGAAGAATGTGCCTCCCATCTTCACACAGGATTTCCAACCCGTGCTACTCTTGCTCAACCTATGAACGTCACGGAAGTTGCCTACGAGGCTATCACTCTCTACGGCCCCTCTTTCCAGAGGAGTTAAGCTATCCCATTCAGTTCTAAAGGAAGAACGAACCACATCGCTTCTACATCACTGTAGAAGCTTCAGTTTGCGCTATTCCCCTTTCGTTCGCCACTACTAAGGGAATCCCTATTGGTTTCTTTTCCTACGGCTACTGAGATGTTTCACTTCACCGCGTTACCGACACATTGCGTGTCGACCTGTCGAAACAGGTCACGAAGTCGCATTCGGAAATCTTGGGCTCCAAGGCTGCATGCGCCTCGCCCAAGCTTATCGCAGCTTACCACGTCCTTCATCGGCTTCTCGAACCGAGCCATCCACTACTCAGCATTGAGTAATAGGTTCAGGCTTCGGGCATCCGGCTTGATTTGCTCCGTTTTCAAGCGAAGTACTTGAAGCAAATCAAGTCAAATGCAGATAATTCTGGTCGAATCCTACTTACCCCTAAAAACAATACTCTATCGAGGGGTGCATTACTATCGCCCACATCTAGATTCAGGCGACGGATTCATGCTTAGGACACCGTTTTAAGACGCCCTTCTACTAACATTATCGATACCGGTAAAACCGGTATACAACAAACAGGCCTCAAAACTTTAAAAACAGACATGACTGTTTCGTCCATCCTAGGCCTGTAACCAAACATCCGGTCAAAACTTTAAATAGGGTAAACACTTGATTGAAGACAATTTAAAAGAATACATCAAACCAGATAATCATAGAGACATATGGGGCCCTTAGTTCAGTCCGGCAGAACGTCCGCTTTGCAAGCGGAAGGCCCAGGGTTCAAATCCCTGAGGGTCCACTCCCAATCATGTATTTTTCTCGGCAGATTACTGCCAGCAGTGTTCATCAGAGTAAGATTTTCTTAATACATCTCCATTGTATTTTATGGGCATTTCTGAAAACTCGTCTTTAAGTGTTTCTGGCAGAACTTTTTCCCCCACTATTTCATGTTCGGTAGCAAAATATAGTTGGCCCATGGCACAGAAGTCTTCCTTCATTATTTCTTTGTACCATTCTTGAGGCTGCAAAATATATGTAAACACTTCTTTTTCCGAGTCGTATTCTGCTTCGAGCATGAGGCCTATATTCCTAATTTCTGGAGGCACGTCATCTAGCATCTGCTGTGTTAGATCGTATGCGACCTGAGCGTCGTCTTGATCAGCCTGATAACTATCCAATTTAATGCACCTGTAGTCTTACAGACTCTGGAAAAACTATATATGAGAGTGTTGTTGTAATGAACAATCTTCAAGGATGAAAAAAGAATTCAGGAAAACACTTGCTTTTATCAACGAGTTATTTTCTATAATATATTAGTGAAAGGCCTTACATCTGAAGAAGCATCGAAAAAGATTGAAGAATACGGTAAAAACGAGTTGGAAGAGGAGAACCCTACAACTAAGCTAGATGTTTTGAAGAGACAGTTTTCAAGCGTTTTAATATGGATCTTGGCTGTGGCCGCAGTAATCTCTTTTGCTGTCGGCGAAATGCTTGAATTTTACTTTATTTCCGCAATAATCGGAATAATAGCTGCCATGGGATTCTTACAGGAATGGAAGGCTGAGAAAGCTATGGAAGAGCTTCAAAACATGACTTCTCCGACCGTAGAGGTTTACAGAGATGGAGATATAACAGAAGTAGAAAGCGAGAGCTTGGTTCCTGGAGACGTAATAAAACTTGAGATGGGTGATAAAGTCCCTGCTGATGCCGAAATAATCGAATCCACAGACATAAGAGTCGACGAGGCAATACTGACGGGAGAATCTGAAGCTGTAAGCAAGGAAAACGGCGACGAAGTATATTCTGGCACCACCATAGTGCATGGCCGATGCGAAGCAGAAGTAACTAAGACTGGAATGAACTCCAAGCTGGGAGAAATAGCAGAGGAAATCCAAGGCGGGGAAGACGATACACCTCTTCAAAGAAAAATCGACGGCCTAGGTAAAAAACTTGGCGTAATAGCTTTAGCAGTCTCACTAGTAGTGTTTGGACTAGGCCTAATGGAAAACGCTCCTGTTGGCCAGATCTTGATCGTCACACTTGCACTTGCAGTAGCATCAATCCCTGAAGCTCTGCCTCTTACACTAACTTTAACTCTTTCACTAGGGATGAGAGAAATGGCTGAGAAAAAAGCAATTGTTAAGAAAATGCTTGCCGTGGAAGGCCTAGGCTCAACTACCGTTATTTGTACGGATAAAACCGGTACGTTGACGAAGAACGAGATGACTGTGAAAAAGATGTGGCTTGACAACCAAGAGCTAGGCGTAACCGGTTCAGGATACATCCCTCACGGCACCATAACCGATGAGAACGGAGAAGAAATAGAACCGGAATCCGAAACACTGAGAAAAGCAGCGGAAACCGCAGTAATATGTAACAACGCAGAACTCATGAAAGATGAAGCACAGTATAGCCTAAGCGGAGAACCGACAGAAGGCGCATTAATAGTGCTTGGAGAAAAACTAGGCCTAGAAAAAGAAGAAATTGACGAAAAATACAGTAGAGAAAAAGAAATCCTGTTCACCTCCGAGCGAAAAATGATGACCACAATCAATAGCATCGACGGAGAAACACATGCATTCACTAAAGGCGCTCCAGAAATAATACTCGAAAAATGCAGCCACATCATGATAGAAGGCAAAAAAATAGAGTTAAGCAGCGAAAAAAGAGAAGAAATACTAAAGAAAAACGAAGAGTTCGCAGAAAACGCATTAAGAGTACTAGGCCTAGCCTACCGAGAAAACGTATCAGAACCTTACAGCGACGAAAACATTGAACAAAACCTGACTTTCCTAGGCCTAGCAGGAATGATCGACCCCGCTAGAGAAGAAGTAGCAGAGGCAATAGACGAATGCCGCACCGCAGGAATCGACGTAAAAATGGTCACAGGCGACAACCCTACAACCGCCAAAGCCATAGCAGAAGACATAGGCCTAGCAAAAAATCCTAAAGTTCTGACAGGCCCAGAAATCGAGGAAATGACCGAAGAAGAACTTGAGGAAAAAGTCCCTGACGTAGACGTATACGCGAGAACACAGCCGCAACACAAACTTCACATAGTTGAGGCCTTGCAAGAGGACAAAGAAATAGTTGCAATGACCGGTGACGGAGTCAACGACGCCCCAGCAGTAAAAAAAGCCGATGTAGGAATAGGAATGGGAATGAAGGGAACAGACGTCACAAAAGAAAGCGCCGACATGATACTCCAAGACGACAACTTCGAAACAATCGTCACCGCAGTAAGCGAAGGAAGAAGAATATACGACAACATAGAAAAATTCACAACATACCTAATCTCAAGAAGCTACACAGAAATATCAATAATCACACTAGGCCTAATATTCCTAGGATTCGAATACCTACCATTAATCGCGCTGCAAATCCTATTCCTCAACGTAATAGGCCAAGAAATGCCTGCAATCGCCTTAGGCCTGGATCCAGAAACCGAGGGCATAATGGAGCGCGACCCAAGGCCTACAGACCAAGAACTACTAGATCAGAGAAACCTATTCCTCGTAGGAAGCATGGCCGTATTCATGGGTATAGCAGGGTTCACAGTATTCATGCTAGGCAACCCTCTAGACAACTTAGACACCGCTAGGACAATGGTGTTCGCAGCTATCGTGCTGATGATCATGGCCCACACATTCAACTTCAGATCCTTGACAGACTCAATAACAGACATAAGTCTAACCGACAACAAATGGGTCCTAGCATCAATAGCAACAATCACTCCAGTACTACTAACCCTGATATACTGGGAGCCAGCAGCAAGCCTCTTCGGACACGTACCACTAGGCCCTAGAGAGTGGGCGATCACAATCGGAGGAGCTCTCGCAACCATGGGCTTCATTGAGGCCTTGAAGAAAATAGCCAACAAAATCTACGGCAAAGGCTACTAACCCCTCCTCATCTTTCTTCAAACACCTAACTTCAACCCTCTCCCCTCTTTCTAAATATATCTTACAAATTTCCCCCTCTGACTTACCTAACACCTCATACGAACAGTTCTAACAGCAATAGACCCGGAGACAATAATACTCGCTGCAACAAAAACACAGGCCTTAATGAACGGCGACAGAATGTTTGAGAAGATTAGAAGCGTCACAGATAAATCAGAGTGACCGGAAAAAGCAGTAAATGAATGCAGTAAAACATACTTTAGTTGTTCTGTAGGAAGAAAATTGTAGAAAGTGTAAGGAATTGTAGGAAGAAACGGGATTTCTGAGTGAAATGTAAAGTTACAACACCAGGTTTGTGGTGTTGAATTGTTTTGGAGGTGATCCAGCCGCTGGTTCCCCAACGGCTACCTTGTTATGACTTAGCCCCCCTTGCCAAGCTCAGACTTGCGCCCCCAAATGGAGGTACTCGTCTGAACCTGACTCGGGTGACTTGACAGGCAGTGTGTACAAGGAGCAGGGACTTATTCGCCGCTGGATAATGACCAGCGACTACTACCGATTTCGCCTTCATGAGGACGAGTTGCAGTCCTCAATCCGTACCAGGACCGGGTTTAGGAGGTTAGCTTCCCCTCTCGGGGTTGCATCTCTTTGTCCCGGCCATTGTAGGCCGCGTGTATCCCAGAGCATTCGGGCCATACTGACCTACCGTGGCCCGCTCCTTCCCCTGGTTTATCACCAGCGGTCTCTCACGAGTGCCAAAACCACCGAAGTGGTTCTAGGGCAACATGAGATGCGGGTCTCGCTCGTTACCGGACTTAACCGGACACCTCACGGCACGAGCTGACGGCGGCCATGCAGCTCCTCTCAGCGCGTCAGGTAAGCTCTTCAAGCTGACCGTCATTCTGCT
>LKMJ01000586.1_pt1 | contig 28606 bp, 21 predicted proteins | sample 643391 | NCBI WGS metagenome assembly LKMJ01 (sample SAMN04112250, study PRJNA286221) | soda lake metagenome | biome: soda lake; feature: Kulunda Steppe; material: water; isolation source: sample PL-Br10 brine of Picturesque Lake | place: Russia: Kulunda steppe | collected 2010-07 | reverse complement strand
CGAGCTCCGGGAAGGGCTCATTCTCCACCAGCTCCTCGGACTCCGGGTCGAGCTCCGGCTCTCGGCGCACCGGCTGCACAGCGGAGGAGGGGAAACGCTCCAGCGGCCCCGTCGGCGCGGCGTCCCAGGTCCCGAAGGTCAGTGGCGTCTGGAGGTACAGGGCGGTGAGACGCGCCGTTGCCATGATCGCATCGAGGTGGGTGCGCTCATGCCCGTGGGTGGCGTCGACACCGAACCCGATCAGCGCTGCCCGCGTCTCCGCGCCGGCTTCCAGGGCTGAGGCGACATCTGAGCGGTAGTAGCGGAACACGTCCCGGTGCGCCTCGATGCCGTGCGCCCTCGCCAGGGCGTGTAGCCGCCGGGTGAGGTGGTAGTCGAAGGGGCCGTGCAGATCCTGCATCGCGATGGTCACCCCGGTCTCCGTGGAGTGCTGACCCGGGGCCACCACAGCGGAGTCCACCGACACCATCTCCGCGACGTCACGGTCCAGGCCGCTGGAGGCGCCGTGGCCCACCTCCTCGGCGATGGTGATGAGCAGGTGCGCACCCACCTCGAGCTGCGCACCGCTATCCACCACGGCCTTGAAGGCAGCCAGCACGGCGGCGACCCCAGCCTTGTCATCGAGGTGGCGGGAGGTCACGAACCCGGACCGCGTGATGACCGGATAGGCGGTCTGCGCGACGTGATCACCCACCTGGATGCCGAGGTCCTGCAGATCGCCGCGGCTGTGCACCTTCTCATCGACACGAACCTCGACGTGGTCCCAGCCGTGCGGGTGGGTGTCGATCTCATCACCGAAGGCGTGCCCGGAGGCCTTGGTCGGCAGGATCGTGCCGGTGTAGGTGCACTCAGGGTCGTCGGTGAAGATGCTGACGCGGGTGCCCTCGGAGAACCGTGAGCTGTGGGTGCCCACCTGGGTGACGGCAAGGCGCCCGTTGTCCTTCAGATCGGTGACCATGCACCCGATCGTGTCGGTATGGATCACCACCGCCCGGTCGAGGGGAACGCCGCGCTCCGCACCTTCGAGGCGGGCGATCAGCGCCCCCCGTCGCGTGAGCTCGAAGTCGAGTCCGATCTCCTCGAGCCGTTCACCGACGTGCTGCATGATCACGTCGGTGCGCCCCGTGGGGCTGGGGATGCGCAGGAGCTCGAGCAGCACCTCCTGCAGCCAGGTGCTGTCGATCTCGAGGTCGGTGGTCGGGGGTGGTGGAGGCGTCATGACCCTTACGCTACCCGGTGACGGGCACGGCTCTGAGGTCGCTACCGAGCGCCGTCACCACCACCTCGGCGCTGTCCGCGGCGAGCTGGGAACGGAGCTGCTCCACGCCCAGCCCGACAGGGACCAGGACGAGGAAGGAAGCGGTCCGGGCCCCGTACTCCCCGGGTGCCACTTCGAGGTGGAGCGGAGCGGACAGGCGGTGCAGGTGGTGCTCGATGCGCCCGGCGGCCGCGTGCTCCACCTCGACGCGAAGGCGAGCCACCGGGATGCGGCGCAGGCGCACCGCGGCCCCGACCGCAGCAGTCACCGCGGTCGAATACGCACGGACCAGGCCACCCGCTCCGAGCAGGGTGCCACCGAAGTAGCGGGTGACCACCGCGACCACGTCGCTCAGCTCGGCGCCGGACAGGACCGCCAGCATGGGTGCGCCGGCGGTCCCTCCGGGCTCTCCATCGTCGCTGGAGCGGCGGCCCTGACCGTCGGGACCGAGGATCCAGGCGGTGCAGTGGTGGCGGGCATCGGGGAACCGTCGTCGTACCCCGTGGATCAGTGCCACAGCCGCGTCCTCGTCCCCTGCAGGAGCCAAGGTCGCGATGAACCGGGAGCTCTTCACCTCGTGCTCGACGCGGACCTGATGTGAGATCGTGTCGAGCGGCGCCGGCGCATCGGATGGAGCCCTGGCAGCGCGACGGGTCGACAGGGCGAGCTCCTCGACGGGGACGGATCGGTCACGCTAGTCATCATGGAACGGTCCGCGGCACCCCGGCACCGGGGACCACCAGCGTGCCCCCGCCCGACGCGCGACCCTCACCGGGCCCGTGAAGCTCTTCAGTCTGCGGCTACAGGTGCCGACGCAGGAAGCATGACCAGCGACCCGCGCGTCCGCGGCTCTGCACCCCGGTGGGTGGAGAGCCTGATCGCCGTACCCGGCACCCTGCCGGCGGCCGAGGCGACGGCCTGGCGGACCGAGCTCGCGGTGCAGCGCGCGCGATGCATCGCCCTGGCGCTGGCGACCGGGGTGACCCTGTCCTTGCGGGGCCCCACCCTCGATCCGAGGTGGCTGGTGGTCCTGCTGCTGGCGGGCACGGTTGCGCTCGTAGCCGTGGGGTTGCGCAACGTGCGAGGCAGGCGCGGGCTCCGACGGCTGGGCAGTGCGGCCTTCACAGCGGACGCGGGCGCCATCGCGCTGGCGCTGTGGGTGGTCAACACCAACCCTGCTGACCCCATCTGGGCCATCACCGGACTGCTGGCCATCGAGGCTGCTGCCCGCTGGGGTGCCCGTGGGGCCGTCCTCGGTGGGCTGCTCAGCGCAGCGATGGCTGGCTGGTGGGCCACCATGGCCTACGCCGCCGAGGACCGCGACCTCTCCGTGGAATCGCTCATCTTCCGCGGTGTCGTGCTGATCGTGCTCGCCCTGCCTGCAGGGCGCCTGATCGACCAACTGCGTCGAGAGCAGGAACGCGCCCGCCAGCTCTACGAGGCCTCCACAGAGCTGATCGTGGTGCTCGACGCCCAAGACCGCGTCGTCAGCGCCAACCCCGCCGCGGTGCGGCTGCTCGGCCGCCCGGCTGCCCTGCTGCGTGAGCTCACGATCGGCGAGCTGCTGCCGGGCCTGCCGCCGATCATCCAACTGCTGGCGATGACCGCCAGCAACGAGGAGCAGTTGGTCACCCTGCCCGCCGAGCACGGTCCGCCGCGGATCCTGGCGGTGACCGTGCGGCGTACTGGCGATGTGTCCCTGGTCCACCTCATCGGCAGGGACGTCACCGCGGAACACTCACGCGAGGCCCAGCTGCGCTACCAGGCGCTGCACGACGTGCTCACTGGCCTGCCGAACCGCACAGCCCTCCAGGAACGCCTCGACGGCCGGCTCGCCAGCGACGACGGCTTCGGTCTGCTGTTCGTCGACCTCGACGGGTTCAAAGCGATCAACGACACCTACGGGCACGGCGTCGGCGATCAGGTGCTGGAACGCATCGCGCGCCGACTGCGCCGCGCCGTGCGCGACAGCGACGCGGCCTACCGCCTGGCCGGCGACGAGTTCTGTGTGGTCGTCACCCCGACCGACAGCGCGGGCCTGCAGCGGGTGGCCGACCGGGTGGCCGCAGCCCTGGCCGGCACGATGCAGGTCGAGGGTCGCCAGATCGCAACGAGCGCATCGGTCGGTATCAGCCTGGCGCGCGCAGGTGATGATCGCGACCAGCTGCTCGCACGGGCGGACGCAGCGATGTACGCGGTGAAATCGAAGCGCTCGACACGGCCCTCTACCGCACCGGGGACCCTGGGTGCGACCGGGACATCGGCCGCCGCCTGTTGACGCCGGCACACGCACCGAGGCCCCACGAACCGGGAGGCCGCCGAGGCCCCACGACGCCGCCAGGTACCGTCCTCGCCTGCCCTGCGTGCAGGTGCGCACGCCCGGATGGCGACGACGACGAGGTGGACGGTGAGCCAGGACGGCACCGGCAGCGGGACCGGCGGGTCCGATCCCGTGGCATCGCCCTCCTGCTACCTGCACCCCGATCGACCAGCGCTGCTGCGCTGCTCGCGGTGCGAGCAACCGATCTGCGGTGAGGACGCGATCGAAGCGCCGGTCGGCTACCAGTGCACCCGCTGCGCCCAGGGTGGCCAACCCGTGCGCCGGATGGTCGACGTCGTCCAGCACGCACCGGTGACCCGCGCGCTGGTCGGGATCATCGCCGTGCTGTTCGTGGTCACCAGCGCAGCACCGGAGATCACCGGCACCTTCGGCCTGCGACCGATCCTGTTGACCCCTGCCGGTGTGGACGTGTTCACGCAGTTGGTGGGGTGGTACCAGCCCACGGCGCTGGCGCAGGCGATCGGCGAGCCGTGGCTGTTGGTCACCAGCGGCTTCCTGCACGCCAACCTGATGCACGTCGGGTTCAACGGCCTGCTGTTGTGGCAGCTCGGCCATCTGCTCGAGCCACTCCTGGGGCGCGGCCGGTATCTCGCGCTCTGTGCTGCCGGACTGTTCGGTGGTGGGCTCGGAGTGGTGCTGGTGTCGTGGGTGTCCACCCTGGCCGGCATCAGCGGTATCGATCTGGTCGCCCGGATCTTCGGCGGCAACCCCTTCCAGGTCACGATCGGCGCCTCAGGGGCGGTGTTCGGCCTGATGGGTGCTGCCATGGTCGTGCTCCGCTCGCGCGGGGTGAACCCCTGGCGCACCTCCATCGGCACGCTGGTGGCGCTCAACCTGGTGCTGACCTTCGTGTTCCCGAACATCTCCGTGGGTGGTCACCTCGGTGGGCTGCTCGCCGGCGTCCTGGCCGGCAAGCTGCTGCTGGTCGCTCGCGAGCAGGCCTCCAGCCGGCGTAACCGGGTCCTGGCCATCACCGCGGCCATGGCCATCAGCGCGGTCGGGATCGCCGGATTGACCGTCGGCGCGCTGACCACCTGAGCAACGCAGGTGTGTACCGGGCCGCATCGCAGCCGGTGCAGGGGGCCGAGCGCTCACTCCACGCCAGGGCCCTCAGCCCGATGGTCGGCACCGGCCGCACCTGGCGTCCAGCCCCTCGGGAGCGCACGGGTGGCGGGGAAGAGCAGGTCCACGAAGCGCTCCGCCGTCGGCTGCGGCTCGTGGTTGGCGAGCCCGGGGCGCTCGTTGGCCTCGATGAACACGTGCTCGGCCCCCGTGACGTCGGGTACGAGCAGATCCAGGCCCACGACAGGGATGTCGAGCACCTCACTGGCACGCACGGCAGCGTGGGCCAGGTCAGGGTGCAGGCTCTCCGTGACGTCGTGGATCGTGCCGCCGGTGTGCAGGTTCGCGGTCCGTCGCACAGCAAGGTCGACCCCGGGCTCCAGCACGTCTTCGAGGTCGTAGCCGGCGTCCTCCACCGTGCGGGTGGTGGCGTCGTCGAGGGGGATGGTGGACTCACCTCCCGTGGCCGCTGACCGCCGCCGTGAGGTCGCGGCGATCAGCTCCGCGATCGTGTGCGCCCCGGTCCCGGTCACGGTTGCCGGGAGGCGTACGGCGGCGGCCACGACCCGGTGGTCGATCACCACGATCCTGAGGTCGTCGCCGGCGACGCACTCCTCGAGCACCACCTCGGGACAGAAACGCTCCGCCAGCGCAACGGCGTTGACCAGCTCCTCCTCCGTGCGCACGCCGACGGTGATGCCCTGACCCTGTTCACCCCGAGCGGGCTTGACCACCACCTCGTCGTGGGCGGCGAGGAAGGCCAGGTCGTCCCCGTTGTGCGAGGCCACCCGCCCGGCGGGAACCCTGAGCCCCGCATCGGCGAGCAGGCGGCGGGTCAGCCGCTTGTCATCGCAGCGGCTCAGCGCGACGGCGTTGGTCAACTCCGACAGCGACTCACGGGTGTGCACGGTCCGGCCACCATGGGTGAGCTTGATGAGCCCCGACTCCGCATCCTCCACGGTGACCGTGATCCCTCGGCGCAGGGCCTCGTCCGCGAGGAGGCGGGCGTAGGGGTTGAGGTCACCGATGCCCTCAGCCGGGGCGGCGGCGAACAGCCGCTCGTTGATGGGGTTCTTGCGCTTGACGGCGAACACCGGCACGCGCACGAAGCCGAGCTTCTCGTAGAGGGTGATGGCGGGCAGGTTGTCGTGGACCACCGACAGGTCCAGATACGCCCGGTTGCGCCCCTGGTACCGCTCGGCGAGGGTGCGCACCAGGGCACGTCCGACCCCGGGGCGGGTGGTCTGGGGGTCGACGGCCAGACACCACAGGCTGGTGCCGTGCTCAGGGTCGTCGAAGGCGTAGGTGTGATCGATACCCGTGACGGTGCCGATCACCTCGCCGGTGTCGGTGTCCTCCGCGACGAGGTAGGTGAAGGTCTGGGTCAGCTGGTTCTGCCAGAGGATCTCCGTGGGGGCGGTGACCATGCCGGCCTCGGTGTAGATCCGGTTGACCGCGTCGGCGTCGGCCTCGCTGGCCATCTTGCGCACCACCAGCCCACGTGCCGGCTGCTTCTCCGCACGCAGGGTGTGGAGCCACAGCCGGTAGGTGTGGCTCGGGTCGATGAACAGCTCCTGTGGCGCTTTGGACACCAACACGTGAGGTTCTCGCACGTACATGCAGATATCGCGCCGGCCCGGCTCCTCCTTGGCCACCTCGGCCAGCATCCGGTCGTGGTCGACGAAGGTCTGGCCGAACAGCAACCGACCCCAACCGCACTCCAGGGCCACGTCGGGGCGCACGTCAGCGGTGCGGTGGGGCGGCTGACCCTGCCAGGGGCTGGTCGACAGGGACCGGTCGTGGCTCGCGGCCTGGCCGCTGCGCCGCAGCGAGCGCGCGCTGCGGCCGTCACGGTCGGGGGTGCGCTGCTCCATGGCAGGCTCCTGGTCGGTCACGGTGCGGTGCGGGACCTGCCGTCGCGGTTGCCCGTGGTCAGCGTGGGACCGGGACGGTCAGGGACGGTCAGGGACGGTCACCTGCGGTCAGGGGCGCACGTCGTGGGACTGCAACCACAGCTCGAGCAGCGCCAGCTGCCACAGCTTGTTCCCGCGCAGCGCGGTGAGTTCCTCGTTGGGAGCGGCCAGCAGTCGATCGACGTAGGCGTCCTGGTAGAGGCCGCGTGCACGGGCTTCGGGGGCACTGAGCGCGTCGCGGACCAGGTCGAGGTAGGGGCCCTGCAGGTACTTGAGCGCCGGCACGGGGAAGTAGCCCTTCGGCCGGTCGATCACCGCGTCCGGGATCACCCGGCGGGCCGCCTCCTTGAGCACGCCCTTGCCCTCCTGGGCAAGTTTGAGCTCCGGGGGAACCTGTGCGGCGATCTCCAGCACCTCGTGATCGAGGAAGGGGACCCTGGCCTCCAAACCGGCGGCCATGGTCATGTTGTCCACCCGTTTGACGGGGTCGTCCACCAGCATGATCTGGGAGTCGAGGCGCAGGGCCATATCCGTCGCGGTCTCCGCCCCATCGCGCAGGAAGTGCTCCTCCACCAGGGCCCGCGAGACGTCCTGCTCCACCCGGTGTTCGGGGTGCAGCACCTCGGCCATCTCCGCGTGGGGCCGGTCGAAGAACGCGGCGTGGTAGCTGTCGACGGCCCGGGCGACCAGCTCCTCGCGGGATGCACCTGGACCGAGCCGGTCGGTCAGTGCCTGCATCGGCGGGTACCAGTGGTAGCCGGCGAACACCTCGTCGGCACCCTGGCCCGACTGCACCACCTTGACGTGCCTGGCCACCTCCTGGGAGAGCAGGTAGAAGGCCACGGCATCGTGGCTGACCATCGGCTCGTTCATGGCGTGGATCGCGTCACCGAGCGCCGGCAGCATCCGGTCGGTGCCGATGCGGATCTGGTGGTGCTCGGTCGCGAACTCAGCGGCGATCACATCGGAGTAGCGGAACTCGTCACCCTCCTCCCCACCGGCGGCCTCGAAGCCGATGGAGAAGGTGTTGATGCCGCTCTGCCCGGCCTCGGCCAGCAGCCCGACGACCATCGAGGAGTCCAGCCCACCCGACAACAGCACCCCGACGGGCACGTCGGCGACGGTCCGCCAGTCGACGGCACGCCGCATGGCGTCCAGGACCGCGTCCTCCCAGTCCCGCGCGCTCCAGTCGGCCTTGGCGGGGTCGCGGGTGAAGTCTGGACGCCAGAACTCCGTGTCGGTCACGGTGCCGTCGGCCTCGATCGCGCGGGTGGTCGCGGGCGGCAGCTTGCGTACCCCGCTCAGGATCGTGTGGGGCGCGGGCACCACGGCGTGGAAGCTGAGGTAGTGGTGCAGCGCGACGGGATCGATCGAGGTGTCGATGCCGCCGCCCGCCAGCAGCGCCGGCAGGGTGGAGGCGAACCTGAGCCGTCCGGGCGTCTCGGCGAGGTAGAGGGGCTTGATCCCGAACCGGTCCCTCGCCAGGAAGGTGCGCCCGGTGGCCCGCTCGTGCAGGACGAAGGCGAACATGCCCTGCAGGCGGTCGACGAACCGGTCCCCCCACGCGTGGTAGGCCTTCAACACGACCTCGGTGTCGGAGGTGGAGAAGAACCGGTAGCCGCGCTCGGCCTGGAGCTCGGCACGCAGCTGCTGGTAGTTGTAGATGCAGCCGTTGAAGGCGATGGTCAGGCCCAGATCGGGATCGTGCATCGGCTGGTTGCCGCAGTCCGAGAGATCGATGATCGAGAGCCTGCGGTGGCCGAGCGCGATGGGGCCAGAGGCCCACAGCCCCTCACCGTCGGGGCCACGGTCCGACATCGTCGCCGTCATCCGGCTGACCGCGCCCACATCGGGGCTGGTGCCGTCGAGGCGGAGCTCGCCGCTGAAACCGCACATGTGTCGTGGTCCTCACGTCGCAGGTTCGGGCCGAAGGTCACGTGACCAGGGGGCTTCGGCCACGGGTGGCGGGCCCCTGCGCTGCGTCAGCCTAGAGGCAGAGCACCGGAGGTTCTCGCGAGGCGGGTGCCCGTCCGGCCCGCCGCCTACCACGCAGCGCGTGAGCGGGAGGTAACCATGGCGACCCCGGGTCCGCCGCTGGACCCACACCCGGAGAGCAGGCCACACGCGCGCGCCGCCGAGCCGACACCTGTGGTCACCGCGCAGATCGACGATGACCTGACGGTCACCCATGATGTGACCGAGCCCGTACCCGCAGGAACGGCACTGTGTGACAGCGAGCAGCGGCTGCGCGCGCTGACAGCGGCGTCAGCGGACATGCTTGCCCTGTATGACCTCGATGGGAACTACCTCGAGGCTTCTCCAGCCGCACGGACGCTGTTCGGCTGGGAACCAGCGCAACTGGTGGGCCGCAGCGCCTACGACCTCTTCCACTCCGATGACCTCGACGTCATCGGCGCCGCGCACCGGGCCGTGCTGGCAGAGGGCGAAGCCGGCCCGGTCCGCTACCGGCTGCGGTGTGCCGACGGCAGCTACCGATGGGTCGAGGTCCTCGGACGCGCGGTCCGCGCTGCCGACTCCGGGCAGATCATCGCGATCCAGTGCACCACGCGGGAGGTCACCGCGCGGCACGAGGCTGCACTGGCCCGCGACGCTCTGGAGACGCGGCTGCGCACCACCATCCGCTTCGCGCCCATCGGCATGGCGGTGATCGGACTGGACGGTCGGGTGCTGGAGGTCAACGATGCGGTGTGCCAGATCCTGCAACGACCCGCCTCGGAACTGATCGGCGGCGCGATCGGCGCCGTGACCCACCCCGACGACCTCGACGCCGACCTCGCACTCCTCGGTGAGGTGCTCACCGGCACCCGCAGCCACTACGCCATCGACAAGCGGTACCTGCGTCCCGACGGCAGCGTCGTGCCCTGTGAGCTCCACGTCTCCGCGGTGCGCGACGAGCACGGGGATCCGATCGCCGTGATCCGCCAGATCCTGGACGTGACCGCGCGGGAGGAGGCCACGACGCAGTTGCGCAGCGCGAACGAGGCCCTGCTGCGCAGCAACGCGGAGCTGGAACGCTTCGCCGCGGTGGCCTCCCACGACCTGCGCGGTCCGCTGCACACCGCGCGAGGGTTGTTGGACCTGCTCGGGACCCGGGTAGCGCTCCCCGAGGGCTCGCTGGAGGCCGAGGTGTTCGACCGTGCGGGTCGCCAGCTCGAGCGGCTCGCTGCAACGGTGGACGGCCTGCTGGACCTCGCACTGCTCGGCAACCGTCGGCTGGTGTGGGGCGAGGTGCCGCTCGGTCACCTGCTCACGGAGGTGCTCGAGGCCCTGGAGCTCGATACCGACTGCCCACCGGGCGACGTGCGGCTCACTACCGACGTGCAACTCACCGGCGACCCACGGCTGCTGCACGTGCTGCTCCAGAACCTCATCAGCAACGCCCTGCGCAGCGCTGAGGACGACCGCGCCGTCACCGTCGAGGTCGCCGGCCATCGGGACGAGGGCGGGTGGGAACTCACCGTCGAGGATGACGGTGACGGTGTCCCGCTCACCCTGCGGGACCAGCTGTTCCGGCCCTTCCGCACGGCGCGCACGCGGCCGGAGGCACCCGGGCACGGCCTCGGCCTGGCGACCTGCCAGCGCATCGTGGAGCGGCACGGTGGGACGATCAACGTGACGCACAAGCCGGCCGGCACGGTGTTCCGGGTGACCGTGCCGACCAACGCCGTGGAGCGACCGCCGGATCACGCCTCCAGCACAGGTTGGGCACCGACGACGTCCACGTGACCCGCACCGGCGGCCAACACCCCGCAGCCCGCGGTGCGCATCAGGCGAGGACGTCGAGGTCCAGCTCGAGCCCCACGGTCCAGTTCGGGGTGTCGACCACCTCGAGGATCCTGAGGTGACCCGCGACCGAACACAGGGCGTAGGCATCCTCCGCGTCCACGCCATGGCGACCGAGCAGCTCGATCATGGCGGCCACCGCGTCCCAGGCACCCGCGTAGAGGTCTGGGCCCACGCCCATGGTCATCCGGCGGTGCGGTCCGGCCGACAGCGGCGGCGCCGTGTCAGCCGGCAGTTCGAGCTGGGGCTGATCGATCAGCACGTCACGACGCACCTCGACCCGCAGCACCGCCGTGGCGCTGGTCTCGACCGCGGTCCCGCACACCTCGCCGTCGCCCTGCGCACCGTGAGGATCACCGGCCGACAGCCGGGCGCCGGCGACCTCGACGGGCAGCAGCAGTGTCGCACCGGGGCGGACGTCGCGGCAATCGAGGTTGCCGCCCACGCGCCGCGGTGGGATCACGCTGTGCGGACCCGGCTCCGCGGGTGCCAGCCCGACCACGCCCAGGAAGGGACGGGTGGGCAGCCGGGCCACGTCACCGAAGGCGATCTCGTCGGCACCGATGCGCGACACCACCACGTGCGGATCCGGGAAGCGATCCGCCAGCAGGCCGAAACCCGGTAGCAGGGCGGTCCAGCCCACCTCTGCGGGCTGCACCTCCTCGATCGTGACCGCCAGGGTGTCCCCGGGCTGTGCCCCCTCCACATCGATGGGTCCGGTGAGGGGGTTGGCCGCCGCGAGATCCAACGCCGCGACGTCCTCACCGGTGGCAGCAGCATCGAGCTGCCCGCCGAAGGCGTCCTGCAGGCTGACCTCGATGCGGTCGCCGGAGGCGATCCAGCGCGCGGGTGGCAGATCGGCATCCCAGCCGAGGTGACGGTGGTCGGGGTGGTGGAGGCTGTGCAACGGTGCTCCGATGGTGTCGCGGGTCCGTGCAGGTGGCGGGTCCGTGCAGGTGGCGGGTCCGTGCAGGTGGCGGGTCCGGGCAGGTGGCGGGTCCGGGCCGTGGTGGCCGAGCTCGGGTCGCGGCTGGCGGACCTCGGGTGGCGGGTTCCGGGCCGCGCGAGGCGGACCTCGGTTCGCGGGTGGCCGGTCGCGGGTAGCGACCAGCGGACGCACGCCCGGCGAGGGTAGTCGGCAGCCGGCCTGCGCCCGTTGCTCGGTACGCTCCACAGGTGCTGCGCGACCTGCTCCGACCCTCGGCGATCGTCTCCCACCTCCTCGTGGCGACGGTCGTGGTCACCTGCGTCGCGCTCGGTCAGTGGCAGCTCGACCGCCTCCACCAGGTCCGCGAGGACAACGCCCGGCTCGCACAGCGCCTCGAGGCGCCCCCGGCGGACCTCGCCGCGCTGGCCGATCCCACCGCGACAGCGACCGACGTGGATGACGCCGGCCTCGAGTTCCGCCGCGTCGAGGTGACCGGCACCTTCCGCCCCGAGCAGGAGGTGCTGCAGCGCAACCGCTCCTACCGCAACCAGACGGGATTCCACGTGCTCACGCCGCTGGAGCTCGACGGCGGTGGGGTCGTGCTGGTGCGACGTGGGTGGGTGCCGGCGAGCCTCGACACCCCGCCGGTGGCCCAGGCCGCACCCCCGACCGGCTCCGTCGCGGTGGTCGGCGTGCTGGAGCGGCCCGTCGAGCAGCCTGGCTTCGGCCCACAGGACCCCGATGAGGGCGAGCTCGAGCGGGTGTTCCACACCGACACCGCACGCCTCGACCGCCAGATCGACGGCGCGCTGTTCCCCATGGTGCTGCGCATCGATGCGGAACTGGACAACCCCACCGAGGACCAGCTGCCCTTCCCGGTGGGCTCGCCGGCGCTCGACGAGGGCAGTCACTTCTCCTACATGGTCCAGTGGCACAGCTTCGCGCTGCTCGCTCTGGTCACCTACCTCGCCTGGTGGTGGCACCGGCTGCGGCGACGAGGGACCTCGCCGGGTACTGGGGCGGATGGTGCCGCTCCCACCGACCAGCCCGGTGCGCCGATGGCTGACAGCGCCCAGGACCCCGCGATCTCCCCGCACTGAGTGCACCAGCGGGGGTCGCGCGCGCAGGCGCGGTGGGGTGCACCGCAACCCGCACCGCAACCCGCACCGCAACCCGCACCGCAACACCCTCCTTGGTCGATCCCTGGGCTCCAGCCCAGGGATCGACCAGCTCGACCGCGTCCAGGCCTGCGGGAGGGCCATCGGGTGGTCAGGAGCTGGGCTCCAGCCCAGGGATCGACCACGTGGCGCGCTGCGACGCACTCCCACCGGAGCTGGCTGCCGACCACACCCGCTGCCGACGCAGCCGACCGACGCAGGCATGGGGACGATGGGCCCTGCACACGGGTCCGCGCGCCTGTCACCCTCGATGCCAGAAGGTCACGTTGGCGAGCGAGAGGGCCGCGCCATGGACCAGGGCCACGTGCACGATGTGCTGATCGTCGGCGGCGGAGCGACGGGGGCCACCCTGGCCCGCGCGCTGTCGCGCTTCGACCTCGACGTGGTGCTGCTCGAGGCATCGGCGGAGGTCGCCTTCGGGGTGTCGAAGGCCAACAGCGGCATCGTGCACTCCGCGATGCACGCCTCGCCCGACACCCTCAAGGGCCGGCTGGAGTACCCCGGCAACCTCGGTTGGCGCACACTCCACGAGGAGCTCGGCTTCGGGTTGAACCCCGTCGGTGAGGTGCTGGTGGCCCTCGACGATGAACAGCTCGCCAAGATCGAGACCATCCGCCAGCAGGGCATCCGCAAGGGCGTCCCGGGGACCGAGGCCTGGACCGCACAGCGCACCCTCGACGCCCAGCCCAACCTCTCCCGTGAGATCAAAGGAGCGGTGTGGGCGCCGACGGCGTGCGTGTTCAACCCCTACGAGGCGGTGATGCTCGTCGCGGACGCCGCTCGCCGCAACGGGGTGCGTATCGAGGTCGAGCAGCCGGTCATCGCCATCGACCCGCCCGACCCCGACACGCTCGACGCTCCCCTGACCCTGCACACCCCCACCGCCACCTGGCGGGCACGTTTCGTGGTCAACGCCGCGGGGCTGTACGCCGACGACATCGCGGAGCTCGCCGGGGTGCGGGACTTCACCATCCTGCCCCGCAAGGGTGAGGAGTACCTGCTGGACAAGCGGCTGTCCGGGGTGGTGACCAGCATCATCTTCCCGTGCCCCTCCCCCCTCTCCAAAGGCACGCTGGTCAACCCCACGGTGGACGGCACGATCATGATCGGCCCGACCGCGCAGACCGTGGACGACAAACGCGATACCACCACCAGCGAGGCCGGCGCGGCCCAGGTCTTCGACAACGCCCGCAAGCTGGTGCCGGTGATCAGTGAACGCGACGTCATCGCGGAGTTCGCCGGGCTGCGGCCGGTGTCCGACACCGAGGACTTCATCATCGGGCCGACGGAGCGGCAGGGCTTCATCAACGCCGCCGGTATCCAGTCCCCGGGCCTGACGGGGGCTCCCGCGATCGCGGACATGCTGATCGACATCCTGGCCGACGAAGGGCTCGCGCTCACGGAGAAGGCGCACTGGGACCCCACGGCACCCCACCCCGTGAAGTTCGCCGAGCTGACCACCGACGAGCAGCGGGAGTTGGCCGCGCGCGACCCCCGGTACGCGCAACTGGTGTGCCGGTGCGAGATCGTCACCGAGGCGGAGATCCGTGACGCGCTCGAGCGCGGCGCCCACACCCTCGACGGGCTGAAGTTCCGGACCCGAGCAGGGATGGGCCGCTGCCAGGGCGGCTTCTGCACCTGGTCGTGCCTGCGGCTGTTGTCCGAACACCTCGATGTGCCCCTCACCGAGGTCACCAAGCGCGGTGGCGGGAGCTGGCTGGTGCGCGACCGTGCGGACCAGCCCGTGGCCACCGTCAGCACAGGAGGGTGAGCCGTGCCCGTCATCGCTGCACCTCGTCATCTCGATGACCGCTACGACGTCACGATCGTGGGCGCCGGACCCGCGGGGATGGCCGCGGCGGTCGCAGCCCGCGAGCAGGGCGCCGAGCGCATCCTGCTGGTGGACCGTGACGGCGAACCTGGCGGCATCCTGCGCCAGTGCATCCACTCCGGGTTCGGGCTGCACGCCTTCTCCGAGGACGTGACCGGTCCGGAGTACGCCCACCGCTACGTGGAGCGGGTGCTCGAGGGCGACGTCGACGTGCTCACCGACGCCTACGTCACCGACGTCACCCGAGAGCGCCGCGTGAAGCTGATGTCACCCACCACCGGGGTGACCACCGTCGACACCGGGGCCGTGGTCATCGGCACCGGCGCCCGGGAGCGGACCCGGGCACAGATCCGGATCCCCGGACAACGGCCGGCCGGGGTGATGACCGCGGGCCTGGCGCAGAAGTTCGTCAACCTGCACGGTTACCTGCCGGGGAAGCGGGTGGTGATCCTCGGCTCCGGGGACATCGGGCTGATCATGGCACGCCGCCTGACCCTGGAGGGGGTCGAGGTACGCGGGGTGTTCGAGCTGCTGCCCCACGCCAACGGGCTGAACCGCAACGTGGTCCAGTGCCTCGACGACTTCGACATCCCCCTGCACCTGTCCACCACGGTGATCGACATCCACGGCCACGACCGCGTGGAACGGGTCACCGTCGCCCCGGTGGACGAGGATCTGCAGCCGATCCCGGAGCGTTCCTGGGACCTCGACTGCGACACGGTCCTGCTGTCGGTCGGGCTGATCCCCGACGCCGAGCTCGCCCGCCAGCTCCAGCTCAGCCTGGACCAGCGCACGGGTGGACCCGTGGTCACCAGCACCTACGAGACCTCACTACCGGGGGTGTTCTCCGCGGGCAACAACCTGCACATCAACGACCTCGCCGACTGGGTCAGCCAGGAGGCGACCGTCGCCGGGGCAGCCGCGGCGGACGTGGCCCTCGGACGGACCCGGGCACGCCAGGACATCGCCGTCACCCCGGGGACCAACGTGCGCTACGTGGTGCCCCACACCCTGTCCACCGACCTGACCCAGACGGTGTCCTTCCGGGTCAAGCAGCCGATCTACGGCGACACCATCGTGCGGATCGGGGAGGCCCACCGCCGCAAGGTCCGGGCCGTGGTCCCAGCGGAGATGGTCACCATCAAGCTCGGACCCAAACTCCTTGCGGACTACGCCGGTGCGACCCTGCGGGTGGATGCCATCCCCGTCGATGAGGCCCCCGACGCCGGGGACAGCGAGGTCACCGACGACGACGGCGAGGCGTAGGAGGCCATGATCATGGGCGAGCGCACCGACACGGCCAACGCCACGGCCACAGGCACCGACACAGCCACGGCCACGGCCACGGCCAACGCCACGGCCGAGGACACCCGCGAGGCGGAGACCTTCGAGTACCTGTGCACGGGCTGCCCGCTCGGCTGCCGACTCGAGGTCGACGCCGTCGAGGGCGACGTCATCGAGGTGCGCGGCTTCACGTGCAAGAAGGGTGAGCGCTACGGCGTGCAGGAGCACACCGATCCCCGCCGGGCGGTGTCCACCACGGTGTGGCTGCGCGGCGGTCCGATGGAGCGCCTGCCGGTCCGGGCAGCCGAGCCCGTCCCGAAGGGCGAGGTCATGGACTTCATGACGGCACTGCGGGGGCACCAGGTGGACGCACCCGTCGCGTGCGGTGACGTGATCCTCACGGACGTCGCCGGCACCGGCATCGACCTGATCGCCACCCGCTCCGTGGCACCGGTGGGCGATCTGACCGTGGCCATCTGAGGGCAGCGACCGCACGGTGGAACGGGCGGCGGCGATCGGCGCCCGTCTGCGGACGGACCGCCCGGTTCAGCCGTCGGCGTCGGAGAACAGGGTCGCGGTGCCGGCCGCGTCCACCGCCCGGCTCAGACGCTCGATCGCGTGGACGTAGGCCGCGGTGCGCAGGCGCAGGTCCCGGTCGTCCGCGAGGGCCACGACCGCTGCGGTCTCCGTGACCATGCGCTCCTCGAGCCGGCTGGCCACCACCTCGGCGCTCCACCGGTCGCCGGTGCGGTTGGCGATCCACTCGAACCAGCTCACCGTGACACCACCGGCGTTGACCAGGATGTCGGGCACGAGCTCGACACCCGCCTCGTCGAGGATGCGGTCCGCACCGGCGGTCACCGGCCCGTTGGCGACCTCGAAGATCACCCGTGCCCGCACTGCGGCGGCGTTGTCCGCGTGGATCGCGCCCTCGAGCGCCGCAGGGATGAGCGCATCGACCTCGAGGCCGAGGAGGTCCTGAGCGTCGATCTCCTCGCCCACCGGCGCGTCGGCGAGCGAGCCCGTGGCCGCCTTGTGCTTGCTGAGCGCCGCGACGTCCAGCCCGCCGGGGTCGTGGATGGCGGCCGAGGAGTCGCTGACCGCCACCACCCGCCAGCCCGCCTCGGCCAGCAGGCCGGCGAGCTGCGACCCGGCGTTGCCGAACCCCTGGATCGCAGCGCTCGGGTGGTCGAGGTCGGTCAGGACCCGCGGCTGGACCGTGCGGATGACGTGGAACGCCCCGTCAGCGGTGGCACTGGAGCGCCCGGGGATCCCACCCAGCGCCAGCGGCTTCCCCGTGATCACGGCGGGCTGGTGGCCGCGATGGATCTTGGCGAACTCGTGGGCCATCCACCCCATGACCAGGTCGTTGGTGGCGACATCGGGGGCGGGCACGTCCACGTCGGGGCCGATCACGTCGGCGATCGCGGCGATGTAGCCGCGGGACAGCCGCTCGAGTTCGGCTGGTGACAGCCGCTTCGGGTCGACGGCGACGCCGCCCTTGCCGCCGCCGAAGGGCAGGTCCATCAACGCGGTCTTGCAGGTCATCCAGAAGGCCAGCGTGGTGACCTCTGCGGCCGTCACATCCGGGTGGAAGCGGATCCCGCCCTTGGCGGGCCCGCGGGTGTCGTCATAGCGCACCCGGTAGCCGGCGAAGGTCTCCAGGCTCCCGTCGTCCATCCGCACGGGGATCGACACCTTGAGTGAGGAGGCGGGACGGGACAACCGCTCGTGCGCATCCTCGGACAGGGCCGCGTGGGGCAGCGCCTCCTCGAAGCGGACGATGGCGTCCTCGAGCAGATCGTCGGTCACGAACGGTCCTTGGCATCGGGAGGGCGGTGGCTCTCGCTGGTGCAGCTCAGCCCGTTCGGGTGAAACGGTAGTGCGACACGTGCCACTCATCGCCGCCTGCGAAGGCGAACAGTTCCTCACAGGCGATGGTGAACACGCGCCAGCGGTGGTAGGCGGCACGCGGGGACACCGACCCGTCAGCGTCGGCGAAGAGCTGCCGTACGCGGTCGGCGTGGGCGTCGAGCCGCTCCAGCCAGGCGGCCAGGGTGCGCGCGTAGTGTGTGCCGGAGACCGCCCAGCGGTCCTCGATGGCCAGGTCCGCGACGCTGAGCAGCAGCAGGTCGTGGGAGGGCATCAACCCACCGGTGAAGAAGTGTCGGGCCATCCAGTCGGCGTCCCCACCCGTCTCGAAGGGGTAGGCATCGCTGCGGTGGGCGAAGACGTGCACGAACAGCTTGCCGCCGGGCCGCAGCCACGAGGCGATCCGCTCGGTGAGCACGCGGTGGTTGCGCACGTGCTCGAACATCTCGATCGAGACCACGCGGTCGAAGGCCCCCTCGTGCACCAGCTCCGCATACGCGCCGGGCCCACCACCCACACCGGCCCCGGCACCGAGCTGGTTGACGTCGCAGGTGAGGACGGTCACGTTGCCCAAGCCCCGTCGCGCCGCCTGCTGCTCGATGTGCTCGCGCTGGGTGTGGGAGTTGGACACCGCCGTGATCCGCGAGGCCGGGTACCGCTCGGCCATCCACAGGGTCAGTGACCCCCACCCGCAGCCGAGCTCGAGCACGTCCTGCCCATCGGTGAGCTCCGCACGGTCGCAGGTCAGCGCCAGCATCGCCTCCTCGGCCTGCGCCAGGGTGGACACCCCGACCGGCCACCACGCGGAGGAGTACTTCAGGTGCGGCCCGAGCATCAGCTCGAACAGCTCCGTGGGGACCTCGTAGTGCTGTTCGTTGGCCTGTGCGGTGTCGATCGCAACGGGCGCGGCACGCAGGGCTGTCAGCAGCTGACGCTGACGTTCCCCGCGCTCCTCCACGCTGCCGGCGGTGATGGCCCCACGCCGGCGGCGCAGCAGGCGGCGGATGACGACACGCAGCACGGCGTCGGGCAGCACCCCACGGTCGATCACCGCGTCGACGGCGCGAGCCGTCACGCTCGGACGGCTCACGCGCTCACCTCCCTGCGCGCCTGCGCTGCCTCGCGCTCAGCGGCGAGCAGGTCGATCCTGCGGGGCGGCAGATCGGCTTCCCGCACCTCGACGAGCTCGCGACCGTAGGGGTGGGTGCCGAGCGTGCCGTTCATCGGGCGGGTGAGGACCACCTGCAGGTCGCTGATGTAGCGGGCGAGGAAGGCCCCTTCGCAGTAGGCGAGGTAGAACTCCCACATCCGCACGAACCGGTCGTCGAAGCCCAGCGCGTGGACCTCCTCGACGTTGGACAGGAACCGCTCGCGCCACCGCCGCAGGGTCTCCGCGTAGTGCACGCCGATGTTGTCGACCTCCTCGACGTAGAGGTCACCGCTGCGGCCCATGGAGCCGCTCATCGCCTCGAGCGATGGCAGGTGACCGCCGGGGAAGATGTAGCGCTGGATGAAGTCGGGACGGCGCTTGTAGTTCTCGTAACGCTGCTCGGGGATGGTGATGACCTGCACCGCGGCCAGGCCGTCGGGGGCCAGCAGCCGGTCGATGGTCGCGAAGTAGGTGTCGAGGTAGCGGTGCCCCACGGCCTCCAGCATCTCGATGGAGACGATCCGGTCGAAGCGTCCGGTGACCTCGCGATAGTCGATGAGCTCGATGTCAACGAGGTGGTCGAGGCCCGCCGCAGCGACGCGCTCGCGGGCCAGCTCCGCCTGCTGCTCGCTCAGGGTGATGCCGGTGACCCGGCAGCCGTAGGTGCGCGCGGCGAAGATCGCGAACCCGCCCCAGCCGCAGCCGATCTCGAGCACGTGGTCGCCCTCACCGATGCGCGCCTTCTCCGCCAACCGGCGGTACTTGGCCTCCTGTGCCTGCTCGAGGGTGTCGGCAGGCGAGGCGAAGTAGGCCGCGGAGTAGGTCATCGAGTCGTCGAGGAACAGCGCGTACAGCGCGTTGGAGAGGTCGTAGTGGGCGGCGATGTTGCGCTTGGAGCGTCCCAGGCGGTTGGCGCGCAAGGAGTGGATCAGCTTGTCGGAGGCGATGTTCGCCAGCGCTGCCGGGGTGATGCGCGTGAGAGCTCGGCGGTTGGCGATCACGATCCGGACCAGGGCGACCAGGTCGGTGGACGACCACTCGCCCTGCATGTAGGACTCCCCGACGCCCACCGTCGCACCGTGAAGGAGCCGGGTGAAGAACCGCCAGTCGTGGACGTGGATCCGTGAGCGCAGTTCGCTGTCAGCGTCCCCGAACCAGCGCCGGCGACCGTCCGGCAGCACCACCTCGACGCGCCCGACCACGAACTGTTCGAGCATCGAGGTGATGGCGTGCTGCGCCCGGCGTTCCAGGGACGTCGCGGGCCGCACGATGTCCGGTGCGACAGGAGCGGCACTGCCGGGTACCGGATCGGGCACGCCCGTGGTGGCCGACAGGGGCGTTGCTGCGCTGGTGGTGTAGGTCTCCACAGTGGGCTCCACGGATCGATATCGGCGTCACCGGAGGGCGACCGCTGCATGGTGCAGGGTTCAGGCGCTTGCGGCCGGTTCGGGGTCGGCGGCGCGCGGGATGGCCCGGGCAGCACCGGCGAAGGGCGCGCCCGTGTCAGGGCTGCGGTCGCCCGTGACGGCGTGCCCTGCGACCAAGGCACCATCGGGTGGCGTGGGCTTGCGATGGAACCGCACCCGGCGTGCGGCCAGCCGTACCGCCTGCAGGTGGATGAGGGCCACGGTGCGCAGCGGCAGCAACGGGTTGGCCAGCAGGGTGCGCCGCAGCCCACTGCTGGTCAACGCACGACGTCGCCCCGTCTGGGTGGCGTCGAAGATCCGCGCCCCGTCCTCCTGGACCTCGATGTGGGCGACGATGCGCTCGTCACGCAGCACGAAGCTGAAGTGGTAGTCGAGTCCCTCGACGGGCAGGAAGGGACTGACGTGGAACCGCTTGCGTGCACGGGCGCGGACCAGGCCCTCTTGCCCGTGCTCGAGGTCGTCGAGCAGGTACCAGTAGGACTCGCCGAAGGTGTTGTTGACCTCCGCCACCACCACAGCGAGGGAGCCGTCCGGATGGTGGCAGAACCACCAGCTCACGGGGTCGAAGACGTGTCCCAGCACCCGCAGGTTGGTCAGGACCCGGACCGGCCCCCCGGGCAGCGCCACCCCCTGTGACGCCAGCCACCGGGCGAGTTTCGCCTTCACCGGTGTGTCACCCGCCCCGAGGTGATCCCGGTCCCGGAAGCGGGTGAGCGCGGGCCGCCGGTAGCCGAAGCCGCGTACCTCACCCGCGAGCGCGTCGAGTTCGTCGAGGTCGATCAGCGCATGGAAGGTCCGGTAGCGGAAGCTGCGCTCGACGGTGCGTGTCCGCCGGTGCCGGGTCCAACCGACGTACAGCGCGGAGGCGCGCTCACGGCTCACGTCGGCCACCGAACACCGAGGTGGCCGACGGCCCGCACCGCCGACCACAACCCGTCCTCGTGGAAGCCGTACCGCTGATAGGCGCCGGCGTAGAAGGTCCGACGCTGGCCATTGAGCGCGTCGAGGTGGTCATGGGTGGCCACGCTGGCACCGGTGTAGCCGGGGTGGGTGTAGCGAAGGCGCCGCAGGGTCCGGTCGGCTGCGGGCGGGGTTGCGGGGTTCAGGGTGACCACGTACTCACTGGGCTCATCGAGGTCCTGGAGACGGTTCATGTGGTAGCTGAGGCTGACCCGGTCCGTGGGCGTGCGACAGTCCTCGAGCAGGTAGTTCCAGGAGGCCCAGGCCGCGCGCCGCCGCGGGAGCAACGCCGTGTCGGTGTGCAGGTAGGTGTCGTTGTCCGAGTAGGTCCACGCGCCCAGCAACTCCCGCTCACGCGGGGTGGGATCGGCCAGGAGCGCGAGGGCCTGGTCGGCGTGGGTCGCCACCACCACCGCATCGAAGCTGTGCACGGAGCCGTCGGCCATGCGGAGCCGGGCGGCGCCGGTGTCGCGCTCCAGGGAGCGCACCGGCATCGCCGCGTGGATCCGGTCCTGGTAGGGCGCGGTGAGCGGTAGCAGGTAGGACGACGTCCCCCCGACCACGGTGCGCCACTGGTGGTGGGTGCTGACCCCGAGGAGACCGTGGTTGGCGAAGAACCGCAGCAGCGTGCCCAGGGGGAAGGCACCGATCGCACCCGTACCCGAGGACCAGATCGCTCCGGCCATGGGCAGGAGGTAGTGGGCCCGGAAGCCGTGGCCGAAGCCGGCGACCTCGAGGAAGCGCTCGATGGTGAGGTTGGCGGTCCGCGGGTCGTCCAGCAGGCGTCGTCCGAGCCGGTTGAAGCGGGCGATGTCGCTGAGCATGCGCAGGTAGCCCGGTGTCGCGAGCCGACCCGGCTGGGCCGCGATGCCCCGTGCGCTGCCGGCGTACTCGAGGTCGCAGCGCTCGCACCGGAGCGACCACGACATGTCGGAGGCTTGTGTGGCGACACCCAGTTCGTCGAACAGCCGCACCAGTAAGGGGTAGGTGGCCTCGTTGTAGACGATGAAGCCGGTGTCGATGCCCAGTTCGCCGCCGTCAGCCCGGGGTGTCGCCACGGTGTTGGTATGGCCACCGAGCCGGGCCTCACGCTCGAAGACGTGGACCTCGTGGCCGGCACGGGTGAGCAGCCACGCGCTCGCCGTCCCGGAGATCCCCGTCCCCACCACCGCGATCCGCACGCCACGCCTCCATCGCCACCATCCACGGCCCTCTGGCCAGGTTACGCCCACCGTCGACCTTCGGAACCTCGGCCGGGATGGTTCGCGACGCACACAGCAACGTCCCGAGCATCACGGCCACCCCCCGTCGGGCCGTGATGCTCGGGACGCTTGCAGAAGTATGCGGAACAGCGACCGCGAAGGGAACCGTGCCTTCACCGCTCTTCGCACGGTGGTACTACCACCACCATCTCGGTCCCTGCGGGCTCGACTACGCTGCGTGGCCGGTTCGGTGCAAGGTGAGGGGGGCAGGGTGGCCAGCGAGCGGATCAGGTTGCTCATCGCTGAGGATGACTACCTCGTGCGGGAGGGTGCCCGCGCCGTTGTGGCTGTGGATCCACGCATCGAGGTCCTTGGCACGGCAAGCTCGGCGCCGGAGCTCCTGGAGCTGCTCGACGACCACGTCCCCGACGTGGTCATGCTCGACATCCGGATGCCGCCCAGCTTCACCACTGAAGGCATCGAACTCGCCCATCATGTGCGAGCGACGCATCCTGGCGTCGGCGTCGTGGTGCTCTCCCAGCATGCCGACCCCGAGTACGCGCTCGAGCTGCTGAAGGACGGCTCCGACGGTGTTGCCTACCTGCTCAAGGAGCGACTCGGCGATGCCGAGCGGCTCTTGCAGGCCATCGACGAGGTTCGCAGTGGCGGTTCGGTCCTCGATCCGCGGATCGTCGAGGCACTCCTCGAAGCCCAACGCCGCCGCAGCGCCTCCCGGCTGGCCGGGCTCACCCCCCGCGAGCTCGAGGTGCTGGCGCTGATGGCCTCAGGCCGGGGGAACGCGGCCATCGCCAGGGAGCTGTCGATCACCGACCGGTCCGTCGAGAAGCACACCAACGCGATCTTCCGCAAGCTGGGGGTGACCGAAGAGATCGACCTCAACCGGCGGGTCGCCGCCGTGCTGTTCTACCTGCAACGCTCCCACGACTGACCCACGCCGGGCCGACAGCGGGAAGGTTGCGTCCACCTGTGTCCCCTCGCCAGGAGCCGAGGTCACGTCAAGCACCCCGCCGAGCGATTGCGCTCGGTCGCGCATGTGCAACAGACCGCCACGGTGACCACCACCATGCGGAGCGAACCCCACCCCGTCGTCGTCCACGTGCACGTACAGGTTCGTCTCGTCGACCCGGATCTGGACGTGCAACCGCTCGGCCTCGGCGTGCTTCACGGCGTTGAGCACGGCCTCGGAGACCAGGAAGTAGGCGTTGATCTCCACCTCGCTGTCGAGCCGCGGGAGCGGATCGGGGTCGAAGGCCAGCTCCACGGGAAGCTCGATCCGGGCGGTCAGGCTGAACAGCGCCGGACCCAAACCGCCGTCGCGCAGGATGGCCGGGAAGAGCTGCTGGCCGGTGCTGCGTAGCTGATCGAGGAGGTGGTCGATGGCGACGTTCAGGCGCTCGGTGACCTCGGCGAGCCGCTGGGGATCGGCTTCCAACTCCCGGCGGGCCACGCCGACCTGCATCCGGAGCACCACCAACTGCTGTTGTATGCCGTCGTGGAGATCCTGGGCGATGCGCTGACGCTCCGCGTCCTGCACGCCGACCACGCGCCGAGCCGAGTCCTGCAAGGCCACGGCCTGCCGGCGGATGACCAGCAGCTGCGCACGCAGTCCCCCGCGCATCCGTTCCAGCGCGTCGGTCAGACGCCCGATCTCATCGGCGCCGTCAACCTGGAAGGAACGCTCGAGCTCACCACCGGCGATGGCGGTGGCTGTGGCGGTCAGCTTGCTCAGGGGCCGGGTCACGACCTGCGCCAGGGCGAACGCCAACCCCCCGGCCACCACCAGTAGCAGTGCCACCATCAGCACACGGGTCCGTGCCAGGGCCCCGTCCAACCCCGACAGCAGATCCTCACTGATCAGCCCGATGGCCGCCGGGGTATCCCACGCACGGTCGGCGCCCAGGGCCACGTAGCGCACGAGCCGTCCATCCTCGAGCTGCTGGGTCGTGCGGACGTGCTGCCACTCACCCGCCGGTGAGCGACCCGCCCGGCCACCGGGTGCGGTGGCCACCACGGTCCCATCGACCACGAGCTCGACCTGATCGACCCCGGTCTGCTCCAGGTAGCGCCGAGCAGCGAGGTTGTTGAGGGGGAAGCCCGCGACGAGCAGGCGTGGCTCGTCGGCCAGTCGCTCCGTCGACAGCACATAGACCAGGCCGTACCCACCGCCTTCGAGTGGCACGATCCGCTGGCTCGAGGTCGCGCGCCTGGCGACCTCGGCAGCCTCCTCTGACGGGGGCGGGGCGACCCCTCGACGGGACGGCAGCCCCATGGTGCGGGCCTGACCGGTGGTGGTGTCCACGACGCCAACGATCTCCAGCACCGGATCCGTGGTCCGCACCACCGACAGGGTCTGACGTGACCGCTCATCGACGTCGATCATGGCACCGTTCGGGCTCGCGAACAGTTGCTGCGAGACGGTCGACAGCAGCTGGTTGGTCCGCACCGCGTCCGTCGCGACGCGGGCATCGAGCACATCGCCCGCCTCACCGAACAGCGAGCGGGCCTGCTCCTCCAGTTGCTGACGCGTCAGGCGGGTCTCGAGGACCGTCGTGATGATGCTGGCGACGGCCAGGGCGGCGAAGAAGGCGGCGAGCACCTTGGGCAGCAGCCCTGCCCGGGAGATCCATCGCTGCCGTAGGTTCACTGCTCGTCGATCCAGCCGTCCGCGACCTGCTGGACCCGAGCCATGGCCTCCGCAGGAGGCAAGCGGCCGGAGAGCGCAGCCTCGAGCCCGTCCCGGAAGGCCGTCGCCACCTCAGGGAAGGCGATCAACGGCATCACCTGCGCGTGTTCGAGCTGCGCCACGAAGGCCGCCAGATCCGGTGAGCTCGTGAACAGCGGATCGTCATATGCCGCACGCAGTGCGGGCAGACGTCCCTCCTGCTCGGTCAGCTCCAGCCCAACATCCAGCTCCGTGAGCGCCAGCATCAGCTCGAACGCCAGCTCACGTTGCTGCGCGCCCTCCGGGACGAACATGCTCGAACCACCCAGGACCGTCGCCGGAGCGGCGGGGTCCTCCTGCGGGAGCGGGAGCACCGCGATGTCGGCCACCTCGGCCTCGGTCTGTACGGCCCGGCGCGTGATCGGCAGGTCCCAGGAGCCGGACACGTGCAGGGCAGACCGCCCGTCCGCGAAGGACGCCACGGCATCCAAGGCAAGATCGACCGCCAGCGGTGGTGGGGCATCGCCGGCCTCGACGAGTGCGACCAGCCGTTCGAGGGCCTCGACGGTACGGGGATCGTCGAAGGTGAACCTCGGCAGGCCCCGGTCATCCAGCGCCGCCGTGCCATCACCGGCCAGCTCGAGCAGTTGTCCACCGGCGGCCACGACCCAGCCGTAGGCCGCCCAGCTGCTGGAGGTCACCACGATGGCATGCGCCGTCGCGTCGAGCGCGGCCAACGCAGCGACGTGCTGATCGAAGTCCTCGGACGCCGCCAGGTCGTCCTCGGTGAGCTCCGCCTGCCGGAGCAGCTCCCGGTTGGCCATCAGCACCAGCGCGTTGACATCCAGCGGCACGCCGTACCGGCGACCGTCCCAGGTGGCATCGAGCACGGCACCGGGCAGGTAATCCTGCGCACGCAGCTCCGCCTCCTCCCACAGATCGTCCACAGGTTGGGCCATCCCGGCAGCTGCAGCGGCGAAGGCGTGCCAGTGTGCGAGGTCGTAGGGCTGTCCGAGGTCGCCGGCCGCTTCCACGAGTTCGGGGATCTGGGAGAACGGCGAGCCATGGACCAGCACCCGCACATCCGCGTGCTCACGCTCGAAGGCGTCGATGACCTCGCCGACCAGTGGCGCCGAGGCCCAGTCATCGGCCATCACCACCCTGAGCGTCGTGGGTTCGCTGCTCATCGCCGCTCCGCTACAGGCGATCGCCACCAGGGCCAGGAGCCCGAGGACCCACCGCATCGCCACACCCTCCCGATCGTCGCGCAGCGGGACGCTCACACACTGTGGTCACACGACGCGGATGCGGATGGTATGCCAGCCCTCAGCACCGTTGGGCGCCGGTGGGGCCGGACCCCGCGCTTGGCGGACGCCGTCACCATCCACCGCGCGGACGAGGAGCCGGTGCTCTCCGGCGGCCAGGGGCACCTCGGCTCGCCACTGCACCCAGGTCGCAGCCGACAGCGGCGTCACCAGTTGCGCCGCCACCACCTCGAGGTCGCCAGCGGCGGTGCTGGTGCTGCCGGCGGTGCTGGTGCTGCCGGCGGTGCTGGTGCTGTCGGCGGTGCTGGTGCTGTCGGCGGTGTCGAAGAGTTCGGCGTCGCTCGTGTCACCGTCAGCCACCACGACCTCGACGCGGCTGATGCCCCTCGTCGGCGCCCATGCGACCCCGGCAACGACCACCGTCCCGGCGGCGACCTCACCACCGGCAGCGGGAACCTCGATCCGCGAACCGGTCTTGACCGGACCCTCCTTGGACCAGCCGCGCGGGACCCAGTAGCCATCGACACCATCCCACGCCGTCAACTCGATGTCCGCGAGCCACTTGGTCGCGGAGACGTAGCCGAACAGGCCCGGTACGACCAGCCGGGCCGGATAGCCGTGCTCCAACGGCAGGACGCGACCGTTCATGCCGACGGCGACGAGCGCATCCTCGGTTGCTGCGGCGACCTCCAACGGGAACCCCGCCGTGAAACCGTCGACCGATCGCGACAGGAGCTGCTCGGCGGCTGCCGTCGGCCGGACCTCCTCGAGGAGTTCCCGCAACGGCACACCGACCCACCGAGCGGTCCCGATCAGCGAGCCGCCGACCTCGTTGGACACACAGGCGATGGTCGCATCGACCTCCACCAGGTCTCGTGCGGTGAGTTCCTCATAGGTCAGGGTCAGTGGCCGCTCCACCGCTCCGCCGATCCGCAGGCGCCAGGAGGCGACGTCGGTGCGTGGCAACAGCACAGCGGTATCGATACGGAAGAAGTCCTCGATGGGCGTGAGTACCGGACTGACCTCCGGGATCGAGGACGCCAGGTCCTGGGCAGCGGTGACGGCAGGCAGCGGTCGCGCGGCGGTGGGAGCCGGCGCCGTCGGTGACGGTGTCGTGCCGGGCGGCGGACCGCTGCGGCGTGCGACCGCTGTCCCCGCGACGGACACCACCGAAGTCGCCACACCGAGGCGCAGGAAGGCACGTCGGTCGACCGGTGGGTCGGTGGGTGTCGGCGCGCCCGGCGACGACAGCCCGCGGTGCGCACCGAGGTAGCCCAGCAGCCGGAACAACAGCGTGCCCGACACCACCCCCGCCAGCAGGAGGGTGAGCAGAACCAGGGGGAACGCCGCCTCGGGTCGACTGAGGCTGGCGAGCAGCGCGAGGATGGCGACCGCGCTGAGCAGCGTCAGCGCACCGGGGAAGCTGCGCGCACCGATACGTCCCAGGAGTGCCCCCAGGAGAAGGGCGGTGACGATCGACAGTGCCAGGAGCACGACACGGTTCGCGTCGCCCAGCAACGCTATCGCCGCGGTGACCACCACCCCGGGCAGCGTGTCAACCACCACCTGACCGAGTGTGTCCAGGGGGGACGGCACGAGCGGGGTGAGCGTCGCCACGATCTCGGCCGTCGCGACACCGGCGGCACTGGCGAGCACCCCTGCGGTCGCGGAACCGCCGGGGATCGTCCCTTCGGCGGCGTCCGCGATGACCCCTGCGGTCCCGGAACCGCCGTCGGCGGCGGAGGAACCCTCTGGCGTTGAGGTGCCTCCCGCGCCCATCAGGTGCCCTTCATCGTGCCGGCTGCGTCCCTTTGCCTTCGGAACCGACCGGGGTCAGGACCACAGGATCCACCACGCCAGGGCGCCGGTAGCCACAACTCCCGCCAGGATCGCCACCGCCAGCGCAAGCAGCCACTGTGATCCGGTCACGGCACTCTCCCTCTCCTGCAACTTCGTCGTCGATCGTGGCCTCTCAGCGTAGTCACGCCTGCGCCGCATCCGATCCTCGGATGCTTGTCACTTCCGAGTGGGCCGTCTGCCCGCTACGACCTGTGCGGGAGTCGGACAACAGCTGACCCCCGGATGGGTGTGCTGCTGGTGTGCCGCCGGTGTGCCGCCGGGGGGCTGCCAGGGGGTGCGCGCACAGCAGGCCACTAGCGCACCTGTCGCACGCACGTTCGCCTTCAGGAGCTAACGCTTGCATTCGAACACCTGTTCGCCTACGATCGTGCCTGACGATAACATCGCATGGTCGGCGGGGTGAATGCCCCGGGGAGGAGGTGCAGTGGCAGCCAGCTCAACGCAACACCCCTGGCGGTCACGGCACGCCTGCGCCCGCCGGCCCGTGCTCGCCTCCTCGCCGGAGGGTCGCTACGACACCTCACCAGCGGGTGATGGTGCGTCGGGTGTGGACACAGACGGGGAGGTGGCGGCGGTCGGGCGTGTGTT
>LKMJ01000585.1_pt1 | contig 28630 bp, 25 predicted proteins | sample 643391 | NCBI WGS metagenome assembly LKMJ01 (sample SAMN04112250, study PRJNA286221) | soda lake metagenome | biome: soda lake; feature: Kulunda Steppe; material: water; isolation source: sample PL-Br10 brine of Picturesque Lake | place: Russia: Kulunda steppe | collected 2010-07 | reverse complement strand
TCGAGCACCTCGAGGCGCACCAGAAGCGCGGCCAGCGCGGCCTCGGCGGCGCGCGTTGCGCCGTCTGCGATCTTGACGGCCACGCCGAGTCCGAGGTCCGGCAAAATGGCGATATAGACGCCCTCCGCGCCGGTCTTGAACGCCGCGCGCCCGCCGGCCGCGCGCATCAGCTCGGTGCAGGCCCGCCCCTCGCCTGCGACCATCTCGGGATGCGCGGCCATCGCATCCACGAGCCGCGCCGCGGCGGCGCCGCGCGCACCGTCCTCGGGGCGCGCCGTCGCGAAGGCCGCCATCGCCCGCGCCAGCCCGTGCAGCGTCGTGGCGAAATTCGGCGCCGAGCAGCCATCGATCGCATGGCCGAGGCCCGCGGTCTGCGTCAACTCCTCGAAGGCGGCGCGCACGGCGCGCTGAACCGGATGATCGAGCGCGAGATAGTCCGGCCCGCCCCCAAGCTGGTGCGCGAGGGCCAGAAAGCCGGCATGCTTGCCCGAGCAGTTGTTGTGAATCTGCCCCGGCGCGCGGCCGGCGCGGATGAGCGCATCGCGCGCGGCACGGTCCGGGGGCTCATGTGCGCCGCAGCGCAGATCGGACTCGCCGAGGTCCATCTCGCCGAGCCAGCCCGCCACCGACTCGGTGTGCATCGCCGCCCCCTGATGCGAGGCGCAGGCGAGCGCGAGACGCGCATCGTCTAGCCCGTCCGCCGCGCCGCTCTCGACGAGCGGCAGCGCCTGGAGCATCTTGCACGACGAGCGCGGCCAGATCACAAGCTCGGGATCACCCCAGGCCGCGACGATCTCCCCGCGGGCATCGCAGATCACGGCATGTCCGCAATGCCGGCTCTCGAGGCGGTCGCCGCGCCGGATTTCGACCATCGGGATCGCCGTTGGCATTGCGTGCTCCTTACAAAATTTTACCATGCGCGGGCTTTCGCGCGGCCCCGGTTTCGCGCTATGACATGGCTATCGCGCCTCTCACGCGCCTGCCATCAAAAAAGGTGCGCCGATCGAATTTGCGGGTGGCGCGGTGAGGCATGGACGGCTGGAGGCTTTGAAACAGATGAGAGCATGGATCTTGCCCGCTGCGGGCCCGATGATCTCCGTGCTCCTGGCGCCGGGGGCGGCGGCACAGGAGTCGGACAATCGTGTCGCTGCGGAGACCGACTGGAGCGTGTTCGTCGAGGACGACCCGCGCGAATGCTGGGTCGTCTCGCAGCCGAGCGAAACCGTCAACACCCGCGACGGCAATGTCGTGGAGGTCAGGCGCGGCGACATCCTGCTGTTCGCCACCTACCGTCCCGAGCAGGGCGTCGAGGGCGAAATCTCCTTCACCGGCGGCTACCCGTTCGATCCCGACAGCACCGTGGAGGTCGAGATCGACGATGACAGCTTCGAGCTGTTCGTCGAGGATGACTGGGCCTGGCCGGCCTCGCAGGAAGACGACGCCGCGCTGATGGAGGCGATGCGCGGCGGCGCCGAGGCCGTGGTGACCGGCGTCTCGGGGCGCGGCACCCAGACCGAGGATACCTTCTCGCTGTTCGGCTTCACCGCCGCGACCGAGGAGGCCGAGCGCCGCTGCTCGGACTGACGGGGCTGTTCGCGCCCGCCATGATGCCTTATATGCCCGGCCACCAGAGCCGAGGAACAGCCCCATGGCCGACGCGCCGATCACCCAGGATCTCGTCACCCTCCCGCGCACCCTTCCGCAGGAGGGGCGTGCCAATCTGGTCGGGCTGACCCGGCCGCAGCTGCACGCCGCGTTGATCGCGGCGGGCACGCCGGAAAAACAGGCGAAGATGCGCACCGGGCAGGTCTGGCAGTGGCTCTATCACTGGGGGTTGCGCGACTTCGCGGCGATGACGAACCTCTCCAAGGCGTATCGCGCGCTCCTGGCCGAGCATTTCACCATCGAGGTGCCCGAGGTCGTCTCGCGCAGCGTCTCCGCCGACGGCACGCGCAAGTATCTGCTGCGCATCGCGGGCGGCCACGAGGTCGAGGCGGTCTATATCCCCGAGGACGGGCGCGGCACGCTGTGCATCTCCAGCCAGGTGGGCTGCACGCTGACCTGTTCGTTCTGTCACACCGGCACGCAGCGGCTTGTGCGCAATCTCACCCCCGGCGAGATCGTCGGGCAGGTGATGGTCGCGCGCGACGATCTCGGCGAGTGGCCCGAACGCGGGGCACCGCGCGTCGAGACGCGGCTGGTCTCCAACATCGTGCTGATGGGGATGGGCGAGCCGCTCTACAATTTCGAGAATGTCCGCGACGCGATGCAGGTGGTGATGGACAGCGAGGGGTTGAGCCTCTCGCGCCGGCGCATCACGCTGTCGACCTCCGGGATCGTGCCCGAGATCGCGCGCACCGCCGAGGAAATCGGCTGCCTGCTCGCGGTGAGCTTTCATGCCACCACTGACGATGTGCGCGACACGCTCGTCCCCATCAACCGCAAATGGAACATCGCAGCACTTCTGGAGGCGCTGCGCGCCTATCCGCGGCTGTCGAATTCGGAGCGCATCACCTTCGAGTACGTGATGCTCAAGGGCGTCAACGACTCCGACGCGGATGCGCGGCGGCTGGTGCAGCTGATCGCGGGCATCCCCGCCAAGATCAACCTGATCCCGTTCAACGAATGGCCCGGCGCGCCCTATGAGCGCTCCGACCCCGAGCGCATCGAGGCCTTCGCCGATATCGTGCACAAGGCCGGCTATGCCTCGCCGATCCGCACGCCGCGCGGCGAGGACATCATGGCCGCCTGCGGCCAGCTGAAATCCGCCTCCGAGCGCGCGCGCAAGGGCCGCCGCGCCGCGGCCGAGTAGCGTCGCTCAGCGCCCCGCATCCCAGGCGTCGATGATCGCCACGGCCTCGTCGGCGCTGTCGACGAAGCTGATCAGGTCGAGATCGGAGCGGCTGATCGTGCCCGCCTCGGCGATCGCCTCCCAGTTGATGATGCGCTGCCAGAACGCCGTGCCGAAGAGCAGGAAGGGCATGCGCTTCATGCGCCCGGTCTGGATCAGGGTGAGCGTCTCGAACAGCTCGTCGAGCGTGCCGAAGCCGCCCGGAAAGATCGCGATCGCCTTGGCGCGCATCAGAAAATGCATCTTTCGGATCGCGAAGTAGTGGAAATTGAAGCTCAGCTCGGGGGTGACATATTGGTTGGGCGCCTCCTCGCGCGGCAGCACGATGGAAAACCCCACCGAGTCGCCGCCCGCGTCATGCGCGCCGCGATTGCCCGCCTCCATCACGCCGGGGCCGCCGCCCGTGGCGACGACATTCTCGCGCCCGCCGCTTTGCAGACTGCGCTCGGTCATGCGTCGGGCGAAGTCGCGCGCGACGTCGTAATAGGCGGACAACTCGCCGAGCGTCGCGGTTGCCGCACCGGCCTTGTGGGCGGGCTCGGGGATGCGCGCGCCGCCGAACATCACGATCGTGGAGGTGATGCCGCGCTCGCTCATCAGAAGCTCGGTCTTGAGCAGCTCGAGCTGCAGCCGCACCGGGCGCAGATCCTCGCGCAGCAGGAACTCGTTATCCGCGAAGGCGAGCCGGTAGGCCGGCGAGCGGGTCTGCTCGGTTTCGGGCAGGCGCCGCGTCTCCTCGACATCCTCGACGACGTCGCGAAAACTGCTGTGGCGCTCGTGCTCGGTCATGCGGGTCTCCGTCGCGGCATTGAACCAGTTCTCCCTTGGGTCTATAGCCTCGCCGAGCCCGATGCCAGAGACGTTTGGAGGATGTGATGACCGACGCCGCGCTGCAGAATGCCATCGACGCCGCCTGGGAGGCGCGCGACAGCATCACCCCCGCAACCACCGGCGCGACCCGCGACGCCATCGAATCCACGCTCGATGCGCTGGACTCCGGAAAGCTTCGCGTGGCCGAGCCAGGCGCGGACGGGCAGTGGCAGGTCAATCAATGGGCCAAGAAGGCGGTGCTGCTGGGCTTTCGGCTCAAGGACATGGAGCCGCAATCGGGCGGGCCGCAGGGCGGCGGCTGGTGGGACAAGGTCGACTCCAAGTTCAAGGGCTGGGGGCCCGAGGACTGGAAGGCGGCCGGGTTTCGCGCCGTGCCCAACTGCGTGGTGCGCCGCTCGGCCTATATCGCGCCGGGCGTCGTGCTGATGCCGAGCTTCGTCAATCTCGGCGCCCATGTCGGGGCGGGCACGATGGTCGATACCTGGGCGACGGTGGGCTCCTGCGCGCAGATCGGCGAGAATGTGCACCTGTCGGGCGGCGTGGGCATCGGCGGCGTGCTCGAGCCGATGCAGGCCAACCCCACCATCATCGAGGATGGCTGCTTCATCGGGGCGCGCTCCGAGGTGGTCGAGGGCGTCATCGTGCGCGAAGGCGCGGTGCTCGGCATGGGGGTCTATCTCGGCCAGTCCACCAAGATCGTCGATCGCGAGACCGGCAAGGTCCATATCGGCGAGGTGCCGGCGGGCGCGGTCGTGGTGTCGGGCTCGATGCCGTCCACGGGCGGGGTGAACCTCTACTGCGCCGTGATCGTCAAGAAGGTCGACGCGAAGACCCGCGCGAAGGTCTCGATCAACGAACTCCTGCGCGACTGATCCTGTGGCCGGGGCGGTCTATACCCTGCTTGTCGAGGTCGGGCGCAAGGCGGGCGACGGGCTGCCGAAGGGCGCCTCGGGCGCCGCACTCCTGTGCTATGCGGCCGGGCGCGACGAGGGCGAAGCGGTGCGCGAGACCGTCGCGGTGCTCAAGCAGTCCGACCTCGCGCCGCTCGACGTGACCGGCTACGGCACGCTTGAGGAGCGCCTTGCCGAGGGGGCCGAGATCGACGAGGATGAGCGCGCCCTGATGCGGCGCGCGGCCGAGGAAAACGCCGTTATCGTCGCGCAGGTCACTCCCTTTGAAAGCTGAGGATCCATGTCCGAAACCGATCCGGTCGCGCTGACCGCCGACCTCATCCGCTGCCCCTCCGTCACGCCCAAGGAAGCGGGCGCGCTGCAACTGCTGGAGGGTCTGCTCTCCGAGGCCGGCTTCGAGTGCCACCGCACCGACCGCGAGGGCGTGCCCAATCTCTTCGCGCGCTGGGGGCCGAAGGGCCATGCGCGCAGCTTCGGCTTCAACGGTCACACAGATGTCGTGCCGGTGGGCAGCCGCTCGGCCTGGTCCGTGGATCCCTTCGGCGCCGAGACGCGCGACGGCATGCTCTGGGGGCGCGGGGCGACGGACATGAAATCGGGCGTGGCCGCCTTCGTGGCCGCCGCGATCGATTTCGTGCGCGACACACCGCCCGACGGCGCCGTGATCCTCGCCATCACCGGCGACGAGGAGGGCGCGGCCGAGCACGGCACCGCCGCGATCCTCGACTGGATGGCGGAGAACGGCGAGGCGATGAGCGCGTGCATCGTCGGCGAGCCGACCTGCCCCGAGCGCATGGGCGACATGATCAAGATCGGCCGGCGCGGCTCGCTCACCGCACGCATCACCGCCGAAGGGCTGCAGGGCCACACGGCCTATCCGCACCGCGCGCGCAACCCGCTGCATGCGATGGTGCGGCTGATGGACCGGCTCGCGAGCCACGAGCTCGATACCGGGACCGAGCATTTCGACCCCTCCACCCTCGCCATCAGCTCCATCGACACGGGCAATCCGGTCAGCAACGTGATCCCGGCGCGCACCGCGGCGGTGGTCAATATCCGCTTCAACGACCGCCACGATGCCGCGAGCCTGACCGGCTGGCTGACCGCGCAGGCGCAGGACGTCGCCGACGCCACCGGCGTGCGCATCACCGTCGAGCCGCGCCCGGGCAGCGAGAGCTTCATCACGCCGCCGGGGCCGCTTTCCGACACCGTCGCGCAGGCGGTCTCGGCGGAGACGGGCGTGGAGCCGGCACTCTCCACCTCGGGCGGCACCTCGGATGCGCGGATGATCAAGGATCACTGCCCGGTGGTGGAGTTCGGCCTCGTGGGCGAGACCATGCACCAGGTCGATGAACGGGTGGACCCGGAGCAGATCGCGACGCTGCGCCGTGTGTATCTGCGCGTGCTGCGCGACTATTTCGGAACAAGCAGCGGCGCGTGAGTGCGCGCCGGGCACGGCGCGCCGGGCGATTCGGGCGATGACGCGGCCGCGGCCGCGTGATAGGGGCGCGCCATGACCAAGATGCCCTCCAAGGACGAGCTGCGCGACTGGATCGCCGACAACCCGGCGCAGGCCTCGAAACGCGACATCGCCCGGGCCTTCGGGATCAAGGGGTCGGGCCGGGTCGAGCTCAAGCGGCTGCTGCACGAGCTCGAATCCGAGGGCCTCATCGAGCGTCGGCGCAAGACCTATCGGGACCCGGAGCGGCTGCCGCCGGTGACAGTGCTGACCGTTTCGGCGCCGGACGCGGATGGCGATCTGTTCGCCAAACCCATGGAATGGCAGGGCGACGGGCCGCCGCCGCGGGTGCTCCTGGTGGCGCGGCGCAGTGACCCGGCGCTCGGCGCGGGGGACCGCATCCTCGCCCGGCTGACCGAGACGCGCGGCGCCGATCACGCCTATGAGGCGCGGCTGATCCGCAAGATCGGCACCAATCCGCGCCGCATCCTCGGCGTGTTCCGCCGCGAGGCCGAGGGCGGGCGGATCATGCCCGTGGACAAGGGCGCCGACCGCGAGTGGCGCGTGGCCGCCGGGGCCGATCACGGCGCGCGCGACGGTGAGCTGGTCGAGGCCGAATCCGCCGGCCCGCGCAGCCGCATGGGCGCGCCGCGCGCGCGCGTCGTCGAGCGGCTCGGCGACCCCTCCGCGCCGAAGGCCGTCTCGCTCATCGCGATCCATCAGCACGGCATCCCGGATGCCTTCCCCGACTCCGTGATCGGCGAGGCCGACGCGATGGCCCCCGCAGACGCCGAGGGGCGCGAGGATCTCACCGAGCTGCCGCTCATCACGATCGACCCGTCCGACGCGCGTGACCATGACGATGCCGTGCACGCCCATGCCGACACCGACCCCGCCAATCCGGGCGGGCATGTCGTCTGGGTCGCGATCGCGGATGTCGCGCATTACGTCCGGCCGGGTTCCGAGCTGGACCGCGAGGCGTATCGGCGCGGCAACTCGACCTATTTCCCCGACCGCGTCGTGCCGATGCTGCCCGACCGGCTGTCCGCGGATCTGTGCTCGCTGCATGAGGGGGTCGAGCGGCCCTGCATCGCCGTGCGCATGACGCTCGATGCGCAGGGCGAGAAGATCGCGCATCGCTTCACCCGCGGCTGGATGCGCTCGCGCGCGTCGCTGACCTACACGCAGGTCCAGGCGGCCGAGGACGGCACCCCCACCGAGCCCGCCGCGGCGCTGGCCGAGCCGGTGATCGCCCCGCTGTATGCCGCCTGGCGCGCCGCCCATGCGGCGCGCATGCGCCGCGGGCCGCTCGACATCGATCTGCCGGAGCGCCGGATCGTGCTCGGCGATGATGGCCGCGTCGAGTCCGTCGCCATCAAGGAGCGGCGCGACGCGCACCGGCTCATCGAGGAGTTCATGGTGCTCGCCAATGTGGCCGCGGCGGAGGAGCTCAACCGCCTGCGCCGGCCGCTCCTGTTTCGGGTCCATGAGGAACCGAGCCCCGAGAAGCTCGAGGCGCTGCGCGAGGTGGCGCAGGCATCGGGCTTCACGCTGGCCAAGGGGCAGGTCCTCCAGACCCGGCATCTCAACCAGCTTCTCGCGCAATCGGAGGGCACCGCTCATGACGAGCTGATCAACATGTCGACCCTGCGCTCGATGACGCAGGCCTATTACACGCCGGAGAATTACGGCCATTTCGGCCTCGCGCTGCGCAACTACGCGCATTTCACCTCGCCGATCCGGCGCTACGCGGACCTGATCGTGCATCGCGCGCTGGTGACGGCGCATGGCTGGGGCGAGGACGGGCTCAGCACCGACGACATGGACCGGCTGCGCGAGACCGCGCAGCACATCTCCGAGACCGAGCGCCGCTCGATGACGGCCGAGCGCGACACCGCCGACCGCTACCTGGCCGCTTTCCTGTCGGATCGGGTGGGCAACGAATTCGCCGGGCGGGTGTCGGGTGTCACGCGCTTCGGTGTCTTCGTACGCCTCGAGGAGACGGGGGCCGACGGGCTGATCCCGATCCGCACGCTGGGCCGCGAGTATTTTCATTTCAACGCCGAAGAGCAGACCCTGATGGGCGCGGAGAGCGGGCTGACCATCGCGGTCGGGAGTGCGGTTCTCGTCCGGCTCGCCGAGACCGTTCCGGTCACCGGGGGATTGACGCTCGAGCTGCTCCAAATGGATGGCGAGGCGATTCGGAGCGTCGGCCGCGCGAAGCCGCGCAAGGCCGGCGGGCGCCCCGGCTCCGGCGCCAAGGCCCGCCGCGCGAAGCTGCGCCGGGCCGGCGACCGCGACCGAAACCGCTGAGCCAAGGTCGCGGCACCGCCAGAGCGCGTCGCATGCTCAAAGAGCGCAAAACCGGTCCCCACTTTTGCGCAGCATGCTCGAGATGCGCCATCGGGCCGGTCAGCGGCGCCCGGCGATCAGCTCCGCGGCCTTTTCCGCGATCATCAGCGTGGGCGCATTGGTGTTGCCGCTGGTGATCGTCGGCATCACCGAGGCATCCGCCACCCGCAGCCCGGCGACGCCGCGCACGCGCAGCTGCGGATCGACGACCGAGCCGGGGTCGGCGTCCATGCGCGCGGTGCCGACCGGGTGAAAGATGGTGGTGCCGATGCGCCCGGCCGCCGCGGCGAGGTCGTCATCGGTCTCGACATCGGGGCCGGGGCGGAACTCCTCGGGGCTGTACGGCGCCATCGGTTCTGCGGCCATGATTCGCCGGGTCAGCCGGATCGCGCGCGCCGCGACGCGCCGGTCGCCCTCGGTGGACAGGTAGTTGGGCGCGATCTCGGGGTGGTCGGCCGGGTCGGGGCTGGTGATACGCACATGGCCGCGGCTTTCGGGGCGCAGCGGGCACACGCTCGCGGTGATGGCGTCGAAATCGTGCAGCGGCTCGCCGAAGGCATCGAGGCTGAGCGGCTGGACGTGGTATTCGAGATCGGCGGTGGCCACGTCCGGCGAGGAGCGCGCGAAGGCGCCGAGCTGCGACGGCGCCATCGACATCGGCCCCGACCGCTTGAGCACGTATTCGAGCCCGATCCGCGCCTTGCCCAGAAGCGAATTCGCCATCGTGTTCAGCGTCTTGGTCCCCTGCACCTTGTAGGCGCAGCGGATCTGGAGGTGATCCTGAAGATTGTCGCCCACCGGCGCCTCGCGCTGCACCGGGATTTCCATCTGCTGCAGGAGCGCACCGGGCCCGATCCCCGAAAGCTGCAGGAGCTGCGGCGTGCCGATCGCGCCGGCGCACAGGATCACCTCGGCGCGCGCGCGCGCTTCGTGCAGCGCGCCGTCCTTGCGGTAGCGCACCCCGACGGCGCGGCCTTCGTCGATGATGACGCTCTCGCTCTGCGCGCCGGTGAGCACGCGCAGCGTGTCGCGCCCGCGCACCGGGCGCAGGAACCCCTTGGACGCGTTCCAGCGCCAGCCGCCGCGCTGATTGACCTTGAAGTAGCTCACCCCCTCATTGTCGCCGGTGTTGAAATCCTCGACCTGCGGGATGCCCTCGGCCTCGGCGGCGCGGGCGAAATCGTCGAGCACCGGCCAGCTCAGCCGCTGCTTCTCCACCCGCCACTCGCCGCCGGCGCCATGCGCCGCATCGGCGCCGCCGAAGTAATCCTCATGGCGCTTGAACAGCGGCAGCACATCGTCCCAGCCCCAGCCGGTGCAGCCCATCTGCGCCCAGCCGTCGTAATCGGCCGCCTGCCCGCGCATGTAGATCATGCCGTTGATCGAAGAGCACCCGCCGAGCACCCGCCCGCGCGGATAGCCGAGGCTGCGCCCGCCCAGCCCCGGCTCCGCGCGGGTGCGAAAGCCCCAGTCGGTACGCGGATTGCCGATGCAGTAGAGATACCCCATCGGGATATGCACCCAGATATAGTCGTCCTTGCCGCCCGCTTCGAGCAGCAGGACCCGCGCATCCGCGCTGAGCCGGTTGGCCAGCAGGCAGCCTGCCGTGCCCGCCCCGACGATGATGTAGTCGAACTGATCCATGCGCCTCCCCGTCGGGACACCCTAGGACGCCCCGGCGCAGGCGCGCAACGTCTGCGGCCGGGCAATTGCAAAGACGGCGAAAAATCGGATAGGGTGCCGTCGGAACCGAGTGCGATCCGCGAGGGTTTACAGGTTTCAAGAATTGACTCCGCGCGTTGTTCGGGTCCAGTCCGGGCGTGACCGTTGGGGTGACATGATGGCACGGGAGCGTATCGTCGCGCGCCGGGTTGAAGCTCAAGATGCAAGGGAGAACTTCGCAATGAAAAAGACCATAATCCTGTCCTGCGCCGCGGTGCTCGGTCTCGCGGCCTGCAACACGCCGCCGGGCGCGACCGGTGACCGCTTCACCACCTCCGAGGCCGGCCAGGCGATGACCGTGAGCGACAATTGCCAGGTCACCAGCGCGCGCTGGGTCGAACTCGTCGATGACAGCGCGGCGGCCGATCGCCGCGCCACCACCGGCCAGGTCGCCGGCGGCGCCACCGGCGCCATCCTCGGCGGCGCGCTCGGCAGCCAGGTCGGCGGCGGTTCGGGCCAGCGGATCGCGACGGCGCTCGGCGCGATCGGCGGCGGGCTGACCGGCGCGGCGGCGGCGGACCGCATCGACGACTCGCAGCGCACGAGCCTCGGCGTTGAATACACCGCGACAGTCGATGGCGAGCGCACCGTGATCGTGCAGGCCACCGACCCGGATGCCGAGCCGGTCCAGCCCGGCCAGAGCTGCCGGGTGATCCAGCGCGGAAACGAGGTGCGCCTGCAGCGCGCCTGATCCGGGCGGGATCCGGGAAACCGGCGCCGCGGCCGCAAGGCCGCGGCGCTTCTCATTCCGCCATCGGGCTCGACAGGGCCGCCGATCGGCGCGATCAATGAACGCGGGCCACCGCGAGGGAGACACTGCATGAATCGAATCATCTGGATCGTGGGGCTCGTCGTGATCGTGCTGTTCGTGCTGAGCCTGCTCGGGCTGCGCTGAACGCCCCCGTGAGCGGCTGCGGCGATGGACTCGGCGGCAGGCTTGGCCTATCCCTCCGGTGATGGCTGGCCAACCCGACAACAAGAACTACCGCGTGATCGCCGAGAACCGCCGCGCGCGCTTCGATTATCACATCGAAGAGGATATCGAGTGCGGCATCATGCTCGTGGGGTCGGAGGTCAAGTCGCTGCGCGAGGGGCAGGCGAACATCGCCGAAAGCTACGCCTCGGTCGAAAACGGCGAGCTGTGGCTCATCAACGGCTACATCGCCCCCTACAAGCAGGCCAAGACCTTCGGCCATGAACCCCGCCGTCACCGCAAGCTGCTCGCCAACAAGCGCGAGATTGCCCGGATGTGGGCGGCGACCTCCAGGAAGGGCATGACGCTGGTGCCGCTGGTGCTCTATTTCAACCATCGCGGCATCGCCAAGATCAAGATCGCCATCGCCAAGGGCAAGCGGGTCGCCGACAAGCGCGCCACCGAGGCCAAGCGCGACTGGAACCGCCAGAAACAGCGCCTGCTCAAGGAACATGGCTGAGCGGCGGGCTTGCCAGCGCCGCGTCGGGGCGATAATTCCGGAAGGGACCGACAGGAGGCGCAACCGTGGCACAGGATGACCCCGCAACGCTCGTCTCGACCGAATGGCTCGCGGCGCATCTCGACGACCCCGATTTGCGGGTGCTCGACGCCTCCTGGTATCTTCCAACGATGAACCGCGATGCGCTTGCCGAATACGAGGCCGGGCACATCCCCGGCGCGCGATTCTTCGATATCGACGACATCTCCGATCACCGCTCCGAGCTGCCGCACATGGCGCCGCCGCCGGAGAAATTCATCAGCCGCATGCGCGCCATGGGCGTGGGCGACGGGCATCAGATCGTCGTCTATGACGGGATGGGGATATTTTCGGCGGCACGGGTCTGGTGGCTGTTCAGGCTGATGGGCAAGACCGGCGTCGCGGTGCTCGACGGCGGCTTTCCCAAATGGCAGGCGGAGGGGCGCGAGGTCGAGGATCTCGCACCCATGATGCGTGACCGTCACATCACCGTTCAGCGTCAGGCCCACATGATCAAGGATGTCACCCAGGTCGCCGCGGCGACCAAGCTCGGCGACTGGCAGATCGTCGATGCCCGGTCGCCGGAACGCTTCGCCGGCGCGACGCCCGAGCCGCGCGAGGGGCTGCGCGCCGGGCACATTCCGGGATCGGTCAACCTGCCCTTCACCGAGCTGCTCGCCGAGGACCGTACCATGAAGCCGCCCGAGGCGTTGCGCGCGGCCTTCGAAGGCGCCGGCGTGGCGCTCGACAAGCCGGTGATCACGAGTTGCGGCTCGGGTGTGACCGCGGCGGTGCTCAACCTCGCGCTGGAGCGGCTCGGCCATCCCCGGCACGCGCTCTATGACGGCTCCTGGGCGGAGTGGGGCATGTATGGCGATCTCAAGGCGGGGTCGTGATGACGCCGGCGCAACCGGCCGGCAGCACCGTCACCTACCGCGTCACGCGCCTCGCGATGACGTCGCGGCCCGGCTATGGCTATCCGCCGCACCCGACCGGGGCGCCGGCCACCCTGCTGCGCGCCGAGGCGCCGCCGCTGTGGTATTTCCTTTCGCTCTACGACACCGTCGGGCGCGATTATGCCTGGGATGAAATGCACGCTGTCGAGCTCGCCACCACCCGGGCCTGGCTCGATGATGCCGCGGTCGAGATGTGGACGTTGTTGCGCCATGGCTGGCCGCATGGCTTCTTCGTGCTCGATGCGCGCGCCTCGCGCGAGACAGAACTGTCCTATTTCGGGCTGGTGCCGCAGGCGATCGGCCAGGGACTCGGGAATTTCCTGATGCGCACCGCGATCCTGACGGCGTGGGACCGGCCGGGGCTGGAGCGGCTCGCGGTGCAGACCTGCTCGCTCGATCATCCGCGGGCGCTGGCCGCTTATCAAAAGAACGGCTTCGAGGTCGAGGACCAGTTCACCCGCAGCCGCACCCTCCTGCGCGATCACGACCCCGCACAGGCCCCCGACTAGGACCGCCGCCATGCTGCACGCGCTCGGTTCGGCGACGCCGGACCCCATCATCCGGCTCATGCATGCCTTCGCCGCCGATCCGCGCCCCGACAGGATCGATCTCGGCGTCGGGATGTATCGCGACGAGGCCGGGGGCACGCCCGTGATGGCGGCGGTGCACGCGGCCGAACTGCGGGTGCTGGCCGCGCAGGAGACGAAGGGGTATCTCGGGCTCGCGGGCGATCCGGCGTTCCATGCCGCGATGCGCGATCTGCTGCTGGGCGAGGCCGCATCAGTTGAGCGGGTCGCGGCGGCGGGGACGCCGGGCGGGACCGGGGCTCTGCGCCAGGCGCTCGAGCTGGTGCGCCGCGCCAATCCCGGTGCGCGGGTGTGGATGAGCGCGCCGACATGGCCCAATCATCCCGCCTTGGTGCGCGCTGCCGGGCTCGAAGCGGTGCAGTACCGCTACTATGACGCGGAGTCGGGCGGCATCGACCGCGCCGGAATGCGCGCCGATCTCGAGGGCGCGGCGCCGGGCGACGTGGTGCTCCTGCATGGCTGCTGTCACAACCCGACCGGGGCGGATCTCACCCAAGGGGACTGGTCCGATCTGGCCGTTCTGCTGGACCGGCGCGGCGCGGTGCCGCTTATCGACATGGCGTATCTGGGCTTTGCCGAGGGGCCGCAGGCGGATGCGGCGGGGTTGCGGCTGCTCGCGGCGGCCCTGCCCGAGGTGCTGATCGCGGCGAGCGGATCGAAGAGCTTCGGGCTTTACCGCGAGCGGGTGGGCTGCGTGCTTGCGGTCTGCGCGGATGCGGGAATCCGCGAGCGCGCCGCGGCGATGCTCGCGACGATCAACCGCGAGAGCTATGCCTTCCCGCCCGATCACGGCGCGCGGGTGGTCACGACGGTCCTCGCGGATGCCGATCTGCACGCGCAATGGGCGGCGGAACTCGAGGCGATGCGGCTGCGGCTCGCGCGGCTGCGTGCCGCGCTCGCCGATGCGCTGCGCGACGCGTCCGGGTCGGACCGGTTCGGCTGCCTCAAGGCGCAGCGCGGGATGTTCTCGCTCATCGGGGCGGACCCGGCGCAGGTGGAGCGGCTGAGAGCCGAGCACGGCGTCTACCTGATCGGCGACGGGCGGATCAATGTCGCCGGGCTCGGCGAGGCGGCGATCCCGGGGGTCGCCCGCGCCATCGCCGCCGAGCTGGCCTGAGCGCATGTTGCGCAAGAGTGGGGACCGACTTTGCGCTCTTTGAGCATGCGATTCAAGAGGTTAAAGGGGTGCGCGTGAGTGCGAATGAACGCGACGCGCTCGAGCGCATGAAAAGGCCGGGCCCCGAAGGGCCCGGCCCGTTTGCGACCTGCCGCGATCAGGCCCTGGTGAAGTCCGGATAGGCCTCCATGCCGAGCTCGCTCGTGTCGAGGCCGGCGATCTCCGCCTCCTCGTCGACCCGGATGCCCACCGTGAACTTCAGGATCATCCAGACGATCGCCGAGGCACCGGCCATGAAGGCGCCGATCGCGAGGATGCCGATGAGCTGGCTGACGATGTTCGCGTCCGAATTCGACAGCACCACCGCGAGCGTGCCCCAAATCCCCGCAAAGAGGTGGACCGGAATCGCGCCGACCACGTCGTCGATCTTGAGCTTGTCGAGCATCGGCACGGTGAAGACCACGATCACGCCGCCCACGGCGCCAATGATCGTCGCAAGGCCCAGCCCCGGCTCGAGCGGCTCCGCCGTGATCGAGACCAGCCCCGCGAGCGCGCCGTTGAGTACCATGGTCAGGTCCGCCTTGCCGAACATGAAATGGCTCATGACCAGCGCCGCGACGGCCCCGCCGGCAGCGGCGGTGTTGGTGTTGGCGAAGATGCGGCTGACATTGGCAACAGCGTCCACGGTGCCCAGCGCGAGCTCGGAGCCGCCGTTGAAGCCGAACCAGCCCAGCCAAAGGATGAACACGCCGAGCGTCGAGAGCGCGAGGTTGGAGCCCGGGATCGGGTTGACCTTGCCGTCCTTGTACTTGCCGGCCCGCGCGCCGAGGATGATCACCCCGGTGAGCGCCGCCCAGCCGCCGGCCGAATGCACGATCGACGAGCCCGCGAAATCGGAAAAGCCGATCCCGTCGAGCCAGCCCTCGCCCCAGGACCACGACGCCTGAATCGGATAGATCAGGCCGGTCAGGACCACGACGAAGGCCAGGAACGGCCACAGCTTGATGCGCTCGGCCACCGCCCCCGACACGATCGAGGCCGTCGCCGCGCAGAACATCAGCTGAAAGAAGAAGTCCGAGCCCACCGAGGCATACTCGATATCTTCGATCGCGTCGAAGCTCACCCCGACGGGTTCGAGCACGGTCAGCAGCGGCATCCCGAGCCAGCCATCGATGATCCAGCCGTCGCCCGGATACATGATCATGAAGCCGACGACGAAATAGGCGATCGCGGCGAGCGAGAACAGCGCGATGTTCTTGGTCAGCTGCATCGTGGTGTTCTTGGCGCGGACCATGCCCGCCTCGAGCATGCAGAAACCTGCCGCCATGAAGAACACGAGAAAGCCGCCGATCAGGAACAGCAGCGTGTTGAAGATGAACACCATCTCGGTGCTCAGCGTCTCGACGGATTCGGCGAGGCCGTTCTCGTCCTGCCCCAGGGCGAGCGACGGCATGAGCGCCGCGGCAACCGCCACGGATAGGAGTCCGGTGCGTTTCATCTGATACCTCTCGTTACGGATCACGCGGCGCGTCAAAGCGCGTCGTCGTCGGTTTCGCCGGTGCGCACGCGCAACGCATGCGCGAGCTCGAGCACGAAGATCTTGCCGTCGCCGATCTTGTCGGTCCGGGCGGCCTTGCTGATCGCGTCGACGACCTGGTCGGCCATGGCGTCGCTGACGCCGATCTCGAGCCGGACCTTGGGCACGAAATTCACGGCGTATTCGGCTCCGCGATAGATTTCGGTATGACCCGACTGGGATCCGAAGCCCTTTATCTCGGTGACCATCATGCCGCGCACGCCGACGGCGGTGAGCGCCTCGCGCACCTCCTCGAGCTTGAACGGCTTGATTGCTGCGATGATGAGTTTCACGTCACTGACCTCTTGCTGGGCGGGGACGGCTGCGCCCCTGATCGCCCCTCCACCAAGCCGCAGCGCAAGACCCGCGCACAACGATCACGATCCCTCGATGCGGCAGCGCGGCAAGAAATCCGCACAATATTTGCACAGAATCGGATAGCTGCCCGATTCGCAGGCGGTTCGAAAAATCGCCTCGCGCCGTCCCGGCGGGGTCAACATCGGCGCGCAGACGCGCTATGATGGCCCAAACAAACGTCATAATGAACGATCAGACCAACGAGCAGACAGGTTCATGAAGCAAAAAAGCGGCAAGACCACGCCCCAGCTGCGCGGGCGATCAGGCGCGCAGCGCAAGGCGCCGGCGCGCAAGCCGGCGCGCCGCATGCGCGGCCGGGCCGGCGCGGGGCTGATGTCGCGCGTCCTGCGCGGGGTGATGCGGCTTGTCTGGGGGGTGAGCTGGCGGATCGTGGCGGTGATCGCGCTGCTGGTGGCGGGCACGACGATCTATCATTACGCCTCGCTGCCGCCCAAGGGTGAGTTGCTCGATGCGCGCGCGCGGGGGTCGGTGACGCTCCTAGATGCCGCCGACTCGGTCTATGCTTGGCGCGGAGAGACCTTCGGCGGCCAGATCAACGCTGCCGACGTCTCGCCCCATCTTCGCAACGCCATCATCGCCGTGGAGGATCGACGCTTCTACAGCCATTTCGGCATCAGCCCGCGCGGCATCGCCAGCGCGGTGAGCATCAATCTCTCGCAGGGGCGTGGGCCGTTCTCCGGCCATGGCGGCTCGACGATCACGCAACAGCTCGCCAAGCTGCTCTGTCTCGGCCGCAGCTACGACTCCCGCGAATGGGACAGCGAGGCGGCCTATGAGCGCGACTGCCGCCGCACGACGCTGTGGCGCAAGATCCAGGAGGTGCCCTACGCCTTCGCGCTGGAGGCGAAATACCCCAAGGACGACCTGCTGACGATCTATCTCAACCGCGCCTATCTGGGCGCCGGGGCGCGCGGCTTCGAGGGCGCCGCGCAGCGTTACTTCGGCAAGAGCGCCAATGTCGTGCGTCCCGCCGAGGCGGCGATGCTGGCCGGGCTGCTCGTCGCACCGTCGCATTACGCCCCGACCCGCAACCTCGCCGGGGCCCAGGCGCGGGCGCGGATCATCATAGACCTGATGGAGGAGCAGGGCTATCTGAGCGGTGCCGAGGCTCAGGAGGCGCGCGACAACCCCGCGCAGCTGTCGCAGGCCGCCGAGGCGCGCGCCGGCGGTCATTTCGCCGACTGGGTGATGTCGGAGGCGCCGTCCTTTCTGTCCCGCACCACGACCGAGGACGTGATCCTTCACACCACCCTCGATCAGCGCATCCAGAGCGCCGCGGAGGAGGCGCTCGACAGCGTCTTCGCCGAGCGCGTGCGCGAAGGGTCCCTGGCGCAGGCGGCGGTCGTCGTGATGTCGGCCGATGGCGCGGTCCGCGCCATGGTCGGCGGGCGCGATCAGCGCGACGGCGGTGCCTTCAACCGCGCCGCCCAGGCCCGGCGCCAGACCGGCTCGGCCTTCAAGCCCTTCGTCTTCGCGACGGCCTTCGAGCTTGGCCACGAGCCGCATCACACCGTCGAGGACGCGCCCTACACGCTGCACATCCCCGGCTCGGGCGACTGGTCGCCGCGCAATTACTCGGGCCGTCACGAGGGGCTGGTCACCCTGACGGAGGCGTTCGCGCAATCGCTCAACGTGCCGGCCGTGAAGGTGTCCGAGGCGATGGGGCGCGATCTGGTGCGACAGGTCGCGAACGGGTTCGGGCTGAGCGGCGAGCTCGCCGAGGGGCCGGCGCTCGCGCTCGGGGCGTCGGAGGCGTCGCTGCTCGAGATGACGGGGGCCTATGCGGGGATTCTCAACGGCGGAAGCTCCGTGCGGCCCTTCGGCCTGCGCGAGTTGCGGCTCGCCGGCGACGACGAGTCGCTCATGGGGCTGGCGGGCGGGATCGGCGAGCGTGTGCTCATGCCCGAATCGGCGCACAAGCTGACCTACATGATGCATCAGGTCATCGAGAGCGGCACCGGCGGACGGGCGCGCCTGCCCGGACGCGAGGCCGCCGGCAAGACCGGCACCACCCAGGCCGCGCGCGATGCGTGGTTCATCGGCTTTACCGCGGACTACGTCGCCGGGGTCTGGATGGGCTATGACGACAACACGCCGCTGACCGGCGTGACCGGCGGGGGGTTGCCGGCCGATATCTGGCGCGAGGTGATGGTCCGTGTCCACCGCGACCTGCCGGCGCGCGAGCTGCCGATGACCCGGCCGGAGGAGCGCCGCCCCCTCGCCGAAGCGCCGAGGCCGGAAGCCCCGGGGCCCGAAGCGACGCAGTCCAGCCCGCCGCGGCCCGATGCCCGGGCGAGCGAGTCGCGCTCGACCGGCGTGCGCTCGGCCGCCGAGGAGGTGTTGCGCGACGTCCTCGGGATCTTCAGGAGTTCGAACTAGGCGCACCTCCCGTTCATCCGCAGTCGCGCACCACCCGCGATTGACAAGCCACGGCGATGCACCAGCGGGGGGAAGACCGGCACAGGGCAGACGCCCTGACCGCTTCGGCACGTTGGTTCGAGAATACTGGTGCGGTCGAGAAGACTCGAACTTCCACGGGGAGTTAACCCCACAGCGACCTCAACGCTGCGCGTCTACCAATTCCGCCACGACCGCACGTGACGCCGCCGATCTAGCGAGTCGCGGCGCCGATGTGAAGGGGGGATCGCGACTTTTCGCGCGGGTGACCGGGCGCGGGCGCTCTGGTCAGGGCACTCGCGCGGCGATAGATGTGGCGGTATGGATCGGGGGCGGCGCATGGAACCGGTGGAGTGGCACATCATCGAGGGGCTCGCGCCCTATCGCGCGACGGTGGCGGCGATGGAAGCGCGCGCGGCCGCGATCGCGGCGGGCGAGGCGCCCGAGGCGATCTGGCTGCTCGAGCATCCACCGCTCTACACGGCGGGGACAAGCGCGCGCCCGGGCGATCTGCGCGATCCGGGCCGCTTCGAGGTCCACAGCGTCGGCCGCGGCGGGCAATACACCTATCACGGCCCCGGCCAGCGCGTCGTCTATGCGATGCTGCATCTCGACCGGCATGGCCGCGATCTGCGCCGCTTCGTGGCCCGGCTCGAGGATTGGGTCATCGCGACCCTGGGCCGGTTCAACGTCACCGGCGAGCGGCGCACGGACCGGGTCGGGGTGTGGGTGACGCGCCCGGAGAAACCGCCGCTTGCGGGCGGCGCGCCTCGCGAGGACAAGATCGCCGCGATCGGTATCCGCCTGCGCCGCCGGGTCAGCTTTCACGGCCTCGCGATCAATGTCGAGCCAGACCTGTCGCATTATGACGGCATCGTGCCCTGCGGCATCGCCGGTCACGGGGTGACGAGCCTCGTGGATCTGGGGCTGCCGGTGACCATGCCCGATCTCGACACCGCGCTGCGCGCGGAATTCGAGGCCGGATTCGCGCCCACACGCAGCAGCGCGGCGGTCGCGTCCTTCTGACGCACGCGCCGCACGGCGCGATTTTTCCGCCCCTGCGGCACTGTCGTACATTGCCCGCGGCGCGATCACCTTCTAGAAAGCCGTGGACGCCGGGCGCGATCCGGCCACGTGAAAGACTTGCAACGGGAGCAGCGCATGGCCGACGCAGCCGCACACGGGCACGAAGACACGCGGAGTTTCTTCACCCGCTGGTTCATGTCGACGAACCACAAGGACATCGGCATCCTGTATCTGTTTACTGCCGGCATCGTCGGGTTCATCGCTGTGGCCTTCACGGTCTACATGCGTCTGGAGCTGATGACCCCGGGCGTGGAGTACATGTGCACCGAAGGGGCGCGGCTGACGCCCGCGCCGGAGGGCGAATGCTCGCCCAACGGGCATCTGTGGAACGTTCTCATCACCGCGCATGGCGTGCTGATGATGTTCTTCGTACTGATCCCGGCGCTGTTCGGGGGCTTTGGCAACTACTTCATGCCGCTGCATATCGGCGCGCCGGACATGGCGTTTCCGCGGCTCAACAACCTGTCCTACTGGCTGTTCGTGGCCGGCTCGTCGCTCGCGGTCGTGTCGCTCTTCGCCCCCGGGGGCTCGGGACAGACGGGCACGGGCGTGGGCTGGGTGCTCTATCCGCCGCTTTCGACGACGGAGAGCGGCTTCGCGATCGACCTTGCCATCTTCGCGGTGCATGTCTCGGGCGCGTCGTCGATTCTCGGCGCGATCAACATCATCACGACCTTCCTGAACATGCGCGCGCCAGGCATGACGCTGCACAAGGTGCCGCTCTTCGCCTGGTCGATCTTCATCACCGCCTGGATGATCCTGCTGGCGCTGCCGGTGCTCGCCGGCGCCATCACCATGCTGCTGACCGACCGCAATTTCGGCACCACCTTCTTCGATGCCTCCGGCGGCGGCGACCCGGTGCTGTACCAGCACCTCCTGTGGTTCTTCGGCCATCCGGAGGTCTACATCATCATCCTGCCCGGCTTCGGCATCATCAGCCACGTCATCGCGACCTTCTCGCGCAAGCCGGTCTTCGGCTACCTGCCCATGGTCTATGCAATGGTGGCGATCGGGGTGCTCGGCTTCGTCGTCTGGGCGCACCACATGTACACGGTCGGCATGAGCGTGACCCAGCAGACCTATTTCATGCTGGCCACGATGGTGATCGCGGTGCCCACCGGCATCAAGATCTTCAGCTGGATCGCGACGATGTGGGGTGGCTCGATCGAGTTCCGCACGCCGATGCTGTGGGCGATGGGCTTTCTGTTCGTGTTCACCGTGGGCGGCGTGACGGGCGTTGTGCTCGCCCAGGCGCCGGTGGACCGGCTCTATCACGACACCTACTATGTGGTCGCGCATTTCCACTACGTGATGTCGCTGGGCGCCGTCTTCGCGCTGTTTGCCGGGATCTATTACTGGATCGGCAAGATGTCGGGGCGCCAGTACCCCGAATGGGCCGGCAAGGTGCATTTCTGGACCATGTTCATCGGCTCCAACATCACCTTCTTCCCGCAGCACTTCCTCGGCCGACAGGGCATGCCGCGGCGCTACGTGGACTATCCCGAAGCCTATGCGCTGTGGAACTATGTCAGCTCGATCGGCGCCTTCATCTCGTTCGCGTCGTTCCTGTTCTTCCTCGGGATCGTCTACTACACCCTGCGCCACGGCGCCCGTATCGACGAGAAGAACTACTGGAACGAGCACGCCGACACGCTGGAGTGGACCCTGCCCTCCCCGCCGCCGGAGCACACCTTCGAAACGCTCCCCAAGCGCGAGGACTGGGACAAGGGCCACGCCCACTGAGGCAACGCCATGCCCGTGCAATGGCTGCGACGACTGGACAAGGCCCCGGAGACGCCCGGGGCCTTGTCACGTCAGGAGGGCCGGCCGCCGGCGGCGGAGCTGCACCTCTGGCCGCATCGCTCGCTGCCCAATCGCGGCTTCGTGACCTTCTTCGCGCTGAGCGCCGGGCTCGTGGCGGTCCCGCTTCTGGCGGTGCTCGGCACCCCGGTATTGTGGGGGCTCCTGCCTTTCGTGGTGATCGTCTTTGCCGCGATCTGGTATGCCCTGCGCCGCAGCACGCGCGACGGGCGCATCCTCGAGGAGCTGCGCATCTGGTCCGATGCGGTCGAGCTGGTGCGCCGCGAGCCCGGCGGGCGGGTGCTCGACTGGGAGGCCAATCCCTACTGGCTGCGGCTGACGCTGCGGGCCGAGGACGGCCCCGTCGAGGATTATCTCGTGCTGGAGGGTGGCGGTCGGGACGTGGAACTCGGCGCCTTCCTGACCCCGGCGGAGCGGCGCGAGCTGCACGCAGAACTCGAGCGCGTGCTGGCCCGGCTTCGCTGAGACCGGCGCCCTGGGCGCCGCTGCCGGTCCCGGCGGCCGTCAGCTCCCGCCGAGACGCGCCTTCACGCGCGATCCGACGCGGGTGAAATCCATCTGGCCGGTGTGGCGCTCCTTCAGCCGGCCCATCACCCGACCCATGTCACGGATCGAGCCGGCGCCGAGCTCGGCGATGGCCGCGTCGATGGCCGCGTCGATCTCGTCGTCGGGAAGCTGGCGCGGCAGGAACTCCTCGATCACGTCGATCTCTGCGCGCTCGCTCTCGGCCAGCTCCAGCCGCCCGCCCTCCTCGTAAGCGCGCGCGCTCTCGCGGCGCTGCTTGATCATGCGGCTCAGAATCGCGCGGACTTCGTCGTCGCTCACGCGCCCGTCCCCGTCGGCGCCGCGGCTGGCGATATCGCGATCCTTGATCGCGGCATTGATGAGCCGCAGCGTCGCCAACCGGCCCTTGTCCTTCGCGCGCATGCCCTCCTTGAGGGCCGCATTGATCCTCTCGCGCAGGTCCATGTCCGCATCCTCTTGCCCCGGGCGAGCATACCGCCCCCGCCGCGCCGCCGCAATACCGCCGCATGCAATTCAAGTATCTGTTTTCACTTCGTTTAATCCCACCGCCGCTTTCGCTTGACCCGCCCTGCAGCGCCCCATACCTTGCGCGCCGATCACACAGGAGTCGCTCATGTCCGCCGCCGCGCCCACCGCCTGTCTCGCCCTCGCCGACGGCACGGTGTTCCGTGGCCGCGGTTTCGGCGCCACCGGCGCCGCCGAGGCCGAGCTCGTCTTCAACACGGCGATGACGGGTTATCAGGAGATCATGACCGACCCCTCCTATGCCGGGCAGGTCGTCACCTTCACCTTCCCGCATATCGGCAATACCGGCACCAACCCCGAGGATGACGAGACCGCCGCGCCCGTGGCCGACGGCATGGTGGTTCGCTGGGACCCGACCGCGCCGTCGAACTGGCGCGCTGCGGAGGATCTCGGCGGCTGGCTCGCGCGGCACGGGCGCGTGGGCATCGGGGGCGTGGATACGCGCCGGCTGACGCGCGCGATCCGGCGGCAGGGCGCGCCGCATGTGGCGCTCGCGCATGAGCCCTCGGGGCACTTCGACATCGCGGCGCTGGTGGCGCGTGCGCGCGGCTTTGCGGGGCTCGAGGGGCGCGACCTGGCCCGCGACGTGACCTGTGCGCAGACCTATCGCTGGGACGAGCTGCGCTGGCAGTGGCCCGCGGGGCACACCCGGCGCACCGGGCCGGGTCGCCGCGTCGTCGCGATCGATTACGGCGCCAAGCGCAACATCCTGCGCTGTCTCGCCTCGGCGGGCTGCGAGGTGACGGTCCTGCCGGCGACGGCCACCGCCGAGGATGTGCTCGCCCACGAGCCGGAGGGCGTGTTCCTGTCCAACGGCCCCGGTGACCCGGCGGCAACGGGCGCATACGCCGTGCCGATGATCCGCGGGGTTCTGGAGCGGGGCGTGCCGCTTTTCGGCATCTGTCTGGGGCATCAGATGCTCGGCCTCGCGCTCGGCGCGCGGACCGTGAAGATGAATCACGGCCATCACGGCGCCAACCACCCGGTCAAGGACCTGGAGACCGGCAAGGTCGAGATTACCTCGATGAATCACGGCTTCGCGGTCGACAGCCAGACACTGCCCGATGGCGTGATCGAGACCCATCGCAGCCTGTTCGACGGCTCCAATTGCGGACTGCGGATGGCCGATGCGCCGGTTTTCTCGGTGCAGTATCACCCCGAGGCGAGCCCGGGACCGCAGGACAGCACCTATCTGTTCGATCGCTTCGTCGGCCACATGCGCGCTGGCGGCGCGTCTGCCGCCTGATCGCGTGTGATGCTCCTGACGCGGAGATTAACCGGAAATTAACCACTAAAATGCAAGGCTTCGCGCACCCTGTCCGAAGCGGCGGCCCGGTCGATGCGCTCCGACGATCACACAGCCTCGGCGCCCGCGGGGCGGCACAGCCCGCAACCGCGCGCCATCGACCCGCTCGACGGCGCCGTGCTGCAGCGAGCTTCGCTGACGCCCGCCCAACTGACGCAGGTGCGCGCGGAACAGATCCGTCACGAGACCCCGCTGCGCCATATCCTGCTGCGGCAGGGGCTGATCGGCGAGGTCGAGTATACCGAGGCAATCGCCGCCCATTTCGGCAGCACGCCTGTCGATCTCGCCGCGCTGGCCCCCGACCCGGCCCTGATCGACCGGCTCGGGCCGGAACGCTGCCTGCAGGACGGGTTGCTGCCGCTGCGCCGCATGGGCGGTGTGACGATGATCGCCACGACGCATCCGGGGCGTTTCGAGAGTGACCGCGCGCGCCTCGCGGCGCTCTTCGGCCCCGTCGCCATGGCCGTGATCGCCCCGTCAGCGCTCGAGGCCGGGGTGCTTCGGGCCCGTGGGCGCGCGCTGGCGCATCATGCCGAAACCCGGCTGCCGGCCGCCGCCAGCTGCCGGCGCTGGAACGCCCGCGCCGCCGGCTGGATCGCGGCGGGGGTGGCGGGGGTCGGTGCGATGCTGATCGCCGTCACGCCGACCACGCTGATGCTGATGCTGGTCGCGTGGACGGCGCTGACGCTGCTCTTGCTCGTGGGGCTCCGCGCTGCGGCCGCGATCGCCTGGCTGACGAGCCCGCGCGACACGGGCGCAACACCCGATGTCACCGTCGCGCGGCTGCCCACTGTCTCGATACTGGTGCCGATGTGCCGCGAGCCCGACATCGCGCCTCGGCTCGTCGAGCGCCTGGGCCGCCTGCGCTACCCGCGCGCCCTGCTCGACGTGATCCTCGTCATCGAGGCCGATGACCACGCCACCCGCGACGCGCTCGAGAACGCCGATCTTCCCGGCTGGATGCGGGTCGTTTCGGTGCCCGAGGGTTCGATCCGCACCAAGCCGCGCGCGCTCAATCACGCGATGCTGTTCGCCCGCGGCAGCATCGTCGGCATCTACGACGCCGAGGACGCCCCCGATCCCGACCAGATCCACATCGTCGTGCGCCATTTCCATGCCCGCGGCCCCGAGCTCGGCTGCGTGCAGGGCATCCTCGATTTCTACAACCCCGCGACGAACTGGATCGCGCGCTGCTTCACCATCGAATATGCGGCATGGTTTCGCATCCTGCTGCGCGGGATTCAGCGGCTGGGACTCGCGCTGCCGCTCGGCGGCACGACACTGTTCCTGCGCCGCGAGGTGATCGAGGAGGTCGGCGGCTGGGACGCGCACAACGTCACCGAGGATGCCGATCTCGGCATCCGGCTGGCGCGCTTCGGTTACCGTACCGAGGTTATCTCGACCACCACCGAGGAGGAGCCCAATTGCCGCCCCGTCGCCTGGATCAAGCAGCGCTCGCGCTGGCTCAAGGGCTTCATGATCACCTATGTCGTTCATATGCGCACGCCGCGCGCCACGCTGCGCGCCCTGGGGGCGTGGCGGGTTCTCGGGCTGCAGGTGGTCTTTCTCGCGACGGTGTCACAATACCTGCTCGCGCCGCTGTTGTGGTCCTTCTGGCTCGTTGCGCTGGGGCTGTGGCACCCGCTCGGCGATGTCGTCTCGACCGAGCTCATGCTCGGCTTGGCGACGCTTTTCGTCGTCTCGGAGTTGGTCAACATGACCATCGCGTTTCTCGGCGTGTCGGGCGAGAAGCATCGCTTCCTGCGCAAATGGGTGCCGATGCTCCACCTGTATTTTCCGCTCGGCGCGATCGCCGCCTACAAGGCGCTGTGGGAGCTGCTCACGAAGCCATTCTACTGGGACAAGACAGCGCACGGGCTGCACGATTTCGGCCGCTGATCGCGTCAGAGGCGCCCCGCCTCGCCGGCGTCCTGGCGCAGCCGGGTTTCGAAGGCGCGCGAGATGTGCTGCTTGAGCGCGGCGTATGCGCCCTCGGCATCGCCGTCGCGGATCGCCTCGACGATCGCGGTGTGCTCGGCCAGCGCCGTCGCGCCGCGCCCTTCGGCGGCGAGCGACGTCGTCGCCAGGAGCGCCATCGAGCGATAGACTAGGTCGAGCTGCTGGACGAGATACCGATTGTGCGACGCGAGATGGATCTGCTTGTGAAACCGCCGGTTGGCGCGGCTCATCGCGACCGGATCCGCGAGCAGCGCGCGATCATCCTCGACCATCGCCGCGAGCACCCGAATCTCCTCGTCGGTCGCGTGGCGCGCCGCGAGCCGCGCGGCCAGCCCCTCGAGCTCGGAGCGCACGACATAGAGCTCGGCGAGCTGGTTGTGATCGAGCGAGGCGACGATCAGGCTGCGCCCGTCCCGCGCCAGCAGCGACTGCGTCTCGAGCCGCTGCAGCGCCTCGCGGATCGGCGTGCGCGACATCCCGAACCGTTCGGCGAGTTCGGACTCCACGAGCCGGTCGCCGGGCTTGTAGGCGCCGGTGTCGATCGCCTCGAGAATGAGGTGATAGGCGTCGCTGTGAGGGGGTCTTGGATCGGGCATCGGGCACTCCGCCGGGTAGGCGAAGCCTAGGCCCGCCACGGGGCCCGTTGCAAGACCACTGAGCCCGCGCTTGCCCCGCGGCCGCGCCGCCGCTATCAGCGATCCATGCCGCAACAGCATTTCTCCGCGATCACGGACTGGGTCTTCGACCTCGACCAGACGCTCTACCCGCCCGAAATCCGGCTCTTCGAGCAGGTCGCGGCGCGCATGACGGATTTCATCGTCGAGGCGCTCGGTGTGACCGAGGCCGAGGCGCAGCGCCTGCGCCGCGTCTACTGGGCCGATTACGGCACCACGCTGGCGGGGCTCATGGCCGAGCACGGCATTGCGCCGGATCCCTATCTCGAGCAGGTCCACGACATCGATTTCAGCGTCCTCGTCCCCGATCCCGACCTCGCCGCGCACATCGCCGCGCTGCCCGGGCGGCGCATCGTCTACACCAATGGCAGCGCGCCCTATGCCGCGCGTGTCATCGCCGCGCGCGGGCTCGACGGGCTGTTCGACGCGGTCTACGGCGTCGAGCATGCGGGCTACAGGCCCAAGCCCGAGCCCGCCGCCTTCGACACCGTCTTCGCCGCGGATGGCCTCACCCCGGCGCGTGCGGCGATGTTCGAGGACGATCCGCGCAATCTGCGCGCGCCGCACGCGCTCGGCATGCGCACCGTGCATGTCGCGCCCGAGCCTGCGCCGGGCCCGCATATCGATCACCACACCGACAACCTCAGCGCCTTTCTTGCGCGGCTGACCGCGTGATGCCGCACTGCGGCAATGCGCGCTGTTGCGCCGCTGGCGCTGCGGACCTAGCTGATGCGTGTCGAGTCGAGCGGCAAGGATGGAGGAGCAGCATGGCGGAATACACCAGACTGCAACGCGCTTTCTTCGCGATCCCGGTGATCGGCTGGATCGCGCGCGATCTGATGGAGGGGGATTCGGACAATGTCTGGTATCTGCTCGTCGCGATCGTGAGCCTGGCGATAATGGCGGCAATGACCTGGGGCCTGCCCGCACTGACGATCGGGGCGGTCATTGCAACGGCGCTCGTGTTTGTCACGATCGTCGTGATGACCACGGGATGAGCACGCTGGACAGCAGCGCGCGGCCGGCTAAGGTGGGCCGTGATGCAGCGTGAACAGACCGACATCCTGATCTCTGGCGGCGGCGTCGCCGGGTTGGTCGCGGCGGCGGCATTTGGGGCGGAGGGGTTCCGGGTCGTCTGCGTCGATCCGGCGCGGCCGGTGACGGATGCGGATGACGACGGCGCCGATCTTCGCAGCACCGCCTTCCTGCAGCCGGCCGTGGCGCTGCTGCGCGCCGCGGGGGTCTGGGACAGGCTCGCCCCGGAGGCCACGGCGCTGCAGGTGATGCGCCTGATCGACGCGGACGGGGATCCGCCCGCGCCGCGTGCGACGCATGATTTCGACGCCGCGGAAATCTCCGATCAGCCCTTTGGATGGAACCTGCCCAACTGGCTCCTGCGGCGCGAGCTCGTGGCCCGGCTGCGCGATCTACCGACGGTCGATTTTCGCCCCGGGACCGGTTTCGCCGGGGTAACGACCCGCGAGGCGACGGCGCTGGTGCGGCTGTCGGATGGCGCGCGCATCGAAGCGCGGCTGCTGATCGGCGCCGATGGCCGTGGATCGCCGGTGCGCGAGGCGGCCGGGATCGGCGTGCGCACGGCGCGCTACGGGCAGAAGGCGCTGGCCTTCGCGGTGACGCATCCGCTGGCGCATGACAATGTCTCGACCGAGATCCACCTGTCGGGCGGCCCCTTCACGCTCGTGCCACTGCCCGATCAGAACGGGGTGCCTGCCTCGGCGGTGGTGTGGATGGAGCGCGGCCCGGAGATCCGGCGGCTGCGCGCGCTCTGCGACGCAGATTTCGCCGAGGCGATGACGGCGCGCTCCTGCGGGGTGCTCGGACCGCTCACCCGCGCCTCGCAGCTCACGGTCTGGCCGATCATCTCGCAGATCGCGCGCCGCTTTACCGCGCAGCGCACCGCGCTGATGGCAGAGGCCGCGCATGTCGTCCCCCCCATCGGCGCGCAGGGGCTGAACATGAGCCTCGCCGATCTCGCGATCCTGCTCGAACTTGCGCGCGCGAGGCCCGAGACACTCGGGGACGCCGCGATGCTCGACACTTATGAGCGCCGTCGCGCGATCGAGGTGCCGGTGCGCGTGGGCGGCGTGGACATGCTCAACCGGGCGGCGATCCTGTCGCCGCGCCC
>LKMJ01000584.1_pt1 | contig 28631 bp, 30 predicted proteins | sample 643391 | NCBI WGS metagenome assembly LKMJ01 (sample SAMN04112250, study PRJNA286221) | soda lake metagenome | biome: soda lake; feature: Kulunda Steppe; material: water; isolation source: sample PL-Br10 brine of Picturesque Lake | place: Russia: Kulunda steppe | collected 2010-07 | reverse complement strand
TGTGTGTGTGAGAGAGAGAGAGAGAGAGAGAGAGAGGGAGGGAGGGGGGAAGGGAGGGAGAACAAATAAGCATGCTAATGTGCATGTGGATGTGGATGTGAGGAAGCATGTGTGCTCGTGCGCACTCCTTGAGTGTTCTCCTTTGATGCTTTTTTAAAGAGCATTGCAAGTGACCAAGCTGACCAAGCTGTGACTGGGCATCCTAGAGAGCGCCTGGACATCCGCTTCTGCCTGTCCTTTAGGTGTGTCATTCTGTGTGTCTTCTGCAAGATGAAAATGTCCGGTAAATCATTTACTGGTCACTCCTATTCGCCCGAGAGCTGTATCTAGACATTTTCATCTTGCAGAAGACACACAGAATGATACACCCAAGTCTTCAGCTAAAAAGCCAAGAATGGAAAAAGAATCACAACAACAAGAACAAGAAGAACAAGAAGTTGAAGTCCATTTTGTCGATTTATACGTCTGGGCAGGAAATCTTAATGCCTTGCCAGACGCGCCTTTGAACACTTGACCTGACACTCCAGTTTGCAGCTTGATGAATGTGCCCCTGGCGGCACAGCTCATGCCATCACGCACTCGCTCCCGTTTGCCTGCTTCCCACATGCAGGAAGACTTCAGGGCAAACATGAAGCGCAGGGCAGAGATCACGTCAGAGGTGAAGCACCAAGGGCACCCACCACCTGCGCCGTGGTCACTGAGGGATCATTTGGCGTGAAGTGATGGGCCAGCATGTGTACCAGCAAAGAGCACAGCAAATTGCTTGGTAGTTGACAGCCGACTTGAAGCTGGCCCTGTGGATCTGGATGGGTATAAACCGCAGGCACAGGAGGGACGTCTGTCCTTTGGATACGTCTGGCATGACTGCTTTGAAACCAGCACATTATGCTTGTCAGGGCATACAGCCTGTAGCACTGCCACTGCCACAGGCAACACAGGAGTGCAGGATCCAGTCCTCCAGGCTGCTGCAGTTCAGGAGCAAACCTCCGACGCGCTCTCGCAGTACCTGGCATGCAGCATGCATTTGTGCAGACGCAGTCTGAAAAGTTTGTGCACTTGTTCACATTCACAGGCTGACCTTCGCATCAATGCCTTCACGGACGTCAACATCAGCCTTGCAGGGGATGCTGCATCACGCTTAGGAGAGAGCTCACTTTTGAAGGATGTAGATGCCCAGAATGGCTCTTCCCAAGGTTTGTTTGTGTTGTTTTGCAGTTCCACCGCTGCTCCCACTTAGCCTGATTATGCCACCTTGGCTACAGAAATGTAGACCATTTGTATGCAGGCGCACAGTGTAGCACAAGGAGGGTTGGTTCCTCTTCCCCACGGCCTTGAGCTGCAAAGCAGAGCGAAGGAGGATGTGCAGAGCATACAGTATTGACATACCTCAGGGGGGGGGTGGTGGTGGTAATGGCCTTGTGATGGCTAGGTTGGTTGTCCTTCAACCGAACTGTTGAACATTTCCTACCCTGACTTTGTAGGTGTAGGTGCTGGGCCTGGCAGTGCGCAGACAGCAGCAGCTGAGCAGCAGGAACAGCAGAAACAGCAGCAGCAGCAGCAGCAGCAGCAGGAGCAGGAGCAACAGCAACAACAGCAGCAGCACCAACAGCAGCAGGAGCAGCAGCAGCATCAAGACAGAAAAGCAGCAGCTACAGCAGCAGCAAATGCAGGCAGCACGCCCAAAACAAACGGTGATAGCAATACAGGGGGAGCGGCAGGCGGGAAGAAGGGCAGTGCGGTAGTGGCTGTCTCTGCAGAGACCGGGGAATGGACTGAAGAGCAAGAGCTGGCACTTGTGGCTGCTTTGAAGCAGTTTGGCAAAGAGTTGACTGATAGGTGGGTGCTCAAGATCTGCTGCTTGTCGGAGAATGGTCAGGGAATGGATGGCATCGCCTCAGGGCACGCACAGGTCCCCCGGCTATCAATCCACTTGCCAAGTGGTCCAGCAAAACAGTTGATACGCTGTGTGAGGAGGATTCACACCTGCGCCAATCTGCAAGCTGGCACTTCAGAAATTTGTGCCATCAGTGGAAGTGGGTAAGGAGGGGTGAGCATTTGGCAAGCAAGGGTATGTTTTGCCCTTCTGGAGCTCTTCAGGCACGCTCAGAGCCTCGCTCCTCGTTAAATGAGCGTGTCACTCATACCTAATTCTGGTCATGGGCTAACCTTTTGCAACTGGGACCTGTTGCACGTCCTTCACTCTTGCTGCAGGTGGGACCGCGTTGCTGACAAGGTGCCTGGCAAGACCAAGGTGGAGTGCTTCAAGCGCTTCAAGGAACTGCGCGAGCTGTTTGGGAAAAAGAAGTGAATGCCCGCCTAGCAGTGAGCTGCAAGTGGCCTTTACTCACCTGCCAGCGGTGAGAGTGCATGTTTGAGAGGGGAGGCGGCAACCCGCACCAGTGTAGTATAAGGCAGTCTCCATGAGGATAGCTTTGAAGTTGAGCTGCTCGGAGGCTGTAGACGAAAGACGTACACCAATCATCAAACATGCCCCCCCTGCTTTCCTTCCTCACATCCCGCAAATGTGCGGTGCAACATCAATTGCAGCCTCAGGCCTGCGTATTCCCGACTTTTTTGTTCTCATTTAGCACACTATGTATAGTGATGTATGGCATTATGTATGGCTATTGATTTCTTTCAAGCAGTGTCCTCATTTTGTCTTCATTCATTTCTGATATGTCGATTTACAAGGCTTTCTCACTCTGGAAGTTTCCAACCTTCGTCCTCCCTTTGTCCGATCTTACTTAGATTTCGCTGAAAGCAGTAACAGAATAAGATGCACTAACAGGTATATATACTACCTATCTAGTATGTGTGACCTCTATGGGAGTCACCGCCAGTGTGTCGGACTCAACAAGTTGTTGCAAATTTTGAATCATCTTAGTCGTGATGCCCTCAAGAAAGCCATTTATACAATGCTAAAAAATGACCATTTATACAATGCTAAAAAATGACCATCATGATTGACCATCATGATAATGATTGTGGGGAAAGCGTGGTTGCAGAGGTATGCATATTAAGATCATCTTACAAATGATTTGTTCGAGCAGACCTGGCCCAATATGACAAAATCCAGCTCATCTCTCCCAAGGCCCCTGAGTCGGAGTTTGAAAGATAACTTTGCCAAACTTTGCATTGAATAGTGTATCTGCAGTGCCTCAGCCGAGCTGACACCTTGTACCTGAATCTAAAAGGGTCACAAGGGTTACAAGCAATTTTAAGGGCACCAGAATGTACAAGGATAGGCAGTTTCTGAGAAAGAAGCATGACATGCAAATAAAGGATTTAAAAAGCATGAGTGGTTTCAGTTGAAGATGCAACAGGGCCTTCACGATTGCGCTGGGTTCAAGGCTTGAACTTCAAGCTTTGGTCCATGATGCATACAAGCTGCAGGACTGAAAGCCACATGCGAGGCACTGCGGCAGTGGCACAAAGGCTTCGAAAATGTAGCAGACTTCAGACTTGGAGAAACAGGTCCTAAAACTTCTCCTCCGCCCACCCGCCTGCAAACCACTGCCCCCTTTCAATGTGAAGGCTTTACATCCCATGTTTGAACTCCCCCCAATCCACCAGTAGTACAGGTCCAAAACCATATCCACCAATGCCATAGGTCTCTGCCCCACCCCCGCCATAGAGGTGCTTAGTCCTGTAGGCCAGAGTGGCATAATTTTGGCTCTGGGGGCTCCTTTGTGCCACAAATGGTGGCAGTGCCACCAGGGGCACCCATTACCCCTGTTCATCTTTCTGCTGATCCTGCTGCCTGCCCTCACTTTCGCCAAAGGAAGGGGTGCTCATGACATTGCGCTTACAAGGGGGGGTTACTGCACGGATTGAGGATGCTGCTGCTTGCGAAGCCTTCAAGGCTAGCAAGCAGTCTAGCATAAGACTGGTGCCTGCACTATTAGAAGATTTTACACCTGCCTTGAAATGTGCCATTCGACCACCTAGTTGGTGGTGATGGCACATGGGGGAGCCCTTGGGTCCTGGAGAGTCTGACTGGGTACAAGGCCATGCACAAGGTAATAGAATTGTACCTTGCTTCTTTGGCTCCAGTGCTTATTTGTGTATTAATCTTATTTGCAGTGTCACACCAGATAAGTGCTGCAGCCAGAAGTATGCTGCACTGTGTGTTCAGTCGGTTGGAGTTGGTTGGCTGAGTACTTGACCGGTTGGCAATACAGCTATTGCGGTATTTAGAGCATGAGGGTGTCTTATGTGGACTGGCCGCAGACAACGGGCAGTGTACACAATGCGCAAGCACGGCGGGCTTGCAGACTGGGCAATCACGGAGCTTGTGGCCCTGCTTGACTCTCTCTTTCTCCTTTCAGTGGCTGGATCTCAATTTCTGAGGAACATGTTCTACTGAGTAGTACTCACTGTAGTTGGACTACACACTTGGACTGTTGCACTGCCATGCCGTGTTCCCCGAGGACCTGGAGTGGACTACTCCATGGGGTTCATTATAACACGGTTGCTTCCAGACTCAACAAGGTATTTATGCAAGTTTGTCCTTCCTTAAGATGCGAAACGGGACGGGACGAAGTGGTTATGTCTAGAGGCTATTCTGCATGCAGCAGACTCTCAGCCTGACAGCAGGCCGGACAGGCTTCAACAAACTTGCAAGACAGTTGAACTGAAGCTGCCTTATGTTTGGCACGGCTATGTGACCCTCACCTGTTCATTGAAGCCGGCCAGCCCAGGAAGTCTGCTGTTTTACACTAGGAATGTCCATGCTAGCATCAATCAATGGGCAAGGACCTGCTTTCAGCCTCAAGGCCTGCTTTCACCAAGGCCAAGCACGGATCTGCAGGTTCATTTGCCCCTATTGGACATCAGCTGTCCTTTCCCAAGCGAGTCAAGACTTCAGATGCAAATCCATGAAATGCCCTAATCTCCGCCTGCAGACAGGAGCAAGCCAAGGAAAGCATTCAAAATTGTGTGACTGGATTAACATCACAAACTGCATACATCTCACATGTAAAACCAGCAACCAAGACATGCGACTGGCCATGCCGGTGCATGCAATCGTCAAGAGCACCAGCTTGCTCATACCAATGAATGATAATGAGCAGGGGAGCCAGGGGCTGGCAGGCTAACACACGCATGACTCTCCAAGGCTGCTTGCATCTTTCTTGATTTGTCTTGCTGCTTGCATACCCTGGCCTCGTGCCACGCACAGTGCTCATGGTACGGTCAAACCCAGCGCAGCGCAGGCGATGCAACCTGCAACCTCCACCATGAGTACATTGTCTCAGCTCAAGCGCAAGGAGCGCGCTTCACTTGCCTGTGTAGGCCTGGATCGCGACAGGATGGCACGCACGTGCCCCAAGGGCTTCCGCCGTCTGCCATGGCTGCCTGTGCTGCCCCCCCCTGTGCTCTCTTCCGTGCTGCGCATGTTACACGTGCAGCGTGTGTGACACACAAGGGGTAAACGTTTTACAATTCAGCTTGAGCATCATGCTGCTCTGCGCAGGGCTGTCCTGGCGGCAGTCAGGGTGGTTGGTAGGAACTCCGCTGCAGTGTGCTGCTCCCTCAAACTAGCCAGGATAATGATGCGATGAGAGGGGCAGCCGGCACGAAGGTGACAAACGGCGAAGGAAATGCATTCGTAAAAGCAGCTTGACACTGTTTGAGCATATGCACTGGAACAAATGCCTTGCATTCACACTGATCAACGTGCATGCATCCACCCACCTTATCCCCACAGCCTCTGCCATGGCCACCATCTTTTTTAGCAAGGCCTCCACCTCACCAGCAGTGGCTGGACGCATCTGCATGCAAACACAGACAGCACAGCTTTTGAGCCGTGCGCCTCCAAAAGGAGACATGCGTAGGGGCAAAATTGAATCAGAATCTGGCTGGGCACAACTCCAGGCAAATGCCCAAACAGCCAGAGAGGGCATCTTTTCCCGTACTCTCTGCCCTACTCTGTCTGTCCCCACGACCCTAACAGTCAGCAAGCTTCTGCAAGCGGGCGGTACTGAGGCCTGGAGAGGTCCCACACCCACAAGCGGCTGCTGCAAAGTAAGCATCTAGTCATGCTCGCGCAAATTCAGACCCAGGTCCCCCGGCCTATAGCGACTTTTTTTGCATTACCAAGCACTTGCACGGGTGGCTTTTCTCACAGTCCGCACCTGGGGTGGGCCCCCTTCATAGCCTTGCTGCTCTATAGGCCAAGGCTGCTGCACACTTCCTTGGTCGGCAGTGCTGGTTATGCTTTGCCCGCCTGAGAAACAGTGACACAGGAAACGCATGTCCCAGGCATCAGTCTGGTGGCATGCCTCGAGGGTGAGGTTTGCACCTGGGCCACCTGCAGGCATCAGCACCTTTGCAGGTATGAAATGTTCCATGCCTAAGCCGCTGCACCCTTCGAATTGCTCATTCTGGTCCTAGACGCCCTCTGCCATGAGCAGCTGCTCCTGTGCCTTACTCTCAGTGGCCTTGGGCATGCATCCTTTCTCAACTCGCATCTGCTGTCTGTGAGTTTCTGAAAGAACAGGCTGCTAGCATGAGGCCTGCCATAAGAACAGGCGGCTAGGATCAGGCTACCTTCAAAACAGGCTGCCTAGTCCTGCTATGTAAATAGACTGCTAGCATCAGGTTTGCTGTAAGAACAGGCTGCTAGCATCAGGCTGCCTTGTCATACTCCCAAATAAAAGGAGCAGGCTGCAAGAGACCCCTGGATGCAAAGATGTTAGAATTGGATGCATTATGAGCCATCTTGGGTGAAGTATGCTGAGCTTAGACAGCCAAGGGCATCACTGCTTTTAGACCCTTTATCCCCTCAACTCCTTCCAAAACTTTCATGCCATAAAGATTATACGCATCCACGCATGGACCCACATGACGCCAAAAAAATGCTTGGCATCAGGAGGGAAACAAGGTGATCAAGCCAAGCCACACACCTGCAGGGGAGAGAAGTATGTCTGAAGCAACATGGTGAGCAGTTGCCTGTAAGCTTGGCTGCTTGACTTGCATAGCAGAATACTCCAGAAATAGCAGCCGGCGTTGGAACAGCTGCAGCACAAGAGCACCAATTTACCATGTCATGTGTAGCAACATCAACACAAGTCGCCAGCCTTGCAGGTCGAGAATGCAAACCAAGGAAACTCGTCATGTTAGTGCCCACCTTGTATCAAAATCAATCTCTACAAAAGAAGTTGCATGAGGCCTCTTAGCAGTGTTGTACAGCCCACCATCACCATAAATAAAGCAAGGTTGCCAAGAACCCAATGCAGTCTATAGCACAGCACACACAAGCTGTTGCTCTTCAAGAACATGCTGTGCTGCACACTACTGCACGGGGTTTAGGGAAGATCCTGGACCCTCTCTGCCAGCTGAGCCAGCGCGCACTCAGTCTGCAGGGCCAGCCTATAGAAGCATCTGCCTAGCATGGTGTCCCATTCACTCCCATGACCATGCCCTTTGCAAACAACGTATAAATTATCCCTTGATCAACTTTCAAGTCCACTGCTCAAGCGCGTCCTGCACACCTTCCCATTCAAATCTCAGCAATCCCTTCCACCCAACTCGCTCTGACCTTGCCCTCAGTCGCAAATCTCCATGGCTGCCCCCCCTCAGGCGCACCTCTGATTGCACAGTGGCCACTGCATGTGACAGATTCATGGACCCCTGGATCCTGCCGGTCGGGAGGGCGCATGCGTGCGTGCACAGGTGCACCTCCGCTTCAGACAGCCCACTCTCTTCACGCCCGAAGACCAGGCCAGTGATCCCCAGAGGCAGCCCTGACTGTGCCCCTGCCCTGCTGCCACCACCATGCTGTGGCAGGACCTGCGCAGTGCAGCGGTCAAGACGCTTCTTAAGCAGCAGGCACTGCATGGCCCACTGCCTAAGGTGTGGACAGTCCAGTCTAAAGCAGCCTTAAGCAGCAGGCACTGCATGGCCCACTGCCTAAGGTGTGGACAGTCCAGCCCCACACTCCTGAGCATTGCGGCCGGGGCTTGCAGGGCTCTGGTCTAGAGCTCCTGGAAGCGGAGCAGCGCAAGGCTACTGGGTCACAGGGTTATGGAGTCGGGTTCTGACAAGGCTACTGGGTCACAGGGTTATGGAATTAGGTTCTCACAAGGCTACTGGGTCACAGGGTTATGGCATTGGGTCCTGGCAAGGCTACTGGGTCACAGGGTTATGGAATTGGGTCCTGGCAAGGCTACTGGGTCACAGGATTTAATTGGTTCTGGGCTCCGGAAGTGGACCGGCACAGGCCAACACAGCCCAAGCAAGCTGCGATGGTCCCATCTGCAGGGGATGCTATGGTCCTGCAGAGCGCGATAGCTGCTGAGCAAATGCTGCTGCTGAGCAAAGGCCGCATCCCCTTTATTTTGTAATATCTATGCAGCTTGGTCCGGGTCTGGAACACAGGCAAGCAAACAGGGACAACACAGCAGCCGCTGCCCAGGCTCACAGCCAAGCACTGGCATAGGGATGCTCCATCAGAAACTGACGCTTGCAGCCATTGCCCTCTCTGTGATGTGATGTGATGTGATGTGTGTGTGTGTGAGCACATGTGTGTGTGTGTGTGTGTGCATGACCCTGCTACCTAAGGGCACCAAACTGAGGCTACCAAGCATGCTGGATAGAGAAACTGTGTGCGTGCGCTTGTTTGCACATACATGCATGTCTGTTTAATCGCATGTGTGTACATGTGTGTGTGTGTGTGTGTGTGTGTGCATGCGCGTGCATGCAATTTCTCATGGCATAGTTATCCATGTGTGCGGCTGTGTGTGTCACTGTCAACATGCGCCAGTGCCTTGCCAGTCATGCCTAGCTATGGACATGCTGACTCCTGGGTGCATCTGTCTTGCCTCCTTGTGGACATGGTGCCGCTTGCCTCCCAGAACTCCGGTTCCTTGGTGCACGCTGCCAGCCGTCCAGTCCACGCTTAGGCTTTGCATCCACTCAGACTGCATTTCCCTGCCTGTTGGCAGGACTGACCACAGGCATCGCATGCCCCAAGTGTGACCTGGCCACACCAAACCTAAGCGAGCGCCACCACCTAGCTGAGCGACGACAGCACCTGCCTACAGCTGGTTTCTGCCACGGATCTTTTCTCACACGAACAAGCACATGTGCGTGCATTTGCACACCCTCGTCCCACTCATGTGCTTGCTTTGGTCGAGCAAAGCCTTGGTCACTTGCCATGTTTGGGATGGCGTGCGGGTAGGCTTGCAGGAGGTCCAGCAGGCTCCGGTAGGTCACCCGGGTCGCTCCTGCCCTCCGCGTGAACCCAATGCTCCCTGCACAGCACGCGCCAGCGGCAACCGTTTGTGTCAGCAGCCCAGGCTTTTGCAGGTTGCGGAACATGCAGCCTAGCTGCACAAAAGTTGGCATGCCTGCTGCCTGCTGCGCATGCGCACGCGCACACGCGCGCACACACACACAACATGCACACACAAAAAAGATGCACACACACACACATGTACGCACACTAACAAATGCACGACACATAGTACGCACGCCCTAAGCTCAAGTGTTTTCAAAATCATGTGCACGCACTTCCAAATCAAATCTCACAGTCTTTGCATGGGAGGCACTGCCAAGTTACAGCACTTAGGTGGCAGCACCATTCACTGCCCCCTGAGCTGGTTGGCTTGGCTGTTGAGCAGAATTGCGGGAACCAATTCAAGCCATTGAGACATGCACATTGAGCTGTGCCGAGCCTGTCAAGGAAGCGCACCTTCAGTGTCTGCCAACGCCTGCTCCAGCGTGTCCACAACGGTGATGCCTTGCAGGATCTGGGGGCAGCTCGAGGCCACCATCCTGGCCTCACTCGAAAAGGGGTCACACCGGGGCGCCACCACAAACACCTGAGGGGCCTGAGCATGCGCGAGCGTGTGCATGTGCGTGCCTTTGCGGGCACATGGGTGTTGGCCTGCATGATCGTGCGTATGGATGCGCGTGTGTGAGCAGAAATTGCTGCCGAGTTTGCAAACTTGCTTGCTTTGATATAACAGACTCAAGTGCTCTACACGGCATATACTGTCTAGACTTTTTATGCTCTGGAAAGGCTTGCGAGCACCGCCTGCATCAGGGCGTGAAGCAAGCTCTGTGTGTCACAGTAACACTTGGCCCAGTGATGCAGGCCAGCGTAAGGCTTTGAGGCTGCACAGCTGTGCACTCCCACTCTCTAGTTGCAGTGCAGAGCAGCTCCTAGTACACTGCAGGATACCTCAAAGTTGGCTGCCACGCGGCACACTGCACCAATGTTGCCAGGTGTCTTTGGTGAAACCAAGATGATGCGCGTGTCCCCCAGTACAGGATCTGTGATAAGTGGAAACTCCTGCAAAGCCCAATTTTGCATGCAGACAACAGACTTTTTCGACGTTCAATTTTTGCACGCCCACTTAAAAACAGGTACTTTCAAACAGCTGCTTTGTGACAAACATTGAGCTTTTCTTGCCATTTCATTGGATGTAAGAGGAATAAAGGAACTGATAAGGGTTAGAGCAGCGTGACTGAGGGTGAGAGCGCCGTCTGCGTGACTCTGCTTGAGACGCACCATACCTTGCGGACTGAGACGCACCATACCTTGCGGACTGAGACGCACCATACCATACCTTGCGGCCACCTGAAACGTCAGGTATCTCAGATGCAGCTGCCCTTGACCAGCCCCGCTTTACAAGCTGCCGAGGCTTTAGTCCCTTTAGGCCCAAGCTTGCAGGCTTGGGCAATGCACGCCATCCTTTGAGCATGTTGTGCAACTCTCAATTTCTGTCTCTTTCTTTGTAAAACTTTCACCATTTCTTTCCTTTGTCTTCATGCTGTGCTATGCTACCCGCTGACGAGACCAAGTGAGTGAGTCGCAATGTACTGGACATTTATTAGTATAGATGGTACGTTTGTATGTTCGGGGTCTGCCCGAGCAGAACACGAGCGTGCTAGATGTTGTCGCCAGATTTGAGTCGTTTGGCAAGATAGAGGCTTGTGAGCTGGTTCCCAAAAAGCAGCCAGAGACTGCAGGCATCAGTAAACCAAGCATCATTTCCAGGCCTCCTTGGGGCGCGACTCCGGTGGCAGGCTGCCGCTTTGCCTATGTGGAATTGCAGCCCAAGGATGACAGCAGCTTGGCGCGGTGCCTTAGCTTGGTGAGTTTTGCATCCTGTTTGACACAATTGATCACTTCATGCCTTGCATCAAACCTCTTCAAGCCCATGCGTTAAATAGAGCTGCCATGTCCTATGCTCCTCTGCTGCGGTGTCCCATGTGCATTGCTCAAGAAGCGTGAATGTGTATGTAATCAATGCATTACTCCAGCAATTGTGAAGCTGCATGCATCAAGGGCTCGTGGCTCGTATAACTTAACATTCTGGGGCCAGGTTGCCGCCGGCAACTCCTGTGACACCCTTTTTTGCACGCTGCATACAGTATAACCACTGCAAGTGGCGGGGCAGCGTGCTCAAAGTGGAGCTCGCAAACCCCCATTTCAAGCAGCGGCTGCAGTCGGAGTGGGATGCAGAGGCAGCAGCAGCAAAAGAAGCAGCATGCAGAGACGCTAGGCGTGAGGTGTCGCCAGCCCCTATGGACGTGAGCGAGCCCCTGCACATAACCGCGCCCAGCCATAGCAGGAGGAAGCTGAAGGTGCGTGAAAAAAAGATGCTAAAGGCGCACCTCTTGTGCCATGCTGTACCATTGGTACCCATTTTCCGCTGTACCACCATTTCAAGCATGTACTCTAAATGACAGAGGGTGTCACATATGTACTATTTACAGCAAAAGGCGTCTCATGTGCCCACATGTAGGTTCTGCAAGTGCCCTTGGACAAGCCACCAAACGCCCGCAGCATCAAGCGCAACTTCCCACCCGTCAAGGAAGCTCCACTCACAGCACTGGCTTGGGATTATGAAGACCTTCCTGACAGGTATAGGCATGAATGTATGTTAACGTGCACAAACATACATTCACACACATGAATGCATGCGCAAGCGCGCACACACACACACACACACTCACACACACATACACACGTATACTCACACGCACAGCCACATGCACACGCGGGCACACTATACATTTGTGGAGTGCATTACTCCTGAGTGTACACAGGAGTGTGCCGTATATAGTACAGCATCTAGTTGCTCCCAGTGCCCTTGCAAGCGCTTCAATGCCGGAATGTTTTGCGCTTGAAGATGCGCATGCATGGTTTGGAATCCTTCCCCTTGGACGTCCCACATGCCCGCCCTGCATGTGATGAACTCCATTCCATAATACAGCGTTTCACAGCCCCTTGCATTTCTTTCAAGAGCCATGTGAGCTGAAAAGAGGACGTTTTGATCTCCTGCACAATCAGCTGTGTTCTGAACCACTCGCAAGTGCATGCCATTGAGTGCGCTGCTGCCCTTGTCCATACGCGCAGCATGGTGTATCACCGCAACCGCGAGCTGCAGGCCCGTCAGCAGGCCAAGCTGCTGCAGCAGCAAGCAGGCCTGCAGGCAGCAATGGGCAGCAACCTGGGAGGCTCCGCTCAGCAGCTGCCCACTGTTGCAGCACCTGAGCGGGTGCTGGCAGAGAAGGTTGGGCAGCAGGATAACGAGGCTTGTGGCACAAAACCCGGGTCGGTAGCTATAAAACACACGTATGAGGCTACAAAGTTACCCTCTCAGCCTCAGGTATGTTGAGTTGGGATGTGTGAGTCGAGAGCAGTGTGCATGCGAGCGCAAAGTTGTACTGCAAGATGGGAAACATTTTTTACAAGACCTGCGTGTGTCTGAGGACTAGCAGAAAGAGCAAAGGATGTACAGGATGCCTGACGGCAATGGTTTCTGACAGCTTGCCCGAGGGCACTGCTGGAAGGTTTGCAGCTGGTAGTCGGCCCTGCAAGCAGCTGGACTTGAGTTGGGCCCTCCTTAGGGCAGTAGGTGCACGTTTTGGAAGGATGGATAGCTGGGCCTGAGGTGCACACTTTGTGGGTTGTTGGCTCAGCCAGCTATGCTTGAGCAAACAGGCATGCAGCACGCACAAGTCTAGAAGACAACGCTAACTGTGGGAGGCCATGGTCAGTATGCTGTCAGGGAAAGCCTGCTGCGCCCCAACTTGGAAAACATGCTTGTCAGTTCCATGTCAGTGAAGTCGGTGTTGTCAGCAATGTCGGTGCAGTGTCACTGGTGCACATGCTTGTTGCAGTCAGTGCCGCTTATGCCTCTCTGCGTCAGGTCCTGAGCCGCGAGAAGCACGCATACCTCAAGATCATCAAGTCCATAAACTCTGCAAATGCAAAGCAAGAAATGGCAGAGGAAGCGGCAGCTGCAGCAGCAGCAGCTAGGTCCAGAATACAGGTGCGTGCTTGCTCACATCATATGGAACAAATGTCTGATGAACAGCACAACCGAGCCCTGATAAATATCTTATGATGGGGGGGGCCATTTGTGAGCTCATCAGTGCACCCTTTCTTTTCACAAGTACCACAGCTCAAAGCGCACTCAGATTTCATTCTTCACATGGCAGTTTGGGGTTGATCCTTTTCCTACACTTCCACCGAAAGGTGCGAGCTTCCAAGCTGAGTTTGGTCCACGGCAACATTATGTGTTGTGTTGTTCTCTGAAACACAATTGTCTTAAAAGAACAATTCAAGACAATTGCTCTCTTAAATTGTCTCTTATTTGCCTTCTCAAGAGACAATCTAAAAGAGCAGTAATCTATTAATGGCTTGGCTCTTTAAATGACAGTTTGTGTACCCAAGTCCCCTCCATCCCATGAAAAGGGGGCTATTCATCCCCTACAAATCCATGAGCTCCCTTGCTTGTGCTGCTACACTTTGTAGGCGCAAGAGGCTGCAGCAACTGCGGCAGCTGCTGTACCTGGAAAGGCCAAGGCAGAGGCCAAGGCTGCAGCATGGAAGAACAGGGTGCAGCAGCGGCAGCAACCGCAGCAAGCGATCAAGCAGCAGGTAGAGACGCAAGGAGGGGACGTGGGGCAGCCGCCGCCGCCGCCGCAGCAGCAGCAGCAGCAGCAGCAGCACAGCAGGCAGGCCATGGGGGTTGTCGAGTTTGGGGATGAGGAAGGAGGTGATGGATATGGGGAGGGTGGGACGGACCGTGGTCAGCTCAGCGCGCAGATGCTGTCTCGGTTTGACTCGTCTGATGATGAAAGAGTTGGGATTTCTGGGACTGCTGCTGGGCCGGGAACAGTGTGCGCAGGCAAGAAGAAGGGGGAGCAGCAGGCCTTTGGTGGCGACGCAGGGGCCAAGGTGCAGCATGCTCAGCAGAAGTGCTCCGCCTTGCCGGCGGCTGCGGGCAAGGCCAAGCAGCCAAAGCCAAGCAGTGCTGTGGCCGGCACAGCGGACTCCTCCGGCGGGGCTGCTGCAGCAGCGCACAGTGCCTCCAGAAAGGCTGGGCCGGCGACGGAGGCGCCACTGTTTGGGGGCAGGCAGGGGGGCGGCCTCTTTGACGGGCGCGGCGCAGAGCAAGGCACTGGGGCGTTGTGTGGCGGCAGCGTGGGTCACAGCGCCCCCCCAGAGGTGAGGGTGAGTTGGCCAGCGCTCGTGTTGTGCACCAGCATGTGCTTGAGCTGTTGAGCAGGGCCCGGGCAGCGCCATCCGCCCCTTTTCTTGCACCAAAGCATCGTTACGTGGTCTTATGTCGGCCTGCAGCTAGTGCCGTGAGGCCCAATTGCTGCTGGTATGTGCTCTCTCTCTCTCTCTCTCTCTCTCTCTCTCTCTCTCTCTCTCTCTCTGTGTGTGTGTGTGTGTGTGTGTTCCCTTTGAAAACCGCCCCCTGTGGCCATGCTGCAAGGCAGGAGAGCCATTGGCGTGACGCAGCATCCTCAGAGCGCAGCAGTTTTTGTCCCTTGGATACCCTGTTTGGCTTGCCCTGCAAGGCAAACCCTTTATTACCCTTGGATACCCTGGTTAGCTTACCCTGCAAGCAGCCTTGTGCAGTATGAGTCACGTGTCCGCCTAGAAGTAGAGCAATCGCTGTCGTGGGTTGTCCTGCCAGGAGGGTTGATCCTTGCCATTGCCACATGGACGCTGCGCTGCTCACAAACCGTGTTGCCGCACGCGGCGATCTGACCATGTTGCCGCGGGAAACGCACCAACCATGACGCCATGCCTGTCGTGGCTTGCGTGGACAGTGTGCAGCGTATCAACCTTGTCGCCGTTTCTGGCGTGGATTGGGTGGATTGTGTGCAGGCTGGTACAAGTGAGGTGGCCCCGCTGTTTGGGGGCCGCGCTGCATCCTTGGCAGAGTGTCTAGGGTTTGGTGGCAGCAGCAGCAGCAGCCCATTGCCTGCAGCAGGCAGTAGTGACAAAGTGCTCAGGAGCCTGTTCGGCTCCCCAAAACAGCATGAGCAGCAGCAGCAGCAGCAGCAGCAGCAGCAGCAAGAGCAGCAGCAAGAGAAGAGGCAGCAAAAAATGCAGGAGCAGCAGCGGCGGCAGCAGCAGTCACGGCCACAGCATTGTGGCATGCAGCTTAGTAAGCAGGAGGAGCAGCAGGGTTTGGGGAAACCAGATCTAGACCAGCAGCAGCAGCAGCAGCAGCAGCAGCAGCAGCAGCAGCCACAGCCCCTGAAGGGTTTACCTGCACAGGCGCAGGAGCGGGCGCAGCCAAAGTACAAGTCACAGCATGAGGAGCTGCTTGTTCCCTTGTGGAGCCCTGGACGGCAGCAGCAGCAGCAGCAGCAGCAGCAGCAACAGCAACGGCAGCAGGAAGACTTGGGTCGGTTTGGAGGCAGCGATAGCGATGAGATTTTTGTGGATGTGGACACTGACGAGGACGTCAGCACAGCCCCTTTGGCACGCAACGCAAGACAAATGCTTAAGAAGCAGCTGCCAGCCCAGAAGCAGCAGCAACCTGCACCAACTGAAAAGATGCAGCTGCAGCAGGAGGAGCAGCATCAAAAATGGCAGCAGCGGCGGCAGCAACAGATACAAAAAGATCAACAGTGCCAGCAGCAGCAGCAGCAGCAGCAGCAGCAGCGGCAGCAGCAGCAGCAGCAGCAAGATGTGCCCATGCTTCAGTCATCAGCACATCACGCACAGCACCAGTCATCAGGCGCACATATCCCAGCCAAGCACAAGCGCACAGCAGGCTGGAAGGAGAGGGAGCAAGAGCAAGCACGGCAGCAGCATCAGTATCCTGTACCTCAGGACATAGACCAGCGGCAGCAGTCGCAGCCGCAGCAGCAGGATCAGCAGCAGCCTAATTGGGATCGGTTTGGGGACAGTGACAGTGAGGAGATGTTTGTGGACGTTGATAGCGATACAGATGAGAGACAGGCCACCATACCTGCTCACAAGCGCCTAAAGCTGGAGCATGCTCCTAATCAACAGCAGCTGCTGCCGCAGCAGCAGCAGCAAGGCCTTCACACGCCCGGTGCAAAAACTCCCGCTCTAGGTTATAGGCCGCTGGGCCTCTCCATGCCTTGCAAGCGCCTTGCCAATACGCCTGCCGCATCATCTGCAGCAGCCACACCAGCAGCAGCTGCTCCGGCCCCATCAGGCCTGACTATCAGGAAGCAGCTGAGCCACACCCCCGTGCCACAAGCCGCAAAAAAGCACAAGGTGGAGCAGCCCACCCCCAACACAGCCCCGCCACGCACGACAGGTGCAAGCAGGCCCCACGCACAGCTGACCATACCAGCCACGGCCCCTCCACCTGTGCTTCAATATGCCACCAGCTTTGTGCGCTCCAAGGCAAGTGCCCGGGGAAGGAAAGGGAGGTCATGTTGTTTTTCTTGCGAGTGTGGGGTGTGGGGTGGGGTGAAGGACAAGGCAGGCGCTTTGGCATGTGCATTCCTTCCTTGGGGGGTACAAAACAAATGTTGTGCCTGTGCTGATTCCCATGTTTGGGCACCCAAGCCCAAAAGGCACGCCATACTTGCTGCTGCAAATCAAGAGAGTGATAGAGAACAGTTTGCAGCACATGCAATTGGTGTCAAGAGGCTGAAAGAGAACAAAGAGCAGCACATGCAACTGGTGTCAAGGGGGCCCAGCACACCTGGGCAGTCATCCTGTTGGCTCTGGGAACTTGCAAGGGATCTGGCTTATGCTGCATCCAGCGATGAGGAGCTGCGCACCACCTGGCCTGCCCCCTGTTGCGTGTGCTGCAGGCGGCTCTGCTGCAATGCATGCAGTCATGGCTGTCTTGCGCGCCTGTGTGCAGATTTGTGTAAATTCATGTCGATCACGCGAGTTCATGTCGATCACGCGAGTTCATGTCGATCACGCGAGTTCATGTTGATCACGCAGCATTTTGTGAATTGCACAAAGTGAGCCTTTGCCACGCAGCCCGTCTATCCTCTCACCTCTCACTCTTTACCATCATTGCACACAGCAACCAGCAAGGATTATGTGGTTGATGATGAAGCAAGTAGACAGCATACGCCAGCGCAAATCTGCTTTCCTTGCAGGATGCAAGCAGCCCTGCCGCAGAGGCAGCCTGGCAGCCGCAGCGTGAGCGTCTGCAGGCAGATTTCAAGAGCCGCCACCGGACAGCGCTGAAACATGCAGTGCCGAAAGCCAGGCAGCAGCAACACCGGCAACGAAGATGAAGTGATTGAAAGGCTTCGAAAATCATCATGAGTATGAGCTAAATTGTGCTGAGCACTCTGGTGGACATTCCCTGGGTAGCCTAGGTCCTTGGCACTTAAAAATGCGTGATACAGTAGGGCTGACTCTTGAGCTATGCTATCTTCAGATTCATCCTTTGCCAACTTTTTTGTGTGCGAGTTGGTTCCAACACTAAATAGCAACATGGTGAGATGGGTACATTGCAATAGCACTAAATTTGAATGGCAGCAGCACTATTTTGATTGCTTGCCAAAGGTAACATCTCGCACCTTTCAAGGAAACATTTCACGCCTGTTTGCATGTTTGTCACTAAGTTTAATCTGCGATGTGTAACCCACAGTTCTGCAAGTATTGTACGTAGGGAAGGTCCTCTACTGTAGCTAGCGAAGCACCTAAGGCCCTGTAGGTGGCCACCTTTCTCTGTTAGTCAATAAAATGCAAATCCAATTCCATATATTACAACAGTCCATGGGAGCAATGCAACATTTTTTTGCCATCCATGCATATGATGAAGTGGCCTACACAGTAGGACTGGCAGATCAGGAATTTTGTTTCAGCAAGGTTCAAATTCCAGTGCCAAGTGCATTTCGTACAATCGGGTAAATAATGCCCTTTTCCTACCCTGAGGGCTTATACAGTATAAGTTATACTGCTGTATCTACCCATTTAAGTTAGCTTTACCATTACCATTATTAGGTGGCCTGATACAAACCAGGTCTGCGATCTTGATCTGAGGACTCCTGATAAGGTACTTCTAGTCTCTTAAACCTTGAGTGCATAAAAAGTTCAAATAACTTAACTTGCTGTGTCCGCTCGCGTCTTGTACCAAACAACAAACTTAACTTGATGAAAAGTTCGAATAACTTAACTCAATAAAAAAGTTTGATTGACTTAAATAAATAAAATTCTTTAAATGACTCAAGAAAATGTTTCTGTTTTGCTGTTGGAAGGGACATGAGGTGCCTAAGGTGACCCAATAAGTCCTTGCTTAATGTAGGAAGTACTTTCACTGTCTACGTACTACGTAGTACTAGAAAGAGAAAAAGAAAAGAAAGAAAAGAAAAGAAAACTACGCAAGCAGCAAAAAGAACTACGCAAGCAGCAAAAAGCTCCTCACATCAATTAAGGAAAAGGGGACGTGCTATTTAAGAAGGGTTTGGGATAGGAAATTTCTCAGAAAACTTTGCTGACATTACTGGGGCTGATAGAGTTTACTAGATGTAGTACATAGGAGTCACGAGAGCTTTTCATTTTGACAACATCAGTGCTAAGGATGTGATATTGTCTTTCTTGAAGCAGACACACAAATCACTTATTTTTCTCTCTGAGACAATAGATATTTTTTGTCTGGCGGCGCCCAGCAAGCCCAGCAGTCAACCCATCTGGCTGAAGATCTAAACCCGTTGCAATTTTAAGATGAAGTCACTGTCAAAACTTGCTTATGTGCATGCCTTGCCTTGTGCCCAGACTGTCTTTGATTTCTGTTCTCAGCAGCACAACAGACTCTGCTATTTCATCTCACACAGCATGGACTACTTTTTTTGGCTGGCGATGACCAGCCACAAACCTGTCAGACTAACGACTAGGCTGACCATGAACCCTTGCTTCTTATGATGAGGGCACTACATTTACCCTGTTCGCAGCTCTGGTCAATTCAAGAATCATGTTAACAGTCATGCAATACTTGAAACAATAATTGAAAACCAGTGATGCATGTACCTGAGACAAAGACAGTTAAAGGAAGTAAGCAACTACACCTGTGCCCTTCATCACCTTACTACTAGCATGATGCATTTAGCACCTCCTACAAAAGATCAAGGTGTATCCCTGCCTATCAATCTAACAAAGGCTTCAAACATGTGGGTGCTAATCATGGTGCACTGTAAACTACCTAATCCAGCCGGCACTGGACCTCTGTCTTGAGCACGAACACTCTCGAGTCTCTCAACTCTCACTCAGCACGCTCCTAACCCCTCCTCCAATAAACCCACCTCAGTAAATGTGGCAAATCCACACTAAAAGAATACCAGGCATCAACACTGCAAGAAATCAAATCAGCAATAGGGCAGCTTACATTTCCAAACCTGCTCCCTTCTAGGAAAAGTGGCCTGTCCTCCCGGGACATGCAACTATTCTTCAAATCCCATGTGAGGCAGGAGACATTTGGCCTGTACTTAAAACCTCAGAATCACTTGAAGTAGCTAAACAAGTTCTTCTCGTACTGTGGATGCATAGTCCCAAACCAACGGTCCCAGTGGGTGAAATACAAGGAGAAGTGCCGGGTGGGGAACCTGCATGGGCATGCAGCAAACCCCGTCGTTCTCTCAGAGCTTCAGGGCAGGCCATCGATGGGCACAAAACAAAACCAAATTCGAGGCATTCCTGCTAACTCAGCAGCAGAAAGCCCTACATTGAGGCGACTGGGATAGACAAGAAGGCAAACAAAGTGAATTAATGTGCAACAGCGTATTGTAGTATGGTGAGCACTCTTGAGTGGCTTGTGGTTGCAAGATCATGGTTTTGGTTGTTAACATGCACAAGTGAACTTCAGGACTTGGTGTCCAATACTCACAAGCAACTGGCCCTTAGACTCCTTTTCCCAGAAAATATGCTTAGGCAGGCACTCACACACCTTAAAAACACAAGCCCCATACTTCGCACCTGCCTGGGACTGTGAGAAACGTTTTCTGTGCTCTGACAGGCTTAAAACTTACAAACAATACTGTCTGAATCGATCATTCATGCCAGTTGAGTCAATTCATGCCATTGGTAGAGACTATACACACACCTGTGGTGCATGTCATGGTGCTGCACAGTGTTCAGGGCCTGTCCCTTGTTTGCATCCTTGGGCCCGTTAAATACCAACAGCAGCAAGCCTTCCATAGTTGGGATGAAAGGTGCAATTTCGTAGCCAGCATGACCTCCTGTTTGAGCAGGGTGAACAATGCTTAGAATTCAAAGTACTGCTTCTCACACCATTTCCTTACAATCTAACGGTAAATTACTCTGAGAATGTATGAATTCCACCTTGGATGTTGTTGAAGTGTCAGATAATAACACACAGACCAAAAATGAATCCATGATTATAGGCGGACGACACAGCAATTATATGGCCAAAGCATCAGTCAGTTGACAAATCCACAGTCAACACAATGGTGATCGGAGCCACGCACCCTCATGTATGGCTGTAGTGACAAGATGGTACACGCGATGCAAACTGGCCGGCATGGGGATCATCATTGCCACTAGTACCTGGATTGTGGACGGAGGCATACAGACAAATGTTGGTTATGGGGTTGTGGGGGCATGCACATTTTTGGTGCACGCTGTCGGTAGTGAAAGGACTGGACACTGAGTCTTCTGGTAAAGCACAGATTTACCCACTAGGTAACATGCCCTGTGCCAGAGGGATCTCTATGAAAAATATCAATTGCCACTTTGTGCCTCGAGCACAAGAAGACCGCATTTTGGTAATTAAGCCTTGCGCTTCAAATCAAGCCAGACTTGGAAATATCCTGGTTCGTGGCGCATCTCAGCTGCTGCAGGGCTGGCCATCCTCAGTATTAAGTTGCAATCACACAACTCCCCAGGAAGCTCTTCTTGGTCATCCGGCACTAAGATGTGGCTCCCTGACTCATTTTTGCCTGATTGATAGGGTGTGTTGCTGCACCCTAAGTCCACTAAGCATTTGTGGCTTCCAACATCATCCCCTTTCTGGGCCCATAGCCAGACAGGGACAATCAACAGAAAAAGTATGCAACTACAGACTACTTTCTAATTGGCAAAGTCCTTACACGATCTCTAGGCGTGGGCATTTTCCCACACAACCCATGGTAGGTGATGCAAGCCCTGACTTGCTGGTTCAGGGTCCTAATAGGGAATCATACCGTTTCCAAACGGAGGAATCACGCATGGAGAGGCACATGCTCTTTTCAAATGGCTCATGGAGAAGCTCGTGCCACTTTCAAATGCAGGAATCACGCGTGGAGAGGCTCTTGTACACGAGAGCTAAGGACAAGGCGTTTTCTGCACGTGCGTGCCAAGAAGTTTGTCAAGGCAGAAAAGAGATGCCCAATGGACCAAGAAGAGAGATGAGGGGGTTTCGTTCAGGGATCCAACACGGCACATTTCCACAATTGAGACAGATGTAGTGCGGTGGTCGATTTGGTACTGTCTAAATTGTAACAACATTGTTCCAGCTTTGAGATGGTCCCCAAACGACGTACCCGGAAAAAGACCCAGGACCTAAACCCACAAAAACTTACAACAAAAAACTTTTGTCATAATTGTTCTTGATGTTGGATAGCAAATAGGGGGCCTGAACATCACTGGGCCCACGCTGCTGCTTTTTTGGGGCAAACTTCAAGGTGCCAAGCGCTCGGCAGCAGCAGCAGCAGCAGCAGCAGCAGCAGCAGCAGCAGCAGCAGGAGGAATATGCTGCGTACAATTGCAAGCTCTAGATGGCTTTCTAGGTTGCAAACTCTCTTACACCAAATATGTAGGATGCATATGGCTGTAAGGGAGCTAGTGATGTTGCATTGAAGGGCCTTCGTGGCTTTTCAGGACGTGTGCCTGCTTAGCTGTGGGCTTGAGTCTGCACAGCCCTGTCTGGAGGGGAACTGTTGAGGCCTGCAATTCAAGGACTTAACCATACACCAGACCGTTTTTGACCGTATATACGGTGTCAAAATTGTTAAGTGGTAAGAAATCAAACAATCATCACTGTCATCTTCTTTGTACAGCGAATTGTCTACCGTCTACTGGCACATCCCTGATTCTATAAGACACGGCAAGCCTGTCCTTTTTCCGCATCATAGCATAAAATGCATGCATGTATGCCCCAATCCCCTTCCTCCTGTCATTAAGCGCGCTCTCACCTGTTCCCCCCTTCTGTCTGCAGTGCACCCCCACCAGTGCTCGTGCAAACTTCAGCAGAGCTCGCTCAGGCTTCACCACACATCCACTCCAAGTGCGCACCTCATTAGCAAACACTATGAGGGCCTCGATCACGTGGAAGCTGTATCCGGTGAATGCGCTTGGAACTTTCGATCTGAGGGCGCACAAGGACCAGCGTTCCGTATCTGCTCGTGACGTTTTGTCTGCTATTACACCAGGGCTAAGACCTATTTTGGGAGGGATGAAAGGCTAGCAGAAAAGCAACAGCAGAAAAACAAATGACCGCTGCAAGCAATGGCCGCTGCATTTCACTCCTAAGTTGCCTGCTGTAATGCAAGTGCCTCCAAGGGCACTTGTACATTCTCGTCCAGCTTAAACAGGCAACAGTACAGGTCTGTGCAAAGAGATAGCTAGGCTGCCATTGCCAGCAGCACGGCTCACTTGTGGTGGATGAAATGGATGTGCCTGTACAATGGCCCCCAATGCAGCATCCGGTGCGTCCAATAGAACCAGCTGTCGTGCGAGTAGTCCAGTAGGCCAACCACAAGGCAGCAGTACAGCACCTGTAAGGGGATTTACGAGCAAAATGATGAACATCCAAGTTGGTGTCAAGTGTGGGCATATGCTTTCACCTCACTGCATTCTGTCCTCTCCCACCAAAAGAAGCATCAGTTGCAAAGGAAGGCAGCGTTATGGCACTAGCAAACTTTATTGTTCACGTGATGCTATGAATACAGCACGTGAGTCAGTACGCCAGGGCCGTTAGAACTTTTTCAATGGCGAATCACAAAAACCTATTCCTACTGTTCGAACAGTCTTGAATTGGATGTTCTCAAGTCAGGGGGGTGCTCTTCCTGCTGTTGATAGCAGCCTTCCCAAATTCAACTGCTCCAGGTCTAGTACGCACGTGGGGGAGTGTGTTAATGGGGCGCGTATTGATGAGGTTCCAACCATTGGCGTGCATTCGTTCGACTGTCACCCAAACCGCAGCTTTAACCGCCAGAGGACCTGCAGCACAGGGCAAGGATGGATAAGCACGCTCGTTGCCAAACATTCATGTGCTATTGAGACACGTGCACTGCTCAACCTCTCATGGGTCAAGTGGGTCTCAACGAGCCAAATGCAGGTCATCAGCTTGAGGAAGCTCTGCTTTCAAGTAGGGTTCCAGATGAAAGTGCTCACACTGAGCACTGACGCAGGCAGCCAGCTGCATCATTAGCTGCACTCTTTCTCTGTCTCTACCTTGTCACTGATCTACCAATGCACCAGGATGGTTTGATCACGGCATCAGTGCACAGTACCGATGCACTCACCAAGGCTGTAGATGGCATCACGCGCAACAGACCACGGTGCGCGCGGCTGCGGCTGCACATTCTGCACAGGAAAGAGCAGAGGGATGCCCCAGTGCAGGAGAGCGCCCACCAGGTAGTAGAACAGGCACAGTTGGGCAAAAGCCGGGATGAAGCCGCCACCTGCAGGTAAAGACCAGGACTGATTCTGTTCGTGTGGCAGTCTGATGGCTGGTTGGAGGGTGCGTGCAAGCATAATCCCAGATGACAATTGATGCAGTGAGGCACTGCTGTTCAAGAAAGCACATATCAGGAGGGACCCTTCACGCACCGTACAGCGGGGCCAGCGTAAGCGTAAACATTCTCAAGATCCCCCGAGCAGCATTTGTCGCCTTGTGTGGTTAAGTGGAATTGTAATCCACTTATTTTCAAAGTGCAATGGGGCCTAATGGGGATTAGTCAGATTAGTCTGATTACCGTATTGGACAGGACGAAGTGACACGCACGATTATGTGTAAAGCTTTAATTGAATAGTCGGAACCATGTTGCAGGCAGTCGCAGGGCGCCGGCTGCTCGGGGCGCTTGCGGAGGCCAGCCTGCTGCCCTCCGCTGCAGTGGCCAGCAGCAGTGGGAGGGCGTACACTTCTCCGTCCAGCCAGCAGAATGCGGAGGCAGCGACTCAGGCTGCTCCCGCCAGCTCTGCGGCGCCCCGGATTGTGCTGCAGCAGCAAGAGGCAACGGCCAGCTCCAGCACCGCCTCCAACAGACCACGCTGGTTGGAGCAGCTGGGAGCCATCAGGACGGACTGGACGTGAGTGTATTGGGCGCGCTCGCTGCCAACGTGCAATTGAGGCAGGCGTCTCGATGTCGAGAGGGTTTGATGGCGTTGTTTGCAAGCTGAGTCACCCTCACCCCCTACCATCAAACGCATCAAACTCATCCAGGAGGACCTGGGGGTTGCAAACCCCCCCCCCACCCATTCCCACAGGCGTGAGGAGATTTCAGAGGTGTACCACACGCCCATCTTGGACTTGGTGTACCATGCAGCCAAAGTCCATCGCATGTACAACGACCCCCAGATGGTGCGTTTCTTTTTATCTGTGCACTGGCGGTTGAGTGTGTGGAGCGGCCACATCCGCTTGCAAGCCAGCCAGTTGCTCAGGAGTGACTGAGCAGCACATGCTGGGCCAGCTTCTCAAGCTTGCAGGCAAATGCTTTGCACTGGGGCCTTGTTGGGGTTCTGATTGCATGTGACTCTCAATGCGGCAGAACTTCTGCTGCTGGAGGGAGCTCTGAGAGCGGCACCTTCCGCGCCACCTGTACGCGAGCGCTTGCATTAGCAAGAGGCACCTCTAAAAATGCTAGTTGAAGTGGCGGCGTAAGGCACCGTGCCAATCCCTAGCCCTGCATCGATCTCACTCCACAGGTGCAGCGCTGCACGCTGTTAAGCATCAAGACGGGCGGCTGCCCTGAGAACTGCAACTACTGCAGCCAATCCAGCCACTGGGACGACACGGGGGTGAAGGCGGAGAAGCTGCTGGACCTGGAACCAGTGTACCAGGTGGATGAGGGCCTGCGGAGCCACCTGGGGGGATTGCCAACGGCGATTGGCTCTGCTGCGCCTGTTGCAGTACTTACCCTGCCCCTGTGATGTGGCAGCAGCCAGGCCAGCCCTGCAGCGCAGGGTGCTGCAGGATCATGATCTGAGAGCCCGTGCTTCGGCGCTGGCTCGTTTGTGCACAACTTGATGTGCAGATGCACAGGCAGCGTCTACTGCATGGTCTCAGTAGGCCCTGGACCTCTGCATGGTCTTGATGCCACCAAGCAGATCGCTTTACATGCATTTTCAGGGGTATGCACCTCGAGGCGCTCAAAAAAGGTTAAGATTGCTGGCAGTGAGATGCCTGCCCTGCGCTCCGCTCAAGCTGGGATCCCTGATTCTCTCACGGGCAGCATACAGCGCAATGACGATTGGCTTTTTTACATGCACATCAGCAAGGCTGAACTGCGCCACATGCCCCGCGGGGAGAGGGCTGCAGCAGTCAAAGTGTGAGCGTGTGTGCTTGTGCCGTGCTTGCAGGCGGCACTGCGGGCGCACCAAGCGGGCAGCACGCGCTTCTGCATGGGCGCTGCATGGAGGGGGCCCTCCCAGGTGCGCACATGTGCTTTGTTCATGTGGGTGTTTGTGAGTGTGGGTGCGCAGGAGAGTGCATGTTTGCAGGCGTGTGAGCACATGTGCCCGCATCGTGCTGCCAGTGCCCGACATTGCTTTGGTGCTCACTACTCAGCATTGGCACTCGCTAACCACCTCAGCACCAGCTGTGCGCCTGCCTGACCTGGAACTCACAGATCAAACCCTCCCCATGGTAGCACCTGCCTGACCTGGATCTCACAGATCAAACCCTTCCCATGGTAGCACCTGCCGCGGAATCGCTTGGCCGCCCTGCACAACCTCCTCCACCCCCTAATTCACTGCTCGCCTGCCTTGCTTGCCTGTTGCAGGTCGGGCCTCGCCAGTGGCAGCGTGTGCTAGACATGGTGTCCAAGATCCGGGGTCTCGGTATGGAGGTGTGCACTACGCTAGGCATGGTCACTCCAGAGCAGGTGCGTTGCACGCACTCCTGCGTGCCCTGGATAGTGTTTGGGACCCAGCCGGCACGGACTGCTTGTTCCCAGACCTTGCGCGCCAGACACACCGTGCCCTTCACGTGACATGCACACCGTGTCCTTCACGTGACATGCACACCGTCTCCTTCACGCGCCAGACACACCGTGTCCTTCACGTGACATGCACACAGCAGAAGCAATGCTGCATCTGTGGCGCTGGTGCGAAGTGCAGGCAAATGTTTTGGCGCCGGCACCCATGCGTGCAAGGCATTGGTTTGAGTGATCTCAGTTCTTTGCCCCGTGTATCAATGGCCGCACTGCCTGAAGAAGGAACACTGCATACGTCTGGCACACCATTTCATGTCTCCACGCTTCCAGCCTGAGCTCTGCAGTGTGTGCTGCTGTGTGCACCTGCTGAACCATAGGTGTGTGCTGCTGCGTGCACCTGCTGTGTGCACCTGCTGAACCATAGGTGTGTGATGCTGAGTGCACCTGCTGAACCATAGGTATGGGGAGGGTGATGCACACCAGCAACCGTTGCGCATGATAGTAGGTAGACAGGCGAAATAGGTGCTCAGGGTGTATGCAAACACCGGGTGCTTCCCATCCTCACGTGCGCATGCAAAAAGGCTGCTGTGATAGGTATGTCGATTTGGATAAGACAAGCGAGCTCTTGAGGCATGCGCCAGGCCATCAGCAAATTTAAGGTCATAATTAGGGATGGGTAAATTAGGGTTGTCCAGTCTGCCAAAGAGACTCGCCAACTCGTTGTAGATGGGTAGTCTTGTCGTCTGCAAGTCTCGGCGAGACCCCTGCCCAACCTTAATCATAATGCAAAGCTGCTGGCCAGCCAAGGCACAGCTTGCAATCAGCAGAAGTCCAATTGCGCGCAATGGGGGTTGAAACATTTAGGGCAAGACCGGCACCACATCAGCCAAAATTTGCAACCAACACACCCTCGCTGCCACACTGAGAGGCTGTGCAACTGCAAGTAGCAGGGCTGACCCCTTGAAAGCACAACCTGCACACACCCTCGCTGCTCTGCTGTATCTGTACAGGCTGCGCAACTGCGGGAAGCAGGGTTAACAGCGTACAACCACAACCTGGACACTTCCCCTGAGTATTACGGAAAAGTGACCACGACAAGAAAGTACGAGGTATGTGCAGCGTTGCTTAGACAAGGCGGACCTGTCAAAGGTACGGAAGCAAGTTTGTTGTGCAGCGGCAGCCCACATGCACACGTATGCTGCTCGTATGGTACCTGCATGTTCCAATTGTGCATGACTACACTTTGTATGATGGGGGCCAGTAGTTCAAGCTGCTGCTTATGCCTCCTTTATGACCAAGAAGAGCACACCCATTCCTGCTGCCTCGAAAATTTGCTTACAACCAAGAACTATTTCCTGTGTCCAGATGCTGCTGTGCTCTATGACTCTGCATGTTGCTACGTTGGTGCTCCCATGCTTTTTGCAACCTTCTCTGTCGCTCTTGAACTCGCTCTTGTGTCGCTCTTTGACACGCTCAGGACCGGCTGACGACGTTGAAAGCAGTGAGGGAAGCGGGCATCAGTGTGTGTGCAGGCGGCATCATTGGGCTGGGTGAAGGGCCACAGGTGTGTATATGTTGCATGCGTGCAAGCATTGGTGTTACATAGTTGTGCATCCGTGTCGCGCGGCGCCGGGTAGGCCTCATCCACTGGTACATCTCCCTATGCCCGTGCCCCCACTCCATGCATGCGTGCGCCATGCACCTCCGTACGCTGTGCACCCAAAAGTGCTGTGTAGTTGCGCATCCATGTCGCGCAGCACCGGGTGGGCCTCATCCACCGGTGCATCTCCCTATGCCCCCATTTTCCTCTGTGCGCTGGGCACCCAAAAGTGCAACGTATGTATGTGCGCATGTATGTCGCGCAGGACCGGGTGGGCCTCATCCATCAGCTGGCCACGCTGCCTGAGCACCCAGAGTCTGTGCCCATCAACCGCCTGGTGGCCATCAAGGTGTGTGTGTGTGTGCGCGTGTGTGTGTGCGTGTGTGTGTGTGTGCGTGTGTGTGTGTATGTGTGCAGTACAGGGGTCCAGAGGAGAGGAGGCGGGGGGGCGCGGGGAGGGGGGAAGCATGGACGTGTTGTGTGGGGGGAAGTGAGTGGGGCTACCCAAGGATAAGGGGAGGCCATGATGGCAAGCATTGGCTTTCCTGTCTGCCTGGGTGACATGTGCCAGGGACAGTTGCGGAGCCTGCGGCCAGCGGTCGGTCAGCAGGCAGCAGTTGGTGGCTGGTCAGTTGTCAGTGGCTGCGGCCAGCAGGCAGCAGGCAGTGGT
>LKMJ01000583.1_pt1 | contig 28651 bp, 21 predicted proteins | sample 643391 | NCBI WGS metagenome assembly LKMJ01 (sample SAMN04112250, study PRJNA286221) | soda lake metagenome | biome: soda lake; feature: Kulunda Steppe; material: water; isolation source: sample PL-Br10 brine of Picturesque Lake | place: Russia: Kulunda steppe | collected 2010-07 | reverse complement strand
TTGCCGGGACGACTGCGCAGATAGCAGCCTACCCCTGGCAGCTGGAGGGAGAAACGGATGCGCTGCTGCTGGACACACCGGGCATTGAAAGCCTGGATCAGGCCAGCCTGCGCGGTCAGGTCCAGTCCGCGGATCTCATACTCTGGGTCAGTGCCGCCAACCGGGCTGACCGTGAGCCGGAAAGGCGTGTTCTGGAGCGAATCCGTGCCTGGCAGGATGAGGACAGAGCCCGCCGACCACCGCCCATGCTGTGTGCCGTCACCCACATCGACCGGCTGCGTCCGCTGCGCGAATGGGCGCCCCCTTACAACCTGCGGGAGCCGGATTCGGCCAAGGCCCGCGCCATTCAGCAGGCCGTGCTGGCTGTGGCCACGGATCTGGCCTTTGAATCAGAGCGCGTTGTGCCCGTGTCGCTGGGCAGTGCGGAATCGTACAATGTGTATGACTCACTCATGGCTGTGATGCTCGCCAACCTTGATGAGGCGCACCGTGTCAGGCTGCTGCGTTGCCTGTCCGCACGCCAGCGTGAGGAGAACTGGTCCTACCTGAAACGCCAGCTCACCCACACGGGAAGACTTCTGGGTAATCTTCTGGATCGATAGATCCGTATACCGCCCCTGACGCTGGTAGCTTTCTGAAGCGTCGTATTCTATTGTTGATTGCATTCCCTTATGGTTGGGATATCTAAACGCGGACATCATTATGAGTCGTATTCTGGTCGTTGATCATGATCCGTCGTCCGTTGCTGTAACGGCCAGGCTTCTCACTGAGAGTGGGCACGAGGTGAGGGAGGTGAGTGATGCGGAGCAGGCTGAAGCCGTCGCTGAAACCTTCCGGCCCCAACTGATCCTGCTTGGATTGCGACCGGGTGATGCACAGCGCTCACGGCTTGTGCAGGCAGTACGCGGCAGCACAACCCTGCGTGGGACCTTCATCGTCGCCATTTCCTCCACCCGGGCAACGGCCGAGGACCACCACCGCCACCAACAGGAGGATGGGGTGGATGGGTTTGTTACCCGGCCTGTTTCGGACCCGGAATACCTCTCCCGTATCGAGGGCTTTCTGGAGCTCCAGCGCGTCCAGGCCCAGCTGCGTGCCAGTGAAAAACGCTTCCGGACCCTGGTCGAGCACAACGCTGATGGTATGGTCATTGTCTCCGGCGAAGGGCGTATTCTGCTGGCCAACGAATCCGCCGCACACCTGCTTCAGCGCAGTGCGGATGAGCTGGAGGGGCAGGATTTCGGGTTCCCCGTGGCCGGCAGTGATCATGCGGAAATTGAGATCCCCAACCCCCATGGTCGACACACTGTCCTGCAGATGCGGGTGGTGGAAATGGAGTGGGATGAACAGCCTGTCTGGCTGACGTCTCTGAGGGATGTGACCGCCTATTACGAAACCGAGGAGGCCCTTCGTCGCAGCAACCGGGCGTTGCGCCTGGTCAGTGCCTGTAATGAGGCGTTGCTGGAATACTCCGATGAGTCGTCATTGTTCAGCGAGATCTGCCGGATCGCGACCGCATTGGGTGAGTATGAGATGGCCTGGGTGGGTCTGGCGGATGAGGCCTCGGGTGTCCGGATTGAGCCGGTTTGCTGGGCCGGCGATGATGATGAATGCCTGGGCGAGCGGCACCTGAGCTGGTCTGTGAGCGAGCCGTCGGGGCAGGGCGCAGCGGGTCAGGCGCTTCGCGCCGGGCGCCCGGTGATCTACGAGGATGTGCAGCAGCTTCCTGATGATGAGCGCTGGGCAGCCCCGGCGTGCAGCCGTGGTTTCGGCAATGCCATCTTCCTTCCCCTGTCCTCGGCGACCGGCACCTTTGGTGTGCTGGGTCTCTATCAGGCCCGGCCCCAGAAAGTGACCGAAGGTGAACTGCAGCTGATGCGGAAACTGTCGGAAAATCTGGCATTCGGCGTGGCTCGCATCCGGGATATCAACGAAAAGCTGCGGGTTCAGCAGAGCGTGCTGAAAGTGGCCTCTGGCGTGACCGCCACTCAGGGTAATGACTTCTTCGAGCAGCTGTGCCGGAGCATGAATGAAGCGTCGGGCGGGATCGCCTGTTTCGTGGCTCGTCTGGTGCCGGGCGATACCCCTTCTGCGCGTACCCTGGCCGTGGTGGCGGAAGGTGAGACCGTGGAGAACTTTGAGTACCCACTGGAGAACACTCCCTGCGACGACGTATTGAGCCGGGGTCAGTGCATCATAGAGGATGGACTGACGGATCAGTTCCCCAATGCCGGAATTATTGGCTGGCCGTCCGGGCGTGGCTATCTGGGCTGGCGGCTCGATAATTCGGCCGGGCAGCCGATTGGCTTCATTGCTGTGCTCTTTGCCTGGCCGATCCGTGAACGGGAGTTTCTGCGCAATACGGTGCGGATCTTCGCCAGCCGCGCGGCAGCCGAGCTCGAGCGTCGCAACACGGATGTGCGGATCCGTGATCAGGCGTCACTGCTCGACAAGGCCCAGGATGCCATCGTGGTCATCGGCATCGACCAGCGTGTGCTCTACTGGAACAAAAGCGCCGAGACGCTCTATGGCTGGGACAGCCACGAGGCCTTCGGTTGTACACTCGAGGCGTTGGTCGGAGCTGATCGTCAGGCGTTTTCCGGCACGCTGGTTGAGGTCATGACCGAAGGCGACTGGGCTGGAGAGATGATCCACCATCACCGCGAAGGCACCCAGCGCGTCGTGGAGGGTCGATGGACACTGGTCCGCGATGAGGACGAGCGCCCGCAATCGATCCTGGTGATCAATACCGACATCACCCATCGCAAGGCGCAGGAGCGTGAGATCGAGCAGCTGGCGTTTTTTGATGCGCTTACCCAGCTTCCGAACCGACGATTGCTGGTGGATCGTCTCAAGCGGGCGCTGGTGGCCTCCGAGCGCAACGGCCTGTATGGCGCGCTCCTTTTTCTGGATCTGGACAACTTCAAACTGCTCAACGACACCTGTGGCCATGACCTGGGTGATGAACTGCTGATCGATGTGGCAGACAGGCTGCGCCAGTCGGTGCGTGAAAGCGACACCGTGGCGCGCCTTGGAGGAGACGAATTCGTGATCATGCTGGCCGAGCTGGATCCGGATTCCGACCGGGCGGCGTCTCTGGCGGCCAGGGTCTGCGACAAAGTGAAAAACGCGATGTGCGATCCCTTCATGCTTTCGCGCCAGGAGTATTACATGACGCCGAGTATTGGTGTGACGCTTTTTGGTCCCGGGCCTGTAGGCGTGGACCAGTTGCTCAAGCAGGCGGACCTTGCCATGTACAAGGCAAAGGAAGACGGACGGAATCTGGCGCGTTTTTTCGACGACCATATGGAGCAGGAGGTTGCGGCGCGGGCAGGCAGGGAAAGTGAGTTGCGTAAGGGGCTCAATGACGAGCAGTTCATTCTCTACTTCCAGCCTCAGATCAGCGAGCGGGAGGGTGTGATTGGGGCGGAGGCGTTGCTGCGCTGGCAACACCCCGAGCGTGGCATTGTGGGGCCTGGCGAATTCATTGCTCTGGCCGAGGACAGCGGCATGATTCTGGAGCTGGGGCGTGTGGCGTTCCGGAGGGCCTGCGAGCAGCTGGTACGCTGGGCGGACAGGCCTGAAACCCGTGATCTGACCATCGCGGTCAATGTCAGCGCCCGCCAGTTCCACCATCCCGACTTTGTTGAGGACCTGCGCAAGGCGCTCAGAGAGACCGGGGCGCGGCCTTCACGCCTGAAACTGGAGTTGACGGAAAGCCTGCTTCTGGATGACGTGGGCGATGTCATCACCAAGATGAGCGCGTTGCGCCAGGATGGCGTGAGCTTCTCTCTGGATGACTTCGGCACCGGCTATTCATCACTGTTTTACCTCAAGCATCTCCCCCTGGATCAGCTCAAGATCGATCAGTCGTTCGTGCGCGATGTGCTCAGGGACAGCAATGACGCCGTGATCACGCAGACTATCATCCGTCTGGGGCAGAGCCTGGGGCTGGCTGTGATCGCCGAGGGTGTGGAAGAGGTCGGGCAGCTGGATTTTCTCCGTCAACAGGGTTGTAAATCCTGGCAGGGGTTCTATTTCGGTCACCCCATGCCTGTGGATGAGCTTGAGCGTTTTCTCTGTCAGAGTGACGCTGGCCACGCGAAGGCAGACACAATTACAACGAAAGGCGTGGAGGCAATTCATGATGCCGCCGAATCCAGCAATGACGCCGGGGAGCGCCAACCATGAGAGGTGAGCATGTCTCGCTGGTGCTCTACATCACGGGGGACAGCCCGCGATCGCAGAGCGCCATCGCCAATCTCCGGTCAATGTGTGAGGGAGCGCTGCAAGAGCGCTGTGATTTTTCCGTCGTCGATCTGCTGGATTCTCCGGGGGACGCTGAGCGTGACCGGATTCTGGCCACGCCGACACTGGTGAAGCAGGCGCCCGGTAAGGTGCGTCGCGTAATAGGCGATCTGTCCGATGCGGCCAGCGTTCTCGCCGCACTGGACATAGTGCCTGACTGACAGAGGAATGATGGAGACGATGAGCGTTTCTGATCGCAGTGAATTGCAGGGGCTGGAAAAACTTCCCACCGGGATTCCAGGGTTTGAGCACATCTCATCCGGCGGGCTGCCGCTGGGGCGGACAACGCTGCTCTCCGGCTCGGCCGGAAGCGCCAAGACCCTGATGGCGGCGCAGTTTCTGGCCGAAGGCATTCGCCGGTTCGGACAGAACGGTGTCTTTGTCACCTTCGAGGAGACGGCTGAGGACATACGACGCAACCTTGCCAGCTTCGGCTGGGAGATTGAAGAGTGGGAGGCGCAGGGCAGGTGGGCCTTTGTGGACGCGTCTCCGGAACCGGAAGTGGACACCGTGATACTGGGCGAGTATGACCTGGGTGGGCTGTTGGCCCGGGTTGAGCATGCGGTTGACCGGGTCGGAGCCATGCGGCTGTCCATGGATTCGCTCGGCGCTGTGTTCAACCAGCTCAGCGCCAATCACACGATCCGCCGTGAGATGTTCCGTGTCGCCGCACGTCTGCGCAGCATGGGCATCACCTCGCTGCTCACCTCGGAGCGACTTGAGGAGTACGGCGCAATTGGCCGTTATGGCGTGGAGGAATTCGTGGCGGATAACGTCATCATCCTCCGTAACATTCTCGAAGAGGAAAAGCGCCGCCGAAGTATTGAGATTCTCAAATTCCGGGGGGCTGGGCACCAGAAAGGCGAGTATCCGTTCAGTATTGTGCCCGGTAAGGGGCTGGCTTTCATTCCCCTGTCGGCCATGGAGCTTTCCCAGGGCTCGACAGATAAGCGGATCCCCTCGGGCAGTGAGGACCTGGATGAGATGTGCGGGGGAGGCTTTTTCCGGGATTCCATCATTCTGGTCTCAGGGGCTACAGGGACCGGTAAGACACTGATGGCCTCCGAATTCCTGGCGGGAGGGATCGGGCAGGGAGAGCGCTGTCTGATCTTTGCTTTCGAAGAGAGTCGTAACCAGCTTACACGCAACGCCCAGGGCTGGGGCATTGACATTGAAAGTATGGAGCGCGAAGGGAAACTGAAAGTGGTCTGTGATTACCCGGAGACGGCGGGGCTGGAGGATCATCTGCTGCACATCCGCCGCACCGTGGATGAGTTTCAGCCTGATCGGATCGCGGTGGACAGTCTCTCGGCTCTCGAGCGCATCGGCACGGCCAAGAGTTTTCGGCAGTTTGTGATCGGGATGACGTCCTACCTCAAGGAGCGCCAGATCGCCGCACTGTTCACGGCAGCGACGCCAGCGCTTTTCGGCGGCACCTCCGTGACGGAATCGCACATCTCCACCATCACCGACTCGATCATTCTATTGCGCTATGTGGAGACGGAAGGGGCCATGCACCGGGGGCTGACGGTGCTGAAAATGCGTGGATCGGCGCACGATAAGCAGGTCCGCGAGTTCACCATCGACGGCCAGGGCATGCGCATTGGCTCGCCTTTCCGGGACGTTGTGGGTATTGTCTCGGGCAGCCCGCAATACATTGGGGACGCATCCGGGTAGCTATCCGGGCCCGGGCATCCGACACGCACGCGGGGACAGGGAAGACTATGCCGTTAAGATTGAAACCACTCCTACCATTGGGGCTGATCCCGACACTGCTTGCCGGCCAGGCCAGCGCCCAGCCGGACACGGAACTGCGTGTGGAGCCGATTACCGTCACGGCTTCCGGGTTGGTCCGGGATCGGATTGATACGCCGGCAGCCGTGTCGGTGGTGGATGAGGCGGATCTGCAGTCCGGCCGCCAGCATCTGCAGCTCGACGAATCCCTGAATCGGGTTCCCGGCACTTTCTTCCAGAACCGATACAATTTTGCCCAGAATCTGCGCCTGTCCATTCGCGGCTTTGGCGCCCGGGCACCTTTCGGGGTGCGTGGCGTGCGTCTGCGTGTTGATGGCATCCCGGAGACTCTGCCTGACGGCCAGTCGCAGGTGGATACCATTGATCTTGAGACCGCCGAGCAGGTGGAAGTGATCCGGGGACCCTCCTCGGCGCTCTATGGCAATGCGGCTGGTGGCGTGGTGGATGTGCGCACCCGTTCCGGTCCGGCTGAGCCCTATGTGCAGGGCCGGGTCACCGGGGGCAGTTACGGCTTCCGGCGCACAGGCGTCATGGGCGGTGGTCAGAGCGGTAACTGGAACGGCCATGCGAGCGCCTGGCACATGAACTATGACGGTTATCGCGATCAGAGCGAAACCGAGAAGATGATGTTCAACGGTAAGGCGAGTTATCAGTTTTCGCCCGGCCGCGAACTGACCACGGTGTTTACCGCCTACGACCAGCCCAAGGGGCAGGATCCGGGGGGGCTGACCCGTGAGCAGGTTCGTGAGGATCGTCGGCAGGCCAGTGAAGCCTCGGAGCTCCTAGATGCGGGGCAGAGTGTCGAGCAGCAGCGGCTGGGCTTTATTTATCGCGATGAACAGCTCCTGCCCGGCGAGCTTAAACTGACGAGCTTTTATACCCGTCGGGATTTTGAGCAGCAGCTGCCCATTTCAGAATTTGCCCGCGAACAGCTTGGTGTGCCAAGCCTGATCGCCTTTGATCGTGATTTCTATGGCCTGTCCAGCTCTTACACGGACGCTGCAGAGGTCTTATCTGTTCCGGTCGCGTATACCCTTGGCGCTGAAGTGAGCGAGCAGCGGGATGACCGGCAGCGTTTCACGGTCGAAGACGATGGATCGCGGGATGAACAGACCCAGGATGCTGTGGAAACCGGGACCGCAAGTGGTGTGTTCGGGCAGGTGGATCTGGGGCTGACGGATCGCCTGGATTTGACCCTCGGCGCCCGCTACGATCACTTGCGCCTGAAGATCCGGGACAGGTTGAGTGACGGCGCGGCTTCAGGCCGGGAGACGTTCGATGAATTCAGCGTCAGCGTTGGTCCGGCCTATCAGCTCCACAGCGATCATCGTCTCTATGCCAACATCAGTACCGCCTTTGAGTCCCCTACCTTCACAGAGTTCTACGATCCGACGGAGCCGGGCGAAGGGTTCGATCCTGGGCTCCAGCCCCAGCAGGCACTGAATACCGAGGTTGGGCTTAAGGGCGTTCTTGGCGATCATACTCGCTATGATATTGCGGTGTTCCGAATTGCGACCGATGACGAAATTATCCAGAAAGAAAGCAATCCGGATCGCTTCCGTAATGCGGGTGAGACACGACGTGATGGTCTGGAAATGGGGCTGGAGCATTTTCTGAGCGATCAGCTGACTCTGTCTGGCGCTTATACCTGGTCGGATTTCCGCTTTCGTGACTTCGTTGACGATGAAGGAAACAATTTCCGTGACAACCGCTTGCCCGGGCTGCCTGAGCACAATGTCTTCGTTGAGCTGGCATGGAGAGATTCCGCCGGCTGGTATGCCATGGTCGATACTGAGCTGATCAGTAGCGTCTATGCGGACAACCCTAACGAGGAGCGTGTTGCCGGCTATGGCATTGCCAACACGCGCTTTGGACGTGAACTGGAGGTAGGTGGTACGGAGTTGGAAGCGTTCGTGGCACTCAACAATCTGCTGGACAAAGAATACTCCAGCAATGTGCGGGTCAATGCCGATGGCCAGAATTACTTTGAGCCAGCCCCGGAGCGCAATGTCTACGCTGGTCTGCGCCTGACGTTCTGAACAGGAAAATACCATGCGCCATTTCCTCACCGTTGTATTGCTGTCTGCTGCCGCCGGTGCTGTGGCCGAGACCATGCCTCAGCCGGTGATGGATGAGTTTGAGCGTCTGCATCCGGGGTATGGTTTTGACGAGCCGCCCGGGATTGAACCCCATGAAGCGCGCGTGGTTCATCGCGGGGCACGGGATCAGGGGCAGGTGGCGCTGACGTTCGATGCCTGCAGCCGCCAGGAGGCAAATCAGGTGGATGAAAGGGTGCTGGCGCTGTTGCGGGAAACGCAGACACCGGCGACCTTTTTCGCGGGTGGGCACTGGATGGCGGACCATGCGGAGCTGACCCGGGACCTCGCCCGGCAGGAACTGTTTGAGTTGGGAAATCACGCCTACAACCACCCGGATCTCACCCGCATGGACCCTGATGACATCAGGATGCAGTTGGGGCTGACCCAATTGATGGCCAAAGCCCTGACCGGCGAGCAGCCGGAATTCTTCCGCGCGCCCTATGTGCGTATTGATGACGGGGTCGAGGAGCAGGCGGCGCAACTTGGCATGACCACCGTGCAGTACGACGTGGCCAGTGGTGATGCTGATGAGTCAGCCTCCGCCGAGGCCGTCAGCCAGCACGTTCTGGATTCGGTGCAACCCGGCAGCATTGTGGTACTGCATGTGAATGATCCGGATCTGCCGACCGCTCAGGCCCTCCCTGCCATACTGGAGGGACTCAGGGCGAAGGGGCTGGAGCCTGTCACCCTGAGTAAACTGCTTGGGCGCTGAACTCAGCTTCCCTGGATGACACCACAGGCGATGCGTGCACCTGCGCCGCCAATGGGCTGGGTTTCATGGTCATCGGGGTTCTCGTGAATCACCAGAGCCGCGCCATCATCATCCAGAATCTGCGCCCCGACGCTGCCATCCAGGCTGGCCCGCCCGTTGAACAGTTCCACCCAGGCATAGCCGTTGTCGTGGACGTAGAAGTTGGTGAAATCGCCGGCATCCGGCCCTTCCGGATTCATCAGGCCATGCTTGCTGTCGTCCGGGTTGAGATGGCCGCCGGAGGCCTGAAAGCCCTCCTCATGGTCATCGCAGGTACCGGCTCCATGAATGTGGATCGCCTTCTTTCCGGCGGGAAGTCCGTCGATTTCCACCGTCACCAGTGTGCCGTTGGGCCCCTGCCTGAGCTTTGCCTCGCCCACCGTTTCACCTGCGTTGTCGACAAATTCGGCGGTTGCCTCGGGCATGGAGCCGTGTTCATCGGCCAGGGCAAAGGAGCCGGTCAGGGCAATCAAGGCAGTGCCGAATGTGTACATGATGCTGCGTGTTCCGTTTTTCATGGGGATCCTCCCTTGTTGGTCTATAACACGTTCACCTTATACGATGATAAGCTGTCGCTATAGAGTTGATTCAATGGATATTCCCTTTCCCATAAATTTGATGGAGGTTCTATGTTCAGACACTGCGTGTTGGGTGTTGATTTTTCCGAGGGCTGGGACGCAGCCCTGCCGGTTCTGCCGGCGCTGGCGGAAAATCTTGGAATTGAGCGACTGACTCTGGTCAATGTGGACGAGCTCCACCGCTGGCAGCGTCCGAAGAACGAGGAAGGGCACTCACGCTCCGTACAGCTTGAATACGTGGCCGAGGACCTCAACGGTAAGATGCCTTTCCCCGTGGACTATCAGGTGCGCCGCGGTTTTCCGGCCTCCGAACTCCTCAAGGCGGCCGAGGAGCTTGGGGCTGATGCGGTCATCGCCACCAACCGCAGTCATTCGACCTCCCGAGAGTTCTTCGTGGGGAATGTGGCACTGAACCTGGCACGCATGACGAAGCTGCCGCTGATCATTGTGCCCATTGAGGCAACACCGGAAACCACAGGCGGACCCTTTGTGCTGGCTACTGATGGTTCTGACGCCGCCAAGGGTGCCGAGAGTGTTTTCGGGTATCTGGCCCAGTCCGGCGCCCAGGGGCGGATCATCATTGTTGACGATGATGACGATGCGGCCACAGGACGGAATGCCAAAGCCCATGTGGACCAGCTGGCGGATTGCTTTACGGACAATGTCTCGGCACGCACCGTGACCGGCGATGTGGCTGAGGAAGTCACGGAAATGGCCAAGTCGGACAACGCCCGCCTGATCATCCTGGGCAAGCGTGGCCACACACCGTTGCCTGAACTGCTGCTTGGCAGCAAGGCCGAGGCGGTGTGCCGGCTGGCGCGCAACCCGGTGCTGCTGGTACCCCGGGAGACCTGATATCCGCCCGGATTCACACGCCCCCGGCCTCGGCCGGGGGCGTGTGCGTTACGGCAAGGGAAACGTTCAATCATGGTGACACGCAAGCTGGCTCCGGCCCGCGAAATCTTCGGCTGGGCGATGTTCGACTTCGCCAACCAGGCCTATACGCTGCTCATCATCACTGTGGTATTCGGTGACCTGTTCACCCGGGTGATCGTGGGGGACGGACCGGATTACCGGCTGGGCAATTTCCTCTGGAGTCTGGCGCTGGCGTTGAGCTATTTCATGGTGGTGGTGGCCAATCCGGTCTGTGGCGCCATCATGGACTACTCACGGGCGCGCAAACGCTTTCTGTTCATCAGCTATGTGCTGACGGTGGTCTCCACCGCGCTGCTCTATTTCGTGGAGCCGGGCTGGATCATCACCGCCATGGTGCTGATCATCATTTCGAATTTCGCCTACGCCATGGGCGAGGGCTTCATTTCCAGTTTTCTCCCCGGGCTGGGGCCACGCAGCGCCCTGGGCTGGATTTCCGGCCTGGGTTGGGGGCTGGGTTACATCGGTGGTCTGATCGCCACCATGTTCACGCTTTTCTTTCTGGGGGATGTGTCGGCGGAGAACTATGACACCATCCGCTGGGTTGGCCCCTTTGCCGGTGTTTTCTTCCTGGTGGCGGCCATTCCGACCTTTGTCTGGGTCAGAGAGCGTGGCCGGGCCCGGCCGCTGCCGCCCGGGCAGTCGCTGTTCCGCACCGGGCTGCTGCGGCTGCTGACGACCTGGCAGGCGACCCGCTATTTCCGTGATCTGCGTGCTCTGCTGGTGTCGATATTCTTCACCATGGCCGGCATCTACATCATCATCAGTTTCTCGTTCATCTACGGGGCCCAGGTGATTGAGTGGGATGAGAACGTGCGGGTTCTGATGTTCATCACCGTGCAGATCACAGCCGCCATTGGCGCCATTACCTTTGGTTTCCTGCAGAGCCGCATCGGGGCGCGCACCACCTACCTGTTTACGCTTGCGCTCTGGATCCTGGCCATTCTGGCCATCTGGCAGACACCGGCACTGACCACGCTGGTCCAGTGGGCCCTGGGTGTGACCTGGGAGGCCCAGTATGTGTTTCTCTTCGCCGGTGTCCTGTCCGGGCTCAGCCTGGGGTCGGCCCAGTCCGCCGGTCGGGCACTGGTCGGTGTGCTGACACCCAATGGCAAGGCGGCTGAGTTTTTCGGATTCTGGGGCACCGCGTCCAAGATGGCGGCCATCTTCGGGATCCTGGGGCTTGGGCTCATTCAGGCCGCCCTCGGATTGCAGGATGCCATCCTGTTCTGCCTGGTGCTGTTTGTGCTGGCCATGATTACAGTGCTGCCGGTGGACGAGGCGCGTGGGCAGCGGGCTGCGGAGGACTGGCGGGATGAGCGGGACACGGCCTCATGAGCGCGCTGGAAGTCGCTGCGGTGGTGGTGGTCCTGGTGGTTGGCGCCTCCATTCTCTGGTCCACGGTCCGTTACGGGATGCCGCCCATGCCCAGTCTGGGGCGCTCCCGACAGGTGATGCTGGAGCTGGTTCCCGACGCGCCCGATGGCGCCATTGTGGATCTCGGCTCGGGGTGGGGGACACTGGCCTGGCCCTTTGCGCGGCGCTTTCCGCAGACCCCGGTCATCGGCTATGAGATCTCCCTCTTTCCCTGGCTCTTTTCCGTGCTGATGGCAAAGCTGCTGCGCCAGCACAATCTCCGTTTTTATCGCCGTGATTTCCGCCGGGCGGATCTGAGCGGCGCTTCAGTGGTGCTGTGCTATCTGGCGGGTGAAGGCATGGAGTCAGTGGCGCGTATGCTGGAGGGTTATGACCCGGAACAGCCGCTGTGGCTGATCAGTCATCATTTTGCGCTTCCCGGCCATGAGCCGGAGACAGTGATGCGGCTCAATGACCTGTTTGCCACACCCCTCTACCGCTATCGGATAAACAAACAGTAAGCCGATGGACACCTTCTGGCTCTGGGTCAGCCGTCGCTGTGATGCTAGTGTATTGGACCGCCCTGAACATTGGAGGAGCAGAGGCCATGATCACCGAAGCAACGGACCAGCACAGCCCGCCCCAGTCTTTCTACTGGCTTTCCAGTGCGAGACGTGATGACGCGCTGCTTGAGCTGCTCTATGCCCGCCAGCCGAGCGCGGCACTGGTCCTGTGCAATATGAAACAGCAGTGTGAGGTGGTTGCCAGGACGCTGCGTAACGCCGGCTGGTATGCCCGGGCACTGCATGGCAATCTCGAGCAGCGTGATCGCGAGCAGGTGCTGCTGCAGTTTGATAATGGCAGCATTACCGTCGTCATCGCCACGGATGTCGCGGCAGGCAGTCTGCGCTCGCGCGGGCTGGAGCTGGTGGTCAGTTTTGATCTGCCGCGCAACCCGGCCATTCATTTCCAACGTCAGGGCTTTGTGGCGCCGGAGGGGCTTCTTGCCAGTCTGGTAACGGCTCAGGATGAGAACCGCTACCGGCGGGTTGAGGCACACTGCACCAGCAGCGCCGGACTGGAATCGCTGCCCAGGGCGCAGGAACGCTCCGTGCGCAAACCGCTCTGGTCGACACTTATGATCAACGGTGGGGAGAAGGACCGCCTGACGCCTCTGGATGTGGAAGAGGCGCTGGTAGGCGGCGGGCTGTCAGCCGAGGCGATTGGCCGTGTGGATATCCGCGATTTCTGCACCTATGTGGCCGTGGCACGGGAGTCGGCCTCCCGTGCCCTCGAGATTCTGCGCGAGGCACGGCTTCACGGTAAGCAGTTCATGGTGCGCGGCCTGTCCATTCACCAGTAACGCCCACCGGCTCCGATCAGAACGACGATCACACCGAGTACCAGATTGATGGCCACAAACAGCCGGATCTGGGCCACCCGCCGGGCACCCTCTTCGGTGTCACCGGCACTGACGGCCATTTTCAGGCGCCGATAGGGGGCAAAGTAGATGTGCATGAACAGCAGCACCATCAGCAGTCCCAGTCCGTGCATGACGTGAATGTGCCAGCCCACTGAGTCCATGCCCCCATAGGCACCGATCAGGGCATAGCCGGTTGCCAGAATAACGACCACCGCCCCCCAGACGTAGCGGAAGAAAAGCGACAGGGTATGGCACCACAATGCCGGTCGCTGGCTGGCGTCTACAACGCGGACAACGGCAGGGCGCATGGCCAGGTAGGCGAAGAACATGCCACCGACCCAGATGACGGCGGCCAGTGCGTGAAGCGCGACGGACAGTCCCATCGGAGTCTCCTTGATCTATTGGTTGGTGTCTTCAGTGGCAACAGTGCGGGTCTCGAGAATTGCCTTCAACTCATTGACCTGCTGCTGCTCGTAACGCTGTGCCGGTCCCGCCACACTTCCGCTGTGGCCTGTTGTCAGCCAGCGCTTGACGCGCCCGGCATCCCCCAGGGGGGTGCGTTTCCCGAACGAATTGAGCAGCACTATGCCAACCGGCCTGCCATCGATCTCTGCAGCCATCATCAGGCAGCGGCCGGCGTCGTTGAGATAGCCGGTCTTGGTCAGGCCCAGATCCCAGCGCTGGCGGTGCACCAGTACGTTGGTATTGCCGTAGCGCAGCTGGTAGCGCGGGCTGCGGAAGTGCACGGTATGGTAGCGGGTCGTGGACAGCTCGCGCAGCAGTTCATGCTCCCACGCGGCATTGAGCAGTCGGGTAAGGTCCGCGGCCGTGGAGCGGTTATCCGAAGACAGGCCGCTGGGGTCCACAAACTCAGTGCTGGCCATGCCCAGCTCCCGGGCCTTTTCATTCATCGCCTGAACAAAGGCATCAAACCCACCAGGGTATTGCCTTGCCAGAACGTGTGCGGCCAGGTTTTCCGAAGCCATCAGAGCGATGCGCACCAGGTCTTCCCTGGTTGCCTCAGAACCAATGCGGATGCGGCTGTAGGCATTGACCGGGGTCGGGCGGTCGCGCTCAACAATGGTGACGTATTCATCCAGAGGCTGCCCGGATTCCAGAATCACCAGGGCGGTCATAACCTTGGTGATCGACGCTATGGGGGCCGTTGTATCCGGGAATTTGCCATGAAGCACTTCGCCGGTTTCCAGGTCCATGACGGCGGCGTGGACGGAAGCCAGCTCCAGGTTGCTGATGTCGAGATCATTGAAGCTGCTGCCAGAGGCACTGACTGGCACAACACAGAGCATTGTCAGCGCAAGGATCAGCCCGGACAGCGTTGGCCTGATCCGGGATTGAAGCGATTTGTGGTCCATAGGTTCCTGGTCCAGGGGTTCTGATTCGGTTCGTATTGTTCCACAGCCTTGGTTACGGCGAAAGCTCTGTCATCTTACATCCACGACACGACTGCCCTGACGGTAACGCACTTTCCAGCCCTGCCAGGCCGGCAGTTCCCAGCGCTTGGGCTCCGCTTTACGGGTGCCGTGGCGCCGGTCCAGGGTGATACGCCGCAGGCTGGGCTCGTAGGTCACATCCAGCACCAGATCGCCCAGTGAGAGCCTTCTCGGGTACTGTCGGTCAAAGCGCTCGCGCTCCCATTCCGGAATGCCTTCGAAGGCCAGGTCTTCAGGTTCCAGCAACGCCTCGTCACCGGCTTCCTCAACACCCAGTTCCGCCAGCCGTGCCTCGAGCCAGCTCTGGAGACCGTCGGGCGCCTCACCCTGTGCATGGCCCAGAGCCAGGTACAGGCGCCACTGTTCAATGTCCGCCGCGGCCTGTTCGCCGGCCGGAGCCAGAAACTGGCTCTGGCGGATCAGTGTGGCCAGTGCCTGCCTGAGTTCGGCGCCGGTGGGCCTGTGGGTTTCGCTGGCGACCAGACGCTCGGCATAGCGCTGTTCCCGGGTCACCAGTGGGCCGTCGTCGCCCATGAGCGGATCGGTCAGTGTGACGTCACAGAGCCCGGCCAGCGCCAGCCATTCCATGGGGATTGGGGCCAGGCAGGTGGCCAGGGTCAGCGTCTGGCGGTGACCTTTGCGCCCGGGGGTGCTGTGGTCGTCCAGTACCAGGGCAGCTTCGGTGTCCTCGGGCAGGCGCGAGTCCTCCGCTATGGTGGCTTCACTGCGACCGTTGCCCATGGCATGGCGGCGTTTCTCCCGGCGTACAAAGGCCAGGTCCGGCTGCGCCCGGAGAATGGCCCACATCAGTGTCTCCCGGCACTCCGGGGCGGCCTCCGGGATGGCGCCCAGGTCCAGAGTGCTGCGGATCTGGCTGGCCAGGCGACGGGCTTCCCTGCGGGACTGGGCGTTCACGGAAAGGGGCTCGGGTGGCGTCTGACGCAGTGCCGTGATCAGGGTGGTGGCATCGCAGGGTGCGGGCTGCCATTGCTGCAGGGCCTGACGCTCCTGCTCGCCCCTGGGAAGGCGCATCAACGGTGGATGCACGCTCAGTGCTGCCGTCAGATCCGCCATGGCGCCACGGGACTCGGAATCCGGCATGCTGGAGATCAGATGGGCATAGAGGCTGTCTATGGGCAGAGAGAAGAGTCGGCGGCCGTGTTCCGTGGCCGTACCCCGCTCCGTCAGCGCGCCCATGCCGGTTAGCCGCTCAAGCGCCTTGCTGAATGATTTCTCCGGCAGCGGGTCGGGAAAAGTCAGGGAAGCTGCCGGGTATCCGGCACAGGCGGCGGCCAGCACCAGCTCGGTGAGCTCCTCACGCTGGACTTCCGGTGGCGTGACTTCCGCCAGCGGGGCATGCTCACCCCAGAGCCGTAGGCACAGCCCGGGCGCAGTCCGTCCGGCCCGGCCCTTGCGCTGGTCGGCTGCGGCCCGGGAAATGGCGGACAGCCCCAGCACCGTGCGTCCGTTACGTTGGTGGGTGCGCCGCTCCAGACCGGAATCCACCACAGCGGTCACACCGGGAATGGTCAGCGAGGTTTCGGCTACATTGGTGGCCAGGATGACCCGCTGCTGTTTGTCGTCGGCCAGCGCAGCACGCTGTTCCTCACCGCTGACCGAAGCGTGGAGCGTCTGCAGGGGGACGGTGAGGTCTGACAGCGAGGAACGCACCTGCTGGATTTCACCGCGACCGGGCAGAAAGACCAGCACCTGGCCTGAGGTCTGCTTCAGGGCGCTGCGCACGGCCTCGGCCACACGCTGCTCCAGGCCACGGGTATCGGGCATGGCCTGGGGATCACGGGCTCTGTGGTGGACCTCAACCGGGAAACTCCGGCCTTCGGCTTCAATCAGCGGTGCCTCCAGAAACTGCACCAGTCGTTCGGTGGCCAGGGTGGCGGAGGTGACGACCAGTCGGTGTTGGTCCTGTTCGCGCAGCAGCGCCAGCAGCAGGTCCGTGTCCCAGCGCCTTTCATGGAATTCGTCCAGGATAATGCAGCCAAAGCGCGCCAGATCACCGGTACTCAGCCAGCGCAGGGCAATGCCGGGTGTGACGAACACCAGCGGTGTTTCCGGGCGCAGCTTCTGGTCAAAACGGATGGCATACCCGACCTGTTCGCCCAGTGCCGAGCCCGACTGCTCGGCCAGATAGCCGGCCAGGGCCGTGCAGGCGACACGCCGGGGTTCAACCACCAGAGTGGGGCTGTGCTGGCTGGCCCAGATTGGCAGTCGGGTGGATTTGCCGGACCCGGTGGCGGCGGTAACCACCAGGTGACCCCTGTTCATGGCCTGGGTGATCGCGTGACGGTGATCGTCTATGGGTAAGGGGCTGTCAGACATGGGTGATGGATAATATCTCTGAAAAATGCGTTTGTAAGTAGTTACATTGATAACAAAGCGACCCCGACAGGGTTACAGTGATCGGGTGCAGGGGGTCAAGCGATCCACCATAAAGTCCCCGCTGAAATCATCCAGAAGCGGGGTGTGGCTGGGAGTTCGCGGTTGAGGCCTGGATCCAAAACGGTGAGATCAAATTCCTGAACATGTCGGAATATGTGACGCTGGGCTACTCGGTCTTTGTCCCGGCGTTGTCCGCGAAACGCCTGAACAGCATCTTTTCAAGTTCGACGATCAGGAATACCGCCAGACCGAAGGCGAGAATCCGCCCCCAGTGCTCCGTCGGCACGGGGGCTGTTCCGAAGATCCTGTTCATGAACGGCAGATAGGTAAAGCCCAGCTGCAGTACGCTCATGATGCCAATGGCCCCCCATAGGATGCGCGAACGGAATATCTGCCAGCCTCTGAGAACCGCCCCGTGAATCAGTCTCAGGTTCAGCAGATAGAACGCCTGTCCGGCGGCAAGGGTGTTGATGGCCACGGTGCGGGCAAGCTCATCACTGGCACCTGCTGCCTGCATCCAGACAAAGTGGCCGAAGGTGCCGATCCACAGCAGCAGTGCCACAAACAGGATTCGCCACAGCAGAAATCCGGAAAGCAGGCGCTCCGCCGGATCCCGTGGCTGACGGCGCATGATGTCGGGCTCGCCCGATTCAAAAGCCAGCGCCAAAGACAGGGTAACGGAGGTGACCATGTTGACCCACAGTACCTGGACCGGGGTCAGGGGCAGGGCGAGCCCCATCAGAATGGCCATCATGATGGTCAGCGCCTGGCCGGCACTGGTGGGCAGCATGTGCAGAATGGCCTTGCGGATGTTGTCGTAGACGATGCGCCCCTCCTCGACCGCGTGGCTGATGGAGGCGAAGTTGTCATCCGCCAGTACCATCTCCGAGGCCTCCTTGGCCGCCTCGGTGCCCTTGCGACCCATGGCCACACCCACATCGGAACGCTTCAGTGCCGGAGCGTCATTGACGCCATCGCCGGTCATGGCAACCACGCGCCGGCCTTTCTGGAGCGCCGACACCAGACGCAGCTTGTGCTCGGGGGTGGTGCGCGCAAAAACGTCCACCCGGGCGGCTGCTTCCTCAAGTTCGGCGTCGGACATACGGTCAATCTCGTGGCCGCCCAAGGCCTCGCCATCGCCCTGGGTGGTAATGCCCAGCTGCTCGCCAATGGCCCGGGCGGTCACCAGATGATCACCGGTGATCATCTTGACCCGGATGCCGGCTCCGCGGCAGGTCGCCACAGCCTGTATGGCCTCATCCCGGGGCGGATCCATAATGCCGACCAGAGCCAGCAGGGTGAACTGTCCCCGCTCAACATCGGCAAAATCCAGGCTCCGGCTGTCGGTGGGCGCTTCGCGGCGGGCAATGGCCAATAGCCGCTGCCCCTGTCCTGCCAGTTCGTCCATGCGCTGCTGCCACAGGGAAGGGTCGATTGGCTCTGCGCCGCTACCGCCCTGCTGGTGGCTGCAGAGTTCAAGAAGCCGCTCCGGTGCGCCTTTGAGATAGACCATGGCCTGACCCTGGTGATCGTGGTGGAGGGTGGCCATGTATTTGTGCTGGGAGTCGAAGGGGATGACATCCTGTCGGGGACTGCGCTCGTTCTCGCTGTGCTGGTCCAGAGAGGCTTTCCCGGCCAGGGTCAGCAGCGCCACTTCCGTGGGATTGCCCTCGAATACCCAGTCCCCGTCGCGTTGCCAGAGACTGGCGTCATTACACAGCAGCCCTGCCCGGAGAATCCCGGTCAGTTCAGCGTCGTCAGTTGGTTCCATATCGGAGCCGTTCTCATGGAAGGCTCCCCTGGGCGTGTAGCCGACGCCGCTGATGTCGATGCGCCGATGTGTCATGGCAAGGGCCTGGGCGGTCATCTCGTTGCGTGTCAGCGTGCCCGTCTTGTCCGAACAGATACAGGAAACCGAGCCCAGGGTCTCCACCGCTGGCAGGCGACGTATGATGGCGTTGCGTCCGGCCATTTTCTGCACGCCGATGGCCAGAGCGATGGTCACAATGGCAGGCAGGCCTTCCGGTATGGCCGCCACCGCCAGACTGGCCGCAGCCAGAAACATCTCACTGAGCGGGTAGTCCCGCACGGCAAGGCCAAAGACGAAGGTAACGGCGGCAATGGCGACAATCACCAGCGCCAGGGTCCGGCCGAACTGCTCCATCTGACGCACCAGTGGTGTCTTGAGGCTTTCCACATCACTGAGCATGCTGGAGATCCGGCCGATCTCGGTATCGCTGCCGGTAGCGATCACCAGGCCCATACCACGGCCATAGGTCACCAGCGTGCCGGAGTAGGCCATGCCTCGGCGGTCCCCGAGCGCTGCTTCCTCGGAGACCGGCTCAGTATCCTTGTCCACGGGCATGGATTCACCCGTCAGGACCGCCTCCTCGATCTGCAGGTTCTTGGACTCAATAAGTCGCACGTCCGCCGCGACCTTGTCGCCGGCCTGAAGGTAAAGCACATCGCCGGGTACCACGTCGCTTGCCGGGATCTGCTGTCGCTGACCGTCGCGCAGCACCGTCGCCTTGGGGGAAAGCATGGCCCGTATGGCATCAAGTGCCTTTTCGGCGCGCCCTTCCTGGATAAAGCCTATGAGGGTGTTGATCAGCACCACAGCGAGGATTACGCCTGTGTCTACCCAGTGTCCGAGCAGCGCAGTGCCCACCGCGGCGAGAATGAGGATGTAGATCAGAATGTTGTGAAAGTGGCGGAAGAAACGCACCAGAGCGCTGCTGCGTTTGGCCTGCTCCAGTGTGTTGGGGCCAAAGCGCTCCAGGCGCTCGCTGGCAGCCGGACTGTCAAGGCCGGAGCTGTCACAGCCGAGCTGCTGCATGACCTGCTCGGTGCTTCTGGCGTGCCAGGCCGGGCGGGGCTGATCGGGTGTTGTGGCCTGCGTGGAATGCTGCTTCTCTTCCATGATCCTGCCTCTCTGTAGGAGCGCTGGGTGCCTCAGCGGCAATGGTGCATTATGCGATGCTCAATAATGCAGTAAATTGTTTGATATCAGAAGACGGGAGAACCGTCAGAATTTGCAAACCGTAACCTGCGCCGGGCTGAGCCCGGGCTCTGAATCTGCTAGTTTGTATACAGTTTAACCAAAGAGGGGAGGTTTCCATGGATATCAGCGGAATGGCATCCGCCGCCAGTGCGCGTTCCCAGGAACAGGTGCAGGAGCAGGTTCAGGTGTCACTGATGCGCCAGGAGCTGGATATGCAGGAGGCCAACGCTGCTCAGCTGCTTGAGGCGCTCCCTGATGCCCCTTCGGCGGATCCTTCCGCCGGTGCAGCCAACCCCGCTGAAGCGGTGGGCTCACTCATCAACGTCTCAGCCTGACTCAAACAACGCCATCTGCTCACCGCCCGGGCGGCGGAAGCGCTTGGTGTCCAGCGGCTCGGATTCGTGCACATTCAGCCCCAGCGCTCGACACTGGCGCTGGAAGCGCTGCCGGTAGAGGTCCGCCAGTGGACCTCTCCCGGTCATGCGTTCTCCCCAGTCACTGCGGTAGGTCTGTCCGCCATGGAGGTCGCGCACCCGGTTCATGACATGCCGGGCCCGGTCCGGATAATGATCCTGCAGCCACTGCTCAAAAAGCGGCGCCACTTCGTGTGGCAGTCTCAGCAGCACCCAGGTCGCGCGCTGTGCTCCATTGTCGGCACTGGCTGACAGCATCGCTTCCAGCTCGTGATCATTGATGAACGGAATCAGCGGCGCGATGATCACGCCAGTGGGCACCCCTGCCCGTGACAGTTCCCGCATGACTCTGAGGCGGGTGGCCGGCCCCGTGGCGCGGGGTTCAAGCTGTCCCTTCAGTCGTGTATCCAGAGAGGTCAGGCTGACCCGCACTGAGCACAGCCCCTGAGCTGCCATGTCACTCAGGATGTCCAGATCACGCAGAATCAGTGCGCTTTTGGTGATGATGGACACCGGATGACGGTATTCGCGGAGTACCTCCAGAATTTCCCGGGTAATGCGGTAGCGCTTCTCCAGTGGCTGATAGGCGTCGGTGTTAACGCCCAGAGCAATGGGTTGTGGCTGATAGCCCGGGCGATCCAGGCTGCGGCGCAGCACTTCGGCGGCATTGGTTTTCGCACTCAGCTTCGTCTCGAAGTCCAGCCCGGGTGACAGCTCCTGATACGCGTGGGTGGGACGTGCAAAGCAGTAGATGCAGCCGTGTTCACAGCCCTGGTAGGGATTGATGGACTGACTGAAAGGCACATCCGGTGAATCGTTGGTGCTGATGATGGCGCGTGCGCGGATTGACCGCACTTCGGTTGCCACCGAGTCCGGCGCGGGCTCGCTGTACCAGTCGTTGTCGACCACCGCCTCGCCGGGCGTTGGATCAAAGCGATGGGGGATGTTGTGCGGGCTGCCTCGTGCGCGCATCGGTGACTCATAGTCTGTATATATGGACAGCATTATGGCACTGCTCTCTGGTTTCTGAAACCGTGGACAGTTTATGATGTGGTCAAATGTTGCAGTGTGGAGCGGCCGCATTAAATCGATGCAATGCCGTTTTGTGCAGGGGCCCAGGTCACTAGAATTGGCTTCAATCCGCTCGCAACCCGGCCCGTTTTGGAGGCGCTGATGGAATTGGATCCCGTCCTGCTGTCACGTATACAGTTCGCGTTTGTTGTTTCCTTCCATGCCATATTCCCGGTGTTCACCATCGGACTGGCCTCCTTTATCGCCTTTCTGGAGACGCTGGCCTATCGCACCGGAGATGCTCAGTACACCCGCCTGTCGAAGTTCTGGATCAAGGTGTTTGCGGTGGTCTTCGGCATGGGGGTGGTCTCCGGCATCGTGATGTCGTTCCAGTTCGGGACCAACTGGAGCAATTTCGCCCAGGCCACAGCCAATTTCATGGGGCCTGTGCTCAGCTACGAGGTGGTGACGGCATTTTTCCTGGAAGCGGCCTTCCTGGGCGTACTGCTCTTCGGACGGGGTAAAGTACCGGGGGCGGTCTATCTATTCGCCGCCTTCATGGTGGCCATTGGCACCTTCATTTCCTCGTTCTGGATCCTGGCGGCCAACAGCTGGATGCATACTCCGGCAGGGGCGGAGCTGCGTGATGGCATGTATCACGTCACCTCCTGGAGCGCGGCGATCTTCAATTCCTCGTTCCCGTACCGGTTCCTGCACATGGGGTTGGCTTCCTTCCTCACCGGGGCCTTTGTGGTTGCAGCCGTCAGTGCCTGGTTCCTGAGAAAGGGCCGGGAAGTGGAGGCCAACCGCAAGGCGCTTTCCATGTGCCTGTGGCTGATCCTGATCATTGCGCCCGCGCAGCTGGTTGTGGGCGATTTCCATGGCCTGAACACGCTCGAGGAGCAGCCCACCAAGGTGGCGGCCATGGAGGGCAACTGGGAAACCTCCAGCAATGTACCGCTGCTGCTGTTTGCCTGGCCGGATCAGCAGGCCCAGACCAACCACTTTGAGGTGGGTATTCCCGGGCTGGCGAGCCTGATCCTCAAGCACGACGTGGAAGGCGAGGTGCCTGGCATCTCCGCCGTGCCGCGCGAGGAACAGCCACCGGTGGGCATTGTCTTCTGGTCCTTCCGGGTCATGGTTGGGCTGGGGCTGCTGATGATCGGTTTTGCCCTGGCGGGGCTGATTCTGCGCCGCGGCGGTCGCTACTGGCAGAGCCCGCGTTTTCTCAGGGGGCTGACCTGGATGGGCGTGACGCCTTTCATTGCCGTGCTGGCCGGTTGGTTCGTGACTGAGGTAGGACGCTCGCCCTGGCTGATCCAGGGCGCGATGACCTACAGCCAGGGCATCACGCCCTCCCTGACCGGTGGCATGGCTCTGTTTACGCTGATTGGCTACATACTGGTGTATGCGCTGGTGTTTGCAGCCGGCGTCTATTATCTGATGCGGGTCTTCCGCGCCGGTCTGGAAGGCCAGGAACCCGAGGGCGATCATGACGAGGTGGAGCGGGCCAAGCGGCCTCTGTCCGCAGCTCATGTAAAGCTTGAAGACGCAGGAGGGAGCTACTGATGGAGGCTTTTGACCTGACACTGATCTGGGCTGGCATCATCGCCTTTGGCGTCATCATGTACGTGCTGATGGACGGCTTTGACCTGGGCGTGGGCATTCTCTTCCCCTTCGCCCCGGATGAGGACACCCGCGATGTGATGATGAACTCGGTGGCCCCGGTGTGGGACGGCAACGAGACCTGGCTGATCCTGGGCGGCGCCGGGCTGCTGGCGGCCTTCCCGCTGGTCTACACCATCATGCTGCCGGCGCTCTATATCGGGGTTTTTCTGATGTTGGCAGGGCTGATTTTCCGCGGTGTGGCCTTTGAATTCCGCTTCAAGGCCAACCGCTCGCGCTATTTGTGGAACATCGCCTTTGCCGGTGGCTCCACGGTGGCAGCGCTGGCCCAGGGCATTGTGGTGGGCACCTACGTTCAGGGCATTGAGACCGAAGGCGGCGTCTACGTCGGTGGCGCGCTGGACTGGCTCACGCCATTCTCGGTCTTCACCGGCCTCGGGCTGGTGGCAGGCTATGCGCTTCTTGGCAGCACCTGGACCATCATGAAGACCGAAGGCGAGATTCAGGAATGGGCCTATCGCATCACGCCCTGGCTGCTGGGGGCGGTGCTGGTGGTGTTTGGTGTCGTCAGCATCTGGACGCCGTTCGTGCAGGAGTCGGTCTATGAGCGCTGGTTCTCCCAGATCCATGTGATCTGGCTGTTCCCGGCCCTGGGGCTGTTCTGTGCCTGGAAGATCCTGCAGTCGGTGAGACAGCGCCGCGACGGCGTGCCTTTTGTGGCGACCATGGGCCTGTTCCTGTTCACCTATCTGGGGCTGCTGGTCAGCAAATGGCCCTATGTGGTGCCGCCGAACATCACGCTCTACGACGCCGCCTCGGCCTGGGAGTCGCAGCTGTTTCTGCTGATCGGGCTGCTTTTCGTGATTCCCTTTGTGCTGGTCTATACCGCCTGGACGTACTGGGTCTTCCGGGGCAAGGTGCGCGCGGGAGAGGGCTATCACTGAGTCGGCTTCCAACGCACGCCAGTGGCTGAACGGATACCGTCGGGAGGCGGGAGCCTGGCCAGGGCTGGCCGTCGCCTTCGGTATCCTGAATGCACTGTCGATTATTGCGCAGTTGGGGCTTATCGCCTGGCTGGTGGACGGTCTCGTTGCCGGAGACAGTGCGCCTGATCTGGTCCTTCTGGTGACGTTACTGCTGGGAGCGGTGTTGGTGAGGGCACTGAGTCAGGCTGCCCAGGAGGCCGCGGGCGCTCAGGCCGGTGATCGAGTGCGCGCCCGTGTCCGTGAGCAGCTGCTGGGTGTCTGGGCGGGCCAGGGACCAGTGGGGCTCAGCGGCCAGGACAGTGGTGCGCTGGCCAGCGAGTGGGTCGAGCAGGTGGAGGCGCTGGATGGTTATTATGCGCGATTCCTGCCTCAGCTGATGCTGGCACTGCTGGTACCGCTGCTGGTGCTGGCCGTCGTTGCGTCGCTGGACTGGCTGGCTGCAGTGTTTCTGATGGTCTCCGCACCCCTGATCCCGGTTTTCATGGCACTGGTGGGTATGGGCGCGGAACGGGTCAACCAGCGTCATTTCCAGTCCCTGGCCCGACTCTCGGGGCATTTTCTGGACCGTGTGCGGGGGCTGACCACGCTGCAGCTTTTCGGCCTTTCCCGGGCGGCAACGCAGGATGTCGCCCAGGCCGCGGACGAGTACCGACGGCTGAATATGAAAACCCTGCGTCTGGCCTTTCTCTCATCCGCCGTACTGGAGTTCTTTGCCTCGGTGGCCATCGCGGTGGTCGCCATTTACGTGGGTTTCGGCCTGCTGGGCTACATTGACTGGGGGCCAGCGCCGCAGCTGACGCTGTTTTCCGGGCTGCTGGTGCTGCTTCTGGCGCCGGAGTTCTTCCAGCCGCTTCGCACCCTGGCCCAGCACTACCATGACCGGGCCTCGGCTCTGGGCGCGGCGGCGCAGCTCATGGAGCGGATGCAGTCGCCCGGACAGATATCAATCGCTGAGCGCCAGGATTGGGGCGAAGCCCGCGACGCTTTGCGTGTTGAGGACCTGCGGATTGATTACCCTGGCCGTGGCAGGGTGCTGGGGCCGGTATCCTTTGAACTGCATCCCGGGGAGTGCCTGGCGGTGACCGGTCCCTCCGGAGCTGGCAAGTCGACCCTGTTGGGTGTCCTGGCCGGGTTCGTGGCGCCCACTGAAGGGCGCGTGCGTATTGCCGGGGAGCCACCGGGACGGCATCCGGTGGCCTGGATGGGGCAGAAGCCCTGGCTGGTGCAGGGAAGCTGGGCCGAGAATCTGCGCCTGACCGCGCCCCGGGCCAGTGATTCGCAGTTGCGCAGCGCCCTTGAGCGGGTGGGTCTGAGTGAGGTGCTGGCCCGTCAGCCCCGGGGGCTGGCAACGCCGCTGGGAGAGGATGGCATGGGGCTTTCCGGTGGTCAGGCCCATCGACTGGCCCTGGCTCGGGTCTTTCTGACTCCGGCCACGCTGGTGCTGCTGGATGAGCCTACGGCCGGGCTGGACCCGGACACTGAAGCCGAAGTGGTTGCGGCATTGCAGGCGGTGATGACGCCGGACCGGATTGTGGTGCTGGCCAGTCATCGGCCGGCGCTGAACGCGCTGGCCAGCCGGACTCTGGCGCTGGGCGGGGGTGACCATGTGGCATGATCTGCGCCCCTGGCTCGCCCTGATCCTGCAGCGTCGAGTGCGCCTGGCCACGGGCATTTTGCTGATGGCGGCGACTACAGCTGCCGGGATCGGGCTCCTGGCCCTGTCCGGCTGGTTCATTACGGCCACTGCCGTGACGGCCATGGCCTGGGCGGCGGGGCTGCGGGCGACGCTGGATGTCTACGTCCCCGGAGGGGGCATCCGCGCGTTCGCCGTCACCCGCACGGTGAGTCGTTACCTGGAGCGTCTCTACAACCACGACACGGTGCTGCGGCTGCTGGCGGATCTGCGTGTCCGGCTGTTCAGCGATCTCACCCGGCTGGAGGGGCCGGCCCGGGCGCGCTTTGCCGCGGCCCAGTGGCTCAACCGCCTCACCAGTGACGTGGACAGCCTCGACAATCTCTACCTGCGCCAGCTGGCTCCGCCATTGGTGGCGTTTTTCGCCGTCATTCTGGTGGCGGGGCTGATTGGGTGGTTTGCGCTGCCGATTGGCCTGGTGGTCGGGGTGGCGCTGCTGACGGTTCTGGCGCTGACCACTGCGGGACTGGCGCGTGTCACCCGCGGCATCAGCGCACGGCGTGTCAGCAGCCAGGACGCACTGCGCAGCCAGTCCGTGGCCCAACTGCGCGGTCTGGCCGAGCTGACCGCTTCCGGCCAGCTGCCCGCGCACCAGCAACAGCTGATGGCGGAAGAGGCCCGTTATCGGGCCGACCAACGCCGATTGGCCAACCGCACGGCCCTTTGTCAGGGGCTGGTGACCTTTGGCGTTCAGGGAGCGGTCGTTCTGGTGCTGACGCTGGCCCTGATGGCCTGGCAGGCAGAGCAGATCAGCGCGCCGGTGATGGTCATGATGCCGCTGGCGGTCATGGCGCTGAATGAGGCCTTTGCCATGCTGCCCGCAGCCTTCAGCCAGTGGGGTGCGACCGGGGCGGCGGCGCGGCGGCTGAATGAACAGACGGCGCTGCGCAGTCGGCTGACAGAGCCGGAGGCCCCGCAGGGGGTGCCGGAGCACCCAAAGCTCATATGGCAGGACATCACGGTACGTTACGGGCACGTCTGTGTGCTCTCGGGGCTGACACTGTCGCTGGCCCCCGGGGAGCGGCTGGGCGTGATCGGCCCGTCAGGGAGCGGCAAGTCGACGTTGGCGGCACTCCTTGCGCGGCTGCAGGATCCGGATGAAGGGGCGGTCCTGGCTGACGGGGCGCCGCTGAGTGCGTTTCGCCGCGATGAGTGGCAGCAGCGGCTGGCCTTTCTGGCCCAGGACGCACACCTGTTCAACGAATCCGTGGCTGAAAACCTGAGGCTGGCACAGCCCGCAGCGGATGAGGCACGTCTCTGGCAGGTCCTGGAGGCGGTGCAGCTGGCCGCCACAGTGCGTGGTTTCGAGCAGGGGCTTGATACCCGCATCGGGGAGCTGGGACGGCAGCTCTCTGGCGGTGAGGGGCGGCGCCTGGCCCTGGCGCGGGTGCTGTTGCGCGAGGCGCCCATTGTCATTCTGGATGAGCCCTTTACCGGACTGGACGCGGAAACGGCCGAGCGGGTCAGCGCGGGTATTGAGCCCTGGCTGGCCGGGCGCAGTGTCCTGTGCCTGGCCCACGCCACTGAAGCGATGCCGGTTATGGACGGTTACCGTCACTTCAGCAGCTGAACTGGTACCGCGTCACTCCTCGCGAAAGGGCAGGTGCTGCGCCGCGTCCCGGGCATAAGCGCGCACCGCCTCGGATTCACGCCGACAGAAGTCGGCCACGGCGGGACGGAAGCCGGGATGGCGCACCCAGTGAAAGGACTCAAAAAGCTGGGGCTGGAAACCGCGCGTGAGCTTGTGTTCGCCCTGGGCCCCGGCGTCGAAGCGCTTGAGTCCGCGTTCGATGCAGAAATCGATGCCCCGGTAATAACAGGCCTCGAAATGGAGCTGGTCGTACTCCTCCAGGCAGCCCCAGTAGCGGCCGAAAAGGGTTTCGCTGTCGTGCACAAAAAGCGCGGCCGCGCAGTAGTGGTCCCCGTCGATGGCCATGACCAGATACAGATGCTCCGGCATGCGCTCGCGCAGGTGTCTAAAGAAAGCCTTGCTCAGGTAGGGGCGCTGGCCGCGTTTGAGATAGGTGGCCTGGTAGAAGACGAAAAAGGCATTAAGAGCCTGATCCGAAATGTCACTGCCGGCCAGGTGTTCAAAACGGATGCCTTGGTGCAGGACGCGCGCCCGCTCCTTGCGGATCTGTTTGCGTTTGCGGGCCTTGAGCGTGCCAAGGAAGTCTTCGAAGCTGCGAAAGTCACGATTGTGCCAATGGAACTGGCAGCTCAGGCGCGACATCCATTCATCGCGCTGTAAGTGCGTCAGTGCGGTCTGGTCCGGGTAGAGCAGGTGCCAGCTGGAGGCGTCCACAGCCTCGACCTCCTGGAGCAGGGCCTGACTGGCGCGGTGGCCACTGTCTTCAGGATTGGCTTCCGGGGCGAGCAACAGGCGCGGCCCCATTGAAGGGGTGAAGGGAATCGCAGTGAGCAGCTTGGGGTAGTAATCCAGACCGTACTGCGCCCAGGCGTCGGCCCAGGCCCAGTCGAAAACGTATTCGCCGAAGGAGTGGGTTTTCAGGTAGCACGGCAGAGCGGCGCGGAGCTTACCGCTGTCGCTGTATTCCACCCAGTGGTGGGGCTGCCAGCCGGTCTCGGCGACGGTGCAGCCGGTGGTTTCCAGACCACACAGAAACGCATGGCGCAGAAACGGCGACTCCGCGCCCTGCAGGCGATCCCAGTCACGGGGATCGATGTGCGTGAGACTGTCAATGAACGGCATGGCGACTCCTCGGCAACCCTGCCGTTTCGGCTGTCACCAGAACAGCAACAGCGCGACGGCCAGGCCCCAGACGTAGAAGGCGAATACTTTCAGCTGGGCCTTGTACAGCAGTTTGATGACCAGCCAGAGTGCGACAATACCTACGAGCGCGGACACC